>Ga0070670_100000611_pt1 | contig 28002 bp, 30 predicted proteins | sample KBSS63metaG_FD_64665 | JGI IMG/M metagenome (GOLD analysis project Ga0070670, IMG submission 64665) | Switchgrass rhizosphere microbial communities from Kellogg Biological Station, Michigan, USA - KBS S6-3 metaG | ecosystem: Host-associated > Plants > Roots > Rhizosphere > Soil ... | reverse complement strand
AAAAGTCAAAACCGGTCGCAAGGGTCACCACGATGACGTGCCCGAGACCGCTGTGGTGATCCAGTCGATGACGCTCGAAACAAATTGAAATGGACTCTGGGTGTACTGAAATTAACCAGTCCAAACTCCTTGAGGATCATACTTCCTGACTGCGGCGAGCTCTTCGTCTGTGGGTGGGCTGGTTTCATGGACGTCATCGGCGAGACGCAGCGGCCAGCCCGTTTCAATAGCGATTTGCTCCACGGTAATTCCCGGATGGTGACTGCTCAGGGTCATTTCATGACTCGCAGGATCGAACGAAAAGATGCCCATACTAGTGATCACTCGGCTCGGTCCGCCGCCAATAAGATTACGCCGCTCACGCCAATTGCCTCCGTCGCCAAACCCAGGCGAGGTGATGAATCGCACCTTTGCTGTAAAGCGTCGTTTTTCATGATTCATGATGATGATGCAGCGTTTCGCCATTGTCGCGATGTCCGCGGCGCCGCCGCTGCCGGGTAGACGAACTCGCTTGCCGTTTTCGTCTACCCAATGGGTATTGAGGTTGCCGAAGCGATCGATCTCGGCGCCGCCGATAAAACCCAGATCGATGCGGCGGGTTTGCAATAAGTACATCACGTCATTGAGACTGCCGCATGCCAGCGCGTGTGCGATGTTCGGCGGATCGCTCATAGTAAAAATGGATTCGAGAGCCGGCCAGTCGCGAATCACGCCGTTCTCAAAAACGCCGATCGCGCCGGGCGCGTGGATTTCCTTGGCGACGGCGAAGCCGAGCAGCGGTAACCGCATGCCGACAAAAACTTTGTCGCCGTCGCGGATTTCCCGCGCCGCCGCGGCGACCATCAATTCGCGGAGCGTGTAGTTCACTCGATAGAGATACCTTGGAATCGAGTGCGCTTCTAGCAGGTAGTTGTCGTACGCTGTCCTGGCGGTAAGGAATGCCCGGCCCTCCGAGCGAAAGGCGAGAAATGTTTCTTCGTATGTGGCCGAAATGCAAAATCTCTCGCTGGCGCTCGATATGACAGGATGGAGCGTTGTGCACGCCTAGACAGGCTTCTCTTTCCAAAGGAAGCGCGGTCTTAGTACCATGAAAAATTTTTGAATCAGGATGCTAGGGGACTTGTAGCTTACCGCGTTTATCGTGGAGTTTTAGAAAAAAATCATAAAAAGACGCGAGGCTTCGCTCTTCCATTTCGGGATGACCGTCTTGGTTGCGCGACAAAAGAGTCAAGCTGAGCTGGCGCTTTTGTAGCTCCAGGAGTTCTGCACCTTTCAATTCGAGGTAGTGTCCAACGGTGCGCATAGTGTTCGGTAAGCTGTAAAAATCCGGAAGTCGATCGGACTGTTTGCGTTGGGATCGTCCCTGGCGCTCGAGCTGTTCGAGATCCTGCCGGGTGAAGCTCAATGAGCCGTTCAGCCCTTCGCGGCGCCGGCGCTGCTGCCATTGGCGAAGGGCGGCGAGCATCGAGGTTTCCCTTTCAGGCTCGCCTTTGACGACGAAACGCTCGCCTCGGCAGGCAAGCTCGAAAACTTGAATGCGTTGGGCTTCTAGAGATTGGCCGAGGGAACGAAGTTGGCGGCTGTACGAAGTTGAAATATCCATGGTGCGCCTGTAATCAAACGACCGATTAATTTAATGGCGCGTCATAACATGGTTCTCGGTTTCGGACAAGCCCGAGGCACAACGCACACGGATACGAAAAGCATCCGCTGTCGGGTAATTTGACGACGATCATCTGAGCACCAACTTTGTTGACAAGCTTCTACCCTGAACGTAAGGTAAAGCGTTAGCATCAGATTCGCGGAGGCATTCATGGCACGTCCCGAGAGAATTGGCCCTTCGGAGAGCACGGTTACCTACCGAGGCCTACGTGATTGGATCGAGCAGGTCGATAAACTCGGCGAGTTGCTCAAGGTCAACGGCGCCCACTGGGACCGCGAAATGGGTTCGATCACTCAAATGCTCACCGAAGGCGGGAAGGGCAAGGCGCCTGCGATTTTGTTTGACGAAGTCCCGGGATACCCCAGAGGTTACCGGACGCTCTACGGTCAGTTTTCCACGATCAAGCGCGTGGCCTTGACCCTCGGATTGCCGCTCGAACATGAGCGCAAAGCCGATATCGTTAAGGCATATCATCATGTCATGACCAACATGAAGCTGATCAAGCCTAAGATGGTCAAGACCGGACCGATCTTCGAGAACGTTTTGGAAGGCGACAAAGTCGACGTATTCAAATTGCCTGTGCCGGTTCACCATCAAGCCGATACCCATCGTTATATTGGTACGGCGGATATGTGCATCACCAAAGATCCGGACGCGGAATGGTACAATTTTGGCGCATATCGTTGTGAGGTGTACGACGAAAAAACTGTTGGCTGTCAAATCACGGAGGGCAAACACGGCCGCATTCACCGTGACAAATATTTTGAGCGTGGCCAGTCTTGCAAATTCGCCATCGTGTGCGGCCAAGATCCTTTGCTATACATGCTCTCCGCTAGCCCGCTGCCTTCGGGTGTCTCGGAGTACGATTTTGCCGGCGGGATTCGCGGCGAGCCTGTGGAAGTGGTTAAAGGGCCGTTCACCGGATTTCCCATTCCGGCCGATGCGGAAATCGTCATCGAAGGCGAGGCTGTTCCCGGCCAGTCCAAGCCGGAAGGGCCTTTTGGCGAGTGGATGGGCTACTATTCGGACGACGTGGTGCCGCGACCTTACTTGAACGTCAAGACTGTCATGTACCGAAACAACCCGATTCTTACCTGCGCGCCGCAGCACAAGCCGGTGGACGAGACCGGGCTGTTGAAGGGCATTGCTGGTGCCGCGGAAATCTGGAATGCGCTCGAGGCCTGTGGATTGCCGGATATTCTCGGTGTTTGGAATCACGAAGGCGCGCCCGCCACGCGGTTTACCGCAATCCAGATTCGCCAGCGCTATCCAGGCCATGCACGCAACGTTCTGCACGTCGCAGCCAACTGCATGGCGGGTGCGTACAATGGGAAGTGGACGGTGGTCGTGGACGATGACGTAGATTGCTCGGATATCGATCAGGTGCTCTGGGCAATGGGTACGCGTTTCGATCCAATCACCGACATCGATCTCGTCCAAAAAGCGTGGTCGTCAGGACGTGATCCGATGTTTTTGCCGGGAAACTTCAACAACCGTATTTTGATCGACGCATGCGTTCCCTACAACCGAAAACTGCGCGGCGAGTTCCCCAAAGTCGTGGAAGTGCCGGACAACGTGCGTGCGCAATTGAAGGGTAAGTTTCCGCAAATCTTCAAGTCACAGTCATAATACGGCAGCGAATATGGTTTTTGCCAGTTGGCGCGGCGTGGTGGGTTGCGTCAAGCCGACGCATCGGCCAGGGTCGCTGGAAGAATTTATCCGGCTTTTGCCTGAAGGCATTGGCGTTGTGCCCGTTTACCTAAATTTTCAACGCGGGACGGAAGATGAGTTTCGTGCCGCGCTCAATGCCGTGCATGAGAAAGTCGCGGAGCTAGCCACAGAGGGCGTGGACTTGATCCACCCGGAGGGCGCGCCGCCATTCATGGTGCACGGCTATAAGGGCGAGGCGACGATTGTCAAAGACTGGGAAGCGGAATTCAAAACGCCCATTGTCACTGCAGCGCAAACGCAAGTCGAGGCATTGCGTGCCCTCGGCATAAAGAAATTCGTGGGCGTCACCTATTTCACTGGCAGCATCAATGAGATGTTTACACGCTATTTCGAGGAAGCCGGATTCGAAGTCTTGGCGATGGAAGGGATGGAAGTGGCCTTTGCCGACGTCGGGCGCCTGGCTTCGACGGAAATCTACGCGCACACGCATAGAGCTTTTTTAAAAAATCCCGGCGCCGACGGCATCTACATGCTCGGCACCGGCTGGCGCTGCCTTGATGTTATTCATCTGCTCGAGGAAGACCTGCAGGTACCTGTCGTTCATCCGGTGCCGGCACGAGTATGGGCGGTGCAGAAACGGCTCCACGTAAGACAGCCGGTGAAGGGATTCGGCAAATTGTTGGAAGAGATGCCGAAATAGAAAACTACCGTAGGGGCGCAATTTTTTGCGCCCGTGGGCTCGATGAATCGAGCCCCTACATCGTTTGATCTAGAAGCGGCCTTCTTTTTCCAATTTTCTCACAAACCGATCGTCCACCAAATCTTCGGCTTTGAGCTTGCGGATTTTTTCGTTGGTCATCCCAAGGAGGCGAATGACATTACGCACGCCGTCGGCGCGCGGGTAAATTTTTCGTTCATAGATGCCGGCGAGAGTGTCATAACCTTCGATGGCTTGTTCGACTTTTTGCAATCTGAGTCCCTTCATTAAACTCTTCAGCACCGCCGGTTTGTTTTCCGGTTGAGCGATGAAGTGCAACGAATCGACGATGCCGCGCAGAACGCCCTCGACGATCTCGGGCGAAGCGCTCATGAAGCGACGTGTGGTCAGCACGCCGGTGCTCTGAAAGGGGATCGGCAGCTTCGCCAAATCGGCAAGATTGGTAAAGCCGCGGGCGATGAGCGGCGCCGAGAACGTGTAACCCAAATGAGTTGCCGCAACAGATTCGTTGAGAAGCGCTTGGCTTCGCACTGACTCGTCGCCGAGAATGCGAAAGCTGATGCCGTCGCGTTTAGCGTCCAGGCCCCAGTATTCGAGTGCCAGGGTGGTGAACATCCAGCTGCCGCCGCTCGCGCTGGTGACCGCGATGGCTTTCCCTTTCAAATCAGCCGGGGATTTGATTTTTGGCGTGGCCATAATATTGCCGATCAATTTGTTGATCATCCCGGCGACAAAAACCAGATCGAGGCCTTCAGCGGCGGCGCTAAGAACTGCTGCGGTGGCGGAGCCTTCGTGAAGCTGAGTTTCGCCCGACGCGATCGCCGCCATGCCAACCGGACCGCTGCGCACCTGCACGAAGGTCAGCTCCAAACCGTACCGGCGAAAAAACCCCTGATCCTGCGCCACGTACATGGCTGCCTCGCGCTCGCTGAACGAACCGGTGGTCATGATCACTTTTGTGAGTGGCTGGGCTGCAATTACGGGTGAAACAGCACCCATGGCAGCGATCAGAGCGGCCATTAGAAGTTTTGTCTTGGCGATCATGACGCCTCCGCGCGACGCCCCAGACGATTCGAATCGATTGAGCAGATCATTCCCGCATTCACCCGCATACCGGGAATTTGAATGGATAATTGTGTAACAGCTCGCCCCCGCTTGGTTTCACGACAACCGCGGCGCCGAGCTGTAATCCTGCGCGAAAATCCCTGGTCACGGGATTCGGCTGGATAACATGAACCATGTTCTCCTGCAATGTCCACGGCTCCAGCGGATGTGCCGCTGACTTCGTCCCGAGCTCCGGTGATTTCCCGGCCTCGCCATGAAAGACGCTGTCGTAGGAAGTAAAGCCGTTTTCTTCGATGATCGATGACGCCGCGACAATCTCTTCACTGCTGATGCCGGGCTGGCAGATCTTGCGAATGTTTTCGAAGCATTGCTGGGCGGTGTCGAAAAGCCTCCGATAGATAGGCGATGGCTCACGCGCGATCGCGAAGGGACGATGAATCTGCGTTGAATAACCCCAATAGCTCACCGTTAGCTCGGTGATGACGACGCTGCCGGCCTCGAGCACGCGCGCTGTTTGCTTCTGCCACGGGACAAAGCGATCCGGCTCATCCATGTGCGTGGTTGCGATGAAGTGAATCCCGGGATCGCCGCCGTTCTTAATATAGGCACCGTAGACAATCGAGAGCACGTCGTGTTCGGTCAATCCTTGACGCAAGTCGCGCTCGAGCGCTGCGCAGGCAAGATCGCTTAGATAGCCGCTCTTGCGCAGGTAGATGAGCTCCTCTTCGCTGCGCACCTGACGAATCCGACTGAGCTGCGGACCGAATTCGACAAACTCAGCTTCGGGAAAAGCACGTTGCAGGGCGGTGACATGTCCGTAGGCCATCGTGCGCATGCTCACCAGGCCGATTCTGTTTTTGCCCATGCCGCGCTTGCGCAATTCGTCGACCACGCTCGGCAGCGGCGCGGGCCCGTACCAGCGTACGTCTTCGATGACCGACTGGGCCTTGGCACAGGGCTGATGATTGAAGAAGTGGATGAAAACCGTGGGAGTGTCGTTGCGGGGAAATAATAACCAGCAAGGGGATTGCGCCAGATAATTCGAGAGATAGTGAACTTCCGAAGAACCGCGAGCGCCGGAGATTAATAGTGCCACGAGGTTCTCTCTATCCATCGCTTCACGAATCGCAGTGTATCGGCGCGTGTACTCGGTGGTGGAAAAACGCGGGAATAGATCTCGATCAGAATTCTGTTCAGCATGAGTCGTCATCGGTCTTCCGAAAATTACTGATTCCGCGAATCTTGGGCTGGCGAGAGCGCGGTGTTACGATTAATATCGCTCAGGAACGATGCGTGCCAAAAGACTGCCGCAGGGCTCGAGTGCGGTGAAAAGTGCACGATTGCCGAGCATCACGCTAAAACCATCGCGATAAAGCTGCGGACCGCCCCACTGAAGCTGATCTCCTTCTTTCGTGATTTTCTCAATGCCTTGGTAGATAGGCATAACGCGGCTCATTTCGTCACGAATGGACTGAGTATTGTTGAAAGGAAACAGCAGGTCGCCATTGGGCATCGACTTACGCCCAATCAAGCTCAAAATTTCCCAGTCCGGACGTGCCTCGCCAATATTGTGACCCGCAAGCTCAGGCGTGAAGCGAATCCGCCGTTCAGTGCTCGTACACGTGCCACCGGTTCGTTGCTCGTAGCGCGTTTGTGCCGGCAAAACAACGACGGCTTCGGCACTGTCGAGCAGCATTGAGGGCTTGAGCACGAGGTCTTGATAGATACGTACCGGGACCCGTCTCAATGACTCGGCAGCATAGCTGTCATCCGTCGAGGCGTCGAGCGGATCGCTCCCGAGAAAATAAAAAAACTTGATTTGATATGCGTAAGCCGCATCAATCATTTCCGACAGTGTCAGGCCCGGATTGGAGGGCACCGGGTGGCGCCAGAGGTTTGACAAGCGCCGGGCGCCGTTCTCGTTGACGATAAAGCCGCCGGGGAATTGGTCCGGCTCGGCGCCGCATTCGCCGCCTGCATGGGCGCTGCTCTGGGCGCCAATGGGCATAATGCCGCATTTGTCGCGGCCGATCATACCGCGCGCGAGCGCCAGGTTGACAATCGCTTTGACTTTGGCAGTGGCAAATTCGCATTCGCTAAAAGCGCCTGTGTAGATGAATACGGCTGACCGTGCCGCGCCGTATTGAATGGCGAATTCCTGCATTGCGCTGCGCGAAACGCCGGAGCATCGTTCGAGCATTTCCCACGACTGAGTTTGCAGTGCCTCGCAAAAGACGTCGAAACGTGCAGTGTGCTTATTGATGAACTCAATATCGACCTGATCGTTCGCGATTAGCGTCTTTAGAATACCGTTGATAAAAGCGATCTCGCCGCCGGCGCGAAGTTGGAACCGATAAGGCAGCGAGACTCTTGCAGGCACGGTGCTTCTGACGGCAGACCTCCAGTCGCCCTCCGTTTTCGCTCGCGCTAGCGCAGTCACTGCCACGATGCGGGTTCCCGCCTTTCGCGCACGGCGTATGTACTTCTTTGTCACCGGATAATTACTCAGCCCATCGGCACCGAAAATGATGAGCAGGTCAGTGCCAATCCAATCCGAAAGCGAGCAGGTCGGAGCGCTATATCCGAGTGTAGATTTCAGTCCTGAAACCGCATTGTCGTGAGAGGGCCGGGAGCAGAGAGCGATGTTGTTGCTGCCCAGGATTCGCGCCAGTTTCTGAAACACGTAATAGATTTCGTTGGTTCGTCCCTGCGGTGTCGCGAGGAATCCCATCGCATGTGGTGCGGTGTCGTGAATCGCGCGACAGACAAACTCGAGAGCTTCATCCCAGGAGCATCGGATGAAACCGGGTTCTTTGTGCCGGCGAATCATCGGATGGGCCAGCCGGCCGAGGGACTGGAGTTGCTCTGGGCCGAACCGTCGCAATCGATTCAAGTCAGCCGTAGCCGCCAGATCGAGTGCCGCCATCGTGTTCAGCCTAAGTGCTTTGAGCCTGCGCATGCAGAGGTGAACGCCGTCAACGACACTGTCACGGAATCCATAGGGTCCTAACGAACAAACATCACAGACACCGTGATTGAGAATTGCCCAGGCGTAGGGGAGTTCCGTGCGGTTTTCCCATAATACGCGAAAGATATCTCCGTATCGATGCGCTTGGCTTTGTTCGAAGGCTTTGACCTTCATGGTCGCGAGCTCCGGCCCTTCGTCAGCGCGATCTCACTCACATTCATTGTCTGCGTCGGCGCTTTGGTCGCGTAATTGCTCGAGCACCTGAGCAAATGCGTCCGGTTGGCTTTGTGATGTCGCGGTTTTGTACAAAGCATACCGCTCATGACATTGCCAGTTAAACCATTCCTGCGGTGTCACGCGCTGAAGTGAATCAGCGCTTTTTTTTCGAACTGCTTCCGGTAATTGAGCTTTGCCCCAAAGCGTGCTGTCCAACGCGCTCGTCACCACAGCGGGGGTTCCAAAATATTTCCGCGAAAGAAAATCCAAATATCCAACAAACGCCTGTCGCTCATCGGACAACCGACAGGGTAGATGGCACAGAGCCGCTCTTTCGGCCAAATCGAAAGCGAGCCAATTCTTGAGGGAAATTTTGATCCCGGTAAGATCGAGCTTCATGCGGACGTGGAGCGGAATACGGCTCAATGATGGATAAGCATCCGCCTCGTAGCGAAAACGGTGAAACATCGGAGTTAGTTTGCGTTTTGGGCGCGCGTGACGTTATTTTCCCTAGGAGAACCGCCGTGTCAACCGTAAGTCATTGGCCAATTCGATCGTTGGAAAGAGCATGTCATATAATTCGCCCATGAAGCCACCAGCACGGATTGAGCCCACAGGTTTTTTGACCGGTATCCAATTTCGGCCGATTCTCGTCGGTGTGATCGTCGATACCATCGCCACCATCGCATTGACCATCTGCTACTATGCGTTTTTTGTCGCTCAAGAACTCCCCGCTCAAGGAGGTGCCGAAGAGGCCTATAGCCAGTATTGGGCATCCAGTGATGGTTTGATTGCGAGTCTCGTACTTGGCTCGCTCGGTACCTTGATCGGCGGATTTTATGCCGCTTACAAGGCCGGGAGCTTGGAGATGAAGCACGGTGCTCTGGTGGGCATCGGCTCGATTTTGCTTGGCTTGGTATTGCAAGGGGCCGGCAGCGATGAAAATACGCTGCCTGAATGGTTCATGGCGCTGTCCTTTGCAGCAGCTATCCCCGCCGGCGCACTCGGCGGATTTTTGGCCGAGATGGTCAAGGGCATCGTCGGAACGAGCGGCGATCCGCCGCCGAGTGCCGGTGGCTGGCCGCGCGCAAAATAACCGCAAAAGAAGTTCAACAAGCCCACAGCGCCGGTTCGTGTGAGCTCTGGTCAATTGCATGCGTTCGTACAAAGAAATTTTGCGTTTTCTCATCGTTCGGGAGCAGTTATCGCTCAGCTGGAAGCTTGGGTTTTTCGTGGTTTGCGCCGCGCTATATATAGCCTCGGGAATGCTCTTACATATCAAGGCTCATTCCGTCGATCTTGTGGGAACAGTAACGTCTCATGGAGCTGCTCCAACAGAGGAAGGTCACGAGAGTTACTTGCTTGTCCTTCTTGATAACGGGGCGACTGTTCGAGCACGACCACTCGCATCGCTCGACTATCGCCCGGGCCAGAGGGTAATAGTCAGGGAAATCACAAGTAATTTTTTTGGTTTAAAGAAGTATGAGTTCAAAGGCTACATCGATAAACCGAATCATGAGTGATCGTGTGTGCAGACTCTGATGGGCAGTCTGGCTCAGTATCGGCGGGCCGTTGCGGGGGATTATCAAGAGATCCTGCAGTTGCAATCCGCCAATTACATTACGAATCTGACCGAAGAGGAACGAAGGAGCGGTTTTCTTTCGGCTCAATTTAGCTTCGAGCAAACTGCGCAAATCGCCGAGGAACTAGGTATTACGGTCGCAGTTCTCGACCATCGCGTAGCGGGCTTTCTGTGTGCGTTCAGAAACGAATTTCCAAGCGGCTCGCCTGTTATCGCGGAGATGCTTCGTCACTATCCACTATTTAGGTTCGAAGATCGGCCGCTCAGCGGGTTCTTCAGCTACATTTATGGGCCGGTTTGCATTGCCCGCCAATACCGCGGCCGAGGGCTGCTACGCGGACTTTATGAAGCGCAGAAAAAAGACTTGGGTGCACGGTTTGAGGTCGGCGTCGCGTTTGTGTCGCGCAGCAATCCCCATTCGTTGCGGGCGCATGTGAACGGGCTCGGCATGATGGAGGTAGGTGATTTTCAGGTGGCGGCGAACCGCTATGTGGCTCTCGCGTTTCGCTTGCCGTCTCAGTGAGCAAACGTTGATCGACTGAGGGTCGAGTCCTTGCAGATTCGTTCGTGGTTCCATAGAATCCCAACAGCTTTGGCGGATCGCAATTCACATGAAAGGAAATATCGATAATGGATGCTGATGCCAAGAAAACCGCGCTACGGATGATTCCCTATGGAATTTATGTGCTCACGTCCGAAAGTAAAGACGGCAAAGTCGCGGCTGCCACGGTAAACTGGGTAACCCAGACCGCGTTCCAACCGCCGCTCGTCGTTGTCGGCGTCAAAGCCGATTCCGGCGCTCATTCGATTATTAAAGAATCCAAAACATTCGCCCTAAACATCCTCGGCAAGGACCAAAAAGGCCAGGCATTTACTTTTTTCAAGCCGCTCGAACGAGACGGCAATACCATCGGCGGAGAATCTTTCCGCAAAGGAAGCCTTGGCGCGCCTATTTTGGACAAAGCGCCGGCGTTCGTCGAGTGTGCGCTGGTCAATACGGTGGAAATGGGCGATCATTCGATTTTCGTAGGAGAAGTGAAGGATGCCGGTGTTGCCGTGCAGCCGTCCGGACGGCCCGACGATGCTACATTGGCAATGCGAGACTTGGGAGAGAAAGTTTTCTACGGCGGATAAGCGCGCTCCAATCCGCTTCAAGGTTCAACGTTCAAGGAAGGTTGTTTCAAACCAGGAGAAAACGATGGCTAAAATTAGACACATCGCTTACCGGGCAACGGATGTCGATGCCATGGCAAAATTCTTCGTCGATGCCATGGGCATGAAGCTGATTCAGAAGCGCAAGAACAACGCCGTCGATCTGAGCGATGGGTCGGTGAACATTACCGTCTTGCCGCTCGCGGCCGGCATGGGCGGCAAAGCCGGCATCGATCATATCGGTTTCTCCGTGGAAGACGATCAGGAGCAGTTTGCGCGCATGGAAGCGGCGGGAGCGACCAAAGCCGGAGCGGTGAATCTCGGCACCGCTTATTACGAAGACAAGTTCAAAGGACCCGAGGGCATCATCGTCGATGTGGGCCACTGGCAGGGCGCCGCTCCGGTCGATAAGGAATAGGCGTTCCTTCGATACGCGCTGCGCGCTACTCGGGCTGGCCGGGAAAACTAGGGGCGCAACATGCTGCGCCCCTACACTCACATTTAACGGATCATCGAGCGTTCGGCCTTGCCCGAATAGTTGATAAACACGGTTTTTAGCTCGGTAAAGAAGTTCAGTCCTTCCTCCGCCATTTCCCGCTCGCCTACACCGGTGGCCTTCGTTCCGCCGAACGGGAGTTGGGCTTCACCGCCGATGGTGGGCTCGTTGACATGCACCATGCCGGTTTCGACCTCTTCGACAAAGCGCATAATCGTATCGATGTTTTCGGTGAAAATCGACGTTGTGAGACCGTACTCGACACCGTTAGCGAACGCGAGCGCCTGATCGAGGGTCTCAGCGCTGGAAATCGCCAGCACCGGACCGAAAATCTCCTCTTTAAAAATGCGCATGCTCGGCGCCACATTGTCGAAAATCGTCGGCTCGACAAAGTAGCCTTTACCGAGATGCTCGGGTTTGTTGCCGCCGAGAACCAGGCGTGCGCCCTCCTGCCGTCCAATCTCAATATAGTCGAGATCGGTTTTCCACTGTTTTTCGTCGACCGCCGGCCCCATGTCGACGCTTTCATCCAAGCCGGGACCCAGTTTGATTTTTTTCGCCGACTCCACAAGCTGGTCAAGAAGTGCGTTTTTGATCGACGGGGACGCGATTACACGCGATGTTGCGGTGCAGCGCTGACCGGTTGAACCGAAGGCGCCGCCGTGGATCGCGATTGCCGCCTTATCCAGATCGGCGTCCGCCATTACGATCACGGCGTTTTTGCCGCCCATCTCGCACGTCACTTTTGCGCCGCGCTGTGCTGCCTTTGCGTAAAGCGCGCCGCCAACTTCGTTGGAGCCGGTGAAAGAGATTGCTCGAAGCACCCGGGAATGAACCATTGCTTCGCCGACCACGGAGCCGGAGCCGACCAGCATGTTGAAGACTCCGGGTGGGAGCCCCGCCTCGGCATAGATTTCCGTGAGCAGGGCAGCGGTGGCGGGGGTTAGTTCCGCCGGTTTGAAGATCACGCAATTCCCCGAGACTAGCGCGGGAGCGGATTTCCAGACGGGAATTGCCCAAGGGAAATTCCATGGCGCGATCAAGCCGACGACACCAAGGGGAGCGCGAACCGTATAGGTGAAAGTATCACGGGCTTCCGATGGCAGGGTTTTTCCGTGCATGCGAAAACCCTCGCCGGCATAGAACTCCAGGAGTGAAATGCCTTTCATGACTTCACCCTTGGCTTCTTTGAAAATCTTTCCCTCTTCGCGCGTCAGGGTGCGCGCGATCTCGTCGGCGCGCTGACGCGCGATATCGGCGGCCCGCCAAAGCACGCGCCCACGCTCCGGTCCGGGCGTTTTGCGCCAGCCCTTTGCCGCTCCTTGCGCGCATTCGATGGCGCGTTGCACGTCGTCGGTGGTCGCCGCTGGAAACTCCGCGATGACGTCATCCGGATCGGCCGGATTCAGATTGCGCACAAGACGCGTTGATTTGGGATGAAACCACTGTCCGTTGACATAAGAGCCGGCCTTCATAACCGCACCTCCGAATGAATGCACGTCAGGTCGATGCGAAAAATTTTCGCTCTGTTAAAATGATCGCTTGGTTAGATCGCGCAGAGTCGCGCGCCATTTCTCCTCGAGCTTATCGATTTGCTCGGCGCTCAACCCCTGCTCTGGGTACCAGCGCTTGAAGCCGTAGTCCTTGGTCGGATTGCCGTATTCGTATTGTTCGAGAACTTTTTGTCCGCCCTCGCCGAGGATAAAGTCGGCGAGCAACAAAGCTGCATGAGGGTGTGGCGCTTTAGCTGAGATGCCGGTAGACCCGGAGTTGGCCGGCACCACATCCATCGGAATCCATTCGATCGGCGCGCCGGCTTTGAGGGAAACCTCGACGTGATTGCGAAAGATTGTCGGCGAAACGGCGACTTCGCCGGAAATCACCAGGTCGAGCAAGGCACGGCCGGAAACATTATGAATCGCCGGATTCTGACTTTTGAGTTTCTTAACGTACTCTTCGCCTTTGAACTTGAGCATTGCGCCTATCACCGTCACACCGGTGTCGCTGCCGGCAAAGGCAATTTTGTCCTTCAACTCCGGACGCAATAAGCCGTCGTAGTTTCTCGGCGCCAACTTAGAGGGGATCGAATTCTTGTTATAGGCGAGGCCGATGTGTGATTCGCGATCGATCGCCCAAAACACCAAACCCTTGGCGGTTTTTTCTTTCGTGTTATCCGGAAATTTTGCCTGAGTTGGAAAATAATAGGACACCAACATTGAATTTTCTTTGAGAAGCTTCAAGAGCGGAATCGTGGTTTCGATAGTGTCGACGATGTAACGCTGAGCCTGGGATTCGGCAGTGATTCTGGCACTCATTTCCTGGCGCGTCGCGCGATAGGATTCAACCTTGATTCCTGGATATTTCGCTTCGAACGCAGTGGCGAGTTGTTTGTACGATTCACCGGCCAGAGATGTGTACCAGGTAATCTTGCCTTCGTTTTTTGCGCCGCCGTATAAAACCTTTTCCCGGTCCGGCTTGTTGTACGCAGCGAGCTGTTCCATTGGCATCGGTTTGGAAGTTTGCGCCGACACCGGGGGAACCAAAGCCACTGCGAATAATAGTAAGACGCTAAAAACGGACTTCATTGTTTACCCCCTTGAAAAATTCAAATTACACACTGTCATCCTGAGCGATAGGCGAAGGATCTCGTCTTGGCAACAGAATCGGCTGCCGCATCGGGGATGACACTTATGAGAGTTTTCTGCTGGTCCGAACCGTTAGTATCCCGTTTCCATGAGCTGGTTGTAAAAGAGCTTGTAGAACTGCTTTAGCCGCTCGGGCCGGCTGTATTGGGCAAACTCCGGCGGAATTTTAAATTCCTTTTCGATCTGGTCGAGCGTCTTTCCCGCGGCGATCATCTTTGCGACCTCGTCGCGCATCACTAGAAAGTAGCGTTTTTGCTCCTCGAGGTCTTTGATGCCGCGACCGATATGCGCGGGTCCGTGGCCCGGGACGTAGGTCTCCACCGGAAGATTTCGCGCCATGATATTATCGAGGATCTGGAGCCAACCTTTGACGTTGGAATAGAAAACTCCGGCCGATCCACCCTGTCCAGGGTGGATTTCAGTGTCGAGCAAGTCGCCCATCAAATAAACTCGCTTCTGCGGGATATAGACCGTGAGGTCGCCAGTACTGTGGCCGCGGCCTTCCGCGGTCATCTGAAACGTCAGGCCGCCGAAGTACAACGTCATGCTGCCGTCGAATCCAATATCCGGGAGAATCAGTTCTTTGTCTTTGTATCCGGCATTGCGCGGGTCATTGGAATTTTTCCGCTCGTTGAATTCTTCCAGCTCTTGCATGCGCAGATCATGAACCTGATTTTTCGTCGCGATGTAAACCGGTTTGTCTTCGCGGAAGTGCCATGCTCCAGAAGCATGATCGCCGGCGCTGTGCGACGAGATCAGATACTTTACCTTCTTGTCGGTCTGCTTGCGGATGAAAGCGAGAGTCTGATCGGCATTGTCGATGGCAAAATCGAAAACCAGCACGCCGTCAGAGGTAAAAACCGCAGTTGAGTTGCCCGATCCTCGAGAATGCTGCAGCATGTAAACACCGTCGGTAATTTTTACTGGTGTCATGCGATCCGGCGTGGAGGCGGCCGTGGTCAGCGACCAAACAAAAAGCAGCGCGAGTCCCAGTTGTTTTCTCATCCGGTTGTCCCCTCGATGTGGCTATGAAGTTAGACCCAAAGATTTTGCCATCTCGATGGTGCGGCGCGCGCGCTCGACGATTGGCCGATCGATCAGTTGGCCGCCGAAAGCGATTGAGCCATCGCCGCGTAGGTTGGCTTCCGCAAACGCTTGCAACACTCTTTGGCAATAATCGATTTCTTCGGCGGTCGGACTAAAGGTGTTATTGATCGCCTGAACTTGGGCTGGATGAATGCATGACATGCCGGAAAATCCCAGCTCGCGCGACTGTTTGGCGAATCCCAACAATCCTTGAGTGTCCTTTAGATCCACCCATACACCATCCACCGCCTGGACATGCGCCGAGGCCGCAGCAATCACCATCGAGGAGCGGGCGTAAATGAGATCGCGTGCTTGGCCTTCGCGTACCGCGGGCAAGCCAATTTCGCGCCCGAAATCTTCGGCGCCAAACATAATGCCGCTGATACGTGGAGATTGCGCCGCAATCGCGGCCGCGTTGAGCAAACCGCGCGGGCTTTCGATGGCGATCAAAAGCTTGACGCTGCCTTTCGGCAACCCATTCGATGGTTCTTTTTCATTAAGGATCGCATCGACGGTGCGAACTTCATCGGGCGTGTCGACCTTCGGACAGACGAGGCCTTCGAGACCCGGACGGACTACCGCTTCGAGGTCCGCATTCATGCGGGCATGGCCGATGGCGTTGATGCGCACATAACGTGCCGGTGTTCCCGGCGCCTTATCGCGACCGAGGGAGTCGGCGATGTTTTTGCGCGCGCTGTCTTTCTCGTTCGGCGCGACGCCGTCTTCGATATCGAGCATGATCGCGTCGGCCTCGAGGCTGAGCGCCTTGTCGATCATCCGCTGCCGATGTCCGGGCACGAACATCCAAGAGCGTAGTAATTCCATAGTGCACTCCTCGGATCTGATTACCTGAAGGTCGGGCAAATGTCTAATCAGCTGGGTTCAAGTTTGTCGCTCTGAATTGCCGAAATAAATTAAGACACGGATTATATGAAATCCCCGTCTTTCCTCCTTTGGCAAAGGGGCATTTGCCTGTCGGAAACGTTGTAGTTGTCTTGTTGTGCAATTATTGGACTTACAAAAGCGAAGAAGGATTTCTCGGCGGAGTTTACCATGAGCGAAGTCGAATGGGCTCGAAATGATATATGCAGCAATGGCGCTGTTTTCCTTATCCATCTCGAAAAACGAGAGAGATCTTTCCGCCCGGTTGAACGCTTAGAATTTTTAGAGAATAACTGAAGGGATATGAAACTTAGTACGGTCAAGCTTCTTATGCCGATGGTTGCGGTTTCGATTCAAGCGAACTCGGCAACGACCATTATCCCGCCTTATCTCGATCGTATGCATATCCCCGTCGCATTGATCGGCACCTTGATCTCGCTAGGCCCGATACTTGCGCTGCTCTCACGGCTGCCCGTAGGCATGGCGTACAGCCATCACCGTGCCCGACTCGTCGTCTCCGCGGCGATGATCGCCATGGGTGTTACGAATTATCTTTATAGCTTTGCTACAGGTCCGCTGACGTTCGCCGTCGTTCAAGGCATCAATGGCTTTGCTTACGGCGCCGTCACGACACTCTACATGGCGTACTACGTCGATTCACTGGCGCCGGACGAGAATCGCAATCATGCCATGGGCTACTATGTCGGCAGCCTGGCAATGGGTTATTCGACGGGAAATTTTTTTGGTGGCCTGGTGGCGGATCACTGGGGCTACGCCGCGACGTTTCAGCTCGGAGCGTTGCTGTCGCTGATTGGCGTCGGATTGCTTTGGCTCTTTAATGGTCCGACCTATGCGACGGTCAAGACGAGCGGACTTAAATCAAGCGGTAAGCTGAGTTGGGCCGAGTCGCTAAAAGCGCTCCTGGAGCCCGACCTCGCCACCGTCGTGATTGTCGCGTTGTTTCTCAATGTGGTGCATCAAATGGGCAGTGTGTTTATTTCACTTTACGGCTTATCGGTCGGTATGACGCTCACCCAGGTGGGCATCGTGCGTGCAGCTTACGCCGGTTGCAACGCGGTGACCCGCCCCATCAGTGGCCACGTCGTGAATCGTCTGGGTCACAAGGGTCTGTCTTATTTTGGCCTGCCTCTCCAGTCGTTTATTCTGATGCTGGTGCCGCTGTTCACCACGTTCGGCACTGTCCTGCCGGTTTACGTCTGTTCCGGTTTGTTGCGCGCGATTGTCATTGTCGCTAATGCAGTCGGCCTCGTCCAGGACGTGCCGGAGTCGCGTGTGCGCCGCGGTTTGGCATCGGCGGTCTACAACGCTGCAGGCGATCTCGGCAATATTCTCGGCCCGTCCATTGGCGGATTGATTGCGCAAGCCACCGGGGTTGCGAGCGTGTTCGTGATCGGTTCTTTGGGCTCGACGACGTTGTTTTTTGTCTTTGTGCTGTTGATGCGGCGTTTGAGGCGAATAGAAGAAACAGAGAGTCTAGCATCAGGTGTTTAGGGTCTGGAGTTTAGACGCCAGATCTCAACCCGGGACGCTAGACGATTCAATACGACTTCGGCATTCCCAGAACGTGTTGACCTAAATACGCGAGCACTAAATTGTTGCTCACGGGCGCGACGCTCAGCAGGCGCGTCTCTCGGAATTTTCGCTCGACGTCATATTCGGCGGCAAAGCCGTAGCCGCCGTGCGTGGTGAGACAGGCATTCGCTGCTTCCCACGCCGCTTCGGATGCCAGGTACTTGGCGAGATTTGCTTCCGCACCGCATTTTTCCTTGCGATCAAATTTCGTCGCCGCCTGATAGCGCACGAGATCCGCCGCTTCGATGTTCGCGTAGGCTTTCGCGATCGGAAATTGCACGCCTTGGTTCGACCCGATAGGGCGGCCGAAAACGACTCGCTCGTTCGCATATCGCGCGGCGCGCTCGACAAACCAGCGGCCATCGCCGATCGCCTCGGCAGCAACGAGTATTCGCTCGGCGTTCCAGCCATCGATGATATAGCGAAAACCCATGCCTTCCTGACCGATTAAGTTTTCAAGCGGAACTTCAACATTATCGAAAAAAAGCGCGTTGGTATGGTGATTGATCATGAGATCGAGAGGCTTTATCTCAAGTTTTCCTTTAGCTTCGCGGAGATCGACAATAAATACGGAGAGACCGCGGGTTTTGTCTTGGAGCTCGTCATAGGGCGTGGTCCGGGCGAGTAGCAGCATGAGATCCGACTGCAGCACGCGGGAGATAAAAATCTTCTGGCCATTGATGAGGTATTTGTCGCCTTGCCGCATCGCCGTCGTCTCTATTTTGGTGCTTTCCGAACCGGCATTGGGTTCCGTTACACCGAACGCCTGCAGGCGTAGTTCGCCGGTGGCGATTTTCGGCAGATAACGCTTCTTTTGTTCCTCATTGCCATGACGCAGCAGCGTGCCCATGGTGTACATCTGCGCATGACAGGCCGTGGCAACGCCGCCGGAACGATTGATTTCCTCGAGAATGATGCTCGCCTCGGTGACGCCGAGGCCGGTGCCGCCGTATTCCTCGGGGATCAACGCCGCGAGCCAGCCAAGCTCTGACAGCTTGCGCACGAAGGCTTCCGGATAGGCTTTATTGTGATCGACTTCGCGCCAGTAACCGTCGGGAAATTCTTTGCAGAGTTTTCGAATTTCGTCGCGGATCTGTTGTTGCTCGACGCTCAGGTTGAAATCCATCACTTCCTCCGATAATTACGGGCTAGTATACGCCGATCTAGCGAAACGATTCCAGGCGGGCTGGCTGAATCGTTGGCCATCAGTACAAACCCCGCTGCAAGAAAATCTGCCCCTGTACCTTCATGCTCGCCGCCGTCGCGGCAGTCGGAGGGATGAGGAGGGAACTCGTAGAGTAAGGCGTCAAGCTGGATCGAAAAGGGAGACCGCTATGACCGTAAAGCCTGGCTGGGAAGGCCGTTACTTTGAAGATTTCGACGTGGGTGATATCTATCGGTGCCGTTTAGGACGAACGGTTACGGAAGCGGACAACATCTGGTTTACCTTGCTCACCAATAACACCAACCAAATCCATTTTAATAACGAATACGGCAAACGCACGGAGTTCGGCAAGTGTTTAATCAACAGCGCGCTGACCTTGGCGATTGTCGCCGGTATGGGCGTAGCCGACGTGAGCGAAAACGGTTTCGCGCTCGGATGGGACGAGATCAAATTGCCCAATCCCCTATTTGCCGGCGATACTCTATATTCGGAATCTGAAGTCTTGGAAAAGCGTGAATCCAAATCAAAGCCCCAATGGGGCATCATCAAAGTTCGCACGCGAGGGATACAGCAGGAGGGTAAGGTCGTTATCGACTATGCGCGGAGTGTGATGGTTTGGAAAAAGGCGCACGCGCCAAAATCGGATTTGTTTCCTGAGATCAGAGAAGAGCGGAAATAAAGCTCATTCAGTCATTCAAGCCGTTCAAAGTGTCGGACCCAAAAGCAGAGGAAAAGCGTGGCAAGCAAATCTGAACCTTCGCGTGCGTTGGATGGCGTGAAGATCCTTGCCTTCGAGCAGGTTTTGTCGGGACCGTTTGCGACGTGTTTACTGGCCGACATGGGCGCGGAAGTGATCAAAATCGAGCGGCCGGGCGTCGGCGATGTTATCCGATCGTGGGATTCGGTCGTGAAAGGATTGTCTTCCGGATACGTTTGGCTGAACCGCAACAAACGCAGTCTCACGGTTGACGTCAAGAAAGATCAAGGACGCGAAATTCTGCTACGGCTCGCGAAAAAGGCGGATATTTTTTTTGAAAACTATGCGCCCGGCGTCACCGCACGACTCGGGCTTGGTTACGAACGGTTGAGCGAGCTCAATTCTCGGCTGATCTACTGCTCGCTTTCGGGGTATGGGCAGGACGGGCCTTACCGCGACGTCAAAGCTTATGATCTGTTGATTCAGGGTGAGGGCGGAATTATCGCCACCACCGGATATCCCGACAAGCCGGCGCGCGCCGGGATTGCGATTGCAGACATTGCGTCGGGGATGTATGCGGCGATCGGGATCCTGCTGGCGCTTTATCAGAGGGAAAAAACCGGCGAAGGCCAGTTGATCGATGTTTCTATGCTCGATGCGATTGTCTCGTGGCTCGGTTATTTTCCGCACCACTATTGGCATGCGGGGGAAGAGCCGGTGCGGGTCGGCATGCGCCATCATTATGTGACGCCCTACGGCCCCTACCTTGCCGGCGATGGCGAGTACGTCAATCTTGCCGTGGCAAGCGCGTCGGACTGGGAAGTGTTCTGCAGGAAAGTGATTGAGAAACCGGAACTGCTTTCCGATCCGCGCTTTGCGACCGTCGAAGCACGGCGCAAGAATCGCGGTCTATTGGAAGAGACGATCGAAACGATTTTTCTGGAGAAAGATCACCGGCACTGGCTCGAGCAACTGAAGAAAGCGGAATTGCCGCATGGCATCGTGCGCGGTATCGCTCAGGTGCTCGCACATCCTCAGGTGGTCGCGCGCCAGCTGATTCGCGAAGCGGAATCGCCGGTGGGAAAAGTGCCAGTGATCGCCAACCCCCTCAAAATGTCCCGCAGTCAAGCGCGCTACGATCCGATTCCTAGTTTGGGCGGAGACAGTGACGCCATTTTGCGCGACGCGGGGTATGCCTCCAGCGAGATCGAAGCGCTTCGACGCGACAAGGTGATTTAGCAGCGCTCTTGTCGCGGCTGTCTAGCTTGATCCCTTCAGAAACAAGTGTCAGCCGATCTAAATTTAGGATCAACCCATGCGCAAATTAGTTGTCGGTGTGATGGGCGCGTCTCTGAACGATGCTCTGACGAGTTCGGAGCAGTCTCGGATCAGCGTGCTTGCCGAGCAACTCGGCGCCGCGATCGCAGAGGCAGGCTGTGTTCTCATGACCGGCGCGACCACCGGAATTCCGCATCTGGTGGCAACGGCGTTTCGGAGCCACGGCGGGTTTGCCCTCGGCGTTTCTCCGGCGGAGAATCGACTTGAGCACGTGGAACGTTACCATCTTCCGGATGACGGCGCCGACGCGATTGTCTACACCGGCTTCGGATACAAAGGGCGAAACCTGATTAATGTCCGTTCCTCGGATATTGTTCTGCTGATGGGCGGCGCGATCGGGACACTCAACGAATTTACGATCGCTTACGATGAAGGAAAAATTATCGGCGTGCTCGAGGAAAGCGGCGGAGTCTCAGATCACGTGCGCGAGATTATCGAGTTCTGTAAGAAACCGACCCAAGGCTCGGTGCTTTATGACAGGGATCCCGCGAAGCTCGTGGAGCGCTCGGTGCAGGCACTCTATAGCTCGCCGCAGTGGGGTTAGCGAGGTACGTCAGCGGATTCATCTCGGCGCGGCCTGTTGCGCGTTTAGTCTAGCGAAAAATGCAAGATTCCTCGCTCCGCTCGGAATGACAAAATTGGGGTTTTGCTTACCAACGCCATTCTTCAAAGTGTCATTTCGAACGAAGTGAGAAATCTTTCTTAGGAACGCACACATAGAAACCGAGTGTGGTACGCGAGCGTATATCGACTGATCTAGAATCCCGCTAAGATTTCGCTGCGGGTTGGCTCCCCAGTTTCTTCCGGTTCGCCAAATAATTCTTTGCAAGTCGTTTAAGCTTAGCGCTCTCAAGCCCGCTGTGGCGGGCTTCCTCGAGGGCCCGGTCTTCGGACCAGCCCTGTTGGACGATTCGAAACATCATCATGAGCGGAGCGACGCGCTCGGCAAACGCGCAGTTCACGAGCATGGGCTGGTTCAGGGGATCTCGAGCGAGTTTTAGGAATTCGTCGACTTCCTCGGGCTGCGGGAAATCGGCGTAGTAGCGGATGTTGAAGTAACGGAGCTTGTTCTGCTCGACGACTAAACGCTCGCGCGTGAGATCGACACCATCTTTGGGGCCGCGAAGAGTCAGCACCGACCGAAATCCGTTCGTCGCGGCCTTCGCATAAGCTTCAGCTGACGGCTGTCCGCCGCCGGTGGGCTTGTCGTCAATGCAAAGCACGACGGGCGCCGGCACTTCCCTCGTCAGCGAATCGATGAGGTTGTTATTCGGCTGTTGAGTTTGTTGCGCCGCCGCTGAAGAGATGTTGGGCGGCAGAGGCATCTGCGGGAAGACCAGGAGAAGCGCGCCACCGACGATCTGGCAGAGGAACTTTGTTGTTACTGAGAACGCCGCAGGTCTTTGGAAGCGGTTAAGGCTACTGTGCATTACGCTAATGGCTCGCGATGTAATCCTGGGCAAATCTCTTGAGCTTATCGCTGCTCAACCCGATTCGTACCGCTTCCTGAAGTGCTTTTTCTTCGCTCCAGCCTTGGTCGATGACTCGCAAGATCATCATGAAGGCGCCGACCCGATTGGCGCTGGCGCAAGTGACCAACATGGGATGATTGCTCTTATCTCGCGCCAGGCGCAGAAACTCATCGGCCTGCTGTACCTGGGGCGCGGAGCTAACGACCGGAATATTGAAATAGCGCATCTTGGCGCTTTCGACTTTGGCTCGCTCGCGCGCTAGGTCCAGTCCTTCATTGGCAGTGCGCAGGCTTAGAACGGAACGAAAGCCGTTGGCGGCAGCTTTGGTGTAGGCGTCGCCGACCGGTTGCGCGCCCGTGGCGAAGTCGTCGTCCAAGCACAAGACCCGTGGAACTTCAGCGCTGAGGGTCTGCTGGATTTTGTCGAGGCGCGCGCGATTCGCGGCAGGCGATTCCGCCGCGCGCGCTACCGCCAAGTTAAAGCTCAAGAGCAGAAAGAGCAAAGAAATCGGTTTCATGTTTTTAAATTGAAGAGTGCTGCGGCGGTTTTACCGAGAATCGCGGTTTTTTCATCGCTGCTGCAGGGTGCCTGGCGAATCATGTTGATCGACTCGGACAGATTCGCGGCGGTTTTGCATTCGAGCGGATAATCGCTGCCGAACATAATGCGATCGGCCGTGGTGATGTTGAAGGCCGCCGCCATGGCGGGCAACCAGGCGCCGGTTCCGGCGGTGTCGAAGTATAGCCGTTGGAAAAGCTTTTCGAACCGTTCCGTGAGCCCGAAACGTTTTTGCTCGGATTGGGTTTTTAGATAGCCGCGCATATCGCTCGGCACGTCGGCATCTTCAGTTTCAAAAAAGGCCATCATACGGCCTTTCAGCGCCGAGGTGCCGCCGCCCAGGTGCGGCATGATGAAGCGGAGGTCCGGATAGCGCGGCAACACGCTGTTCATGACACGGACGATCGCCTGGGTGGTTTCGAGGGGACGGAACACACAGCGGTCCAGATTGTACAACGTATCGGAGCCCGTCGGCTTGGACTGCGGATGGATCACTATGGGGAGAGCGTTTTTCTGAATGATTTCGAAAAGCGGATTCATGATTGGATTATCGAGCTGTACGTCGAGATGACAGGCGAGGAGCGCGACCGCGCGCAGCCCCAGCTCATGGATACCACGCTCGAGTTCTCGCTTCGCCGCTTCGGGCTCGTGGACCGGTAGGTGAATGCAACCCCGGAAGCGGCTCGGATATTTTTTTTCAACTTCGGCGATGCCGTCATTCAGTGCTCGAGCTACTTCTTGCCCCATCACTTGAACCTGGTCCGTCAGAATGCAAACCGCGATGCCAGCCTCATCCATGCACTTGATATGACTATCCAGGTCTTTTCGGGACGGATGGAGCGTTAAGCTGATTTCGTTGGTGACGATGCGCTTACCGCCCGCTTGTTTTGCGAGGCGATCGAACAACATCGCCGGCATATAATGATGGTGCACGTCGACGATCAATTCCGTTCTAGCCATAAGTGAATCAGCTCCTTTGGATTATGGGCGTAAACCTACGCGACGGCAGAAGTGACTGCAAGAGTTCGATCAAAACAGCCAACGACCGTTATCACTATTGTTGAACCTGGTCATGCGAGCGCGTTAGCGGCGTTTGCTCCAGGGATCGCAAAAGTTCGGGAGTAATTTCCTTCAGGGAGGAACAAACCATGGTTGCCTTGGAGAAATCATGATACCGAGTATAGTCGTTGGGCACTGCAATGCAGCGCATCCCGGCCGAGTGTGCGGCCAGAACCCCTTTTTCCGCGTCTTCCAATACGACGCATTCCTCTGGCCTGACGCCAAGGTCATGGGCCGCTTTAAGAAAAATATCAGGGGCCGGTTTAACGGCGGGCACATCCAAACCGCTGACAATGACATCAAAAAAATGCGCAATATTAAGGCCCGTTAAGACGCCATTGATCGCGTCCCGGTAGGAAGACGAGGCAAGCGCAAACCTGATCTGGCCATGCAATGCGTCGAGCAAATCAAGCGCCCCGTCCATGGGACGTAGGCTTGAGGTGAGCAAGGCGGAATAGTGCTCGGATTTTCGTAACCGTAGGGAGTAGGGATCGACGGTCAGCTTATTGAGCGTGACCCAATCCGTGATACCTCGGCCGAAGCGCACCCAGTGCTCGCAGTAATCGAGTTCCTGAAGCGTGATGCCTTGCTCCAGAAACGTCATTTGATAAGCCTGGCAATGCAACCGCTCGGTATCCGCGAGCAATCCATCGAGGTCAAAAATCAGCGCGCTGACAGTCACTTTTGCCGCTCCTTACCCACTAATTTTACTGGATTTCGGCTTTCCGAGCCAACCCAGCCCACGGATTCCGAAAAAAAGGCCCGGCTCATGAGCCAGGCCTTCTTCGAATATGTCACGTAGAAGTTATGAGGGCTGACCCTGCGGTGCGCGGGAATGACCGCGGCGCGACCGAACCAGAGTTTTCAATTGCTCCTTTTGCTGATCCGTGAGAACTGAGCGGCCATTTTCAAGTGCTTCGATGCGGAGATAGCGGAGGTCGGTTCGATACTTTTCGGCGTCCTGAAGCTTGCTCTTGATCTGCACCAAATTGGCCGGCGTCTGCTGCATGAGGCTTGCGATTTCTTTTTCGATACTGGACAACTGCTGCTGAACCGGGGTCACCTGGCTTTGATAATGACTACGAATGTTTTCCAAATTCGTGACTTGGTCCGTAGTCAAATTCAATTCGCTTTTATGATTGAGCGCAATCGTGATCAGCGGAGCGCCAAAAAAGCCGGGGCCCATCCGTCCTCGGGCGAAGCCTGGTTTTGCCGGCGCGTTGGGATCAGATGATGCCGCCATCGTCATATTAGCCATTGTCAATCCGGATAACGCAAAAACGGTAACTGCCAAAAGAGAAATGCGAATCTTACCCATAGACCCTCCTCAGAAATATCGACCTGGTACTTAGACGAAGGCCTCTGACGAAAGTTTACGTAACCCCGAATAGACTAGTCTTGGCAGGGTCTTAGGGAGGAGGTCTTAGAAAGGCAGTGAGATTAGCGGCGGCAATATTCATGTTGATTATCAGAACAACAAAGGCTTAGAGCTGATCAAACCTCTCTGGTTAACGCGAAGATGGGGGCTGTTGAATCTCGTCAGCCGCTAGCCTTCGCTGCGCGATGACGCGCGCTATTTCGATGCGCTTCTCGACAATGTACGAAAGATGCTCGACCTCGGCTACGTCGCCTTCTTCCGTCCAGATCCGATCGGCTGTCTGCAAGGTTTGTGCGGCTTTGTCGAGGGTAGCGCCGGCATTGCGCACAATCAGCGGGTCTCGACGGGCTTTTTGATACGACTCGCGAGCTGCTTCCAAAGCCGGGTTTTGGACCGCGGTACAACCGGTGGCGAGCGCCGCGATCAGGAAGGCTGCGACGAGCGGCTCTATAAAATGTAAGCTGCGACGTAGGCGCATCTCTATTTCATTTCTGGCTGAGAGGCCAAGGGTTTTCTTGATTCGCGCTCGGCTTCAGTGGGAGGCGCATCGCCACGCCGCAGAATCTGATCGGCCGCCCGGCGCATCACCGCAGTTTCAGCCTTGGCTTCGGCAAACTCGGCATCCACCTGTGCGCTTTCTGCGAAGCGGCGTGCCTCGGTATATTTCTCGGCGGTCATCATCCGCCTGGCCTGCGCTAATTTGTCTCGAGCACTTTGGAGTTCCACTGGCGCAAAATCCGCCGCTTTCGCGTCTACAGCAGCGCGAATCGCGAGCTCAGCTTGCGTAACTCTATTGGTGGGTGGTTTTTCGCCACACCAGAAACAAGTATTACTGCAGCCCACACAGTAGAGCGTCAGGACAAGCAAAAAAGAACAGTAGAGAGCGCGTGTCATCATCAGTCCTGCAGGAACTGCCTCGACCGGTTCAACAAGTGTTCCCGCTCTTTCATTATAAAAACTATTGTCATGTTAACAAGTATTGATCTCCAATTCGACGCTCGTTGACAAGTTGGGCCGATACCGGATATCCAAACTAGTGAAAGCAAGCTCGCTCAAGGAGGAACGAACCGTGGTCATGCTAGGCACAGACATGAAAGTCGCCGAAACGCCAAAGGAAGGTTTGAAGGACTACGCCAAAGCGGATCCTTACGCCGAATGGCTCAAGAAAGAAGGGGTCAAAGTCTATCAGAATTTTTATTTTCCAAGCTTGGCGAAGGTCGAGTTGGGCCCCTGGGAGCGAAAGGGCGGCAGCGGCGCGGTGATTCATATCGACAATCGGCACATGCCCAACGACTGTCACGTGATCGAGATCAAACCCGGGGGCAAATCCGAGCCCGAGCATCATTTATATGAACTGACGATTTATGTCGTGTCGGGACGGGGCGCGACGACAATCTGGCAGGACCCGCCCAATGGCTCCGGCGGCAAAGGCAAGAACAGCTTCGAGTGGCAAGCCGGAAGCTTGTTCTCGATCCCGCTCAACGCCTGGTATCAAAACTTTAACGGCAGCGGCAACGAGCCCGCGCGTTATATCGCGGTCACCAATGCGCCGCCGATGATGCGCCTATTCCGTGACAAGGATTTTATTTTTAATTGCGATCACATGTTTCGCGGTCGTTACTCAGGCGAGGAAGATTATTTCAGCGGCAAGGGTAAACTCTATACGCGGAGAATTTGGGAATCGAACTTTATCGCCAATGCGCCTGACATGCTGCTCTACGGATGGAAAGAGCGCGGCGCCGGCGGCATTAACGCGATGCTCGAAATGGCGGACAACAACACCAAAAGCCATATTTCCGAGTTCCCCATCGGGACCTACAAGAAAGCGCACCGTCACGGCCCGGGAGCACACCTGGTTTTGCTCAGCGGCACCGGCGGCTATTCGCTGATTTGGACCAAGGAAGACCGGTCAGACATGATCAAATGTGACTGGCAGGTAGGCTCCATGGTCACCGTGCCGAGCGATAATTGTTATCACCAACACTTTAACTCAGGCACTACGCGCGCGCGCTATTTGGCGCTGAGACCGGGCGATATGGGTCTCTACAAAGGACGGGGTGGTGGCGGCGAAAACGCCGATCGCAGCATGAAAGAAGGGGGTTGGCAAATCGAATACGAAGATGAAGACCGCGAAATCCACAAAATATTTGAGAATGAACTCAGTACCCACGGAGCGGCCTGTCGAATGAAAGCATTTGTCCCGTGGTGTACGGGTGAGGTCGGGCCGACGAGCGAGCGCGATACCTAGACCATCTTCCGTATATCCCTGCTACGCGCTGCGCGCTACTCGGAAGACCGGCACTGTACCGATCGTCCTGAGTAGGCAGCGAGCTGCGCTGCCGTATCCAAGGGCACAGTCTGCTGCTCAGGATAACAATACTGTTTGATCGCGAGAGCGCTCGGTGCTGCGGGCCGGCAGTTAGCTTGCGGGCTTGGATTCGGAAGGCATCTCGGTCCGAGACACTAGCGCATTGCTCAGGTCGGGTGGTCGGCTGAGTGGCAGATAAATCCGAAAGGTTGTGCCCTCACCGGGCACACTGCTGAACTCGATTCGTCCGCCGTGATTTTTAATAATTCGTTCGCAGATGGGTAGTCCCA
>Ga0070670_100000608_pt1 | contig 28090 bp, 26 predicted proteins | sample KBSS63metaG_FD_64665 | JGI IMG/M metagenome (GOLD analysis project Ga0070670, IMG submission 64665) | Switchgrass rhizosphere microbial communities from Kellogg Biological Station, Michigan, USA - KBS S6-3 metaG | ecosystem: Host-associated > Plants > Roots > Rhizosphere > Soil ... | reverse complement strand
GGTCCGGGAAGGGAGCGGCGGCATGACCTCTGAGCTCTCGGCAGCGCTCGCGAGTGAGCTGGCGGGCGTCTTCGGTGCTCTGATCGACACGCCGGTCGTCACCACGCCGGCCGACGTCCGGCCGTCGGGGCAGTACTGGCTGGCGACGATCAAGTCGGACAACCCGGCCCACGGCGTCGGCGAACTGTGCTTCGACGAGGTCGGCGCCGCGGCGGTGACGGCCCTGGTGATGGGTCTCAACGAAACGCCGCCCGAAGCCTCGATTCTGGACTCGCTGCGCGAGGCGCTGACGCAGGCGCTCTCGTCCACGTCGTTCAAGGAAGTGACGCACGGCGTCCTGCTGCGGGTCATGAACCTGGAGCTGACGGACAAGGCCATGGGCGCGACCGTGGCCGGCTGCATGTTCGAGGCCGCCGGGATGGCGGCGCCGCTGTTGATGTCGTTTGGCGGCACCCTGGATCTGACGTCGGCGGAAGCCGCCAGCGCGGCGGACGCGGCGGCGGCCCACTCGGTGCTGGAGCGCGCGGCCGACGACACTCCGGCCGATCGCATCGACGTGATTCTCGACATCGATCTGCCCCTCATCGTCAGGTTCGGCAGAACGGAGCTGCCCTTGAGGACGCTGGCGCGGATGGGTCCCGGATCGCTGATCGACCTGGGCCGGTCGGCGGACGACCCGGTGGACGTCCTGGTGAGCAACCGCGTCGTGGCGCGGGGAGAAGTGGTGATTGTCGGCGGCAACTACGGGGTGCGGATCCTCGACGTAGTGAGCCCGAAAGAACGAATCCGCTCGATGGAGGCGTGACGTGGAACAGTTCGGGATGCTCAATCCTCAGATGCAGCAGCTGGTCGTCGGTGTGGGCGGAGGCGTCATGCTCCTGCTGCAGGTGACGGGCCTGGTGACGTTGTGGCTGCAGCGGCGGAAGGTGCGCAACCTCGACGGTCGCGTCGCCCACCTGTCGGCGGCGATGGCGCTGCTCACCGACACGCTCGAGGGCGGCCTGCACGACGTGGCGCGCGAAGTGGCGCGCCTGGCGGCGCAGCCGGCGGCCGCCGCGGCCGTGGCCGCCGCGCCGCGCCACCGCACCACGACGCAGCGCCGCGTGCGCGGCGCCGCCAAGCGTGGTCAGAGCGTGCGGGACATCGCCGCTGCGGAACAGATGTCGGAAGGCGAAGTGCGTCTCATGCTCCAGAACGCCTCGCGCGAGATCAAGGAGCCGCCGGTTCATGCCTCGTTGCGCTGACGCCTCGTGCGTCCGCTGGCGTCCGGCGGTCGGCGTCTGGGGCGGGGTGCGGCTGAACGGGACCTGGTTCTGTTCGCGGTCGTGTGCCGCGACGGCCGTGCGGCGGGGGCTCGAGTCTCCGCCCGCAGTCGCTGAATCGGCCGGGTCGCTGCCGCCTTTACGGATTGGAGCGCTGCTGCGCCACCAGGGCGCGATTACGCAAGGGCAGCTCGACGAGGCGCTGGCCAGCCAGCGCAAGAGCGGTCTGCGCCTGGGCGCCGAGCTGCTCCGGCTCCGGTTCGTGTCGAGCGCCACGCTGGTGCGGGCCCTCGCCGCGCAGGCCGGGGTGAGCTACATGACCACGGTCGATCCGGGGCGGGTGCGCCGCGCGCCCGGCGGGTTGTCGGCGGACATGGTGCGCGCGCTGGGGCTGCTGCCGTTCGAGGCGGACCCGCACGAGCGCCGGCTGCGCGTGATCTGCACGGCGCCGCTGCCGCGGCCGGCGCTGCGCGCGATGGCGCGGCTCACGGGGTGGACCGCGGAGCCCTATCTGGTGGACGACGCGGTATGGGAGCGGGCCCTCGACGGCTACGCGCCCGAGGCCGGCGAGGACCACCGGTCGGAGGTCGTGCACGACGTCGATGCGGCGTCGGCTCATGTGGTGGCGGCCGCCGCGGGCCGCGACGCCGTCGTCCGCTACGCGGGCTGCGGCGATTTCGTGTGGGTGCGCGTCGAGGGCGGCGCGCGGACGCAGGACGTGATCATCCAGGAGGAACGGCCATGCCAGGCGGCGCCTACAGCGCACTGAGCGGGATGCAGGCGCGGCTCGCCGATCTCGATCGGCTCGCGTCGGATATCGCCAACGTCGGCACCTCGGGCTACAAGACCGAGCGCGGGGCCACCGTGGCCGCCGAACGGCCGTCGTTCCGCGCCGTGCTCGATTCGGCGGTGGACGTCACCAGCGGCGGCACCAAGCTCGACTTCCGTCCCGGCACCATCGGGACGACCGGCCGCGATCTCGATGCGGCGATCGAAGGCGCCGGCTTCTTCGTGATCAACACGCCGAACGGCGAACGCTATACGCGCAACGGCTCGTTCATGCGCCGGGGCGACGGCGTGCTCACCGCGGCGGACGGCTCGCCGGTCGTGCCGGAATCCGGCACCGGCCAGATCCGGATTGGTACCGGCACGATCTCGATCGCCGAGGACGGCACGGTGAAGGCGGGCGACGTGGTGGCCGGCAAGCTGAAGCTGGTGGCGTTCGGGTCGGAGACCGACATCGAGCGCGAGTCGGGCACGCGCTTTCGCGCCAAGCCGGGGGTGACGCCAGCGGCGGCGACGCCGCGCATCATCGGCGGCTCGCTCGAACAGTCGAACGTGACCATGGTGGACCGGATGGTGACGCTCACCGAGGTGCAGCGCACCTTCGAAGCACTCCAGCGCGGGGTGTCGATGCTCATGAACGAGGTCGACGCGCGGGCGATTGGCGAACTGGGAAGACGGTAGTCGCTCGTAGTTGCGGGTCTTCAGACCCGCCGGAGAGACAAGATGATTCGCGCACTCTACACGGCAGCGAGCGGGATGAACGCCCAGCAGGCGAACATCGACAACATCGCGCACAACCTGGCCAACGTGAACACGACGGGGTTCAAGAAATCCCGCGTCGAGTTCGAGGACCTCGTCTACCAGAAGATCAAGGCGGCCGGCACGCCGTCGGCGGAGGGCGAAACGCCGATCGGTCTCGAGGCCGGGCTCGGCTCGCGCGCGGTGGCGACCGCGCGGAATTTCGCCAGCGGCAACCTGCGCTCGACGGGGTCGTCGCTCGACCTCGCGGTGGAAGGCAGCGGCTTCTTCCAGCTGTCGTTGCCCGGCGGCGAGACCGGCTACACCCGCGCCGGCATGTTCCACGTGAACGGCCAGGGCGAAGTGGTGACCAACGAAGGCTACGCGCTCGAGCCGGCGCTCACCATTCCGGCCAACGCGACGTCGATCACGATCTCGAAGGACGGCACCGTCTCGGTGACCGTGCCCGGCCAGGGCACGCCGCAGCAGGTGGGGACACTCGAGCTCGCGCAGTTCCAGAACCCGGCGGGCCTCGAAGCGCGCGGCGGCAACATCTTCGTCGTCACCAACGCCTCGGGCGATCCGACCACGGGCGTGCCCGGCACCGACGGCCTCGGCACGCTGGTGCAGGGTTTCGTCGAGGACTCCAACGTGAGCGTCGTCGAGGAGATGGTCAACATGATCCTCGGGCAGCGCGCCTACGAGGCCAACTCGAAGGTGATTCGCGCCGCCGACGAAATGCTGCAGCAGGTGAACGGGCTCGCACGGTGATGATGCGCACCGCCCTCCTCCTGTGCCTGGGCCTGGCGCTGGCGGCGCCAGCCGTGCACGCCGCCAGCGACGCCACCGTGCGCACCGCGATCGCGCAGGCGGTGGCCGAGCGCTTTCGCGCCGCGTCGAACACTCAGGTGGTGGTGGAGGATCTGCAGGTGGATGCGACCGAGACTCCCGAAGGCCTGGTGGCGGTGCCCGATCCGGGTGCGCGTACCGGCCGGCCGGCACAGTTCACACTGCGCGCCGGCGGGCGGCACGTGGGGATTGCCGTGGCACGGGTGACGGTGTCGGTGCCGCACGTGCGGACCACGGCGCCGGTGGATCGCGATGCCACGGTGAATGCCGAGGCGGTACAGGAGCAGGACGGCGAGGTGCCCGGCCTGCGGTTCGAGCCGCTGCCGCGCCTCGACGAGGTGGTGGGCGCGCACGCCCGCCGTCCGCTGGCCGCGGGCGAAGTGCTGTCGCAGGCGGTGGTGATCGTCCCGGACGCCGTGCGCGCCGGCGACGAGGTGAAAGTGGTGGCGCGCGTAGGCGCGCTGGAAGCCTGGGGAGTGGGACGTGCTATCGCGAGTGGGCGTGTCGGCGACGTCGTGCGGATTACGCGCGGCAGCGCCCGCGGGCTGCAGCCGGCGCGGGTGCTCTCGCCAGGTGTGGTGCAGGTGCTGCTGGCGCAGCCGCAGGAGATTCGATGACGACTGGAAACCGGATGGGCCGGACGCTGGTGCTGGCGGCGTGCTTCGGCGCCCTGCTGGCGCTACTGGCCGTGCCCGCGTTTGCGCAGCAGCCCGTGGCGCCCAAGAAGGACGACTACGAGCAGGTGCTCGAGCGCTACCTGCAGGCGGCGCGCGCCGTGCCGGCGACGGCCGACACCATGTGGGCCGCGGGCCTGTTCTCCGATGTCCGCGCCCGGCGCGTGAACGACCTGGTGACCGTGCGCGTGGTGGAGAACATCACCGCCTCGGGCAGCGCCGACTCCGCGCTCGACAAGAAGAGCAACGCCGCGGCGTCGGTCACCAAGCTCTTTGGCGCCGAGACCAAGTTTCCCGGCTGGCTCGATCCGACGTCGCTCGCGGCGTTGGGGACCAATACCGGCTTCACCGGCAGCGGCGCGACCAACCGCGCCGGATCGCTGTCGGCCGTGATCACGGCGCGCGTCGTGGAGGTCCTGCCGAACAACGACCTCGTGCTCGAAGGCATCCGCGAGGTGGACATCAACGGCGACCGCCAGTTCATCGTGCTGAGCGGCATCGTGCGCGCGGCCGACGTCGGGCCGGGCAACGTGGTGCCCTCCACGGCCGTCGGCCAGATGCAGATCCGCTACTTCGGCAAGGGTCTCATCAAGGACAACCTCAAACCGGGCTGGCTGGTCCGGGCGCTGAACAAGGTGTTCTGACATGCGCAGAACTTTCGTCACGCTGATTGCAGTCGTCCTGCTGCTCGCGGGCACGGGCCTTTCGGCCGAGGTGCCCGGCGGGGCGAGGCTCAAGGACATCGCCGCGCTGCAGGGGCCGGCCGCGACCTCGGTCGTCGGCTACGGGCTGGTGGTCGGCTTGAACAAGACCGGCGACCGCAAGCAGACCATCTTCTCCGCACAGACCCTCGCGAGCATGCTCGAGCGCTTCGGCGTGGCGGTGTCGCCCAACGCGATGAAGGTCGAGAACATCGCCGCGGTGGTGGTGACGGCGGAGATCGGTCCCTACATGCAGAACGGCGGCCGCATCGACGTGGTGGCCTCCTCGATCGGCGACGCTCGCAGCCTGCAGGGCGGGACGCTCCTGCCCACGCCGCTGCGCGGTCCTGACGGCGCGGTGATCGCCCTGGCCCAGGGGGCGCTGTCGATCGGCGGGTTTGGCGCCGGCGGCGGCGGCAATTCGGTGGCGGTCAACCACCTCACCGTCGGCCGCGTGCCGCGTGGGGCGCAGCTGCAGGCCTACCATCCCGCGACGCTCGCGGGTCTCGACACGATGAACCTGGCGCTCTACGAGCCCGACTTCGCCTCGGCGGCGCGCGTGGCGGCGGCCATCAACATGGAGCTCGGCGCCGACGCGGCGCACGCACTCGACGCCGGGTCGGTACGCGTGCAGGTGCCCGCGGCCTACAAGGGCAACCTGGCCGAGCTGATCGCGCGCCTCGAGCCGCTGCCGGTGACCATCGACGCGGTGGCGCGGGTGGTGATCAACGAGCGCACGGGCACCGTGGTGATGGGCGGCGACGTCCGCATCGGCGCCGCGGCGGTGGCACACGGCAATCTGTCGGTGCGCATCTCCACCCGTCTCGACGTGTCGCAGCCGGCGGCGCTCTCGCAGGGCAACACCCAGGTGGTGCCGCAGACGCGTCTCGACGTGGACGAGGGCGACAACAAGCTGATTGCGCTCGAACCCGGCGCGACGTTGACCGACGTGGTGAAGGCGCTGAACGGCCTTGGCGCCACGCCGCGCGACATCATCGCCATCATGCAGGCGCTCAAGGCGGCGGGCGCGCTGCGCGCCGAGCTGGTGATTCTGTGAGTCTCGACACCAGGATCGCGACGATCCCCATCGGCACGCCGGCCGCGGAGGCGACGCCGAAGGCCGGCGCGCCGCCCAGCGCGGAGGGGCAGCGGCTCGCGCGGGCGGCGGGGGAGTTCGAATCGATGCTGCTGCTGCAGATGCTGCGCGAGATGCGCAAGTCGGGGTCGTGGAAGGACGAGGACGAGGAAAAGTCGGGGTACGGCGCCGAGACGCTGTTCGACACGCTCGACATGGAGCTCGCCTCGTACATGACGAAGGCGAAGGGCGGGTTCGGGCTCGAGAAGTCGCTCACTACGCAGATGAGCGGCAGCAGTGCCGTCGAGAACGCGGTTCCAGCGAGGCTCCCCTCGCTCGAGCTGCCGACCGCGGATCCGGAAATACGTAGTCGCGGGTCTTTAGACCCGCCTCCCGTGGCCGCGTCTGAAGACCCGGCACTACGTACGACGGACCGGGTCGAAACGAGCCCGTACGGCTGGCGCCGCGACCCGTTGTCGGGCGCGACGGCGTACCATCGGGGCGTGGATCTGCGGGCCGCCTATGGCGAGCCGATCGGCGTCGCGGATGCCGGCACAGTGGTGTTCGCGGGCGAGCAGCACGGCTACGGCCAGACGGTCGTGGTGGAGCACGCCAACGGGATCCGCACGCGCTACGCGCACCTGTCGTCGGTTGCGACCGAGGCGGGCGCCGAGGTGCAGGCGGGCGAGGCGATCGGGCGGGCGGGACGGAGTGGCCGGGCGACCGGCACGCATCTGCACTTCGAGGTGACGCGGAACGGCCAGCCCATTGACCCACACTCGTTCAGTGCGGGGGGGCTAAAGGTTGAAGGGGTGACTGCCGATTGGGGGTCTGGTAACGGACCCACCCTCCCCGGGGTCGCTTCCGAAACGAGTGGTTCAGGCGCGGACTAGCGCAGGAACCTGCTGATCCGAGAAGTTAGTAGGAGACGACGATGAAGATCGAGGGGAATCGACCCACACAGGAAACCGAGTCGCTGACGCGCGCCGACGCCAAGGGCACCAAGCCGGCGCCAAACCGTGCAGCCGACGCGGGTGATCGGGTCGATGTGTCCGCGGATGCCAAGAAGGCCCAGGGGCTGGTTGCCGATGCGGTGAAGGCCGCGCAAGCGCTGCCCGACATCCGGGCCGAAGCCGTTGCGCGCGGCCGCGCCAAGCTCGAATCGGGCGAGCTCGGGGCCGACGCCGGCAAGCTGGCGGACGCCATCATCGACGATCTGATCAAGTAGTCGGGCCCGCACGCCATGGATGGCTCACGCGCGGTTTCGGCCACGATCCGTTTGCGGCTCGCCCTCGAGGGCGCGGCCGAAGCGCTGGCGCACGCCCAGGTAGAGGGTCTGCTCGCCAGCGAAGGCGCGCTCGAGTTCGCGCTGGCGGAGCTGCCCCCGGTGCAGGGGCTCGACGCCGCCGAGCGCGACGCGGTCCGCCGCGAGCTCGAAGCCGCGGAGCGCGCGCTGCTGCGCTGCCGCCGCCTGGGCTCCACCCTCAGCGACTACGTCCGCCTCACACTGGCCTCCCACGGTCCGGGCAGCCGCACCTCGGGCTACGCTCCCACCCGCAATGACGACTACGCCGGCCGTGGCGTGAACGCGAGGGTCTGAGATGTCCGGCCTCTACACCAGCCTCACGATGGCCGCCCGCGCCCTCTCGGCCCAGCAGATGGGCCTCGAGGTCACCGGCAACAACATCGCCAACGTGAACACCGCCGGCTACGCCCGGCGCACGATCGATTTCGCCGCGGTCAAGCCCGAGAGCTCGCTCAGCGCCGGCAACGGCGTGGAAGTGACGGGCATCCGCTCGATTCGCGACCGCCTGCTCGAGCGCCGCGTGCTCGAAGAAGTGCCCACCGAGGGGCGCGCCAAGGAGCTCACCGAAATTCTGCAGGTGGTCGAGGCCGGCATCGGCACCACCGGGCAGTCGATCGACGGACGGCTCACCGAGTTGTTCGGATCGTTTTCGCGCCTCGCCGACGCGCCCACGTCCGCGGTGGCGCGCGCCGACGTGCTGAACACCGCCGAGGAACTGACGCAGTCGTTCCACGAGATGGCCGGGCGGCTCTCCGACGCGCAGCGCCAGGCCGACAGCCGCGTGCGCAACACGGTCGAAGAGATCAACTCGCTGGTGGATCAGATCGCGTCGCTCAATCATTCGATGGGGGCCTCGGGTCCCGAAGGACGTCTGCCGCTCCAGGATCAGATGTCCACGCTGCTCCGCAATCTCAACACGCTGGTGAACGTGGACGTCGTCAACCGGTCGGACGGCGGCGTGGATATCACCGTCGGCAGCGGCCGCGCGCTGGTCATCGGCGACGAAACCTACCGGCTCGAAGCGGTGTCGCAGCCGCCGAGCGGCTGGGCAGGCGTGGAAGCGGGGGGGATGGACATCACCTCCGAGCTGCGCGGCGGGCGGCTCGTGGGCGCCATCGAGGCGCGCGACGTCAACATCCCGGACTATCTCAGCCGGCTCGACACGATCGCCTACGAGCTGGTGAACCAGGTCAACACGATTCACCAGGGCGGGTTCGATCAGCTCGGAAACACCAATCAGGCCTTCTTCACGCCGCTCGCGACCGCCGACGGCGCGGCGCGCCTCATCGGCGTCGATCCCGCGGTGGCGGCCGACAGCCGGCTGATCGCTGCCGCCGGCGCCAACGAAGTGGGCGACAACGCGGTGGCCAAGACACTGGCCAATCTGCGTGACGCGCTGGTGCTCGAAGGCAACAGCGCCACGCTGGTCGATTCCTGGAGCCACCTCGCGTTTCGCGTGGGGCGCGATACCCGCGCCGCCATCGACGGGTCGAAGGCCCAGAGCGACATCGTCGAGCAGATCGACGCGCTGCGCGACGCCGTGTCCGGCGTGTCGCTCGACGAAGAAGCGGTGCAGATGATCAAGTTCCAGCGCGCCTACGAAGCCAATGCCCGCTTCTTCAGCACGGTGGATCAGACCCTGTCGGTCCTGTTTTCCATCGTCGGACGGTAGGGTCGGAGGGTAGGGAGCTCTTATGCGACTGACGTTTGCAGCCTCGATGAGGGACAGCTACGACGGCATCCAGGCCGCCGCCGAGCGGATGATCAAGTACCAGCGCCAGGTGTCCACCGGCATCCGGGTGGCGCAGCCGAGCGACGATCCGTCCGCGACGGCCACGACCATCAGCGAAAAGGCGGCGCACGCGTCGTACGAGCAGTACATCCAGGCCGGCGATTCGGCCGAGTCGCGTCTGTCGGTGGCCGATACACTCCTCTCGGACATCATCGACAAGCTCTCGGCGGCGCGCACCGCGATTCTGAGCGCGCAGGGGTCGGAGACGACCGACGCGCAGCGCGAGAACGGCGCGCAGGAGCTGGCCTCGCTGCGCGATGCCATCCTCGAGGACGTCACCACCTCGTTCCGCGGCACCTACATGTTCGGGGGCGCGGCGGGTACCGTGCGCCCGTACAGCAAGGACACCGCCGGCGTGGTGCAGCCGTACGCCGGTTCGGCGCAGGAAGTGACGGTGGACATCGATCGTAACCGGCCGGTGACGGTGGTGTTCAACGGCGACGCCATCGTCCAGGGCAACGACACCACCGACCTCTTCACCGCGTTCGAAAACGCCATCGTGGCCGCCCGCGCCGGCGACGCCGATGCGCTGCACACCGCGTCGGGCGCCTTGCAACGCGCCTTCGACCGCGCCAGCCAGGTGCAGAGCACGGTGGGCACCAGCCTGAATGCCATCGCCGACCACTCGGCGCGGCTCGAGTCGGCGGGCCGCGCCAGCACCGCGCGCGTGTCGTCGCTCGAGGAAGCCAACATGGCCGAAGCCATCTCGGGCCTGCAGCAGGCCGAAACCGCCTACAACGCCGCGCTTGGCGCCGCGTCGCACACCACGCGCCGATCGCTCTTCGACTATCTCCTCGGGTGATGATGCATGGCTAGATCGAGTGCCGCTCTTCCGGTTTCGGACACGCCCTTGTCCGCCGAGGCCCCGCCGGTGAAGGCGTTGTCGCCAGACGTCCAGGAAGGCCTGGCGCGCAACGCGATCACGTTTCCCGACGGCATCCCCGGCTTCGAGGCCTGCCGCCGCTTCGTGCTGCTGACCTCGGAGCCGATGGCCCCGCTCCAGCGTATCGAGTCGATCGAAGGGCCGCCGGCGGCGTTCCTCGGCATCGACCCGCGGCTGCTGCTCGAGGGCTACCGCTGCAAGCTCACCGAGACCGATCTGCGCGCGCTCGGTGCCGATGCCGAGACCACGCTGCTGTGGTTCGCGATCATCTCGGAGACCGACGGGGCGCTGACGGCCAACCTGCGCGCGCCGATCGTCATCAACCCTCAGCGCATGATCGGCCGTCAGGTGTTGCCCGACGACGGGCTGTACCCCATCCGGCACGTGCTGACGACCAAGGCGTGAGCCATGCTGGTCTTCACGCGCCGGAGGCACGAAGCCATCCGGATCGGTGACCGGATCGAGGTCCGCGTGCTGCGGGTGGGACGCGACGGCGTCCGCATCGGCATCACGGCGCCGCCCGATGTTCCAGTCCACCGCGAGGAAATCTACGAAGAGATCCGGCAGGCCAACCGTGCCGCCGTGGCGCCGCAGGTCGACCTGTCGGCGCTGGCCGAGCGCTTGAGACTGCCGTGAGAATCCGGGACTGGCGCTACGCCGAGACACCGGCGGTGGAGGCCTTATACGAGGCCGAGCGGCGCCAGTGGCTCACCGATCTTGGATGGGATACCGCCGACGCATGGCCCGAGATCGAAGGGGCCCGCACGGCCGGGCGGCTGCCGGGCCTGCTGGCCGTGGACGATCGCGGCAGCATCTGCGGCTGGAGCTACTTCCTGATCGACGACCGGGTCGCGCAGGTGGGGAGCCTGGTGGGCGAGTCGCCCGAGGCGACGCGCGCCCTGGTCGATTCGGTGGTGGCGCGCGCCGCCGGTCACGCCGAGTGCGTGACCTGCTTCTCGTACAACCGCGCTCCCGGGCTGGCGGCGGCGCTCACCGCGCACGCTTTCGAGCTGACGCCCTACCAATATCTGTCGCGAATGGCGCCCGTGCTCGATCCGTTCCGTTCTGATGGCGCCGACGGGTGGCGTGACGGCGATGAGAAGCCCGCCGCCGATCTGCTGCGCGCCGCCTACGGCTCGAACGGCCGCTTCTTCGCGGCGCACGGCCTGCCGCAGGAGTGGCAGCGCTACGTGCACAACCTGGTGGCCTATCCTGGCTGCGGGCGCTTCGATCCGATGGCGACGCGGGTGTTGCGGGACGATGGCCGGGTGATCGCGCTGGTGATGATGACGGCGCTCGGGCCCGGGGTGGCGCACGTGGCGCAGGTGGCCGTGCATCCCGAACGCCGCGGGCAGGGGCTGGCCGGAAAGCTGCTCGATCGTGCGCTCGCCCTGGCGCACGCCGCCGGGCGCTCCCGCGCGACGCTGCTGGTGGAGGACGGCGCCAGCGCCGCCCGCACGTTGTACGCGCAGCGTGGCTTCACGCCGGTCGCGACCTTCATCGCCGCGCGGAAGCCGCTGACGTCGTAGGCGACGGATGCGGATCCTGCATGTCTCCACATTTCTCCAGGGTGGTGCCGGACGCATCATCGCCGCCCTGGCAATCGCACAGCGCCGCGCCGGTCACGACGTCGTCGTGGTGGCCGACAGTGGTCAGCACGCAGGGTACGAATCCTATCCGGAGTACATCGCCCGCCTGAACGAGGCGGGGGTGCCGTTCCATACCGTCACGTCCACGTTCACGCGCGAGGTGGCGCTCAACGTTCGGGCGGTTCACGAGCTGACGACGCTGCTCGGTGCGCGAGCCGTCGACATCGCTCACACCCACGCGGCCATTCCCACCCTCGTCGCGCGGCTGGCACTCAGTCCCCGGGGGCCGACTCCGCTCCTCCAGACGATGCACGGCTGGGGCATTCGAAAGACACCGGAGCAGGCGGCAACCGACATCACGCTGCTCGGGCTGGCCGACGCGGTGGTCACGCCCTCCGCGGCAGCGCGTGACACGATGCTCACGCTCGGCCTCCGCGGCACCCCAATCCATGTGGTGCCGTATGGGCTGGACGACCAGCCGGCACGCCAGGCGCCAGACGCCGAGGACGGAGGGGTGTTCGAGCGCCTGCGCGCCTCTGGTGCCTCGGTCGTGCTCTGCATCGGCACGATTGGCGAACGCAAGAACCAGGCGCTGCTCGTCCGGGCGCTCGCCTCACTCGATCGCGTCGCGGCTGTCTTCATCGGCGACGGCGATGCCGCGCCGCTGATGGCGCTCGCCCATCAACTCGGCGTGGCCCCGCGGGTGCACGTCCTCGGGTACCGCGGCGACGCCAGCCGATACCTGCCGCTGGCAGACGCGCTCATCCTGCCGTCGAGGAACGAGGGGCTGCCGATTGTCGTCCTCGAGGCGCTTCGCGCCGGCGTGCCCGTGGTCGGCAGTTCCATCCCGGAGATTGCCGAGGCCGTAGAGGAGGGACGAACCGGATTTCTCTTCGCGCCCGACGAGACCGCCAGCCTGACGGCGGCGCTGGCACGAGCGCTGGCGCCGGAGTCGCGCGCCGGCATGCGCGCCCATGCCCGGCAGGCGTTCGAGCGCCGCTACCGCGCCGACCGCATGCATGCGGCCTACGACCAGATCTACGCGCAGCTGCGGCATCAGACATGCAGCGCCGGTCACCAGCATGTTCAGTGAAGCGACGCTCGCGGCCAACGTCGCGGCGATCGAACGCGCGCAGGGGCAGTGTCCGGCCTTCGGGGCGCTCGATGCCAGCCGGGTCCGCGCGATTCCTGACGATCGGGCCGGAATGCGCCTGGAACTGCGGACCAGCGCCGGCGACTGGCTACGGCTCGACGAGGTCTCGACGACGACGTTCCCGAAGCAGCTGTTCGTCATCGGGCCGGCGCTCGGCACGGTCATCGACGCGATCGAACATGCCGGCGCACCGACACGCGTCGTTGCCCTCGAGCCGGATCCGGGCGTGGCGGTCCTGATGCTGGCGCGTCGCGACTGGACGTCCTGGTTCGAGAGCGGGCGCCTGCGGCTGCTCACCGGCCCCGACTATCGCGGCGCAGTGACGTGCAGCCGCCACGTCAACGTGTCAGACCCCCCTCTGGTCGTGGAGCATCCGTTGCTGGCGGAACATCGTGCGGCCGACGTCGCGGCGGCGCGTGCGGTTGCGAGCCAGATGATTGCCGAGGCCGCGAAGAACCAGGAGGCGCGCCGGCGGTTTGCCGGCCGCTACCTGCTGCAGACGCTCACGAATCTGCCGGTGATTGGACGTGAAGCCGATGCCGGCGCGCTCGACGGTCTCTTCTCCGGCCGTCCCGCCGTCGTCGTCGGTGCCGGACCGTCGCTCGACGAGAACCTGCCGGCGCTGGCCGAACTGCAGGATCGTGCGGTCATCATCGCGGCTGATACCACGCTGCGCCCGTTGACCAAAGGCGGTGTCCGGCCGCACATCCTGGTCGGCGTGGACCCGGGCGAGATGAACGCCAGGCACCTCGCTGGCGTCGCCGGTGTCGACGACATCCATCTCGTCGCGGAGGGCAGTCTCAATCCGATCGCGTTCGAGGCGTTCGCGGACCGGACGTTCGTCTTCAAAGTCAGCAGCCACGAGCCCTGGCCCTGGCTCGAGACGCGCGGCCTCGGATGCACCACGCTCCGCGCGTGGGGATCGGTCGTCACCTCCGCCTTCGACCTCTCATTGCGGCTCGGGTGCAACCCGATCATCTTCACCGGGCTCGACCTGGCCTTTACCGGCATGCGGCCGTATTGCCGCGGGACGATCTATCACGAGATGTGGCAGTCGTACGTGGACGACGGCCAAACGTGGGACGGGTTGATGGAGAATTACTTTTCCAACCAGCCCGATGTGCGGATGCCCGATTGGCAGGGAATCGAGACACGCACGACGCCGGCGATGATGTCCTTCCGGAACTGGCTGCTGGAGCAGACCGCCGCCACGAAGGATCGTTCGATCGTGAATGCCACCGGCGGCGGGATTCTCTACGGACCCGGGCTCCGACATGGCTCGCTTCGCGAGCTGCTGGGCGCGACCGTGCCGAGCGAGGACGTCCGCGAGCGGCTCGCGTCCGCGCATCGTCAGTCGGCGTCGCGAGCGACGTCGCTGCAGGGGGACGTCGACCAATTGCTTCGGGGTGGCGACAACTCGGCGCTCTTTACCCGCTGGCGGGAATTCACGTTGAACACCGTGACCGACGAGCAGATCACGTCCGCGCTGCACGCCGCTTCCTCTCACAGCCCGGTTTGACGGGCGCCCGTCGGAGGTGTCGGAAATCCGCCATCTGGAGGGCAGAGGAGCGGCGAATTTCCTAGGAAAACTGTGCAAGGCGGCCCGGACTGCCGGGGCACTCCCGTTGCTGTGGGCTGAGGTATGGCCTCTCCACGCATCTGCCTCGTCGCACCGGAATTCCTCGGGCCGTTCCAGAACGGGGGCGTCGGCACCTCCTGCTACTGGGAGGCGACCGCCCTTGCCGCCGCCGGATTCGACGTCACCGTCCTCTATACCGGCCCCACCGAGCGACAGACGCCCGACTACTGGGAATTCCACTACGAAGCCCGGTCGCGCTTTCGATTCGTCGACCTCTATCACTGGGCCAAGGCCATGGACCGGGAGCGGGCGGTGGCGACCTACGACCTGCAGTCGCCGCAGGACCGGGTCTCGCACCTCGTGCTCGACTACCTGCGGGCGCACCGGTTCGACCTGATTCTGTTCCAGGAGTTCCTCGGACACGGCGCCCGCGCGCTCCAGGCGCGCGAAGCCGGGGTCGCGCTGCAGGACGCACGCACCGCCGTGACCATGCACTCGTGCCGCCAGTGGATCTACGAGGGGATGTGCCGGCTGCCGACGAACCGCGAGGACACCGTGGTCGATTTCCTCGAGCGTGAGTCGTCGCGGCTGGCCGATCGCCTGATTGCGCCGTCGGCGTACATGGCGCAGTGGGCTCGCACGCAGTGGCGTCTCGACCGCGATATCGACGCCATCTTCAACTGCTACGACGAAAGCGTCGGTGGCCCGCGCCGGGTGGTCGCTCACGAAGGGCCGTTCGATCACCTGATCTTTTTCGGCCGGCTCGAAACGCGCAAGGGGCTGCACCTCTTCGTCAGCGCGCTCGCCGAGAGCGACACCCTTCGGAACCAGGTACGGAAGGTAACGTTCCTCGGCCGTCATTCCCGCGTGAACGACCGGCCAAGCGAAGAGTTCCTGGCCGAAGCGCTGGCGGCCATGCCCTGGCTCGAGACGGAGGTCAAGTCCGACCTCGGCTCGCTCGAAGCGCTGGCCTGGATCCAGTCGCAGCAGCACGCGCTGGTCGTGACGCCGAGCCTGGGCGACAACCTGCCCTACGGGGCCGTCGAGCTCCACTCCCGCCGGATTCCGTTCGTCTCCACTCAGATCGGTGGCATTCCCGAGATCGTCGGCGAGCGTAATCGTCATCAGCTCGCCCCGGCGACGGTCGACGGCATCCGCGAGGTCCTGGAGCGCACGTGCGACGACGGCCGCCTGGTCATCGACTACAGCTGCGGCTACGACGCGCGCAAGGCCAACGCGGCGCATGTCGCCCTCGTCAAGAAGCTGCTCGCCACGCCGCGGCCGGCGGCGGCCGCATCCGCCGCGGGCGTCAATATCGTCGTCGCCGACGCGGTGTCGTCCGAGGAGGTGGACAGCGTCCGGCGCAGCCTCCACACCGCGGACACGGACGCCCTCGGCGACGTCCATTGGTCGACGGTGCCCGAGTGGCGAGCCTCGCGTCGCCCGGTTCCCTCGATCTTCATCGACCAGACCGTCACGCCCGACGCCGCCCTGTTCGCGACGCTGTTGAACACGCTGCGACAGCCTGGAGTCGGCGCGGCCACGACGGCCTATCGCGTCAAGGAGAGGGAACGTCCGGTGGTGATCCCGCTGGGACATTCGCTCGAGAACGGCTGGCGCTGGAACTGCTTCGGGGGACCGTGCGTCGCGGTGACGCCCGATGCCGGCCAGCTGCTCGACGCCGCGCTGGCGTCGGAACCGTTCGGGTTCTGGCGAGCGTACGCCGACCTCGCCTGCCGCGGCGTGCGCCTCGCACTGCTTCCCGACGCACTGTATGAAGCCGACGAGCCCGCTCCTCCGGTCCTGGGCGACCTCGAGGCGGTCGTCGCCGCGTACCAGCAGTACCGCCCCGAATCGCTCGATCTCGGCTGGGTGCTGAAGACCGCGCTGCCGGCGTTCGCACAGATGACACCGGCACACCCGGCGCCGGGAAAGCCGATGTCGGCCTTGTCGAAGCCGGCGCAGCCGGCGGCGACAACCGGGTCTGGAACGATGCGGCCCGTGTCCACGCCGCCGGTTCTCATCGGCGACCCCGTGCTGACCGCGCATACCGGGCGCTCGCTCTACGATCGATTCATCGCGCTGCCGGACAACGAACTGCGCGCCTACGCCGCGCTCGACGCCGGCTCGCCGTCGGATCCGGTGCTGCGACAGTTCGAGACCGTTCGACGCCGGCTGGACGAAGCGTCGGCGGAGTGGAACGTCTCCACGCGTGTGCTGGTGTACGGCGCGGGACAGCACACACGCATGCTGCTGGCCGCGTATCCGGCCATCGGCCCGTTCATCCGCGGATTCATCGACAGTGCACCGCTCGAGTCGTACCTCGGCAAGCCGTGCATCCGCCCCGATGTGGTCCACAAAGACATGGCGGAAGCGATCGTCTATTCCTCGCGTGAGTTCGAAACCGAGATGCACCGGCGGCTGGCACATGTGCCCGTCGAGCACATCCTTCTTTACTCATCGGAGCGCTGAGCGGAATGAGTACGCCTTTTTCCCCGTCGGGTCATCGCGTCTGCATCGTCGCGCCGGAATTCATCGGGCCCTACCCGAATGGCGGCGTCGGGACCGCGTGCTACTGGGAGGCCATGAACGTTGGTCTCGCCGGGTACGACCTTACCGTCCTGTACACCGGCCCGGTGGCGCTGCAGACTCCGGAGTATTGGGAGACGCACTTCAACCAGGTGGCACCGTTCACATACGTCGACCTTGCCCGATGGGCGAAAGCCACCGGCGCTGATCGCGAGCTGGGCGTCTTCGAAAGCCACCAGGCCGAAGCACGGACGTCGGAGCTGGTTCTCAAGTACCTGGTCACGCATCACTTCGATCTCATCCTGGTGCAGGAGTTTCAGGGCCACGGCCTCCGGGCGCTGCAGGCGAGACACAGCGGCAGCGCCCTGCAGCAGTCACGCATCGCGGTGACCCTGCACGGGTCGCGCCAATGGACCTGTGAGGGGATGCGGCGGCTGCCCACGCGGCCGGACGTACTGGTGGACTTTCTCGAGCGCGAATCGACGCGCCTGGCCGACCGGGTGATTGCTCCCTCCCGCAGCATGGCCAACTGGATCATGGCGAGATGGGGTGCCAGACCTCCCGCGGTAATTCCCTATTGCTACGACGAATCGGTGGCGCGGCCGTCCGGTGTCGTCGAGCACGTCGGTCCGTTCCGTCACCTCGTCTTCTTCGGCCGCCTCGAAACGCGCAAGGGCGTGCAGTTGCTCGTTCGCGCGCTCGCCAGCAGCCCGTTGCTGCAGCATGCCATCGACCGCGTGACGTTCCTCGGGAAGCACGCGCGCATCGAAGGCATTCCCAGCGAACAGTTCCTCGAGGCCGAATTGCCACCCCTCGCCGGCGTGATGCAGACGGAGGTGATCTCGGACAAGGGATCGCTCGAGGCGTTGGCCTGGCTGAAGGAGCAGCGGAACATTCTCGTCGTCTCCCCGAGCCTGGGCGACAACCTGCCGTACGCGATGATCGAGCTATACACGAACGGCATTCCATTCGTGACCACGCGCGTCGGCGGTATCCCGGACATCACCGGCGACGCCAACGCCGACATGCTCGCCGAACCGACCGTCGATGGCCTGCGCGCGGCTCTCGAGCACATCTGCCAGAAGCAGCGGCTCCGGGTGGACTACGCGCACGGATACAACGCCAGAACCGCAACCAAGACGCACATCGACTTCATCGGCGACCTGCTGCGCACACCTCGCCCCAGCCAGGCCGATGACGCTTCGGCCGGCGTACGGGCCGTGGTCGTGACCGACGCCGACGGGCCCGGCGCGGTCGCGAACGCGCGACTGCGCTGCGACCGCGTGCCCGGTCTTTCCGCGGTGCGTTGGATGAGTTTCGCCGAATGGCGGCGCGAACGGCCCGAGGTGCCGACGCTCTTTCTCGACACGAGCGTCATCCCCGAGCCGACACTCCTCGAGCGAGGCGTGGGTGCGCTGAGCGATCCGTCGACCGACGTCGCCACGTCGTTCTTCTGGCATCAGTCGGAGGACGGCGGGGACACGCGGCGGCTGATTGCCCCCCTGGGAGCCGCGGTCGACAACGGATGGCACCGCAACCTCTTTGGCGGCCCGTGCTTCTTCGCCAAGGTCTCCGCGCTGCCGTTCATCGACGAAGCCACTCATGCGGGCGGGTTCGATGCCTGGACCGTGTACTCCGCGCTGGCGTGCGGCGGCCTGACGATTGCGATGGTGCCGGAGCCGCTCTACACCACGCCAGACGACGCCCGTGCGGTGACGCTGGCCCGACTGGAAACCGTCGTCCACCAGTATCACGTGCGACGGCCGGAGGCGCTCGATCTCCGATGGATCTTCAAGGCAGCGTACGCCGCCCTCAACGGGTCCGCCATCGCGACAACGCCAACGCGCCACGGCTCGGCGCCGGGCACCGCGTCACTGGGGCTCGGGAAATCGCTGTACGAGCGCTTCACCAACGTGCCCGATGCGGAGCTGCGCGGATTTGCCGAGCTCGATCCGTCTTGGGCGGAGTCGGATCCCTTCTTCCGGGATTTCGCCAATCTCCGGCGCCGGATTGCGCCGCTGGTGGCGCGATGGAACGCGACGTCTCCGCGGGTCTTCGTGTCTGGCAGCGGTCTGCACACGAGGGTACTGCTTGGGGCGTTTCCCTCGCTCGGCCGCTTCGTTGCCGGCTTCATCGATCGCCGTCCCGACGACCGTGTCCTGGGCAAACCGTGCGTCCGACCTGAGGAGTTCCGAGATGACATGGCCGACGTCATCCTCTACTCGTCGCGCGAATGGGAGCTCGAGATGCATGCCCGGCTCGCGTCTGCGCGGGTGGAGCATGTTCTGCTGTATCACGACTCGCCCGAGGCACCGCCGTCGGATGTGGTGACGCGCCTGGGCAATCGCTTCGGACACCGCAGCGCCGGCAGCGAGGGGCTGGCCGCACTCGAGGTGAGCCGGCCGGCATGGGTGACCGGCAGCATCGGCGCCGGCGATGCGTTGTTCCTGTTCGAGATGATCCACGCGAAGGCGCCACAGCGCGTCCTGGAGCTGGGCGTCGGCGCGGGCGGATCTTCCGCGAGCCTGTTGTACGCGCTGGACACCTTGCCGGAGGTCGACGGCGGCCGCGTCCTCCTCTCGGCAGACACGCTCGACCGCTGCTACTTCGACAACCGCTACCAGACCGGGGAGGCCGCGCGGGTGATGTACCCGGCGGCGCGCAGCCGCTGGGACCTGCGGCTCGGCAGTGACGTCGTCGCACTGCGCAAGCAGCTGGCCCCGGCCGGCATCGATTTGGCGTTCATCGACGCGTTGCACGTGCATCCGTGGCCGTTGCTCGACCTGCTGCACGTCACCGAACTGATGAAGCCGGGCGCGTGGATCGTGCTGCACGACATCGAGCTGCCGAACCTCTCGCCCGAGTGCAAGGAACGTGGCGTGTTGAACCTGTTCGAATACTGGCCCGGCAACAAGATTCACGGCGTCGGCGAGTCGTTCAACATCGGCGCCGTGCAGTTGCCCGATGACGTGAGCGCGCTCGTGCCGATGGCGCGGGCTCTGCTCGATCTGCCGTGGCAGTATCCGGTGCCGTCGTCGTACATCGCGCTGCCGGCCGCGTTTGCCACGATCGAGAAGAAGCTGCGGACGCAGGTGGCGGAACCAGGACGCGGCAGGCGGCACCGGACACTCGCCGTCGCCACCCGTTAGAGGGGCCAGGTCACCATGAGCGGCACCATCGAGCCGGAGCTGGCGGTCGCGCCGGGTGCTGACAGTCGTCGTCACGGACCGGCGGTGACGCTGGTCGGCGTGGCGGCGTCCGCCGCGATCGACGGAATGTTCGACGAGACGGCTGTCGAGCGCATCGCGTGGCCCGACGCATCCGACCCGCGCTCGCCCGCAGTCGCGTTACAGCACGTGCTCTCGAAGGCTGGCACCGGGCCCGGTCATCTGTATGTGGTCTCGGGACTCGAACGCGTGAGCCCGGTCGAACTCCCGAAAGTGCTGCGGACGCTGCGGGCCTACGGGCCCTCGGCCGTCCGCGTGTGTGTCGATTGCGCCCCGGCCGCGCAGTTCAATCGCGGGTACCACACGATTCGACCCTCGTCGACGTGGCGGATCCTCTTCAAGCTGGCGGGCTTCGAGGTCGTCGGCGAAACACGCGCGACGCCGCCGCCGCAGTCGGACGACGACCTCTGGTCGGCCAGGGCGCATTGGGCGCGCGTCAATCCCTTTCGTGCGGAGGATCCGACGGCGCTCCGCGTCTTCGCGCTTCGGCACGCGGCATCGGCTCCCGACGCCGCCGCTGCGATGAACCGCCTTCTCGGCAACCGGCCGCGCGTCCCCGTGCCACCGGCACTCGAGGGCGTCCGCGGGCACCTGGCGTTCCTCGTCGGGACCTACCAGGAGTTTCGACAATTCCTGCCGCTCTGGGCCGTGCTCGATCCAGGTCGATTCACCGTACTGCTGCGCGAAGAGCAACCGGATCAGGCGTGGCCGCTCCGTCAGAAGTGCATCGAATCGTGGTGCGGCACCCGCGGCGTCCGCCTGGTTCACGTGCGTCGGACGAGCGACGTCGATTGGGGACGTGGGCGGGGTGACGGCTGCGTGCTGGTGGCCGGCGCCGACTCCACGGCGTTTCCGAGCCACATCCTGAACGCGGCCTTCATCACGACCGCGCGCGCCCATGGGTGGGCCACCGTCCAGCTGCAGCACGGAGTGTGGCCGTACGCCTCGGTGCACGCGCCGATCGCCATGGCGTCGGAGCTGGTGCTGACGTGGTCATCGGAGTTCGAGCAGGGTCTTCGCACCGAAGTCACCTGGCTCGACGGCACGCGCGGACCGCGCGCGCTTCTCGACGACACGCGGTTTGCGACAGCGGGGTGTCCCCTCTTCGACCGGTACGCCGACGATGCGGCGCCGTCGCTGGCGGATCTGCTGGGCACGTGGGTGTCGCGCTACCGCCATGCGGTGCTGGTTGCGACCAACCTGCACTGGAGCGAGCACCGCCACGGCGACGACGCGAACGACGCGGTGCTGGCCGCTGCCGCGGTCATGCCGGACACGCTGTTCATCGTCAAGCCGCATCCCGTGCACGACCCCGACGAGGCATTCCTGGCGCGGTGCCCGCGCAACGTGCTCGTGCTCGATGAATTCTGCTGTCTGTTCGCCGGATTCGACAGCGCGCTCCTGGTACGCGCGACGGACGCCGTGGTGGCCACGCTCTCTACCGTCGCCCTGGAAGCGGCGCTCGCCGGACGCCCGTTCGCAATCGTCGACACCGGCAATCCCAACACGTACGAGCACGTGCCCACGGTCGCACCGCGAGACCTGATCGGCCATCTGGCGACGATGCTGTGCGTCCCCCGGGATCGGCGCGCATTCCGCGATCACTACTTTGACGTTGCATGCCTCGGCCATGGGACGTCACACGTGCTGATGCATCTGGCGCGGGAAATCTCTCGCCCGGTCCGTGGGGCGCTCAGCCGGACGTCGCTGCTCGAGCGAACGTTTGCCGAAGCCGCCGTGGCCGGAGCCGTCCCGCCGAAGCCGGCATCCGGCGTCGTGGACGTGGAGCGGCCGACCAGCGATGAGAAGGCGGCTTTGAGCGGCACTGCCGGCCGGCCGTCTGTCAGGAATCCGTACGTCACGGATGCCGATCCCCGGCTGAGCGCTGCGCGTCGTGAGCGGCTGACCTCGGATCGCACCTACTACGTGCGGGTCGACGGCAGCGACGGCAACGACGGGCTCACCGATACCGCGGCCGGGGGGTTGCGCACGATTCAGAGAGCGGTCTGGCTGGTCTCGAGCACCGTCGACATGGCCGGGTACCAGTGCACGATTCAGCTGGGTGCCGGCACATACCTGGAGAGCGTGAACCTCTCGCGCTACGTCGGCGCGAGGCCCCCAATCGTGCGTGGCGATACCACGACGCCGTCTGCGGTCGAAGTCGTGGGTGTCGGTGCCTCGCCATGTTTCTTGAACCATCTCACCGGCTCTCATTGGGCGATCGAAGGCATCAAGCTGACCCACGGCGAGGCCAACGCGGTGGTCGCTCGAGGCTCAGTTCTCAGCCTGAAGCACGTCGAGTTTGGCGCGGCGGGCGGCTTTCATCTGTATGCGGACACGTCGGGGCATATTGTCGTCGCCGGGGAATATGCGATCTCCGGCGGGGCGTCGGCGCATGCGGGAGCGGACTCGGGCGGCTCCATTCGCGCGACCGGGACCACTGTGAGGATCGCGAACACGCTGGGGTTCAACCTGGGATTCGCGTTCGCGCAACGCGGCGGGATCGTGCAGGCCAACCAGATGACCTTTGTGGGATCGGCCGCGGGGCGCCGCTTCTGGGCCGCGACGAACGGCGTCATCGATACAGGAGACAGCGGTGCCGACTACCTTCCGGGAACGGAGGCGGGGAGAACCGCCAGCGGTGGTCAGTACATCTGACGGGGTCCAGCCGATCATGAGTGGACGAGATCGATATTTGCCCGACCTGGATTTCTGGTCTGGCGGTGATGGCGCCGATCGGCGAGTCCGGAAAGCCCAGGCCCTGGTCGCGGACTCGAAGGCCTTCCATAAGGACGGACGGTTCGCGGAGGCGATCGAGGCGTGCCGGCGCGCGGTGGCGCTCTGCCCGGAGCGGGCGAACTTTCACAATCAGCTGGCGGAGGCCCTGACGCGCCGCGGCTACGAATACATTTACAATCCCGCGCTCTGCGACGAGCTCAGACAGAACGGCGACATCGACGAGGCCATCCGCGAATGGCACCAGGCGATACGCCTCGGCTGGTCGGGCTACGGAATACAGTTTTCGATCGCGAACGCGCTGAGGTCGCTCGGGGACTACGCCGAGTCCGCCAAGTACATGCGCGTCGCCACCGACCGCAAAATTCAGGAGGACTACCCACAGCATTGGGCGAAGTACGGCGACTCCGGCGAGCCCCAGGGCCCCGACTTCGTGATCATCGGTGCGCTCAAGTGCGGCACGACGTCGCTCTACGAATACATGAAGGGCCACCCACAGGTACTGCCGGCCATCTTGAAGGAAATCGAGTACTTCCGCCTTCCCGAGCGAGGCCGCCAATGGTACCTCTCGCACTTTCCCCGCATCCCGGACGCCAAGGTGCGGTTCGTCTCGGGCGAAGCGACCGCCACCTACATGAGCAGCTCCCGGTGTAAGAACCGCATTTTTGCGGCCTACCCCGATACCAGGCTGATCGCGCTCGTCCGTGACCCCGTCGACAAAGCGATCTCGCATTTCCACCATGACCGCAAGGTCGGCTTCGAGCATCGCACGCTCGAGGAGGCGATCACGCAGGAGCTCGACATCCTCGAGGCACTGGACCGTCCGTGGCACGAGCCCACGGACTTCTGGAAGACGCAGCGGGGCTATGTCTGGTCATCGATGTACGCCTACTTTCTCGAGGACTGGTTGACTGTCTTTCCGAAGGAGCAGCTGCTGGTGCTGCTCAGCGAGGATCTCTACGCCAAGCCCGCGGAGACGACGGCGAGGGTGTACGCCCATCTCCGCCTGCCCGACCATCGGCTGGCGCAGTACGACATCCATTACAAGGGCGACTACGATAAAGGCCTCGCCCCCCGCCTTCGCGCGCGCCTGACGCGCTTCTTCGCGCCGCACAACGCCCGCCTCGAAGAGATGATCGGCCGCCGGCTGCACTGGCAGGCACCCGAGCGCGGACAGGCGCGGGTCATGCACGAGGTAAGCGTCTAATGAGCAGGCACATCAGATTGCGCTCGGGTGAAGTCCTCCCCTTGAGCATCGTCGACTACGACAGGAGCCGCGCCAAGGCCCGCAAACGGACGCTGCGATCCGTCTGTTACGCGCCGTTTCTCAGCATGGACTTCGACGCCACGGGCGGCATTCGCCTGTGCAACCACTCCCACACCGCGGTTGCGCAGATGTCCGACGACCTGTCGGTCCTCGACGTCTGGCGCGGCGAGAGCTACAAGTTCTATCGCTCGGAAATGCGCGCCTACGTGCTCGACGAGGTCAATTGCAAGCACTGCGTCCGGCAATGCGAAACCGGGTCGGGCGAGCACGTGTTCGCCGTGGAGCAATTCGATCGCGACGCGAACGACGAGCGGAACCCGGCGTATCCAAAGAAGCTGATTTTTCGGTTGAACAACACCTGCAATCTGGCCTGCGTCATGTGCGATGGCCAGACGTCGTCACGGATCCGCAAGGAGCGCGACAAGCTGCCGCTGGCGCCGTCGATGTACGGCGAGCGCTTCTTCAAGGACATGGAGGAGATCCTTCCGCACGTGGAGCACGTCGAGTTCTACGGAGGCGAGCCGTTTCTGGTCAAAGAGCACATCCGCATCTTCGAGATTCTCGAGCGGGTGAACAGGAAGTGCACGATCTACGTGAATTCCAACACCGTCTCGCTGCACCCAAAGGCGAAGCGGTTCCTGGAGACGCTCAACTTCAAGACCTATGCGGTGTCGATGGACGCCGTCGATCCGGAGCTCCACGCAGAGATCAGGGCGGGTTTGCGCAGCGATCTGTTCTTCAGCAATATCGAGTATCTGCTCGGCCTGCGGGCGCGAAGGGGTCTCGACGTGATGCTCAACGTCACCGAACATCGAAAGAACTGGTTCGAGCTGCCGGAAGTGTTTCGTTTCGCCGAGGAGAAGGACGTCTATCTCCATATCAACACGTGCATTCATCCTCACAACGTCACGCTCTACACCCTTCCGTCCGATCAGTTGCGCTATATCCTGGCGTTCTTCGAAGCGGAGCGGGAGATCCTGGTGAGTGAATACCCGGGCATGAGGAATCTGTCGCGTTACGACTTTCTCATGTCGTTGATCCGGAGCGAGATCGAGTCACGCACAGCGGAATGGCAGCCGATGATCACGAATGTCAACCGGGCGTCGGACGGGCTGCTGGCGGCGCCGAGGCCCGGCGTGCGCCCATTTCACTCGCCCGAGAGAGTGGCGCGAGAGGCCGACCAGATCGCGAGCATGCTCGACCCGGAGACCGCTGCTCGCATGCTGGGCGATCTGGCGTCCCGGATACCGACTGGTGCCGCCGCTGACGGCTGGCGCAGCACCGCCGGCCGCGTCGAGCACCTGCTCGCGGGCTTGATGGCTGGCGTCGCGGTGACCGTGCGCTCTTGAGATTGCCCATTCGACGCGCCTTCCGACAATCGCTGCCAATGAGTATTGATTCGAACCCAAACCCCACCGCGCAGCATCAGGCGTCGACCGAAGCCTGGGCTGAGCACGCGCAGGATCAGGAGTTCGCTTTCCACGCCGCGAACAAGTGGCGCCGATCGCCACAGTTTACGAGCGACAGCGCGCGGCTATGGGAGCATTTCGGGTTTCGGTCCGATCAGTTCGCCGGTCAAGTAATCGTCGACGTGGGTGCCGGTAGCAAGCTGCGCACCCGCTATTTCCAGGGCGCGCGCATCATGGTGGTGGAGCCGCTCGCGGATCGCTATCGCACGCTCGACTTCTGCGATCTCGACGCCGCTGAAGCGTGCTCCTCCGTCCCTGGCGAGACGCTCGTGCCCGAGCTCGTGAATCGGGCCGACGTCGTGCTCAGCATCAATGCGCTCGACCACGGCTACGACTTCGACCAGGCGATCCAGAACATCGCCGCGTACCTCAAACCCAACGCTACCGCGTTCCTCTCGTTCGACCTCCACGACAAAGCCGACGCGATGCATCCGCTGCTTCTCACCGACGCCAGCTGCCGCGCCACGTTTGCTGCCGCGGGCTTGACTGTGACAGGTGTGATGGAAGGCGTGGGACCATTCGGGACGAACTACGGACACGGCGCCACGATCGATGTGTGGCTACTCAAGCCGCGCGATTAGGGCCGTAGTTCCCGACGCCGTCCGAAGACGGCGCATCTCGTCGCATCGAATGCGACGGATTCCAGCGCATCGTTGCTTCAGAGAGCGTCGATATCAGAGTCGTGGGAACGCTTCGAGTCGCCTGAGGACCTGCGCTCGCTCGCGCTCCCATCTCGGGAGGTCGGCGGCTTCGATGTGATGGGGGTCTTCCTCGTACGCGCCTTTCAGAACCGCGCGGGCCAGCCGTACGAAGAGCCGCTGCGACTCCGGCAGTTTGTCGATGGCCGCGTCCATCAGGGCCAGCTTCTGATCGAACGGGAGCGACCAGACAGTTGCGGCGGCGTCGAGCACGTTCGCCGGAATGGGCCGATCCAACTGGCAGACGTAGCTGTCGTCGATCCGGGTGGCGAGCGGTGTCAGGTAGTCAGAGAGCCGCTCCAGGGCAAGATGGATGTAGGGGTGATGGCAATGGTGGTAGTCCTGCTGAATCACGATCGACCGGCCCGGGATCAGGGCAGGGAAGAACTGCTCGATCACGCGACGATTGAGCGCATCGGTCTTGCAGATGTCGATGAACAGGATCTCGATCGGACCGCCGTTCCACACCGCTCGAGTGAAGTCCCCGTCGTGGACCTCGATGAGGTCCGCCCAGCGCTGGACGTTTGCGTCGAACACGTCCCGAGTACGGGCGCCGATCGCGCGCGTCTCCCCGCGGACGTCGCGGATCCAGCCGGCATCGTGCGCGTCGAGGATGCGGAACCAATCGAAGGAATGAATCCACCGCTGCGGGCGGATGCCGCGATTCTCGCGGAGGCCTTGCGCGAGCAGCGCGGAGGACCTCCCCAGAAACGAGCCCGCATCCACAATCGCGCCCTCGCCGGCGAAATAGTCGCGCGCGAGAACGGTTAAGAGCGACGATTCACAGGGATGGAGGCAACCCGGGGGAAACCGGGGGTCGGTGCCAAACGTCGGCGCCTGGCGCCACGGTGCGGCAGCGAAGAGGTCCGGCGCAGTCGCAGTTGCTGTGCTCATTCAGATGGCTTCCCGTAGTATCGGTGGCTGTGCGATGAGGCCTTACAGGTGTGCCCTCAGCCGCGCCGATTGATGATGCGCGCGCCTTCGAGCGGCGGCGCCACGACGCGGCGATAGGCGGCCAGCGTCGACTCGCCCTGTTCCATCGACTCGGCGGCGAACCGGCGGGCGTGCTCGGCGTCCTTGAGCGCCTGCAGCGACCGGCCGTCGGTGGCCAGGATGCGCGCCACGAGATCGGCGGCCTTCTGATGCAGCGTAGCGACTTCCTGAAAGACCGGCTCGCCCTGCAGTGTTGCGCGTGCGTCGACGAGCTGCGCCCGGAGCGGCTTGAGCGTGTGCTCGATCGAGACCAGATTTGCCATCACCGTTTCACGTTCGTCGGCGAGGGCGGCCAGTTCGATGACGCCGGCGTGGGACGCGGCGTCGTGACGGCTCGTATCGAGGCGCTCGAGCCGGTGGAGGAGGGCCATTTCGGCCTCCAGCCCGGCGCGGTATTCGCGCAGCACCTCGTCGAGGTCGTCGGTCATGATCGTGGCGGTGATGCGGCGACCGACGCAGACACCTGCACCCAGCCCTCGCGAACCGTGACGAGCAGCTGGCGCACTTCCTCGAGCGCGCTCATATCCTTTTTCGTGGTCACTTCGAGCAGCCGGCCGAACATGTAGTCGTAGAGGCGATCGAGTTCCAGCGCCAGGTTCGATCCTTCCTCGATGTTCAGCGTGCTCTGCAGCTCGCCCACGATCGCCATCGCCTTCGACACGCCGGTGGCGCGACCGCGGTGATCGTTGCGTGCGTGCGCGTCGCGCGCGTCGCCCAGGAAGCGGATGGCGCCGTCGTAGAGCATCACCACCAGCTCCAGCGGCGAGCGCGACTGCGCGTCCAC
>Ga0070670_100000606_pt1 | contig 28174 bp, 27 predicted proteins | sample KBSS63metaG_FD_64665 | JGI IMG/M metagenome (GOLD analysis project Ga0070670, IMG submission 64665) | Switchgrass rhizosphere microbial communities from Kellogg Biological Station, Michigan, USA - KBS S6-3 metaG | ecosystem: Host-associated > Plants > Roots > Rhizosphere > Soil ... | reverse complement strand
CGCCACGCGCCAGCGCGGTGTCGGCGCGCTGCGCCAGGGTGCGCAGGTGGTCGGCGTAGAGGGCGCTGGGGTCGTGCTGGTTCATGGTGGCGGCTCGGTCGGCGATGCGAAAAGAGAGGCGCCAAGTTTGCCGCAAACCTCTCGGGCATGTTGACGCGCACGTGCGTATGCATGGCATGCGGTGTGCGTGGGTGTAGCCGCGCAGCGTCAGCCGCTGCAACGATCGCCGGAGGTTTCTCCAGCTAGTTGGGCGATGGAATTGTAGGAGCGGCTTCAGCCGCGACAGGCGTCTTGATGGGGTCTGTCGCGGCTGAAGCCGCTCCTACAGGAGTGCCCGTGTTGCTGTCAGCGCGCTAGCCGCGCGGCCCGGCATTGATCCACTGCCGCAGCAACTCGCGGTGCGCCGCCGAGATGGTCAGGAAGCGGAAGCCGGCCCAGGCCTGGCCCGGCGCATGCGCGCGTTCGCTCCACAGCAGGTGCACGCCGACGTCGATCTGCGTGTCGCCGCCGAGCTGCGGCATCGCGAAGCGCAACTGGTACAGCGCGTCCTCGTGCAACGGGGCGGACGCCAGCAGCAGCATGCCGTGCTCGGACAGATTGCCGAGCCGGCCGACCACGGCGTCTTCCATCACGTCCAGGACCGGCACCATGTCCGGCACTTGCCGGCGCGGCGAGCGGCGGGCTTCGGCGGTCATGCATCGTCCTCCACGGCGGGGGTGGGCGCGGGCGCGCCGGCCAGGGTGCGCAGCGCGCGCACGGTGGCCTGCCAGGCGCGGTCGATCAGGCGCGCGCGGTCCTCGGTGACGATCCGCGCCTGGCCTTGCGCCAGCAGCCGCGACAGCGCGTCCAGCGAGTACTCGGCGGTCTTGTGTCCGCGCTGGTTGACGAACAGCGCGCGGTCGGTGATCGGGCTGTACCAGGACAGGCGCTGCCGCTTGAGGTCGCCCTGCTGGTTGGTGACGAACTCGAACCAGGTGCCGAACGGCAGGCTGCGCAGGCGCGCGTACGCGGCCTGTTCGGTGACGTTGCGCGGCGCCAGCGGCGGGCGCTCGTCCTCGCCCTGGTCGCCGAGGCGGCTGCGCGCCTTGAGCCGGGCGCTGAGTTCGGTCCGCGAGGTCTGCGCATCGCCGCCGCCTGGGGTGGACAGGCGGCGCGCGATCGCCGCCGCCTCGTCCTGGTGGTAGCCCACCTGCAGCAGGGCGCCGCGCACGTCGTCGGCCAGGCCCAGGTCCGGCGCGCCGCCGCTGTCGCCGCAGGTGACTTCGGCGATGCACTGGGTCAGCTGCTGGCGATCGCGCCATGCGTCGGACTCCTCGCCCTGGCGCAGCAGGGTCAGCACCAGCACGTCCGACCAGGCCTGCTTCAGCAAGGCCTGCACGAACTTGGGCGGCTGCCAGGTGTGGCACAGCGTCTCCAAGGTGGCGGCGGCCAGTTGCTTGGCCATTTCCAGCCGTTCCTTGCCGCGCGCGGCCTCGATGTGCCGGCGTTCGGCGATCTCGGCCTTGTGCGCCAACGCGCGGTAGTGCGCCTGGATGTCCTGGTGGGCCCGCTCGAAGACCTGTTCGTCGCCTTCGTAATCCTCGACCACCCGGTCCACGGTCTGGTTCAGCTTGACCAGCAGCTGCGGGTCGGTGTCCTCGTCGCTGAGCCAGGTCGCGCCGGATTCGGCGACCGCATTGAGCAGTTCGCGCGCCGGATGCCGCTGCCGCACGAAGAACGCCGGATCCTGCAGCGCGGCGCGCACCAGCGGCACCTGCAACCGTTCCAGCAGCGCGGCCGCGGGCGCATCGCTGCGCACTTCGCGCTCGATCTCGGCGTACAGCAGGCCCAGCAACTCGAAGGTGTCGGCGTCCTGCGGCGCCAGCGCGGGCTGCGCGCCGTGCGTGGCGTCCAGCGTGGCCAGCAAGGCGGCCTGCACGTCGCGCAGTTGGCGCCGGCCGCGCGGTCCGGTCTGCGCGCCGTACGCCGGCGGCTGCGCCTGCAGTTCGCCCAGCGCCTGCAGCAGCGCGGCGGTCGGCACCGCGGGCGTGGTCCCGCGCACGGCTGCCGCGGCGGGAGCGGTCGCGGCCGCGAGAGTGCCGGGCGCGGCTGGCGTGCCGATCGCCGGTGCCGGCGCACCGGGCGGGCCGCCGGCTGGCGCGGCATGCGCCGTTCCGCCAGGCGCCACCGCGCCCGCCGCCGCCACCTGGGTGCGGGCGGCCGCGAGCAACTGGCGCAGTGCGGCCAGATCGGCCGGTTCGGTACCGGTTGGCGCCGCCGTCGCGCCGGCGGCGCTGGTGGCGCCAGTCGCCGCGGTGCTCGCACTGTCCGCGACGCGTGCCTGGGCCGTGGCCGCGGACGCTGCGCCAGAGGCGCTGTGCATGGCCGCGCCGGATGCGGCATCGGCGCGGGGACCAGGCCCGCCGGCGGGCGCAGGCTGTCCCGACCAACCGGTGGCCGGGCGCGGCGCGGAAGGCAGGCGCGGCGCGCCACGCGCGCCGGCTGCCGGTTCCGCCGGCTGCCGCGCCAGGTACGGCAGATAGACCAGCCCCGGCAGCACGCCGGCGTGGGTCAGCAGGACGTTGGCGCGCTCCACGATCCCGCCATAGCGCGCCAGCACCTGGCGCTCGAAGGCGCGGTACAGGGTCAGTTGCGCGTCCAGCCCCAACTGCAGTTCTTCTCCCGCCTCGCGCAGGATCCGGCACAGCGGGTGCGGGCCCAGCGGGGTCTGCTCCGGCTCGAACGCCGGCCGCGCGGCGAGCACGCCGAAACGCTGGCCGAGCAGTTGCAGCGGGATGCCGGCACGCATCACCTCGCGCCGGGCGATGTCGTGCAGCACGATGTCGCGGTCGATGTCCACGTCGGACACCAGGGTCAGCATCTGCATCGCCGGGCCGGCCTTCTCCTGCGGGCGCGGGTCGACCGGGGCCGGCGACAGCCGCAGGCCGGCCAGGGTCGCCTCCAACTGCGCCTTGTAGAACGGCGCGAAGCGGTCGCGGCGCGCGCGCAGGCCTTGCAGTTCCTGGTAGATGTCCTGTTGCAGATGACTGCTGCGCGCGCGTTCGGCCTGGTCGAACAACTCGCGCTCCAACTCGGCCATGGTCGCCTGCAGCGGGGCGTCCAGCGCCTGCCACAGCAGCGCCTTCAGCGCATCCAGGATGTCGCGCACGCGGCTGGGCAGGGCGGCGCCGGCAAGCGTCGCCGGGCTGGCCGACGGGGTAGCAGACAATGACATCCTGTGATCGCCGTTTACTTTTTCCGGGTCCGGTATGTAGCACGTTTCCGGCGCCGCAACCACGCCCGGCCACGCCGGCCCAGGCGGCGTCAGCCCAGGAACAGCGCGACCACGTCGTTGGTGAAGCGCCGCCCCAGTTCGGTCGGCACGACCCATCCGGCGTCCACCCGCACCCAGTCGCGGGCCTGCGCCTGGGCCAGCGCCGGCGCGATCGCCGCCGCGGTGAGGCCGGTGCGCGCGGCGAAGTCGCGCAGTGCGAAGCCATCGTTCAGGCGCAGCGCATTGAGCATGTACTCGAACGGCCGCCGCTCCGGCGCGATCCATTCGTCGCCGCCGATCGCCGCCGGGGTGCCGGCCGCGGCCAGGAACGCCTGCGGGTGCTTGTGCTTCCAGCGCCGCAGGATGCTCTGCTCGGCGCCGGAGCTGATCTTGCCGTGGGCGCCGGCGCCGATGCCGAGATAGTCGCCGAAGGTCCAGTAGTTGAGGTTGTGCGCGCAGCGGTGGCCGGCGCGGGCGTAGGCGCTGACCTCGTACTGCGCGTAGCCGGCGTCGGCCAGCAGCGCCTGGCAGCGCTCCTGCATGTCCCAGGCGTCGTCGTCCTCGGGGATGCCCTGCGGCGGCCGCGCGGCGAACACGGTGTTCGGTTCCAGGGTGAGCTGGTAGTGGCTCATGTGGGTCGGCTGCAGCGCCAGCGCCCGCGCGATGTCGCGCTCGGCCTCGGCCAGGGTCTGCTGCGGCAGGGCGTACATCAGGTCCAGGTTGAGATTGGCGTAGCCGGCGTCCTGCGCCAGCTTCACCGCGCGCTCGGCCTCGGCGCTGTCGTGGATGCGGCCCAGCCGCTGCAGCGCGGTATCGTCGAAACTCTGGATGCCGAAGCTCAGGCGGTTCACCCCGGCCGCCAGGTAGCGGTCGAAGCGGCCGTGTTCGGCGGTGCCCGGGTTGGTCTCCAGGGTGATCTCCAGGCCCGGCGCGAAGCGCAGCCGCGCGCTGGCCGCCTGCAGGAAGCGGTCGATCGCCTCGGGTGGGAACAGGCTGGGCGTGCCGCCGCCGAAGAACACGCTGTTGACCACGCGGCCCCAGACCAGCGGCAGGTCCTGGTCCAGGTCGCGGATCAGCGCATCCACGTAGGCGTCGAACGGCAGCGCGCCCTTGGCCGCATGCGAGTTGAAATCGCAGTACGGGCATTTGCGCACGCACCACGGCAGGTGCACGTAGAGCGAGAGCGGCGGCGGCACCAATGGCGGGGCGTGGTCGTGCGCGGCGGGGTCCGCGCAGGCGGCGCCGGGCGGGTGCTGGCAGTGGTCGTGGGGATGCGGCATGGCGGGCGGAAGCGGGCGAGGGGCGTGGGATCAGCGGGTGGCGCGCCGGTGCGCAGCGGCGCGCCACGGTGCGGGCCATCGCCGCGACCGCTGCGCGCTCATGCGCTGGCTGTCCCCGGCAACAGCTCGGCCAGGCGCTGCTTGAGCTGCTGCAGGGCGATGCCGCGATGGCTGATGCGGTTCTTCAGCGCCAGCGGCATCTCGGCCGCGGTCTGGCCGTGTTCCGGGTCCACGAACACCGGGTCGTAGCCATGTCCGCCGCTGCCGATGCGCGCATGTGCGATGCGGCCGCGCCAGCGGCCTTCCACCAGCAGCGGTTGCGGATCCTCGGCGTGCCGCAGCAGTACCAACACGCAATAGAAGTGCGCGCCGCGCCGCGCGTCGGGGACGTCGCGCAGCGCATCCAGCAGCTTGTCGATGTTGGCCTGCGCGTTGCCGTGTTCGCCGGCATAGCGCGCCGAGTACAGCCCAGGCGCGCCGTGCAGCGCGTCCACGCAGATGCCGGAATCGTCGGCCAGCGCCGGCAGGCCGGTGAGGCGGGCGGCGTGGCGCGCCTTGAGCAGCGCGTTCTCGACGAAGGTCAGGCCGGTTTCGTCGGCATCGCTGACGCCAAGCGTGGTTTGCGCTATCAGCTCGACCCCGACGTCGTCGAGCAGGGCATGCAGTTCTTCGAGCTTGCCGGCGTTGCTGCTGGCCAGGACCAGTTTCATGCGGCGGGCTCCAGCAGGTCCCAGGTGTTGCCGTACAGATCGCGGAACACCGCGACCGTGGCGTAGGGTTCGTGGCGCGGCGCTTCCAGGAATTCCACGCCGGCGGCCAGCATCGCCGCATGGTCGCGCTGGAAGTCGTCGGTGTGCAGGAAGAAGCCGACGCGGCCGCCGGTCTGGTCGCCGATCCGGCGGCGCTGGGCGTCGTCGCTGGCGCGCGCCAGCAGCAGCGCCGCGGCGCTGGCGTCACCGGGGCCGACCACGACCCAGCGCTTGTCGCCCTGATCCACGTCCTGCAGCAACTGGAATCCCAGCTTGCCGGTGTACCAGGCAATCGCTTCGTCGTAGTCGGCCACCACCAGGGTGGTCAGCGCCAGGCGCCGCTTCATTGCGCCAGCGCCGCGCGCTGCGCGGCCAGCAATTCGCCGATGCCGCGCTCGGCCAGGCCGAGCAGCGCGTCCAGTTCGTCGCGGCGGAACGCATGGCCTTCGGCGGTGCCCTGCAGCTCGATGAAGCCGCCGCCATCGTTCATCACCACGTTCATGTCGGTGTCGCAGTCGCTGTCCTCGGCGTAGTCCAGGTCCAGTACCGGGGTGCCGCGGTACACGCCGACCGAGACCGCGGCGACCGCGCCGAGCACCACCGGCTTCTTCAGGTCGCCGCGTTTCTGCAGCCAGTTCACCGCGTCCACCAGCGCCACGTAGGCGCCGGTGATGGCGGCGGTGCGGGTGCCGCCGTCGGCCTGCAGCACGTCGCAGTCCAGGGTGATGGTGCGTTCGCCCAGCGCGTTGCGGTCCACGCAGGCGCGCAGCGCGCGGCCGATCAGGCGCTGGATCTCCAGCGTGCGTCCGCCCTGCTTGCCGCGCGCGGCCTCGCGGTCCGACCGCGAATGGGTGGCGCGCGGCAACATGCCGTACTCGGCGGTGACCCAGCCTTCGCCCTTGCCGCGCAGGAAGCCCGGCACGCGGTTCTCGACGCTGGCGTTGCACAGCACGCGGGTGTCGCCGAAGCTGACCAGCACCGAGCCTTCGGCATGGCGGGTGAAGGCGCGTTCGATGCGCACCGGGCGCAGCTGATCGGCCGTGCGGCCGCTGGGACGGGAAAAGGACATGGAGGGTCGATCCGGAGGTGGCGTGTGAGGGCCGGGCGCGGCAGCGGGCCGGGCCGGCGGGGCGCTAGGGTACCATTCGCGCTTTGCACGCACCGGAACTTCGCATGATCCGCAGCATGACCGCCTTCGCCGGCGCCGAGCGCATCACTCCCTGGGGCACGCTGGGCTGCGAGTTGCGCTCGGTCAACCACCGGTTCCTGGAAGTGGGCGTGCGCCTGCCGGAGGAACTGCGCGCGCTGGAGCCGCAATTGCGCGAACGCGTGGCCGCGCGCATCAGCCGCGGCAAGCTGGACCTGATGCTGCGCCTGCGCGCGCCCGACGCGGCGCAGACCCTGGCGGTGAACGAGCCGCTGGTCGAGCAGTTGGCGGTGCTCGCGCAACGGCTCGGCGCGCGCTTCCCGCAATTGCAGGTGCAGTTCGCCGACCTGTTGCAGCTGCCCGGCGTGCTGCAGGGGCAGACGGTCGATGCGGCCGCCCTGCAGGCGCAGGCGCTGGAACTGCTGGACGAGGTGCTGGCCGAGTTCGTGGCCGCACGCGAGCGCGAAGGCGGCAAGCTCGCCGCGGCCATTCTCGAGCGCGTCGATGCGGTGGAGCGCATCGCCGGCGAGGTCAAGGAGCTGATCCCGGCCATCCGCGAGGGCCAGCGCGCCAAGCTGGCCGCGCGCCTGGCCGACCTGCCGCATCCGGTCGATCCCGGCCGCGCCGAGCAGGAGCTGGTGCTGTGGCTGCAGAAGCTCGACGTGGACGAGGAACTGGACCGGCTCGGCAGCCACATCAAGGAAATCCGTCGCGTGCTGCGCCAGCCCGAACCGGCTGGCCGGCGCCTGGACTTCCTGCTGCAGGAGTTCAACCGCGAGGCCAACACCCTGGGCTCCAAGTCGGTGGACAGCCGCACCTCCAATGCGGCGGTCGAATTGAAGGTGTTGATCGACCAGATCCGCGAGCAGGTGCAGAACCTGGAGTAGCGTCGCGTCTGGATCGGACACCTCTCGACGCTATTCCGGAAAAGGCTTCAGAGGCCAGGCAGGTTGGCGCATCGCATGCTCTCCGCCGGACGGAAGGACCTGCATTGCGAGGTGAGTTCGCCCGCACGTGGAGGCTTCGACAGCACCGAAGCTCGACAAGCCACGCTGAAGGATGTGGTGGGGACTTCGGCCGGAGGGCGTCGTCAAACGAAGTTCCGACGCATGCGCCATCGCGTCATGTCGCCGGCGCCATGTCGCCAAGTTGACGCGCATGGATCACGTGCCTAGCGTAGCCATTGCGTCGGGCCGGGACAGGGCTCAAGCCACTCCGGGCGGAGTGCGTCCATTCATGGAATCTGGAGACTTCTATGCCGTGTTCTCCCCGGCGTTCAGTTGCGTCCACAAGCACCAGGGCGCGTGGCCTGTCTACGTTTTTCGTCGCGTTCTTTTTCCTCATTGCAGGGTGCCAAACCGCGATGTCCAACCAAGCGACGGCCACCGTGTCCACGCGTGATCCTGAAACCTATCCCCTGCATTTCAAAAAGCACAACTTTGAGGCGTACTGTTACAGCACCCGGGATTGCCAAGTGATCTATGCCGGCGTGAATCAAAGCGCGTATGCCACGGGCAAACCGACCAGTGCGCCGTCGTCTCTCGATTACCGCAAGAAGTGGCCGTTTGCGTCCCACATCGGTATTCAGAACTTCCCGGCGCCCGCGCAAGTGTCATGGACCACACTCTCTGGAGAAAGGGTGAAGGCGAGTATCGACCTGGGCGAGATCTTCAAGGAAGAGCTTGTGCTGGACGAAGTGCCCGAAGACGAGATCAAGGAGCAGGCCTTCAAAGGGCCGGTGCCGTCGCCGAGCATCTATCTGGAGGTCAATGATCGGACGATCAGCATCTACATGAAAGTGTTGATCCCGACCAGGCATGAGCAGATCCCCGGCGACAAAAATAGCCACTTCCGGAGCGATGTCGTCAACGCCTGGAGCAAGACGTACTAAGGGAGCAGAACATGGGGGACGTCGGCTGCTATGACGAGCGCCGCATGGAGGGGGCAGCATTGCGGACGTGGACACTGCGACGGCGCCGAAGTTCGAAAAGCCAAGCTGAAGAATGCGGTATGGCCTTGGGCCGGAGGGCGTCATCTAAAGAAGTCCCGACGCATGCGCCATCGCGCCACGTCGCCGGCGTCATGCCGCCAAGTTGACGCGCATGGATCAAGCGCCTACCGTAACCATTCAGCCGGGCCGGGATAGGGTCCAAGCCACTCCGCTGGGAGTGTATGCAACATGCCATCCATGGAATCTGGAGACTTTTATGCCGTGTTCCCCCCGGCGTTCAACTGCGTCCACAAGCACCAGGACACGTGGCCTGCCCATGTTTCTCGCCGCGTCCTTTTTCCTCATTGCAGGGTGTCAAACCGCCATGTCCAACCAAGCGACAGCCACCGTGTCCACGCGCGACCCTGAAACCTATCCCCTGCGTTTCAAGCAACACAATTTCGAGGCGCACTGCTACAACACCCTGGATTGCAAGGTCATCTATGACAATGCAAATCAGACGTTGTATGGCACCGGGAAGCCTTCGCCGGCGCCGCCTTCGGATGACTACAGGGAAAGATGGGGCGGCGCTTCTTACATCGGCGTCCGAAACTTTCCTGGCCCTGTCCAAATTGACTGGACTTCGCGGGACGGCGAGGCGCACCGCGCCCAGATTGATCTCAGCGAGATCTTCAAGGACGAACTGATTCTTCACCGGACGCCTATCGAGGAAATTCCCGAGAAGGCCTTCAAGGGCCCCGCCGGTGAACCCGACATCTTCGTCGAGGTGAACGATAGAACCGTCACCGTCTACATGAAGATGTTCATTCCGACCAAGGCACCTCAGATCCCCGGGAACAAGAACAGCCGCTTCCGCGACGACCTGATCAAGGCATGGAGCCATACGTACTAAGGAGAAGTCCCATGGGTGGCAAGAAGCATGACGGTGAAGCGCACAGTCCAGAAAGCGACGGTCTCCTAAGCGACGGTGTTTCGTATTACCCGGCGAGTGTCGAACAGTTGGCTTCGTATCCTGAGGCGAGTAAGTCACTTGGGGATTTCAAGGCGCCGCTATTGTTCGAGCGCGATAACTCGAACCAAAAAATCTTCGTCGCTGCATTCGACGGAACCGGGAACGATGCAGACAAGGATCCGGCTCACGCGACGAATGTCGCCATGGTCCGTAGCCAGATTCTTGCTCAGAAGAATGCAGGCAACGACCAGGTCGCGGTCGGGTATGTGCCTGGACCCGGCACGCAAGAGGGTTTCATTGCCAGAACAACGGATGGTGCCAGGGGACACACCTACGACGAGCGTTTGGAGCAGATGTATCAGCAGTTGATGAGGCAGGCTGGTCGATGGCGTAACGAGAATCCCGATGTGCGGATCTCCGTAGCCGATCTGGGCTTCAGCCGCGGAGCCGAACAGGCGGCGGGATTCGCGCGTCTGGTCCATGAACGCGGGATCCAAGATCCTGCCGCAGCCCAATACCAGCGCGATCGTGAAGGTAACATCGTAGGCGCCCCGACCTTCAACCCCGACATCCCGCCGATCGTGCCGCCGGGCCAGGTTCCGCAGGCGGTGGCCCTGTTCGACCCCGTCGGCACCGGTGTTCCTGTCGACGAGAAAGATCGCCGGCTGCCGCCGTCGGTGATTTCCGGCGTGCAGATCATCGCGGCCGACGAGCGCCGCGGTCTGTTCAAGTCCACCCATATCATCGATCCCGGCCTCAGTGAGGACGGCCGCTTCCTGGGCGTGACGGTGGCCGGGGCGCATTCGGATATCGGCGGCAGCTATCACCGCGATGGCCTGGCCATTCGCAGCGGCAACCTGATGACCGATTACCTCAATTCGCTGAGCGATCAGCCCTTCCTGGAAAAGCGCGCCGAACCGTTGGAACCGGGCCGCAACGTCGTGCACCGCTCCGAGGAAGGCATGCTGCTCTACCGACTCGGGAGCAAGGTGGATCGGCAGTCCGAGGACGGCTACATCGAACGTCTGGTGCCCAAGGACATGGTGGACAAGGTCAAGGATGCCTACAACGCCGAACCCGTCGACCCGGCACTGAAGGGGCGCTTCGACTATCGCCCTGTGAAGATCGGGGAAACGCCCCCGAGCCAGCCGGCGGACCGGCTCGCGCAACAGTCCGAGATCGCCGCGCCCACGCCGTCGTTGAGCGGCAAGGACTGGGCGCTGCACGACGCCCTGCGCGAACGCATGCCGCAGCAACATGGCGGGGAGGATCGCCTGATGCAACTGACCTTGAGCGCGCGCCAGGCCGGCATCGACGCCGAGAGTCTGAAAGGGGTGCAGGAGGCCAACGGCAAGCTCTGGGTCGTCGGCCAGACGCCGGGCTTCCGCGCGGCGGTGGATCTGTCGCAGCCGGCGCCGGCGGTCCAGGAGTCGGCGCGCGGGCTCAATGAATTCGAGCGCACACGTCAGCAGGATGCCGAGGTCCAGTCGCGCCAGCAGGACCATGCGCCGCCGCAACAGCGCATGCAATAGGCCAGCTCGGCTGTCGGCCCGGTCGGACTTTCCGGAGCCGACAGCCGCTTGGAGCGGCTCGCATCTCTGAAGCCCCCGGCTCCGCCGGGGGATACTTACTGATCTGATTGCTTGACCTCAATCGATTCGGTTGGGCTCCGACTCCATGAGCAGATGCAGGACCTGAAGTAGTCGACGCGTCCTCGGCCGCTGCGTTCAGCGGAGGAAGAAGTCCACCGGCACCACCACCGACACCGCGTCGCCGGACAGCTCCGCCGGCGGCGGGGGCAGCGGTTCGGCGCGTCTGACCGTGGCCAGCGCCTCCGCGTCCAGTGTGTCGTGGCCGCTGGCTTGGACCAGGCGCAGGTCGCCGGCATGGCCGCCGCGGTCCACCGTAAACCCGACCTGCGCGACTCCTTCCTGCCGGCGCCGTTGCGCGGCCCGCGGATAGCGCTTGTAACGCTGCAGATGGCCCAGCAGTTGCGCCTGCCAGGTGACGCGCGCCTGCGGCGCGGCCCCGGCCAGCGACTGCGGCGCGGCGTAGCGGTCGGCCGCTGATGCGGCGATGCTGGGCGGTGCGCTGGCCTGGGTGGCGGCGGTTTCCTGCGCCGTGTCCGTCGACGCCGTTTGCGTGGCGGTCACTGGCTGCGCTGGCGTTGACGCGTCCGGAACTGGCGGCGGCGCCGGACGCGACACGGACGTACGCGCCGCGTCGCGGCGCTCGCGTTGCGGCGGGCCGGGCGCCAACTCGGTCGGTGCCGCCGGCGGCGCGACCGGCGTCGGTGCCAGGTCCAGCAGCAGCGCCGGCGGCGCCGACGGCGGCGCCAACGGCGCGCGCGGCGGCCGCGCCAGCAGCGCGGCCAGCACCAGCACATGCGCCGCCAGCGCCAGGCCCAGGCTGAGCAGCCAGCGGCGCAGTGCCGGTGCCGACGCATCCGCGTTCATCGCGACGGCGTCTCCACCGCGACCAACGCGATCTTCAGATAGCCCGCCGCGCGCAGCGCGTCCATCGTGCGCATCAGGTCGGCGTAGGCCACGCTGCGATCGGCACGCAGGAAGATGCGCCGGTCGCGGTCGCCGCCGCTGCGCCGGTCCAGCGCCGGTTGCAGCGCCTGCGCGGCGATCGGGCGTTCGTCCAGGCGCAGGCTCAGATCCGCGCCCAGGGTCAGATGGATCGGATCGCGATCGGCCCTGCCGGCCGCGGCGCCGCTGGCCGGCAGTTCGACCGGCACGTCCACGGTCGCCAGCGGTGCGGCGACCATGAACACGATCAGCAGCACCAGCATCACGTCGAGCAACGGCGTCACGTTGATCGCATGCTGTTCCTCGAGGGCGTCGTCGTCGTCGCGGGTGGTGCGGATCGCCATGGCCGGCCTCAGCGCGTGGCGACGTCGGCGACCGCCGGCGCGTCGGCGTGGCGGCGGTCCAGGTCGCGCGACACCAGTTGTTGCACGCCGGCCGACAGATCGCCCAGGCGCTGGCGCAGCCCGCCCAGGCGGCGCGCGAGGTGGTTGTAGATCACCACCGCCGGAATCGCCGCGACCAGGCCCAGCGCCGTCGCCAGCAGCGCTTCGGCGATGCCTGGTGCAACCACCGCCAGGTTGGTGGTATTGGCGCGGGCGATGCCGACGAAGCTGTTCATGATGCCCCACACCGTGCCGAACAGGCCCACGAACGGCGCGGTGGCGCCGATGCTGGCTAGCAGCCCGATGCCCTTGCGCCACTGTCGCGCGTAGTCCAGTTCCACCCGCTCCAGGCGCGAGGCCAGCCGTTCCTTGATCCCCGCGCTCTCGCGCAGGCCGCCGGACTGCTGCAGTTCGGCGTGCGCCTCGTGCAGCAGCGCGCGGGCGGCGGGCGCGTCCAGCGCCGCGTGCGCCTCGGCCTCGAGCAGCCGCTGCGCGTCGCGCAGCGCCGTCCGCGCCGCTTGGAGCGCCATGCCGGCCCGCGCCAGTTCCCAGTGCTTGGCCAGCAGCACGGTCCAGGTCGCGATCGAGGCGATGGCCAGGCCGACCATGACGGTCTGCACCACCAAATCGGCATGCAGGAACATCTGCCAGGCGCTGAGGTCGGAGGGAAGCGTTGCGGCGGGGGCGATGGTGATCGGCATGGCGGTCATTGATTTGGAGGGACGGTGCGGTCGGAGGACGAAGCACGGCTCAGCGCGGCGGTGGCGCCTCGCGCGGCGAAGGACGGGTCAGCACGAACGTGGCGCTGGCGGCGATCAGCGCGCCGACGGCGAGCGCCAGCGCGGCGCCCGGATGCGCGCCGCAGCAGAACACCAGGTAGCCCAGCGCCATGCCGGCAATGGCGAGCCACTTGCCGCGGCGGGTGATGGCGCCCTGTTCGCGCCACAGGCGCAGCGTCGCGCCGTAGCGCGGATGCGCCAGCAGCCAGGCGTCCAGCCGCGGCGAGGAGCGCGAGAAGCAGTACGCCGCCAGGATCAGGAAGATGGTGGTGGGCATCACCGGCAGCAGTGCGCCGATCAGGCCCAGTGCCAGCATCAGCAGGCCCAGTCCGCACCACAGCGCGCGGCTCAGGCGCACCGCGGCCTCCGCTGCAGCGACGGTCTCATCGCAGTGTCGCCGGCAGATGCAGGTCCACGTACGCCTGGACCTGCGCGAACGCGTTCCGCGCCGCCGCGATCACCGCCTGTTCCTGCCCGGCGTCGAGGGCGACGCGGTCGAGCGCGGCGACGAACTGGCGCCAGTGCTGCGCACGTCCGTCCTCGTGTCCGGCCAGATGGCGCGCGCCGAACTGCGCGTACAGCCCCAGCTTCGCCGCCAGCTTGGCCAGGATCGCCGCGCCCAGGTTGGAACCCTCGGCCACGTACAGCCACCCCAGCGCGTCGACCTGCGTGGGATAGTCGGCGCCGGCGGACGCAGCGGCGTGGTCGGCGGGGGGCGCGAGGCCCAGATCGCGCAGGTCGGCCACGATCGCCGGCAGGCGCCGGCGTTGCGCCAGGTCCGGCACCACGCTGGCCAGCACCGGATTGGCGTAGACGCGTTCCATGTCGCGATGGAAGCGGTATTGCACCTGCAGGAAGCCGGCGTAGTTGGCGCGCGAGGCGAACGGCTGCGCGGCCATGATGCGCCGGTCCAGGCGGCTGTGCGCCTGCGTGGTGGCGGCCTTCAGGCGCTGCGCGCGGCTCGGGTGGGCAAGTAGATCGGTCATTGCGATGCGAGGTCCCATGGCGGGTGGCGAAGGCGCGCGCTCACAGCGCGCGCTCCAGTTTCAGGCTGACGGTGTTGCGTTCGTAGCTGTACAGCCAGTCGATGTCGCTGCGCACGCGGTTGTGGCGCAGCGTCAGCAGCGGCACGAAGCCGGCGATGGCCAGGCGCGGCGCGCGCAACAGCAGGGTGTAGCCCTGCTCGGCATCGTGGCGGCGGGCGCGCAGCACCGCGTTGTAGGCGCCGTAGTCGCGCTGCCGGTAGGAGGCGAACACGGTGGCGTTGACGCCTGCTTCCCACTGCCGCGAACCGCCCACGCGCACGCCGCGCTGCAGGTATGCCTCGGCGTCCTGCACCGCGGCGTTGTCGCTGGCGTCGATCCCGGCGAACACGGTCCAGCGCGCATCCAGGCTGCGGAAATAGGTGGCCGACGCGCTGCGCACGATCGCGTCGTAGCTGGCCGCGTACGCGCGGCGGCGGTAGCGCATGTCCTTCCAGTCGCCTTCCAGCTTCAGCAGCGACCGCGGCGACAGGGTACAGCTCCATTCCGCATGCAGGCCCCAGGCGCCGTACAGCGCCCGGTTGCCCAGCACGTAGTAGTCGAACGAAGGGGCAAGCGCCAGGCCCTGGCGGCCGCTGCGATAGCTGTAACCGGCCTGGGTGAGCGCGGTGAGTTCGTTGTAGGCGCTGTTGTCGCGGTAACGCTGCCCGAACAGCAGCGAGCGCAGGTACAGCCCGTGGTGGCCACGCAGCGGCAGGCGCCGCTCGGCGCTGGCATCGTAGTCGGTGCCGAAGGCGACGATTGCTTCCGGCGTGCTGCGGCTGAAGTAGCAGCGTCCTTCCAGCGGCAGCAGGCAGGTGGAACTGGCCGAGGTGCGGTTGACGTTGTCGCTCCAGGCCGGGCCCAGCGCGACGGTGCCGTTCCAGTCGCGTCGGTCGGCCAAGGCCTGGCGGAAGCCGGCGATGGTGTTGCGGACGCCCTCGGTCCTGGGGTCGCCGGCGTCGATCGAGGCGGCGATGGCCGCGAACGCCTGTTCGGCCTCGCGGTCCTGCTGGTCCTCGAACAGCACGCGCGCCAGTTCCAGGCGCCCGGGCAGGAAATCCGGCTGCAGCGCCAGCAGCGCGCGGTATTCCCGCTCGGCATCGCCGTAGTGGCCGCGGTTGCGCGCCACCGCGCCTTGCGCGTAGTGCACCAGCAGCGGATCGCGCTCGGGCAGGGTCAGGTATTCGGTGAGGAAACGCTGCACCGCCGGCCATTGCCGGTTCTGCAGCGACAGGTACAACGCGCGGCCGACGTCGTTGGCGGTCGGCGCGACCACGTACGACGTGCCGTCGATGACGATGGTCGGCCGTTCGCCCGCCGCTGGCTCCTGCACCAGCGCGCGTTCACGCTCCATCGCCTGGCGCTGGTCGCGTTGCTCGAGCAGGCGCCGGGTGTCGTCCTGCGACTGCGCCGTCGCCCACGGCGCGGCCGCCCACCACAGCAGGCAGGTCGTCAGCGTCGCAAGTGTTGGTGCGCGCCTGTGGCGCGCGGAGGAAATGCAGGACATCGAGTGACCGGTGCGAAAGCGAGGCAGGACTGGCATGGTCGTGGCTGGTCCTGCCCGGGTACGGATCGAAACGCGCGGACGTGCCGCGCAGGCTTATTGCTTGGCGCCGCCGAAGGCGGTGTCGTACTGCACCCCGGCGAAGTCGGCGATGCCGGCCAGCGCGGTCTGGTTGGCGTAGAACTGGCCGGAGACCGCGCCGTTGGCGGCGACCACGCTGCCGGACTGGCGGGCGATGGCGTTGCTGCCGGAGACGCTGGCGTTGCTGTTGATGCTGGCCGTGCCGATGTTGACCGCGAAGCCGGCGCTGTTCTGGATCGAACCGGTCAGGCGGCCGGTGCCGAAGTTGGCGGTGAAGGTGCCGGTCAGCTGGTTGCCGGCGCTGTAGTTGTTGATGCCGACCATGCTGTAGGTGGCGGTGCCGGTGTTGGGCACGCCGCTGTCCGGCTTGTCGCCGACGAAGTACACGGTGTGCGTGCCCAGGCCCTCGGCATTGTCCTTGCGCGAGTACCACTCGCCGAACCACACGTCCTGGCTGCCGACCTGGGAGAACGCGAACACGCCCAGGTTGTCGTGGCTGCTCGGCGAGCCGCTGTACGGGAAGTTCAGCGCCTTGACCGTGCCCAGGCCGCCGTACATCGACAGGCCATTGAAGTCGACCGGCTTGTCCAGGCCGGTGGAGTTGACCGCGATGCCGGCCTGGCCGGCGCGGTGCGGGCCGCCGTTGACGGTGGACTCGCCGACCTTGACGTAGCTTTCGTTGCTCGACTTGCCCAGGAACGGCGCCGCGTGCGCGCTGCCCAGCACGCTGGCGATGGCCAGGCCCAGCAGTGCGGCGTGGGAACGTTTCATGCTCATGCGATGGATCCTTCTGGTTGGTTTGGAACGAGGAAGAACATCCGTGTCCGGGTCGAATCACACTCCTTGAACGGCGCGCGGGAGATCAGAATCTCCCGGTCAGGCTGAGTTTCAGCGTGCGTCCGGGGGCGGCCACGGTGGAGCGCGTGGCCGGGTCGACGTAGTAGCGGTCGGTGAGGTTGGTCGCGCCCAGCTCGACGCTGAGGTTCTCGCGCAGCGCATAGCGTGCGTAGGCGTCCAGCAGCAGCGTGGTGCCCCAGGAAAACGGCACGTTGAAGGTGTAGACCAGGCGGCCGTCGCCGCCCTGCACCGAGTTCTCGCGGAACCACTCCAGATCCGGATTGCGGTACTGCCGGTAGTAGGTCAGGCGGCTGCCCAGTTCCAGGCGCCGCTGCAACAGGCGCGTGCCCAGCGACCAGCTCGCCGACAGCTTCGGCGTGCTCTGGGTGAGCAGGTAGCCGCCGACGAAGCCGTAGTCCACGCAGGTCGGCACGATCCGGCCGCTGCCGATGACATAGCCGTTGTTGCTGGACAGCAGCGCCGCGGTGGTCTCGTCGCAGACCTCGTTCTTCAGCGTGTAGTTCACTCCAAGATCGGTGAACAGGCGCCCGTCGTCGTAGCGGCCCTGCAGCTCCAGGCCGCGGATGCTCTGCTTGTCGATGTTGTCGAACTTGAACTGCGCGTCGCGTTCGATCACGTCGCGGGTCTTGCTGGCGTAGTAGGCCAGCTTGACATCGGCCAGGGTGTCCGCGCCGAGCAGCGCGCCCAGGTCATGGACATAGGCCAGTTCCCAGGTATGGGCGTGTTCGGGTTTCAGGTCCCAGGGGTTGAGCGCGGCGGAGAACGCCACCGTGCTCTCGAACATGCTGGGGAAGCGCAAGGTCTCGCTGTAGCGCAGATACGCCCTGCTGGTATCGCTGAAATCCAGCGTGGCCGAAAAGAACGGCATCCAGCCGTTGTCCTTGCGGCGGCGCGCGCTGGCGTCGCCGGTGCTGACCACCGGGCTGGCCAGGCAGAGCTGGCCGGGCGCGCCGGGCTGCGCCTCCAGCGATCCGTTGAGGCAGGCATTGCCGGCCTTGGTGTAGCGGCCCCGCGCATCGGCTTGCCAGGGCACGGTGTGCTGCACGTCGTGCTGGGTCGGCACGTTCTGCAACAGGTCGGCGGCGATGGCGTCGTACTCCTCCTGGGTGATGATCTCCAGGTCCAGCAGTTCGCGATTGCCGGCGAGCTGGTCGGCGATCAACGCCTCGCGCTCGGCCTGGGTATAGGTCTGGGTGGTGCGATAGCTGATCTTGTAGCTTTCGACCACCGACTGGCGCAGTTGCCCGGCATGCGCGGCCAGGAAATCGTCGAATGCCCAATACGTGGCGTAGCGCGCGCCGGCGCTGAGCGCCAGCCGTTCCAGCGGGCGCCATTCGAGGTTGACATAGGCTTGCCGCTCCTGGCGCCGGCCGGCGCGCGGATACATGCGCCAGCCGTCGCTGACGCCGAAGTAGGCATCGTCCGAGCGCAGCCGCTCGTGCTGCACGCTGCCGCCCAGGGTCAGGTCCAGGCCCTCGGCGAGGCGGAAGCGGTTGCTCGCGGTGAATCCGGTGCGGTCGTTGCGCGCGTTGGCCAGGGCCGTGTTCCTGAGCAGCGGGTTGTCCGGCCCCTGCGCATAGTTGGGGAAGCCGCCGGCGGTGTAGGTGTCGCTGGTGGTGTCGGTGCGCCACAGCGTGGCGTCGAGGTCGAGCCAGCGGCTGTCGGCCGGGCGCCAGGTGTAGCGCAGGTTCCAGGCCTGCGCGTCGACCCGGCTCAGCGGCCACTGGATCGCGGCGCGATTGGCCGATTCGATGATCCGCGAGGGCATCACCTCGCCGTAGTGCGAGAGGCTGTCGCGATAGCCCAACTGCAGCGCCTGCGCCTCGCTCGGCCGCCAGCCGACCTTGAACAGCCACGATTCCATCGTGCTGGAGGTGTTGGCGACCTCGTCGCCGGGCCGCCAGTAGTTGGCCATCGACAGGATGTAGTCGTCGGCGGAGGAACCGCGCGAGCGGCTGTAGTAGCCGGCGCCATGCTTGCCGGCGTAGTAGTTGCCGCGGTCGCGATAGGCGTAGGCGGCGAGCAGGTCCACGGTGTCGGTCGGGCGCCAGCCCAGCGCCAGGCGGTAGGCGACGTCCTCCCCGGAGAACACGTTGTTGCCGCCGCCGCCATGGCGCGGCTGCACCTGCAGGGTGCCGTCGTCGTAGGGCGCGTTCGGCGCGTTCTGCGGAAAGCCGGGAACCGTGCGGTAGTCCTGGCCGGTGTGCAGCCGCGGCAGCCGCGGCGCCGCCGCGTTGCTGCTGCCTTCCATGCGGACTTCGCCGCCGACGCGCTGCCCGGCCTCGAGCACGTCGTCCACGTCCAAGGTGTCGATCACCATCGCGCCGCCGATGCCGGTAGAAACGTTGCGGGTCAGCGAGGGACCTTTGAGCACCTGGATACCGCCGATCAGCAGCGGGTCGATGTAGTTGCGGTTGCTGGCGCCGTTGTAGCCGCGCCACACGGTCAGCGCTTGTTCGCCGCCGTCGATGCTCACCGGCACCCGGCCCGGACCCTGGACGCCGCGGATGTTGAGGTCCAGCGCGCCGCTGTTGCGCGCATCGCCGCTGAACACGCCGGCCACGCCGTTGACCAGGTCCGAGGGCGTGGCGCCCTTGTAGCGCTCCACCTCGGTGCGACCGATGTAGGCGCTGGACAGATCCAGGTCGTAGACCGCGTCGCGGCCACGGCGGTCGCGCGCCTCGCCGCCGGCATGCGAGTCGTCGCCAGCCACCTTCAGCGCCTCGGTGACGATCACGCCTTCCTGCGCGGGCGCCGGTTCCAGCGTCACTGCGTGCGGACCGGTGCGTCGGGCCTGCAGGCCGCTGCCCTGCAGCAGCCGCTGCAAGGCCTGCTCCGCGCTGTAGTTGCCCTGGACCGCCGGCGCGGCGATGTGCTCGGCCGTGCTGCCGGCGTACAGCACCTGCAGGCCGGTCTGCGCCGACAACTGCAACAGCGCCTGGGAGAGCGGCTGTGCCGGCAGGTCGATGGAATAGCGGGAGGCGGGTTCCGTCGTGGACAGCGGCGCCTGTGCCATCGCGCCCGAGCTGAGCAGGGTCAGCGCCAGGGCGCGGCTGAGTAGGGCGAGTGCGGGCGCGCGGAAAACGCGTGGGGTGCGGCGGTGGGCTGACATGGCAGGGCTGTCGGGAAAGGTGGAAGAATGGGAATGACAATCATTACGTTCTCCTGTCTTAGACGGGTCGATGTCGGCCGTCTCCCCAGTCCCGTGCTGGCGGAACGCGCGGGCGCCTTCTTACATTTAATTTTTGTTCATTTTTTTAGCGAAGGCGCATCCGAGGCGCGGTACACGATGGTGAGCCAGGGCAATTCCAGCGACCGCAGTCGCAGGCTGTCCAAGAGCGTGCGCATGGCGCGATCCGGGTCGGCGATGTCCAGCGAACCCGAGACCGGCAGGGTGTGGAGCGCGTCTCCGCGCAGCAGGATGCGGCCGTGCCGATAGCGCGCGAGTTCGTCCAGCGCCTGCGCCAGCGGCGTGTTGGAAAAGACCAGTTGCCGACGCTGCCAGGCGCCGATCGCAAGCGGGTCGCGATCGGCGACGCGATGCACGAGCGTGCCCTGCAAGTACGCCGACTGGCCCGCGCCAAGCACCGCGCCAGCGCCGCCATCCGGCGCGCGCACGGCGACGCGCCCGTCGATGACCGCGACCTCGGCGGCGTCGCCATGCAGGCGCACCGCAAAGCGCGTGCCGAGGACGCGTGCGCTGCCGCCGCGGCTGTCCACCACGAACGGCCGCCGCGGGTCGCGCGTCACCTGGAATACCGCGTCGCCGCGCAACAGCCGCACCGTGCGCAGCCCAGGCCGCAGATCGAACGCGATGGCGCTATCGGTGTCGAGCGTGACCACGCTGCCGTCGTCCATGCGCAGGCTGCGGATCTCGCCGACCCGGGTGTAGGCATCGCTGCGCACACGCTCCACGCCGCCGTTGCCCGCCCACAGGCCACCGGCGACCGCCAGCGCCAACCCGGCCGCAGCGGCATGGCGCGGCCAGCGCCGCCACGGCCGTAGCGGGGCCGGCCGTACGCCCGGCCGCGCCGCCGCTGCGACGACATCGCGCTCCAGTTCGTCGGCCAGTGCCGAGGCCGGCGCCTGCAGCAGTCCGAGCATGGCGCGGGCCTCGGCCATCGCCTGCGCATGCGCCTGTGGCGCCAGCGCCAGCCATGCGGCGTGGGCGCGCCGCGATTCGGGGTCGTCCGCCGCCGCATCCAGTCGCAATGTCCACTGCAGCGCTTGTTCGAACAGGGCGTCATCGACGTAAGGGGGCGCGGGCATGGAGTGCCTATCCGTCAGGAATGGGTCGGGGCGAGCGGTGGGCGCAGGCCAGGGGATTATTCGGAACGACGGGTCGAGTGTGCTCGTCCCCGTAGCCGTTGCCGATCAGATGTCGCGGCCGGCATCGCGCAGGCGCCGCCGGCAATGCATCACCGCCACGGCGATGTGCTTCTCGACCGTGCGCGGCGAGATGCGCAACTGCGCGGCGATCTGCGCGATGCTCAGGTTGCGCCCGCGAAACAGCACGAACACACGCCGCGCCTGCGTCGGCAGATCGCCGATCGCCTGCAGCAGCAGCGCGTACTCCTGCTGGCTCAATGCGCTCTGGTAGGGGGAGGGTGCCGGCGACGGAATCGCATCGATGGCGTCGTTGGCGGCCGCGAAGCGGTTGCGCGACGCCGCCACGCGGCCCTGGTCGATGGCGACGTTGTCGACCACGCGGCGCAGATAGCTGGCCGGATCACGCAGGCTGCGCGCATCGGCCGCAGCGTCGGCTGGCGCACGCGTGGCCAGGCGCACCCAGGCATCGTGCACCAGATCGCTGGCGGCGCCGGCGTACTTGCGCGCCGCGTAGCGCTGCAGCTCGGCGTAGTGGCTCTCCAGCGCATCCGCCAGCGCCGCCGGTGCGTCCTGGGGAGGAGGAAGAGGCATGGCATTCGTCCGCAGACCACGAGGAAAGGGATGCAAGTATGTAATAAATGATATTCATTCTCAATTGCGGCGAACGGGGCGTGCAGCGAGTGCTTCATCGGCCCGGGGAGCTGGTGCGGCGAGCCGACGACTGCCGGATGTGCCGGTCGTGCGTGGCGGTCAACCCCCCCCGAAGATGCATGGCATGCCGTGCGGGCGCCTGGTTCGCAGTGCCTGGCCGAGCGCGATGACCTGCGCCCGCGGCCAGCGCTTCGTCGTCGTCGCCGCCATTTCGACTCCCAAGTCCCGATCCCCGATCCACGGCCGATCGCGGCTGGGGCGTGCATTGGCGCCGCTCGCTCATCGGCGCCGGAATCGGTGTGGTCCGGATCCAGTAACGGGAAGCGAAGTGAGATATCCAACTGCACCGTAGCGGCCGCGTCGCGCACGTCGTCTTCCAGAAGCCATGCCTGCAGCAGCCCGTTCGCATCCACCAGCGCCGCACAGCGTCGGTGGCGGCTGTGGCTACGCCCTCGGTCTGCAGCACGTCGCACGCCAGGCTGATGGCGTGTTCGCGAAGTGCGCTGCGGAGGGGCGTTCCATGCCCTTGCCGCACCCGCGTCGCGCGCGCATTGCATCTTGCGCTGCGGCAAACGCTGGCGCATTCACACGTGCGCTTTCCCCGCGTCTTCCTGGAGCACGCCGACCATGGCGCGACGCCGTCCCGCGCCCACCAGGCGCAGGCCGTGCCGGCCGCATCGGTGCGTGCGCCGTGCCATCGCCGACACCGCTCGCCACGCCATGCATGCCTTGACCGGCATGGCGTGAGCGTGGGCGAACCGTCGGCAGGCGATACCGACCAAGGAGACGCACCATGAGCGCCATCGTGATCTATGGAGACGCCGTACAGGAGGCCCGCAACCGGATTCGTTCGGTGCAGGTGTCCGTGATGTTCAAGATACTGGACCTGATGACCTTCGCCGAGGGCAAGCAGCACGCGGCGGAGCTGGCGGATGCGATTCTGTCGATGCAACCGCCGGAAAATAATCCTCGCGCCGCGGGCAACCTCAAACGCGCCAAGAGCCGCATCAGTAACTTCTATGCGGACGGCTATGTGCAAGAGGTGTTCGCGCTGGGCGACGCGATTCGCGAACTGGGCGAATACATCGAGAACGGTGGTGCCGGTGGTGACCTCAAGGATTTTGAGAATGCACTACGCAACAAGGCGGCATTCGACAGATCCAGTAACCGGGCGCGCCAGGAGACGTTCGGCTATGCGCAGAGCGGATGGCCGCCGCTGGGAATTTTTAAGAACCGCTTGTTACACCGCAGCGTGGTCAAGTACATGGAACGCTTCTATGGGCCCTACATCGGTGCGGATATCTCCGGGACCACCACCGACGGCCTAGCGGTGCTGGCGTTGCTGCAGCAAAACGGCGGCGCCAAAACCACTGCGCAGAAGGCGCAAGAGGAGGCGGCGCAGGGCTGGGAGTTGCCACCGATCGCGACCATGGTGCTGCAGTATCATCATTCGCTGCTGGAATGCGGCCTGGCGCTTGCATTGAAAAATAGCGCCTTACAAAGCCAGGGTCAGGACGCGCCGGCGCTGGCTAAGTTCGACTACTACGATCTCTCAACGCTGACCAACGCCTGGGTGTTCTCTTCCGTACTCAAGACCGGTAGCGGCATGCTCAAGCGAGAACTGGCGGGGCGCCGACTGGTGGTGCTGCGTGACGCCATCGATATCCAGTCCAGCCCCTACGCCGATTGCGAGATCGCCTTGCTAGTGGAAGGCGCAGATTCGGTGTTCGACATCGGCGCGCAGTATGAGATGTTCGCCGAATTGCGCAAGGCCCAAGTGATGAGCGGCGATGGCGTTTATCGCAGCGGCGACCCGAGCCTGCTCCAAGTGGTGGAGAAATATGCCTTGGATCTGGGTGTGCCGCCGCTTAACGACGATCCCGCCCCTGCGCGCAGTCTGGCGAAAATGAATTCCATGGAATTGAAGCGGTTGGATAGGTCGGCGTTCGACAACCTCGACGACGCGCTCGCAACGTTGCCACCACCAACACAGGCGGCAGCGCAAGTGGCGGCGCTGGCTGTGAATGCAGAGCCTGCCGCTGGCGAGGGAGCTGCCGCCGTGCCAGGTCCAAATAGCGCCCTTATGTCCATGTTGCGAACGCTGAACCCCGCACAGCTGTCTGCATTGCTCAGAGAGGTGCGCTAACGGAAACGGGCGCCCGCACCGCGGGCGCCCGTTTCCCGCACCGAGCAACACGGTGACCACGCGCATGAGAATGCATCGCCGAATAGTCCGCAAGGTCCAATCGTAAGCGCTGCGCTGCTGACGTTTTCTAATGGCCTCCCGCTGAAAAAAGCAGCGCCTGATCGTCAGAAGCACCGCTGCATGCATGTGCCGGTGCATCAATCGTCCAGTCGAACACCGTAGACAAGTTTTCACAGGCTCCCGGGCCGCACGTCATTTCCCACCGAAGTTCCCGGCATATACGCCGCCACGGACAGGGGAAAGGGAAATGCTCGATAGCGATGCGTCCGTAGGTACGCAGTCCGGCAGCGTGCCGGAGGAGATCTGGCAAGGATGGGTGCAATGCGCGAAGGTGCTGCGGGGCAGGGCGATCCGCCTGACCAACGGCAACATCGACGAGGCGGAAGACATTCTGTCCTCGACCATCCTCAGGACCGCCAATCACGTCTTGCTGCACCGGACGCGGGTGCGCGAGCCGCGCTCGTTCTTCCTGTGCGCGCTCAACAACGAATTCATCAGCCGTTGCCGCAAGCACGCCTACGAACGCCGCTTGCGCGATTTTCATGCCGACGTGTACAGCGATCTGATTGCGCCGGATGTCGATCCGGAAAGCGGCAGCGTCGAGAGCACCTGGTCGAACCAGGATGCGCTGGCGCTGGTGGAGCAGACGGTGGCGCGGTTGCCGCCGGACGGTCGCGAGCTGTTCCGGCTGCGCTTTCGCGAGGATCGGTCCACGGCGGAGATCGCCGCGGCGCTGAACATCTCGCCGACGCTGGTGCGCAAACGTGTCCAATTGCTGCGCGAGAAATTGCGTGGGGCGCTGGCCGCCGCGCAATGAGTGCAGGCTGACGTTTCACACTCTGGCCGCCGCCGCGTCCAGTGATACGCCCCAGTCAATCCGCCGCTTACCGAGGAATCGATGCCATGGCAGACCAGAACGTCAATGCGCAGGTGACCGATGCAGTGACCCAGACCAACGTCAAGGTGGTGGCCGAAGCGCCGGCACAGGCGATCGCCTCGTTGTATCAGGTGGTCAGCCATGCCACGGGACTGTCGGTGCAGAATGCGGTGCACAGCCAGCAGGCGATGAACCAGATCACCACCGCGATCGTATCCAAGGCCTGCCAGTTGATCATGGAAGTGGCCGACGGCGGTAGCAAGCCCTAGTCGTTAATAACCGGAGATCTCCGCCATGAGTTGGATAGATCGGCTCTGGAATCGCAAGCTGCCGCTCGCCGGCGTGCCGGCCACCGAAGCGGCATCGCCGGCAGGCGACGACACTCCCGCGCCCGGCACGACCGATCCGGCGCCGGCCGCCGCGCCGGTCGCTCCTGCCGCTTCCGCCGTCGAGGATGTGCCGCCGATGCAGGATGAAAGCACGGGCGCCGCAATTGCGCCGCAGGCATCGGTGCCTCCAACCGATACGGTGGCCGATGGCGCCGCGGGGGCCGCCGATGCGCCTGTCGCCCGACCGGCTTCCAGCGCGGCCGCCCATCATGGCGCCGCCGCGGTCGATGCGCCGAACGCGGTCGCCGACGGCTCCGATGCCATGGCCAATGCCAGCGCAAGCGCCAGCGGCGACGCCGCGCCAGGCGTGGCAGAAACGACAGGCAACGCGGGAACCACAGGCGCGGCAGGCGGCACGGGAACTGCAGGAACGGCGGGAGCGACGACCGGTGGTGCCAGCCCCCCCGCGTCAGCGCCAGTAGACACGTCCGCGCTCAACCAGAAGATCGTGCAGGCGGTCGACTTCAGCAACGCGCAGACCGTGCAGTATCTGATGCCGGCGATGATCCAGACCCCGCCCGACGTGATGGCCACGCAGAGCGCAGGGCTGGCGGTGCAGGACGCGGCGAGCTACATGAACGCGATCATGCAGATCGCGCTGGCGGCGCAGGCGGTGATCGCCAAGAAGGCGGCCGAGGGGCCGGTCCAGGCGGCTGCGGAAATCCCGGTGCTGCTGGAAATGCAGAAGATGGTCGCGTCCGCGGTCGAGGTCTACGGCAACGTCAGCCAGGTCGCCGGCACCTCCGCCAAGACCATCGGCAACGCGGTTTCCTCCATCACCAGCGGATAAGGAAGCGTCTGTATGGATCCCACGCATGCCAAGGCGGTCAAGCAGGGCGCCAGCGATGCCGCGCTGTCCCATCTGTTGTCCGCGCAGAGCCAGGTCGAGCAGGCACGCAGTCGCTACCAGGGGTTGCGCGCGTTGCTGCCGTCGATGCTGATGAAAGCGGTGCGCCTTACCCAGGACGAGCAACGCGCGGCGGTCGCCGGCCAGGTGGGCCGGGACGCGGCCAATGGCCTGATCCAGCACGCCGAGCACGCATTGCAGCAATTGACCAAGGCGCTGCGCGGCGATCACGAGGCGATGGCGGCGCTGACCCGGCAACTGGATGGCGAGGCCGCGCAGATCCACCCGACGCCCACCTTGCCCACGCTCCCCGGTGGCGACGGCGCCCAGGGCGACGAAGCGCAGCGCGTCGTCGCGGCGCTGCGCGGCGCGATCGTCGCCGAGGTCGCGCAGGCGATCGAGCAGCAGCTGCAGCCCTTGCGCGCCCAGGTCGAGGCCTTGTTGGCGCAACTGGGCGCCGCGGCGCCGACACCGCCCTCCCATTCGCGGTGATCGCCATGCCGCGCGCGTTCACACCGTTCCCGCTGCTGCGTCTTTTAAGAGCCGAACGCCTCCGGCTAAACGAGGCCTATCCCGAAGGAGTAGCAACCATGCCCGAGCCCTTGACCGTCAATCCGATGGTGACCGATGCCGTCACCCAGTCCAATGTGAAAGTGGTGGGCGAAGCCCCCGCCATCGCCATCAGCACCCTGTACCAGACGATGGCGCATTCGACCGGCATCCTGCTGCAGAACGCGGTGGCCGCGCAGCAGCAGCAGAACACGCTGGCGCAGGCGGCCACCAACCAGGGCGTCATGCAGATCTACAGCGTCGACACCATGTCCGGTGCCGGCGCCACGGAGAAGGTTGGCCAGTCCGGCGTCGCCGACAACCTGACCAGCCTGCTCACCGTGCTGCAGGCGTTCAGCGGCAACAACGGCGGGCGTGGCTGATCGCGCCACCCCTGCCTTGCCAGGCTCCTTTCCGGGATCCGGAAAGGAGCCTTTCTGTCGTGTCCGGGCACTGCGCCGAACCTGCCGCATCGACGGCGATCGCGGCGCTGGCCCCCGATCGCTCACGGTTGGCGCGCACCGATTGCCGCGCGGCCGCCATCCCTTCGCTGACCGCGTTGGCGGCGCACCGACACCGCGTGCGACGTCGCCGATACACGCCACCGGCCGGCCATGCTGCGCGATGCCGGCCCGGCATGCGGGGAAGGCGGGATGAGTTCGCGCTGGCGAGAGTCCCGCGCGCAACTGTCCGCGCACGTGCAGGGGTTGCTCAAGCTCGCCACCACCGCCCTGCCGGCGCTGTACCTGTCCGGTCGCATGTTCGCCGACGCCTACTGGTCGGCACTGGGCATGGGCGCCTTGCCGCGCAGCTATGCCAGCGACGACTACATCTACATGGGCCTGTTGGCGCTGACATGGAGCGCGGCCTCGCTGTTCGGCATCGGCCACGATCAGTGGCCGGCGGTGGTGGCACTGGGAGGCTTCGGCCTCGGCCTGGCGGCACTGCTGGGCTGGCATCTGCTCGGTGCGCTGCGCCATTGGCTGCGGCGGCGCGCCGTGGCGCACCCGGCCGGTGGCGAACGGCGCATCTCGGTGGAGACCCTGGTGCTCGCGTTCGCGATGGTGGTGACGCCACTGGTGCTGGCGGCATTGGCGGCGCGGCAGGAGGGCACGCGCCACGCCAGCCAGCGCATCCGGCAATTGGCCGTCGCGGCGCGCTCCGGCGGCATCGCCACGCGCGCGGACACGGCCGGTGCCAGCGCCGGGATCCTCGACTGCAACGGGCGCTGGTGCGTGGTGTGGCAGCAGGGCCGGCCGGTCGCCTTGCCGATCGACACGATCCTTTGCATCCGCGCGCCACCTGCGCCGGCCGATGCGGCGTCTGCGCCGCTCGCGCGGGCGTGTTCGCCCTAGCTGGTGGGTCGCCGTGCAGCGTCGGCGCATCGAGCGGCAGGCGCGGCGAAGCCGGCGCTCGGCGTGATCGCGCCCGGGTGCGGCCCCCCCCCATGGCAGCGATGAGAGCGGTGTTCGATCGAGCGCAATGGTCCGCCGCCGTGCCGGCGGGCGCGGCAGCGCCGGGCCAGGGCGCCGCTGGCCGAGCCGATCCCCGGCACCGCGGCAAAGCGCTTTTCGATCATGCCGTTACATGGCGTGGCGGATACGCCCGGGGTCGGTGCCCGGCGCCGACACCGGACCGCCGCGCTTGCGGTGGCCGCTGGGACTGGTATCGTGCGCCGCCCGACCGTCGACGCGAGACCCGAGCGATGCGTGGCACTCTCTACATCGTGGCGGCCCCTTCCGGCGCCGGCAAGAGCAGCATCGTCAACGCCACCCTGGCGCGCGACGCGCAGATCGCCCTGTCGATCTCGTTCACCTCGCGCGCGCCGCG
>Ga0070670_100000603_pt1 | contig 28216 bp, 24 predicted proteins | sample KBSS63metaG_FD_64665 | JGI IMG/M metagenome (GOLD analysis project Ga0070670, IMG submission 64665) | Switchgrass rhizosphere microbial communities from Kellogg Biological Station, Michigan, USA - KBS S6-3 metaG | ecosystem: Host-associated > Plants > Roots > Rhizosphere > Soil ... | reverse complement strand
GCGGGATAGCATTGGGAATGCCGCAAGTCGCGGTTCACCGTGAACTCACACCGACGGTATTGCCGAGGAGCTGCGCCGCCGGCTGAGAAAGCTGCAGCGCCAACCGACTTTGCCCACAGAGATTGTCATCCAGTTGGAGGCTCGTTGCTCGCCGCAACAGAACGTTGGGAGCAAAGTCGACTGCCTTTAGCTTAGTGAAGGCCACGAGTAGTGAGCGCCGTATGCAACCCTCACCTCGGTCTGCACCTAGCCATGGCCGATACGACCTCCTCAAACAGCGGGACAGTCCCCAGTTCTTCGAGCGAGACGGAGAGTTTGGGTTTCCAGTTCGGGTAGCTGCTGCTGGTGCCAGGAATGTTGGTCGGCTTCGGCTCGTTGGAGAGATCAGCGAGCCGGACGGCGACGAGCATCGACGGGCTGCGCCCAATATACTGGTATGCATTTACCGCCAGGCGCAAGGCCTTCTCCTTCTCGCTGAAAGGCTCCTGCGCCTCGCCGAGTATCTCCGCGTCGGTGAAGGCGCGGACCAGATCCGCCCGCTCGGCGTCTCTTTCGATCTCGTGGGCCCGTGTCATTTCCTCCGGGACCAGACCGTGCTCGGTCCGCATTGCAATGTCGTCGCCGCGCCACCAGCCGGTGAAGGTCTGGTGATCGTGGGTGGAGACGCAGGCGAGCGCCAGAGCCGGATAGGCTTCTGGCTCGACGAAGCCCTGGTTCGTCCGTTCATAGGACAGGATGCGATAGGACAGGATATTGGCAAGCGCGAGATCGTCGCGCAGCCCATCAGGGATGTTGCCGAGATCCTCGCCGATGACGATCGACCCATAGTGCTGGGAGGTGTCGGCCAGCACCCTCAGAAGGTCTTCCTGGGGATAGGAGACATAGGTCCCGTCAGCCGGGCCACCTTTCGTCGGAACAAGGAACAGTCGCGACAGAGCGGCGGCATGGTCGATACGAATGGCGCCCGCATAGCGCATCGCGGCCGCCAGCAGCCTGTGGAACGGCGAAGGACTGCCGGATGCGATCGCCTGCGGAAGGAGGGCCGCCAGACGCCAGTCCTGGCCCTCGATGGCGAAGGGTTCCGGCGGGTTTCCGATGCTTGCGCCGGCGACGTAGATGTCGGGATCGCTCCAGGTGGCCGATCCGTCCAGCGCCTCGCCAACCGCAAGGTCGAGATAAAGGCCGACGCGCATGCCGGCATCCCGGGCGCGCTTCGAGGCGTTGCTGAGCTGGCTGTGCGCCAGCCACTGCAGCCATTTGTGGAAAAGCACCAGGTCGGCATGCTTTTCGGCAAAGCGTTCGACGTCGTTGTGGAAGGGGGTCTGGTAGGACGAGGGCCAGCCTTTCCATCCTGCGCTTTTGCCTTCCGCGGCCATAGTGCCCGAAATCGCTTCAAACAGTGCATGGCGATGCAACTGCTGACCACCCTCCTCCGCAAAGGCAGCGAATTCGGCACTGTTGCAGCCGCCCTTGCCCTCAGCCCAAAGCGCGCGCAACACTGCGAGCTTCGCCTCAGCCACTGCAACATAGTCTACCAAATCCAGGGCGCGAAGATGCTCGAGCCGCGCGGCAAGTTCAGCATTCGCTGCGAAGCCGTCCACGGCATCGACGGCGATGTAGAGAGGGTTCAGGAACTGTCGGTTCGATGGTTCGTAGGGGCTGCATCGATCGGGATCGGCGATAAAAGGCGCGTGTAGCGGGTTCAGGCCGATGAAATCGGCGCCGAGCGGCGCGAGCATGTCGCAGCATGCCTCGAGATCGGAGAAGTCGCCTATCCCCCAATTGCGGTGCGACCTGAGCTCGTAGAGCTGCAGGCTGACGCCCCAGCATGGCCGCTGCTGCAGATCTGAGGGTAGGTAGCAAACGGCTTCCGCCTCGACGACGTCGGGTGCGTCGAACTCGATCCGCAAGGCGGTCAGCATATCGCTAAGGGTGGCATTGGAAACGGGCACCGAATGGCCGTCGGGCGAAGGTCGGCGCAATGCGATTCCGTGCTTGCGGGCAAGGTTTTTAAGGCTTTCGTGATTTTCAGGCATGGATGTCCCAGTAATTCAGGAAGCGAGGACGTCTTCATACGTCCGGCGGCCTGGGAAAACAGAATTGGACCGCGATTGTTCCGCACCTGCATCGAGGGCGGCAGCCGCAGGTGAGACATCACCAACACCCGTCGCCGACCCGCGTGGTCCCCGGCGCTTTGCGATTGTCGGAACTTCGTGGCAAGACATCCGGATACGCAAGGTCTGCCAGACCCGAACACACCTAAAAGACAAAGAGGACGCCCCATGCAGTTTGCCCGTATCAACGATGTCATGATCCACTACCAGATCATCGGCGCCTCGGGCGACAAGCCGACGATCGTCTTTGCCAATGCGCTCGGCACCGACTTCCGCATCTGGCGTGATGTCATTATCCGCCTAGCCGGTGACTTCGCCATCATTCTCTACGACAAACGCGGCCATGGACTTTCAGACATCGGCAAGACGCCCTACGCGATCGAGGACCACGCGGCCGATCTGGAGGGTCTGCTCGACATGTTGGCTGTTGAAAGTGCCTATGTGTGCGGGCTGTCGATCGGCGGGCTTGTCGCCCAGTCCCTTTACCAGCGTCGGGCGGCACTGGTGCGTGGCCTGATCCTTTGCGGCACGGCGCCAAGAATCGGATCATCAGAGGCTTGGGATCAGCGGATCGGCGAGGTGGAAACAGGCGGTATTGAAGCCCTCGCCGAGGGCACCATGGAGCGCTGGTTCACGCCAGACTTCCGCAGCGCGGAAAGCGGCGCGATCACGGGATACAGGAACATGCTGGTCCGCCAGCCGGTAACCGGGTACCTGGCGAGCTGCAGAGCGTTGCGCAATGCCGATTACAGCGAAACATTGACCCGGATTGCTGTTCCGACCCTATGCGTGGTCGGCGACCAGGACGGCTCGACGCCGCAGGATCTGGTCCTCGCAATGGCAAAGCGCATCCCCGGCGCGCGTTACGAGGTCGTCAAGAAGGCCGGACATCTTCTCCCGGTCGAACAGCCGGCGATGCTGACCGAGATCATCAAGGCCTTCGTTGCCGAGGTCGAGACGGCAAAGTAATGGCTGGTTCGGTCAAGCCGCCACGGGCATCGCCTGCAGAGCGAAGGACCGAGCCGACTGGCGTTGCTCGGCGATGTGCAGCTTCTCCACCATGACCATCAGGTCGCGGGCGGCGCTGGAGGCGCCGTCGGCGCGGCCGAAGCTTCGCAGCAGGCGTTGCGAGACGTTTTCGAGCATGGTCTCCAGGCTGGAACGCGAGGCGTGGCGCCACAGCATCGTCGCTTCGACAAAGAGATTGCTGACATCGCGCGGCAAGCCAGCCGATTCGTAGAGCGCCCTCACCGCATGCATCCGCCCTGTGCCGAGAATCGAGCGCACTCGCCGCTCGCTGCAGCCCGACAGGTCCACGATTGCGCTGGCGAAGAAATCGATCTTGCCGGTGCAGAGCGTCTGCATCAGGAAGGCCGGTGTGAGCCGGCCGCTCTGCCGCAGGTGCTCGACAAGGCCGGCGATGTCGTCGTGATGCGCCGTGCCGGCGATGGCAACGGTTGCCGCCTCGCCCGCTTCGCGCGTGACGTGGCTGAGCCTGCTTTCGCCAAGGGTTGCCTGCACCAGGGAAAAGCCGGACAAGGCATTGCTGATCTGTTGCATCAGCATATGCCGGGCTTCGCAGGGCAGCTCCGGCATGTCGAGGAGCAGGCTGCGGATATCGGCGCAGTCCCCCAGCCGCTCGGCAATCCGCCGGAGTGGCGCGCGCGACCAGCAGGCGGCGGGATTCTCAAGCAGGCAAAGAACCTCTTCCCTTTCTCCGATCTCGGCGATGACGGCGACGAGGGAGACGCCAACCGTACCACGCGAGGCGATCAGGACGCGGGTGATGCCGTCGCCACGGGCTGCGAGGTCAATCAGGTCTGCCTCGGTCAGCAAGGGCGAGCAAAGAATGACCTGTGCTGCGATCTCGGGCTGGTCGGCGGCGAGCGACAGGATGACGTTGCGCGGCGCCGTCTCCGCGTGCGCCAGCGCTTCGGCCAGCGACAGGCGGACGCGCGGCGACGGATCGTCAAGCAGGTAGGTCATTGCCAGTTCCGCGGTATCACGTTCCGCGGCCGGCATGCTGGAGCCGAGATAGGCTCGCCCGAGCGCATTGGCTGCCCTCGCCCTGTCTCCAGCTTTAGCGGTTTCAGCCCAGCGAAGAAAAGCCTCTACGATCACGTGTCCGACCTCGATACTACGGGCGGCTACCGTCCGTTTTACAGTGAGTCCGAAGCTAGCGACAAAAAGTTTATGATTGGTTCACCATAGACATTAAGCCTCCGGTAATGCTGTCGAAATCGGCTGCGATGCCGCCCGGCCTGGTGCCGGCTACATCAAGAGGCTGGCCTCAGCAGTTCGAAGACGGAACTCGCTTCGCTGTAATCCATATAGCCCATTCTGCCCATCGGCCGGGCAAGCTCCATATCCAGACGGCCGTCACGGATGATGGCCTCATCGATATGGATGCCGACGACTTCGCCGAACACCATGACATTGCCGGCAGGAACACCCGCCAGCGTCATCGGATTGCGGATTTCAGTAACCCGACATTCGAGCACGGCGAATGCCTCCGCGACATAGGGCGCATCGATCAGCGTACCCATCCGGGCGGTCAGCCCGGCAAGCGCGAACTCGTCGACGCCGTAGGGCACGGCTGCGGAAGAGGCGTTCATTTTGTCGACGAGGTTGCGACTGACGAAATTTGCGGTGAAAGCGCCCGTTTCCTCAGCATTACGGGCGCTATCCTTGCGGCCCTGCGAGGAGAACATTATGATCTTCGGCGTATCGCAGACAGCATTGAAAAAGGAATAGGGCGAAAGGTTGAGCGAACCGTCCCTCCCCTTGCTACCGATCCAGCCAATCGGCCGAGGCGTGACGATGGCCTTGAAGGGATCGTGTGCCAGCCCGTGTCGGTTGCTGTCCGTGCTGTAGAACATCAGCCTTGCCCGCTTCCGACCCAGGTCACCGTTTCGCTGAGTTCGGGACGAGGACGTTCGGTGTTCGGGAACGTCGTCGACCCGATATGGATGAAGCCGGCTATCTTTTCGCCGGGCCGGACGCCGAGCAAGGGATGGGCGCGTTCGTCATAGGTGAACCACTCCGACAGCCAGTTGGCCACATAACCAAGGGCATTCGCCGCCATCGAGAGGTTGAGGCAGAGGGCACCTGCCGACAGGACCTGCTCCCATTCCGGTATCTTGAAATGCGGCGCAGCCGTGCTGACGACGGCAATGACGACGGGCGCGCGGGTAAAGCGCGCGCGTTCGACGGCTCTCATCTCGTCGGAAAGATCCGGCTTGGTCTTCAGCGCCATCTGCAGCAGTGCCTCGCCAATCTTGACGCGCTCGTTGCCCTGGTAGACGATGAAACGCCAGGGTGCCAGTTTACCGTGATCGGGGACACGCGAGGCAAGCCGAAGCATCTCCTCGACCTCTGCCTGGCTGGGGCCGGGTTCGCACATCTGGAACGCCGGCGTCGACCTGCGGACGGCGAGATAATCGATCAGTCTGATATCGTTTTTCATAGCGAAATTCCGTAGGGGCAAACAGCCGGGTTTCACCATACATGGCGTTGCCGGGTTGTCGCTGCCGATGGCGCCGATGTCAATTCCCGTATCCGTGACAAAAGCAAGGGAATCAGCCGTACCCAGGGCCGCAAGGTCTTGAAATTGCCACCGCGTTGGTCTTCATGGTGCAGATTGATACGGGCGTCATCGATCGATTGGAATTCATGTCTGCTTCACACCATACCGGTCGGATCGGCCTGACGGCGTTGCTCTTGGTCGCCGGCAGCCTTGCCGTCCAGGCGGACGACGCATTCAAGGAGTTCAAGCAGCTCAACAGCTCGGCAAAGATGCCGAAGCTGAACGCCTTCGTCGCCCCCGGCCTCGACGGCAAGGTGGCTCCGCTCCGCGATGTTGCGCTGGATGCCAAGCTGACGACGGACGGGGCGCCGCTGCAGCAGGGCCTGTCGTGGTACGTGTTCAGCCCCGTGGCTGGCGGCGACGGCAAGCTGCCCCTGGTTGCGAGCTCCAAGGGTGGCTCGGCCGCATTCCAACTTGGCCCCGGCGACTACTTCGTCAACGTTTCCTTCGGCCGGGCCGGTGTCACCAAGAAGCTGACAGTGCCCGAAAGCGGCGAGACGCAGAAGCAAGTCATGGTGCTCGACGCCGGCGGCATCCTGCTCAACGCGGTCTCCGGCTCCGATGTGCGCATTCCGCCCGCCGAACTCAGCTTTTCGGTCTATTCCAACGAGGTCAAGGAAGACGGCACGCGCGGCCTGGTCATGTCGGACGTCAAGCCGAACACCCTGATCGGGCTCAGTGCCGGCACCTATCATATCGTTTCCGAATATGGTCAGGTGAACGCCATCATCCGCGCCGACATCCAAGTCGAGGCCGGCAAGGTGACCGAGGCGACGATCCAGCATCGTGCCGCGAAACTGACCTTCAAGCTGGTCTCGGACGCGGGTGGCGAGGCCATCGCAGACACGGCCTGGTCGGTCCTGACGGCCGCCGGCGATATCGTCGGCGAAAGCGTCAGTGCCTTTCCGACGATGATCCTCGCCGAGGGACGCTACACGGCGGTCGCTCGCAACAAGGACAAGATCTACCAGCGCGACTTCAGCGTCTCGGCCGGCAAGAACATCGACGTCGAGGTGTTGATGAAGGAGCAGCAGCCGCAGGATCTTCAGGACCCTGAAAATGGGCCCGATGAGGCTCCGCCATCAGCCGCGCCGCAGCAGCAGGTCCGTTCAGGTCCGCACCCGGCCACCACTTCACCCTCCCCGGCTTCAGCGCCTTCCGCTGCCGAACCGCCGCTGCCCGCGGGCGACGACGGGACAAGCATGGACTGAGCACGGCGGTCCGGAGTTGCGCATGTTGGGTCGGGTTCTGCTCAGCTTGCGCGGCTGAGAAGCGCACGCTTTTGCGGTGCCATTGAAAACACCGCGCTATAGAGGCGCGACAGCAGGTCCTTGCGATCGCACCCTTCGCTCAGCGTGTCGAACGGGATGATGTCGCCGATGTGCGAGGTGATCGTGCTGCCGGACAGACGGCGGAACTCGCGGATCAGCATGGAGATGCGCAGCGTCAGCGAGACACGGCTGGCCAAGTGGAACAAGCGGCCGTTCTGCCCCTCGAAATAGATCGGGATTACGGAAGCGCGCGCGGCCTGCACCAGCTTGGCCGGAAATATCTTCCAGGGAAGGTCTTCCGCCAGACCGAAGCCTTTCTTGGCCGTGGCGACACCGCCGGCGGGGAAGACGATGATGGTAACCCCTTCCTTCAGCAGCCGGACCGCCTCATGGCGGGTCTGCATGTTCATGGCCATCGCCTCGCGGGTTTCCTCGAAGGAGATCGGCAACGAATAGGCACTCATCTCGGGGACTTTCAGCAACTCGTCGTTGATCAGCACCCTGAAAGGCCGGCCAAGCTGCTCGGCCAGCGCCAGGATGGCGATACCGTCGCCGATGCCGAAGGGATGGTTGGCGACGATGACCAGCGGCGTGTCCGGCAGATTTGCCGGCGGCCATGCGCCGCGTACGTCCATTCTAATGTCGATGAGGTCGAGCATCTTGCCGAACACGCGCTCGCCGCTGGCGACGATATCGCTGCGCCAGATATCGTATAGGCGCGCATAGCGATCGCGGCCTGAAAGGCCCTCGATCGAGCGGATGAACCACCGCTTCAGGCGGGGGTCGCGTTCATTGGCATAGGAGAGGACTTTGAGCTTCACGATTGCGCCGGGGGAAACCCGCTCCTGATCAGACTGGCCTCGGTATATTACGAATCGATGTCAGTTATCTGACAGGGCCATTACGGCCCTGTCAGAGTAGAGCAGATCAGGCAGCCCTTGTCGCCTTTTCCTCAGCCTTGCGGCGGACGTCGGGCGGCGTCGCTTCCAGCGTCAGACTTTCGATTGCCGCGTCGAGCGACATCGAAGTCTGCGCCTGCGAACCGAGCCGGCGGATATTGACGGAGCGCTCTTCCGCTTCCTTTTTGCCGCAGACGATGATGACAGGAACCTTGGTGACGCTGTGCTCGCGGATCTTGTAGTTGATCTTCTCGTTGCGGAAGTCGGTCTCGACCTGCAACCCGGCCTCACGCAGCATCTCCGCCACCTCCATACCGTAGTCGTCGGCATCGGAAGTGATCGTCGCCACGACGACCTGCTGGGGCGAGATCCACAGCGGCATATGACCGGCGAAGTTCTCGATCAGAATGCCAAGGAAGCGTTCCATCGAGCCGCAGATGGCGCGGTGGATCATGACCGGCTGGGTCTTTTCCGAATTGTGATCGATGTAGAAGGCACCGAAACGTTCCGGCAGGTTGAAGTCGACCTGCGTCGTACCACACTGCCACTCGCGGCCGATGGCGTCACGCAGCGTGTACTCGAATTTCGGACCATAGAAAGCGCCCTCGCCCGGCAGGATACCGGTCTTGATACGGCCGCCGGATTGCGCTTCGATAGTCTGGAGCACTTCCATCATCACGGCCTCGGCGCGATCCCACAGAGCGTCTGAACCGACACGCTTCTCCGGCCGTGTGGACAGCTTGACGACGATCTCCTCGAAGCCGAAGTCCTCATAGACCGAAAGAATGAGATCGTTGATCTTCAGGCACTCGGCCGCCATCTGCTCATCGGTGCAGAAGATGTGGGCGTCGTCCTGGGTGAAGCCGCGAACACGCATCAAACCATGCAGGGCACCCGATGGTTCGTAGCGATGCACGTTGCCGAATTCTGCAAGGCGTACAGGGAGTTCGCGGTAAGATTTCAGACCATGCTTGAAGATCTGAATATGGCCGGGGCAGTTCATCGGTTTCAGCGCGAAGACGCGTTCATCGTCGGTTTCGTCGCCGGCGACCGTCACCTTGAACATGTTGTCGCGGTACCAGCCCCAGTGGCCCGACGTTTCCCAGAGGGACTTGTCGAGCACCTGCGGCGCGTTGACTTCCTGGTAGTCGCGCGCCAGGCGGCGGCGCATGTAGGACACCAGCGACTGGAACAGCCGCCAGCCCTTGCCGTGCCAGAAGACAACGCCCGGGCCCTCTTCCTGGAAATGGAACAGGTCCATCTCGCGACCGAGGCGACGGTGGTCGCGCTTCTCGGCTTCGGCGAGAATGTTCAGGTAATTGTCGAGTTCCGACTGCTCGGCGAAGGCGGTGCCGTAGATGCGCGTCAGCATCGGATTGTTGCTGTCGCCGCGCCAATAGGCGCCGGCCACTTTCATCAGCTTGAAAGCCGTACCGATCTGCCCCGTCGAGGCCATATGCGGGCCGCGGCAAAGGTCGAACCAGTCGCCCTGATAATAGATCTTCAGATCCTGGCCTTCAGGGATCGCGTCGACCAGCTCGACCTTGTAGGCTTCGCCCTTATCGGCAAACACCTGCTTGGCCTTTTCGCGCGACCAGACCTGCTTGGTAAAGGGGCTGTTGCGCTGGATGATTTCCTTCATCTTCTTTTCGATGACGGGCAGATCGTCGGGCGTGAACGGCTCGTTCTTGGCAAAATCGTAGTAGAAGCCGTTTTCGATGACCGGACCGATGGTCACCTGCGTACCCGGCCACAGTTCCTGCACGGCTTCGGCCATCACATGGGCCGCGTCGTGGCGGATCAGTTCGAGCGCGCGGGCGTCCGTGCGGGTGATGATCTCGATCGCCCCGGTCTTGATAGGGTCCGAGAGATCCTGCACGGTGCCGTCGATGGCAATGGCCACGGCCTTCTTAGCCAGCGACTTGGAGATCGATTCGGCCACGTCACGCCCGGTAGCGCCGGCTTCGAAACCGCGCACAGAACCATCGGGAAATGTCAGGGAAATAGCGTCAGGCATCATAAGCTTCCTTATCCAGTCCCGCCAACCAATGCGGGTGGTGTGTCACAAACATGAGAGGTCGACAACGACCGATCTCGCGGCGCCTGATAGATGTTTTTGGCCTTTGAGTAAAGGAAAACCGGGCTCCGTGCTACCTTCGAGGCACCGACCTGCAAGCCGATTAAAGGCTATGCGTGGACTGCTTGCGGAAATACCGCCACGGCAGCCACCAATGCTGCCGGGACTGCAACTGCTCAGGCACCGGGTCGAAGCCGCTGGTGCCGCCGGGGCCGCAACGACCGACGCGAAACAGCGTCATCCAGCTGCCCGGCCAAAGGCCGTGCCGGGCGATCGCCTCGTAGCCATATTCGGAGCAGGTCGGCAGATGGCGGCAGGCGTTGCCGATGAAGCCTGACAGGGTCAGCTGGTAGAACCGGATGAGCCCCATTCCCAAAAGCCGGTCCGGCGTCCTGCGGAACGGGCCGGTATAGTTTCGCGATAGGGTGGCCTTCTGGCTGTGGTCGTGCGCGTCGCACATGGCTCAGGCCTCTGCAGCGATGCCGCGTCTGGCTTCAATCTGGGAGAGCGCGTCCACAACCGCCTCGAAGGTCAGCATCGTCGATGCATGCCGCGCCTTGTAGTCCTTGACCGGACGCAGGTAACGCATCTCTGCGAACCGCCCTGCGGGACCCTCGCCGTCCTGTTGCAGCATCGCCAGCATCTCCGTCTTCGCCTGGCGCAACTCGCCAACGCTGGCACCGACGACGTGGCGGGCCATGACGGAAGACGACGCCTGCCCCAGCGCGCAGGCCTTGACCTCATGGGCGAAGTCGCTGATCACGTCACCGTCGAGCTTCAGCCAGACCTTGACGCGTGAACCGCAAAGGCGTGAATGGGCCTGCGCGCTGGCGTCGGCGTCCTCAAGCATCCCGATGCGGTCGATGTTGCCCGCCAACTCGAGGATCTTGCTATTGTAGATGTCATCCATCGCAGATCATGCTCCGATACGACGTCGGTCGTATCCTAACGAAAAACACACCGTATCCATGCGGACACTTTCACAGGGCTGCCGTCATACTATATGTATTTCGTTCGGCGGACACGATTTTACAACGCCCGTGTGCGAGATTGAGCGGAAACCGTATATCACGGCCGTGACAATCAGCCGAGCAGGCGGAATCTTGTCTCCGCAATCTAGGGCAACGGATTGCACCGACAAGAGAAAAATAACGATCTGCGGCGCGGATCAGGAAACCTTAGGATGGACGCTGTGTTAAAGAATTTGGCGCTGACCGATACCCACTCGGATCGCCCGACGCAAAAGGAAGCGGAGGACGCTGTCAGGGTGCTGCTTCGCTGGGCGGGAGACGATCCGACGCGCGAAGGGCTCATCGACACGCCTGCCCGCGTTGCCAAATCCTATCGCGAGTTGTTCGCCGGCTACGACATGGATCCGGAAGACGTCCTCGGACGCACCTTCGAGGAAGTCGCGGGCTACGACGACATGGTGCTCGTCCGTGATATCCCCTTCTATTCCCATTGCGAGCACCACGTCGTGCCGATCATCGGCAAGGCGCACATCGCCTATCTTCCGAACGGCCGCGTTCTCGGTCTGTCGAAGATCGCCCGCGTCGTCGATATCTTTGGCCGCCGCCTGCAGACGCAGGAAGCCATGACTGCCCAGATCGCCACGGCGATCGATGAAACCCTGCGTCCGCGCGGCGTCGCCATCATGATCGAGGCGGAGCACATGTGCATGGCGATGCGCGGCGTGCAGAAGCAGGGATCGACGACGCTGACGACACGATTCACCGGTTCCTACAAGGTCGATCCGGCCGAGCAGGCCCGATTCATGACGCTGGTGCGCGGCCGCTGATTGCGGCCGCAGACGACGATGACGATATTCAAGCAACCATGCACCGATAAGAGCGAACTCGAGGCTGACGGAGAATTCACGCCCCGCTTCGACAGCAACGGGCTGATCACCGCCATCGTCACGGATGCCCATGACGGCGTCCTGCTGATGGTCGCCCACATGAACGCCGAGGCATTATCGCTCACGCTGGAGACCAGGACGGCGCATTATTTCAGTCGCTCCCGCTCTAAAATCTGGAAGAAGGGCGAGACGTCAGGCAATCTGCAGACGGTTGTCGAAATCCGCACCGATTGCGACCAGGACGCGCTGCTGCTGAAGGTGGAAGTCGGCGGTCACGCGGCCACTTGCCATACCGGCCGCCGGTCCTGCTTTTATCGAACCGTGGAGATCGAGAACGGCAAGCCCGTCGTGCGGATCGTCGATGACCACAGGCATTTCGACCCACAGGATGTTTATGGCCATTAAACAAGTTGATGCTGCAATCGATAGGCCGGAGGCGGCCGCTCGACTATAGTCTTCAAAACAAAAGGAATGCGACGCAACAAGGGGCGCGATGCGCCCTGAAGGAAAGATAAGATGCTCAACTGGCGTTTCAATCGTCAGGGTGCCGGGCAAAGTCCGGTGAATGCCAGCGAGCCAACCGGCAACAGCCCCGCCGGGACGGCGGTCGTTCCCGTTCCGCCGATAACGGCAAAGATAGCCCTTGCCCTCGGCGGCGGGGCAGCACGGGGCTGGGCCCATATCGGCGTGCTCCGGGCGCTGGACGAGGCCGGCATCGAGGTCGGCATGATTGCCGGGACATCGATCGGTGCTTTGGTCGGTGGCTGCTATCTGGCCGGCAAGCTGGACGAACTGGAAACCTTTGCGCGCTCGCTGACCATGCGCCGCATAGCCGGGCTGCTGGACCTGACGATCGGCGGCAGCGGGCTATTCGGCGGCATGCGACTGACAAAACGCATGCAGGAACATCTTCAAGGCCTCGCCATCGAGGATCTCGACCGTCCGTTCGTCGCTGTCGCCGCCGAGCTCAACACCGGCCACGAGGTCTGGATCGCCAACGGGTCGCTGATCACGGCACTTCGAGCGTCCTATGCCTTGCCAGGTATCTTCGAGCCTGTGCGCAGTAACAATCGGACGCTGGTCGATGGCGCCTTGGTCAATCCCGTGCCCGTTTCGGTCTGTCGCTCCTACGAGCAGTCGCTGGTGGTTGCCGTGAACCTGCATTACGACCTCTACGGCCGCTCCGCCGTCGTCAAGCACAACGCCATGCTGACGCCCTCGGAAATCCACCGGCAGGCGGAAGCGCCCTATTCGAGGCTCGGTATGACCGGCGTCATGGTGCAGGCGTTCAACATCATCCAGGACAGGATTTCGCGCGCACGGCTTGCCGGCGATCCGCCTGACCTCGCTTTGCATCCCCGGCTGAGCGATATCGGTCTCTCGGAGTTCCACCGCGCCGGCGAAGCCATCGATCGCGGCTATGAGGAAACTTCGGCGCGGCTGCCGGAAATTCGCCGAATGCAGCAAGCCTACGCCCGCGAGCGGTGAGGACAGCGCGTGAGTGCGCCATCCTCGCGCAGGCTCAGCCGGCAATATAGGCCTTGATCTGCTCGGCCTCGAGTTCGATTTCGCGGATATGCGCCTTGACCACGTCGCCGATCGAGATGATGCCGCTCAGCTTGCCGTCGTCTTCGACCGGTACGTGGCGGAAGCGCCTTTGCGTCATCATCTCCATGACCTCGTCGACCGTGGAGTTCTCGCTGCAGCGAACAATGTTAAAACTCATGATGTCGCCGACCGCCTGATCGAGGCACTGCCTGCCATATTTGGCGACCGCCTTCACCACATCGCGCTCGGTGAATATTCCGGAAACTTCCCCGCCCACTGCGCCGATCACCAGCGCGCCGATGCGGTTCTCCGCCAGAATGGCGGCAGCTTCCATCAGCGTTGTGTCCGCACTGACCGTGACGACGGCGCGACCCTTCGAGTCCAATATGGATTTTACGGAAATTGGCATTCGATCCTCCCTGACGACATTGCAAAAATGCTCCGGCAGTGCGCCGCTCTCCTCCCAGCGCCCGTCGGAAGTCGATTTTGCACGTCGGGGGTTACGATTGCAACCGTCAGTCTTCAGCCGTCTCATCCACCGGAAGCGGACGATCGAACAGCGGGAAAAGAAAGAAGCCGAACAGAAAACCACCGACATGGGCATCCCAGGCAACCTCCTGTGACCCGTCTCCCACGAGCGGTATGCCGAACGCAATGAGGATGTTGGTCAGGAACCAGAAGAGGATGAAGATGAAAACCGTCCGGCTGCGCAGCGCGGCGACAACCGACAGGCGCGGGTTGAGATGAGCCTCCCGCCCCCGGCGTCCAAGCGTCTCCGGCGGGAATGCAAAACGACAGGCCGCCCCCATAAGCGCCGAGACGACGCCGGAGGCGCCGATCATCAGCGACATGGCGCCCCAGTTGATCGCGGCGTTCAAAGCAGCGGAGGCTATGGCCGATAGGATCCAGAAGACGATGAACCGACGCAGTCCGATCCGCCGCGCCACGGGCGCGCCGAAGGCCATCAGCCACAGGCCGTTGAATACGATGTGCTCGATATTGGCATGCAAGAGCGAGTAGGTTATCGGCGTCCAAAGCCATTCCCAGCCTTGCTGGGACAAAGGCACCACATAACGACCGGGCACGAAACCGAAGGTGAAGAAGAACCAGTCGAGCATGTCGCTCGAGAACAGGATCGACTGAACCAGGTATATGGCGATCAACAGCCCCAGGCTCGCGGTCAGAACCGGCGGCAGGTTGAAGATCGGCGTGCGTGGCTGAGGCCCGTCGATCATGGGCTGCTCGGTTTCAGGCGCCGGCGGCGCAGGATCTTGCATGACGTGCTCTTTGTCTGGATTTCAAAAGGCAGACATACAGGAGCACTTTCCAAAAAAGAAGCCGTCCGCTGATGCCGGACGGCTTTGGAATGCATGCTGCCATCCGATGTGGCGGATGGGGAAACTCATTCCATGAACAGCAGGCCACGACAACCTAAACCCCTCATTAACCTTACCCACCCGGCTCTGGCATGAAAAACGCATGATGACGACCAAAGCGCTCGCTCATCGTCGAATCTGCGCCGAAATGGAACACGGACCGGTCATGCGCCTGAAGGCAAGCTTAGAAGTCTTTAATTATTGGGACAGCGTTCGAGGCGCGGATGACGCACCCCAGCGCGCCGACGTGGACCCTGCTGCCATCCGCCATATCCTGTCGCAGATATTCATCCTGGAAATCGCGCCGGACGACGAGCTACGGTTCCGCCTGGCCGGGACAATGGCCTGCAACCTTTTCGGCAGAGAACTGCGCGGTGACCTCTTCTCGTCCCTATGGGGGCAAGCGCACGCCAACGTGGCCGAGGCAACGGCGCGGCAGGTCATGAGCAAGATCGCTCCCATGCTGATCGACGCCATCGGCCGCACCCGACTTGAGCGCAATGTCGGCTTCGAAATCGCGCTGTTGCCGATGCGCTCCTCTACAGGTTGTTGCGACCGCCTCTTGGGATGCATCGCGCCAGACACCCATGGTGCCTGGATCGGCAGCGACGTCATGGTCGATCTCGCCGCAGAGCGACGCCACAACCTCAGCGATCAGCCATATACGGAAACGGCCGAGGCCGTCGAGCGGGGATCGTCCGCCTGGACATGGCGGAAGAGCTCGGCCGGTCTGGAAGCCGTAGCGCGTCGGGCGCTGCATCTGATGGTGGGCGGCGAGAGATCCCTCCGCTGACGCTTGCTGCCTTGGAAGTTGAACCAGAATCAGCCAGACCAGCAAAGGAACACACGGCCAGGTCCCAAACATCTGTTAAGGACTTCCTGCTACTCTACTGCGAGTAGGCAACGTCAAGAAGTCCTCCATGCATTCGTTCGAGCCAGTTCAGAAGATGCGGATCGCGCCGCGGATGGATCAGCGTACCTTTCAAAGGGTGCCGATCAACATGCAGGGTCGCCTGATGCTGGCCAACTACGATGAATTCGAATGCATGGTGATCGATATGTCGCCTGGCGACATGTACGTCACCTGCCTGGGTCGGCCACGCGCCGATGAGCGCGTCATCGCCTATATCGACCACCTCGGTCGCGTCGAGGGCCACGTCCTTTCGATCGACAGCCGAGGCTTCAACATGTCGATCAATGCCACGGACCGCAAACGCGAGAAGCTTGCCGCGCAGCTGACTTGGTTGGCAAACAAACACGAACTGGGCCTGCCTGAAGATCGTCGCCACGACCGTCTCATGCCGAAGAACGTAGCGGTCGAGCTGACCTTGGACGACGACACCGTGTTTAAATGCCGGATTCTGGATCTCTCGCTTTCGGGCGCCGCCGTCGATGTCGAGATACGGCCTGCCTTGGGCATGGCGGTACGGCTTGGCAACATGCGCGGACGTGTCGTGCGCCACTTCATGGAAGGCGTCGCCATCGAGTTCCTGACCCTGCAGTCGCGCGACACGTTGCGGGAATTTCTCTAGAGTTCCCTTTCCGAACACTGCCGAAAATTAATTCGGAACTTTTGGCAGCCTATTGCATTGGTGGTGTGGAACAGCCTGGGACCGGCTGCTTCGCGCTTGTTATTCGGTGACCAACAAGCTTCGGTCAGTCTCTGGGCAAAGAAATGCAGTCAAATTCCATGCGTGAAACGCACATCGATTACGCGCCCAAGAAAAGGGTGTTGATCGTCGAAGACGAACTCATCATAGCACTCGATCTCGAAGACATGGTGGCAAGTGTGGGGTTTGAAGTCGCTGGCCTTGCAAGCAGCTTGGAACACGCTCTCAATCTTGCCGCTGCCGCTGACATCGCATTCGTTGACGTAAATCTCTCTGACGGCGCCAGCGGCCCTGCCATAGGCCGAATCCTCGCGGAGGATTTCGGCATAACCGTCGTGTTCATGACTGGGAATGCAGAAGTCGTCGCCGATGGGGTGCAGGGGACGCTGGGCGTCGTTTCAAAGCCCGTCAGCCCGCGCACCGTCGAAGAGACGCTGACCTATGCTGCGGCGCGCCGCGACAATGCGGTTGCCGCCGTGCCAGGCATGCTGAAAGTCTTCACCGCCTAAACCATGCTGTTTAAAGCTGAAAAGCCCCTGCCCTCGGTAGTCCGCCGAGCGAGGGCAAGCTGTCCTGTTGAAATTTAACCATCAGCGCAAAGAAAAATGCAGGCGTCGCTTCCAAGCTTCGCCTGCATTTTTATGTCTGCCCGTTAGAACGACTGGTAGGCCGTGACGACGGCTTCCATCTGCGTCGGGGTGAGTGCCTCGACCTGCGCAGCTGTGATTGCCTGCAGCTGGGCGCTCGACAGACTGCCGATATCGACCGTCGACAGGCCTGCAATGGCCGACGTGCTGATCGAGGCGATGTCGGCCGCCGAGAAGGCAGCAATGCCGTCCGTGCTCAAGGCCGCGATCTGCAGCGAGTTCATTCCCGCGACCTGGGCCGGCGTGAAGGCCTCGATCTGGGCCGTTGACATGGCGGCGATCTGCGCCGTGGTAAGGCCGATCATCGATCTGACGCTGAGGGCTGCGACCTGATCAGTGGACAGTGCCGTGATGCTGCCGGTTCCGAGTGCCGCAACCTGCAGGGCGCTGAGGGCACCCAACTGATCCGTGCTGAGGCTCGCCGCCTGCTGCGAGCTCAAGGCGCGCGTCTGGGCAAAGGTCAGGGCGGAGATCTGGCTCGTTTTCAGCGCCGCAAGCTGATCCGAGCTAAGCGCAGCGATATTGCCGCTCGAAAGGCCCGGAAGCGCTGCCGCACTGAGGGCGGCGATATCGTCGGTCGACAGGGTTGCGATATCGGCGCTGTCGAAGGCGCCGATCTGCGCGGCGGTGAGGACCGCGACCTGGGACGAGGTCAGCGCCTGCACCTGATCGGTCGACATGGCCGCGATCTGCGTCGATGTCAGGCCCGCAAGCCCCTTGGCGCTGAGGCCCGCCACCTGGTCCGTGCTGAAGGCACCGACGCTGTCGCTGGACAGTGCCGAGATTTGCGTCGAACTCAGGGCGCCGATCTGCGACGAGGTCAAGGCTGCCACCTGGCTCGATGTCAGCGATGCCACCTGCCCTGTCCGCAAGGCCGCGACCTGCGCCGCACTGAGGGAACCGACCTGATCGAGGCTGAGGGCCGCGACGCTGTCGCTAGACAGGCCCGACAGTCCGGAAGTGCTGAGTGCCGCAATGTCGTCCGGTGAGAAGGCAGAGAGTTCTGCCGTGCTCAGCGCCGAGGTCTGGTTCGATCCGAGGGCGGCGATCTGCGCGGACGTCAGGGCGTTGATCTGGTCCGTCGTCAGGGCGCCGACCTGGGCCGATGTCAGGCCGGAAATCGCCTTGGTGCCGAGTGCGGCAATCTGGTCACCGGTGAGTGACGCGACGCTTGCCGTCGCGAGCCCGGAGATTCCGGCGGCGCTGAGGGCGGCCACCTGCGCTGTTGTCAGCGATGCGATCTGAGCCGCTGTCAACGCGGCGATCTGGTCCGAAGTCAGCGACGCCATCTGGCCTGATGTCAGCGCTGCCGCCTGATCCGGCGTCAGGCTGGCGATATTCGCGCTCGACAGGCCCGACATGCCGGCGGAGCTGATGGCCGCCAGATCGGCTGCCGAGAAGGCAGCAAGATCAGCGGTGCTGAGCGCGGAGATCTGCGCCGAATTCAACGCGCCGATCTGGGCGGCGGACAGGCTGCTGACCTGGTCGGTGGTCAGGGCCGCGATCTGTGCGGAGGTCAGGCCCTTCACCGCAGCGACGGTAAGAGCGGCGACCTGGTCGTCCGTGAGGGCAGCGATGTCGGCCGTGGAAATTCCCGATATCGTAGCTGAGCTCAGAGCGCCGACCTGCTGCGTGGTGAGGCTGGCAATCTGCGCTGTTGTCATGGCCGCGATCTGCGCGGTCTTCAAGGCTGCGATCTGGCTGGTCTTCAGCGCTGCCGCCTGCTCCGGACTGAGGGCAGCGATCGCGCTCGTGGACAGGCCCGCCAGGGCCGCCGCGCCAATCGCAGCGATGTCGTCAGTCGAGAACACCGAGAGGTCGGCTGTGCTCAAGGCGGCGATCTGGGCGGAGCCGAGGCCGGCGACCTGAGCCGAGGTCAGGGCCTGGACCTGATCGGTCGAAAGACCGGCGATCTGCGTGGAGGTCAGCCCGGCGACGGCCTTGGCGCTGAGGGCTGCCACCTGGTCGTCGGAAAGGGCGTTGACGTTGGTGAGTGCCGCGACCTGCGCCGCCGAGAGCACGCCGAGCTGCGCCGTCGTCAGCGTCGACACCTGGCCAGAAGCGAGCGCCGCGACCTGAGCGGTCTTCATGGCGGCAATCTGGCTTGTCTTCAGGGCGGCGATCTGGTCAGGGCTGAGCGAGGCGATGGCGGCGCTGGAGAGACCGGACAGGGCGGCGGCGCTGACGGCGGCGATCTCGTCACTGGAGAAGGCCGCAAGATCGGCGGTGGTCATGGCCGCCAGTTGCGTTGAGCCGAGGCTGGCGACCTGCGCCAATGTCAGGGCGTCGACCTGATCGACCGAGAGTGCAGCGATCTGCGTCGAGGTGAGGCCTGCCACGCCCTTTGCACTGAGCGCCGATATCTGGTCGTTGGTGAGGGCGGAGACGCTGGCGCTGGTCAAGGCGGCGACCTGTGTGGCCGAGAGCACGCCGACCTGCGCCGTCGTCAGCTCGGACAGCTGGCTGGAGGTGAGCGAAGCGATCTGGCCGGTCTTCAGCGCGGCGATCTGGCTTGTCTTCAGCGCGGCTGCCTGTTCGGGCGAAAGGGCCGAGATGCCGGCGCTCGACAGGCCCGACAGGGCCGAGATGGCGATGGCTGCGATCTCGTCTGTCGACATGACCGAGAGGTCGCCAGTGGTCAGGGCGCCGATCTGGCTCGCATTGAGGTTTGCAACCTGCGCCGAGGTCAGGCCTTCGATCTGCAAGGTCGACAGGGCGGCGATCTGCGAAGAGGTGAGACCGGCGACCGCCTTGTTGTTCAGCGCGGAGATCTGGTCTTCGGAGAGCGCCGCCAGGCTGTCACTGGACAGCGCCTTGAGCTGCAGCGAGCCGAGAGCGCCCACCTGCGTCGTCGTCAGTGCCGCGACCTGGCCGGAGGTCAGGGCGGCGATCTGGCCGGACTTCAAAGCGGCGATCTGAGTGGATTTCAGCGCTGCCGCCTGGTCGGCGCTGAGCGCCGCGATGTTGTCGGTCGACATTCCGGTGAGCGCGGTGGCATTGATGGCTGCGATCTCGTCGGGCGAGAAGGTGGCGATGTCGGCCGTGCTGAGGGCGGCGATCTGCGAGGACACGAGGCCGGCGATCTGAACCGAGCTCAAAGCCTCGGCCTGGTCTGTCGAGAGCGCAGCAATCTGCGCCGAGGTCATGCCGACGATCGCACGGGCGCTGATGGCGCCGATCTGGGAGGCGGAAAGTGCTCCGATGCTGCCGCTCGCCAACGCCTTGAGCTGGGCCGACGTCAGCACGTTCACCTGCGCCGTGGTCAGTGCCGGCGTCTGGCTGCTGTCGAGGGCTGCAATCTGGTTGGTCTTGAGCGCAACGATCTGGCTGGTCTTCAGGGCGGCAAGCTGATCGGAGCTGAGAGCCGCGACATTGGCCGTGGAAAGACCGGCGAGCGCAGTGGGCGTGATGGCCGCGACATCGGCGGTCGAGAAGGTCGCGAGATCGGCCGAACTCAGGGCACCGATCTGCATCGCGCTCATGACGCCGACGAGGGCCGGCGTCAAAGCCTGTGCCTGGCTGGTCGATAGGCTGCCGATCTGCGTCGTGGTCAGGCCGGAAACGGCCCTTGTGCTGATGGCAGCGATCTGGTCGGTGGAGAGTGCGGCGATACTGTCGGTCGTCATCATCCGCAGCTGCGAGGCGCTCAGCGCGCCGATCTGCGCCGTCGACAGCGAAGGCACCTGCCCTGCCGTCAAGGCGGCGATCTGGCTGGTCTTCAGGGCGGCAATCTGCGTTGTCTTCAACGCAGCCATCTGGTCGCTGCCGAGCCCGGCAAGGCTGGCGGCAGGAATGCCGGCGAGCGCCACGGTGCTGATGGCGGCGATGTCGGCCGTCGAGAAGGTGGCAAGCCCCGCCGCTCCGACGGCCGCGACCTGCGCGGAGGTCATCGTTGCCACCTGCGGCGATGTCAGGGCCTCCACCTGCGCCGTCGAGAGCGCGCCGATCTGGACTGTCGTCAGTCCGGCGATCGCCTTGGTGCTCAATGCGGCGATCTGGCCGGTGGACAGGACGCTGACGTCACTGGTCGGAAGCGCCTTCAGCTGCGTCGCGCTGAGGGCGGACATCTGGGTGCTCGACAGCGCCGGGATCTGGTCCGTCGTCAGCGCGGCAACCTGGCTGGTCTTCAACACGGCGATCTGGCTGGTCTTCAGCGCGGCCGTCTGGTCGGTGCTGAGGACCGCGATGTTGGCAGCCGACAGGCCGGTGATGGCGGTGGCGCTGATGGCGGCGATGTCGGCCGTCGAGAATTTGGAGATATCGTCGGTGGATAGGGCTGCGATCTGTGTCGCGCTCAGGGCCGCCACCTGGGCCGGCGTCAGCGCTTCGATCTGGCTGGCATCGAGAGCGCCGATCTGGGCCGTCTTCAGCGCCGCGACTTGTCCGGCCGCAAGGCCGCCGATCTTGTCGGTAGACAGGATGGCCAGCTGGTCCATGCTGAGGCTGGTGATCGAGGTTGCCGAGATGGCGTTCAGCTGGGCCGTTGAGAAGGCCGCGAGATCCTCGGTTTCAAGAGCTGCGACCTGCGCGCCCGACAGGGCCCTGATCTGCGTCGTCGACAAGGCCGAAATATCGTCCGTCGTCCAGGCCGCAATCGTTGTGGTTGCAAGCGAGCGGATCTGCGTGACGCTCAGCGAGGAAATGGGCGAAATCATAGGAAACCCCTTGTTCATGACAGCAAGACAACCACTTCCCGCGCCCCTCGCGGAAAATGTCGCCCACACCCCGGATCAGCACGGATCCACGGCTATTCGCACGGCTCGGCCGCCAGTTATGACGCCTCCACCAGACTCGGTGGGGTCCCCAACTGGGGCAATCTATGGGGGCGAGAGCTTGCCTGAGGCTGTCGTTTGGGTGGGGTGTGATTGCCGAGGAGGCGAGGTCTTGCGGCAATTATTTCCGCGTTCGGACCTCAAGTTTGTGTTGAGATGGCCATAAAGCGCTCGGCGGCTTTGCGTCCTTTTGTTGGCCACAGAGATCGTCGCCGTACCTGCCCGGAATCAGACATCGTCACGGAGGCGGCGTCATGTCGCCAGCGCGACAAATGCGGTTACCCGAGACTGCCGGCAAACCGCTCTGGCCAGTGATTGCGCTCTGCCAGAGCCGTCACAAAATCGATGAAGACACGGGTCTTTGCAGGGAGCTGTGATCGGCTTGCGAAGTACACCGAAATCGCGCCTGCATCGGAATACCACTGCGGCAACAGCCGGACCAGACGCCCGGCCGCCAGATGGGGTTGGGCGTCTGCCTTCGGAACCAGCGCGACGCCGACACCTAGAACGGCAGCACTGAGCATGGCAGCCGGATCGTTGACAACCAAGGTGCCGGACAAGTCCGCGACCATGGAACGACCAGCCGCATCGCGCATCGTCCATTGTCGAATGCGACCGCTCTGCCTTAAGCGCATGACAATGCTGTCCATCGCCTTCAGCCCGGTGGGGTCAAACGGCGGCAGGCGGTTCTCCATATAGCTCGGCGCCGCCACCGCAATGATGTGCGCCGGAGCCAGTGTTCGGGCGATGATGCCGGGGTTGAGATCGAATCCTCCACCGATCGCAGCATCATAACCATCGGCAACAAGGTCGACGGGTCTGGCATCGAAATGGCATTCCGGCTTCACGCCCGGATAGAGCGCCAGAAACTCTGGCAGATGGGGAAGGATGTGCAGCACGCCGAGAGTGGGTGGGACGCTGACCTTGAGCACACCCTTCGGCTCACCTTGAACGGCCACCCCGCCGATTGCGGTCTGGAGCGTTTCCAAACTACCGGCAACAGCCAATCTGAAGCTTTCGCCCGCCTCGGTGAGAACGAGCTTCCGCGTCGAGCGATGGAACAACCGGATCCCGAGGTTGCGCTCCAGCATGGCGACGTTGCGGCTGACCGCCGCCGGGGTCAGCGACATGCGTCTAGCCGCTTCGGAGAAGCTCCCGTGCTCGGCGCTCTGAACGAAGGATTCAAGATTCGCCAGTGTCTCCATCGTCGCATCCTTCAAGTGTTCGTTGAAGATATAACAAGCCAAGCCCCGCTAATCAAAGGGAAATGGATCGTCCATATCTGCTTCATCAAACATCGCAAGGAGCAAACAGATGACAACGACTTTTCAGCCTCTCCTGGGCAAGGTGGCTCTCGTGACCGGCGGATCGCGGGGCATCGGCGCAGCCATCGTCAAGCGCCTGGCCCATGACGGAGCCGATGTGGTGTTCAGCTATTCCACCTCTGGCGACAAGGCAGAGGAGATCGTGCGCGAGATCGAGGCCTTTGGGAGTCGGTCTCTGGCAATCAAAGCGGATCAGGCCAATGCGTCCGAGGTCGCAGACCTTGTGCGACAGGCGCATGACGCGTTCGGCCGGCTGGATATCCTGGTCAATTCGGCAGGCGTGTTCATCACCGGCGGGGTCGGCGACGTGAATGCAGATATCGCGGCGTTCGATCGACAGATCGATATCAACGTCAAAGGTGTCGCGTCCGCAGTCCGTGCCGCAGTTCCTCTGATGGCTGACGGCGGACGGATCATATCGATCGGGACAACGGGCGCGGTTCACATTCCCTTTCCAGGTGCGGCTGACTACATCGCAACAAAAGCTGCAGTGGGCGCCTATACGCGCGGCTGGTCCCGTGATCTCGGCCCGCGCAACATCACCGTCAACCTGATCCAGCCCGGTGCGATCGATACCGAGATGAACCCGGCAAACGGCCCCTTTGCAGAGACCTTGAAGGGTCTCGCCGCGCTTGGGCGCTACGGCAAGCCCGAAGACATTGCCGCAGCGGTCGCTTTCCTCGCCGGCCCGGACGCCGGCTACATAACCGGAGCAACACTCAACGTCGACGGCGGACAGACAGCCTAATCGACCATTCTCAACAGGGAGACAAATCCATGACATCCATCGGAATTATTGGCGCTGGAAACATTGGCCGCGCCATTGCGACAATTCTCGCAAGGAAGGGCATCGCAGCCACGCTTTCCAACAGCCGCGGCCCTGAAACGCTTGCCGACCTCGTCGCCTCGCTCGGCCCATCGATTACCGCCGGCTCGCGCGAGGAAGCCGCATCGAAAGACATCGTCTTCATTGCTGTCAATTGGTCGAAGCTTCCTGCGGCGATGGCCGGCCTGCCCGACTGGAACGGTCGGATCGTCGTCGACACCAACAACCCGATCGAAGCGCCACTGTTCCAGCCCGCAGACCTCGGCGGCCGGACGTCGTCGGATGTCTTCGTCGAAATGGTTCCCGGTGCACGGGTCGTCAAGGCGTTTAACCATCTCCTGGCCGCCGTACTCGCCGGTGACCCGACCAGCGAAGGCGGCAAGCGCGTGCTGTTCTATTCCGGCGACGACGCCGCCGCCAAGGCAGAGATCGGCGCGCTGATTGACCGTCTCGACTTCTTCGGCATTGATCTCGGTACCCTCGCCGTTGGCAGCCGCCTCGTCCAGTTTCCCGGCGGCCCGCTTCCGGCGCACAACCTCGTCAAATTCGGCTAAGGTTCGATAATCTTCCGCGACGTCTATATTCACCAACTCAGGAGGCCGCTATGTCAGCCACATCAATCGAAATAGCACAGACGTTTTTCGACCACTGGAGCGCCAATCGGATCGACGAGGCCATCGCCATGCTGGCCGAAGACGTCCTCTACGACAACGTGCCCTTTCCCGATATCTCCGGCCGCGAAAACGTCCGAAAATTCCACCGCGATTTCGGCATCGGCAACACGTTCACTGTCGACTGGAAGGTGGTGCACATCGCGGCGGCGGGAAACGTCGTGCTGAACGAGCGGATCGACATCTTCCTCCACAAAGACGGCGGACGGATCACGCTGCCCGTCATGGGGACCGTGACCGTCGAGAACGGCATGATCACGGTCTGGCGCGATTATTTCGATCCGGCAGACTTCGACCGGCAGTTGAACGCGATCGCGAAATAGTCGAATCACGGCACCTGACAAAGAGGTCGCCTTTGGGTCAAACTCGGACAGCGGCGCCAACAGATACTCGGATGTCCGCTATCGCCTTTCGGCACGACAACATCGGGCAGTCCGCTCCCGGCCCCGTAGCAGCCACTGCTGCGGGGGCGCACGGCCATGAGGAATGCCCGGTCTTTTCCCGAGGGCTGGCCACCGCGCTCGATCGGCGTGGGCACCACCTTTGGGCTACAGTTCTGGGCATCAGGTGGCCAATGATGCCAAAACAACATCCGGCGCGACTGCGAAATCAAGGAATTAACGGCTGTTAGTGAGAATTGGCTGGGGAACCTGGATTCGAACCAAGATTAACGGAGTCAGAGTCCGTCGTTCTACCGTTGAACTATTCCCCAATAGAGATCCCTGTGGCATGCCTCAGGTCTTCGCCGGTGGTTGGTCATATAAAGGATTCTCTTGGCGATGCAACCCCTGTCAGCCGCTGTTTTGCGCGGTCCTGCATTTTTCTGCTAATGGGCGGCGAATGCCTTGTTCGGGCTTGGGAAAAGCAGGTTGGCGGACGGGGCTGCGCGCCCTTTCAATGTGGCATTTGCAATTGATCGATGCGCCGGGCCGCGATACGTCTTGGCCTCGAGCTTTTGTCGAAACCGGATCGCACTGTAATCGCATGGCCTCTAAAACCACGTTGAATGCCAAGAACCTGGAAGCGCTGGGTGCCGAGCGGCTGGCGGCGCTTTTGATCGAGATCAGTACCGGCAATGCAGCGAGCAAGCGGCGGCTGCGGCTGGAGCTGGCCGGGGCGCAAGGGACCGGCGAGGCGGCGCGCGAGGTGCGCAAACGGCTGTCGTCGATCGACCGGGCCCGCACCTTCATCGACTGGCGCAAGATCAAGGCGCTGAAGACAGACCTCGAAACCCAGCGCAAGGTCATCACCGGCACCATCGCGCCCAGTGATCCCGATGAGGCGATGGAGCTTCTGTGGCGGTATCTGGAGCTGGCCGGCTCTATCTTCGCGCGCTGCGACGATAGCAACGGACTTGTCATCGGCAGCTTCCACGATGCCTGCCTCGATCTCGGCGCGATCGCCCCCAGGGCATCGAGCGCCAAGCGGCTGCCGGAGCAGGTTCTTGCGGCGATCCAGCGCAACGACTACGGCGAATACGATCCGCTGATCCCGGCCCTGGCGCCGGCGCTCGGGAAGGATGGTCTGGCGCGCCTGAAGAGGCTTCTGGCCGATTGGGCGAAGGAGCCGCTCGAGCAGCCGGCGGAGCGCGTCGTCATGGACTGGGGTATGAGCGGGCCTGTCTATGAGGACGAGATCTACCGTCGCCATCGCGATACATCCGTCAGCGTCGCACTCAAACAGATTGCCGACGCTGAGGGTGATGTGGATGCCTACATCCTCCAGCAGAGCAAAGCCGCGCAGACGATGACGACGGTTGCCGCCGAGATCGCCAAGCGGCTGCTTGCCGCTGGACGCGCCGAAGAGGCGCTTGCGGCGCTCGACAAGGCGCAGGCGACGGAGCGGCCGGTCCTTGATTTCCCATGGCAGCAGGCCCGAGTCGAGGCGCTGGAGGCGCTCGGTCGACATGAGGAGGCGCAGGCCTATCGTTGGCAGTGCTTTGAGCGCGACCTCAGCGCCGAACACCTGAAGGCCTATATCAAGCGCCTACCTGATTTCGACGATATCGAAGCCGAGGAAAAGGCCTTCGCCCATGCGCATGGATTTCCGGATGTTCATCTGGCGCTGATCTTCATGGCCCAGTGGCCGGCGCCTGCCGAAGCCGCCAAGCTGGTGCTGGCGCGGGCGGACGAGATCGACGGGGATCTCTACGAAATCCTGACGGGTGCAGCAGACTGGCTTTCTGAAAAACACCCGCTGGCAGCAACGCTGCTACTGCGCGACATGATCGATTTCGCGCTGGAGACGGGGCGGTCCAGCCGCTACAAGCACGCCAGCCGGCATCTGGCCACCTGCGCAGCGCTTGCCGCCCATATCGCCGATTTCGGCGCCTTTGCGGACCACGTCACCTATGCTGCGGGGCTGAAACGGAACCATGGCAAGAAGCACAGTTTCTGGAGCGCCGTCCTCTGACGCCAGGATTGCCCGACCCGGCGCCCTCACCTGCTTCCTGAAACGAAAGAAGGCGGGGTCTGCCCCCGCCTCCCTATCAATCCTTGTTGGGGATCTCTGTTAGTGGCTGTCCTTGCCGACAGCATTGCCGCGACATCCCTTGAGGAAGTCGAGGTCGGCGCCGGTGTCGGCGCCTTCGACATGCTGCTGGTGCAGGAAGGCATAGCCTGAGGTCGGCAGGTCGTGCTGCGGCTGCCAGGCGGCCAGGCGCTGTGCCAATTCCTCGTCCGAGATGTCGAGATGCAGGCGGCGATTGGGCACGTCGAGCTCGATCATGTCCCCGTTCCGGACCACGGCCAGCGGCCCGCCGACGGCGGCCTCAGGCGAGGTGTGCAGCACGACGGTGCCATAGGCGGTGCCGGACATGCGGGCGTCGGAAATACGCACCATGTCGGTGATGCCCTTCTTGAGCACCTTCGGCGGCAGACCCATGTTGCCGACTTCGGCCATGCCCGGATAACCCTTCGGGCCGCAGTTCTTCATGACCATGATGCAGGTCTCGTCGATGTCGAGTGCCTCGTCGTTGATCTTCGCCTTGTAGTCGTCGATGTCCTCGAACACGACGGCGCGGCCGCGGTGGGACAGCAGATGGGGCGATGCCGCCGATGGCTTCAGCACGGCGCCCTTGGGCGCCAGGTTGCCGCGCACGACGACGATGCCGCCGGACTGCGTCAGTGCCTTCTCCGTCGGCAGGATGACGTCCTCGTTCCAGTTGACGACGTCCTTGACCTCGTCCCAGATCGTCTCGCCCGAGACCGTCAGCGCGTCCTTGTGAAGCAACCCTGCTTCTCCGAGACGCTTGATGACGACAGGCAGGCCACCGGCGTAGAAGAACTCTTCCATCAGATACTTGCCCGATGGCATCAGGTTGACGATGGTCGGCACGTCGCGGCCGCAGCGGTCCCAGTCGTCCAGCGACAGGTCGATGCCGACGCGGCCGGCCATGGCGAGCAGATGGATGACGGCATTGGTCGAACCACCGATCGCCGCATTGGTGCGGATGGCGTTCTCGAAGGCCTGCTTGGTCATGATGTCTGATGGCTTCAGGTCGTCCTTGACCATCTGCACGATGCGGCGGCCGGTGAGCTGCGCCATGACCTTGCGGCGGGAATCGACGCCCGGGATGGCGGCATTACCCGACAGAGCCATGCCGAGGGCTTCGGCCATCGACGCCATGGTCGAGGC
>Ga0070670_100000601_pt1 | contig 28370 bp, 26 predicted proteins | sample KBSS63metaG_FD_64665 | JGI IMG/M metagenome (GOLD analysis project Ga0070670, IMG submission 64665) | Switchgrass rhizosphere microbial communities from Kellogg Biological Station, Michigan, USA - KBS S6-3 metaG | ecosystem: Host-associated > Plants > Roots > Rhizosphere > Soil ... | reverse complement strand
GCTGGTTTTCAGGTAACTGCTGCTCGGCTTGCGACGCGGCGGTCAGGGTCGCCGGCTGTGTGAGCTCAGCCGCCTGCGTGCTCAGCACTTGTCGATCGCGCGAGCCGTCGCGATAGATCGTGATGCCTTTGCAGCCAAGCGCGTAAGCCAGTTCGTAGGCTGTCCTCACATCTTCCACCGAAGCGTCTTTGGGAAAATTGATCGTTTTGGAGACTGCGGCGTCGATGTGTTTTTGGAAGACAGCCTGCATCTTCACATGCCATTCGGGCGCGATGTCGTGCGTCGTCACGAACAATTTCTTTGCCGCCGCCGGAGCTTCCGGCAGTTCGTGCAGCGAACCTTTTTCTAACAGTTGTTCGAGCAGCGCTTCGCTGTAGAAGCCCTCCGCCCGGGCATACTCTTCAAACATCGGATGCACAAAGCGCATTTCGTCCGACTCGAACGACAACCGGCGATAGGCGATGGAATAGATCGGCTCGATACCGCTCGAGCAGTTGGCGATCAAACTGATCGTGCCGGTGGGAGCGACAGTGGTAACAGTCGCATTGCGCCGCGGTGTGTGCTCTCCCGGATGGTAAATGTTCTCCATCTGCCAGCGCGGGAATGGACCGCGTTCTTTTGCGAGGGTGACCGACGCGGCGTTTGCTGTCTTCGAGATGAAGGCCATGATCTCGTCGGCGAGGGCGAGCGCTTCATCTGAATCGTAGGGGATGCCGAGCTGCAGCAGCAGGTCCGCCCACCCCATCACACCCAGACCTATCTTCCGGTTCGCAGTCGTGTTCAATTTGATTTGCGGGATCGGGAACTCGCTCTGGTCGATAATGTTGTCGAGAAAATGCACCCCAATCTCAACGACCTGCTTTAGACGTTCATAATCGACGCCGCTGTCTTTATGGAAGCGGGCCAGGTTTACCGACCCGAGCACGCAGGATTCATACGGCAACAACGGCTGCTCGCCGCAGGGGTTGGTGCTCTCGATCGCGCCAAGGCCGGGCGTCGGGTTATCGCGGTTGATGCGATCGATGAAGATTACGCCCGGTTCGCCGTTACGCCAGGCGCATTCGACGATGCGACTGAAGACCGTGCGCGCATCAAGCTGTCCTACAGTCAAACCGGTTCGGGGATTAATCAGATCGTACGCGGTTCCCGCCGCGACTTGCTTCATGAATTCGTCGGTCACCGCGACGGAGATGTTGAAGGTATTTAACTCCAGCGGGTTCTTCTTGGCCTCGATGAATTCTTCGATGTCGGGATGGTCCACGCGCAGGATCGCCATGTTCGCGCCGGCGCGTTTGCCACCCAGGCGAGTAACTTCGGTGGCGAAGTTGTAGAGACGCATGAAGGAGACCGGTCCACTCGACTGTCCCTGGGTTGATTCAATCGAATCCTGTTTGGGCCGGAGCCTGGAGAAGGAGAAGCCGGTGCCGCCGCCGCTCTTTTGAATGAGGGCGGTGTCCGCAAGGGTGCGAAAAATGCTGTCCATCGAATCCTCGATGGGCAGGACAAAGCAGGCGGAGAGTTGCGCCAGTTCGCGGCCCGCATTCATCAGGGTCGGAGAGTTGGGAAGAAATTCGAGGCGCGTCATCACCTCGAAGAAGGCTGCTTCAGACGCGGCGGTGGATTCCGGCGGACGGTAGGAAAGATCGGCGGCTGCGATGCTGTGAGCAACGCGACGAAACATTTCTTCGGGCGTTTCAATTACTCGTCCGCCGGCATCACGCGCGAGGATCCGCTTGCGTAAAACCAGCAGTGCATTCTCCGTCAGATCTAATTCCATTCAGCTCTTAAGTAGCGCCCACGCGACACTTCGCGTAAAGCTCCATCACCGGCACAATAATTTTCGTAACTTTCTCTATGTATCTTACGTCGGCATCTTCCGGGTCGTACAAGCGGCTCGCATAGGCGGTAAGCTCATTCGGCGTAAGGCTAGCGCGAAAAACTCCTTCAGCGGCGTTAACGATCTCTTTGTGCGGCAGCACGTCAGGCGCAATGAACAGCTTGCTGTCGATCGTAACCACTCCGAGCTGGTTTTCAATCGTGCCGTTGAAGTGACCAACTATGGGCACCGCTATATAAGAAAGGAAGTCAATCTCATCCAGGCCGCGCGACTGTTCGATATCATTCGGCGAAATCCCGTCGGTGTGGTCCTTGTTGCGAAAGCGTTTGAGCTTGTCGCGGTCCATCACGATGGTTTGTTGAAACAACAACGCCAAGCCGGAGACGCTTTGCAGGAAGGGAAAGGCAACTCGATATTCGCCCGGGGCGCTGATGTATTCCAACGTGTCTTGCCAGCGCGCCGCGACGCCGACGCGAAACATGTGTTCATGGATGCCGCTGGGAATTTCGTCTTCGCTCAGGGGAAAACTACCTGAGCTGAGCCGGCGAAAGACGACGTTATGCGGCCGGTCCTTGTCCGGAATGGCCGGGTCGGGCGGTGACTGTTCCGGATCAGACTCGATGGCGATCATTTCGTAGAAGTACAACTGACCATCAGGTGGAGAAAATACCTGTTGTTCGCGTGCCTTCATTTTTTTCTGCAGGCGCTCGGCAAACTCGCGGGCAATTAACTTTCGATACTCAACCAGGGCGTCCGTCAGCCGGGCCCGGGCATAGTCCGGATCGTCTTTGAAATTCTTGAGGAAGTAACCGTCAATCAACTTAGTGCGCTCGTTGCCGTATAAAAAATCCAGCATCGCGCGACTGCCGATCGAGCGCTTGTTGGTGTAAAGCGAGGTTAGGCGCGCAGCCACGAGCAGATTGATAGTGCCGGACATCGTGAATCCGAGCGCGTAGTAAGCAAAGGCCTGCATGGCGGTGATCGGTGGCGGATTGCCTTCTTGTAACTTCCCTAAGATTGTTGCCAGGAAAGCGCCGCTGAGGACGGCGGAGAGACTCTTGACGAAATCCGCCTGTTCCTGGGCCCAATTGCGCACCACGAAGAATCCCAAAATCACCCCTAACAAAAATAGCGACTCAAGAATAAATTCCGGAGCAGTGTCGATACGCAGGTACCTGGCCCATAAACCGAGCCAGAAGAATCTGGTCTGATACTGCAAGGCGCCCAGCCCAAATCCCAGGATGATTATTACCAACAGGCCCCAGGCAAACCGATCGACAGAACGTTCATGATACGGTCTGACTAAAACCAGGAGAGCCATGGTGAGGACCAGCAACGCGACAAAAAAGATCGCCGCTCCGTAGATTGTCAATACGTTGCTGTAGAGGAGCAGCACCGCCGCGATGAAACCCAACAACACGCCGATGAGATTCCGGTAGGGAATACCAGAGTTGCGAAAGAGAGAGTCGCGCAGCTTCTCAGAAGCCTGTGGACTTCTCCAAATCCAAATCAAAAGGAAAAGGAATAGGGCAACGATGATCAGCAGAACCAGGTTAGGCATGGGTGGAGTGCCTCCTTACTTAGCAATGGGATTGATTGTGACGAACTCAGGTTCGTAGTGTTTTCAAAAGCTGCAGATTGTTTTCCAGCTTCGTTATCACAAAACCAGCCTGCTTCAATTCAGCGGCTGCCGCGGTTACTTTCTTAATTGCCAGGTCAAGCTCGAGCGGGCTGCCTTCATGATCCAGGCGCGGGATTCCTTTGCGGGCGGCAATGGCATATTCGAGGGTGCAGCCATTGCTGTATTCCCAGTCGTAGTTAAACCGCACTTCGTAAATTTTCTTGATGATGAACCATTCCCAAAGGTAGAGATAATGTTGCTGATCGAAGTTGCGCGCGAAGAAAGGGCCCGGGGTAACAACATTGACGTGCCCGCGATCGCGCAGCTTATCCGCAAACTCGACGCCGCGAGCCACATTAAATTGGATCAGCTCGGTCTGGACTCGCTTGAATTCTTCTTCGCCGAGTTTCTCTTTTAGTTCCGGTTCACCGCGTACGTCAGACTTTTTCAAAACGTCGTAATAAAACTTTTTGCCGGTAGTGATATCACTGCTGCAGTAAATGCCGGCGTCGTCCGGAAGCACGCAATCGAAGGCCGACATCGTCATCTTAATTTCATCGATCACCTTACGGTTCTGAAATTCCGGAACGTCAAATTGATCGGTTCCGTAGTAGAGTTCAGGCATCATCTTCTCCGGGTCAGGAATTGGCCATGCATTTTGCGCGTGCGCACGGGTTCCGGTATGAAAGCAGGCGTTGAAGGTTGCCTAGAATAAGCCAGCGGCACGTCACTATCAAGGACAATACAACTTTAGTGAGGCTTTTTTATCAGACATTTCAGGCGTGTTTTCGGCATGCAAAATTCTTGACAAGGATTCTTGCGGTGGCTAAGTTGAGCGGTCCTGAAATTCAATCGATTGCACAACCTGAGCGTCAGCGACCGGCTGATAGATTCTCTGTGTTAACTTTCTGTTCTCTGCGTCTCCGTCTCTGTGGTGGATTATCCTTGCAAACATCCACCACAAAGACACAGAGTTCACAAAGGCAGCACAGAGCAAGAACTGAATTCACTGCCAAAGTTTGATGAACACAACCATCATGAAATTTGGCGGCACGTCGGTTGAAGGCGCGTCAGCCTTCAAAAACGTAGCCGGCATTGTTCGCGACCGCCAGGAGCGACGTCCGGTGGTAGTGGTGTCTGCGATGGCGCGGTTCACCGATGCCCTCTTTGAAAGCGTCGCTAAGGCTGTCACCCTCGACGCCGCTGCGGGACTTGACGAACTGGAAAAACATTTCGATCGCCACCGTCGTGTAATCGACGCGTTGCTGCGCGGACAAGCTGAACACATGCACTGGGTGATCGATGAAAGTCGCGCCGACATTTCCGAACTCCTGCAAAACGCGGCAATGGAGTTGACGGACACTAAGACTGACACTCGCAACCGCCGGCGATACTTTGAAGACGCGATCGTCTCGTATGGCGAACAGTTGTCGGCCGCGTTGCTGGCAGCGGTGTTGGTTGAGAACGAGATTCCCGGTTTTTATGTTGACGCGCGACGTTGTGTTATCACCGACGATGAACATGGTTGCGCGGCGCCTTTGATCCCTGAAACTTTTCGCCATACCCGCGAACAACTCACGCCTTTGATTGACGCGGAGAGCGTTCCCGTGTTGGGCGGGTTCATCGGATCAAGCATCGGCGGTCAAACAACAACTCTCGGTCGCGGGGGCTCTGATTACACCGCTGCGTTGCTCGGCGCGGCGCTGCAAGCAGACGAGATTCAAATTTGGACCGACGTTCCCGGAGTACTCACCGCGGATCCTCGGCTCGTCTCGAAAGCTCATACCGTCCCGCATTTGTCTTTTGAAGAAGCGGCCGAGCTTGCTTACTTCGGCGCGAAGGTGCTTCATCCGAAGACCCTGCACCCGGCGATTGAGCGCGACATCCCGGTCCGCATTTGCAACTCGCGCGCGCAGGAGAGTGCAAGCACTCTCGTCGTCGGTGAGACGAAGAAGTCGCCGCAGACAGTTAAAGCCATCGCTCATAAAACCGGCGTCACCACGGTCCAGGTCACATCTACGCGCATGCTCGGCGCTTACGGATTTTTGCGCGCGCTCTTCGAAGTGTTTGACGAACACAAGACAGCAGTCGACGTGGTAACCACATCGGAAGTCAGCGTTTCGTTGTCACTTGACGATACAACTTCGCTGGCGGAAATCGTCGCGAAACTGGAAAAGCTGGGCACGGTGAGCGTTGAGGAAAAGCGCGCGATTCTTTGCGTGGTGGGCGAAGGCTTGCGCACGACGCCCGGCATTGCTGCCCGCATCTTTTCGACGATTAGCGACATCAACGTTTCGCTGATTTCGCAGGGAGCGTCGCGGATAAATCTGACCTTTGCTGTGGAAGAGGCGCGCGTTCGGGAAACGGTGGCGCGTTTGCACAAGGAGTTTTTTGAAAGCGACGAGACTTCCGAGGCACTGCGTGAGCGTAACGACCTGGGCGCGGAAGTTAATGCATAAGTCTTAGCCGCGGATTTACGCGGAGCGACGCGGATCAGAAAGCGATACATCTGCAACGCGCAAATTATGCGACCGTGGAAATGATCGAGCTACTATCCATATCTAATTATTTTCCTATCCGCGTATCTCCGCGTAAATCCGCTGCCAATGGTTTCGTCGCGAACCAACCATGAACCTTAACGAGCTGACGCGCAAACTAATCGACATTCCTTCCGTGAGCGGCGACGAGCTGACGGTTGGGAAGTTTCTGCAAGCGCACCTCGAAGGCCTGGGTTATCACGTCGAGCTGCAGCCGGTTGCCGCTAACCGCTTTAATGTGTTCGCGACAACTTCAATGGCGCCGCGCGTAGTGCTTTCAACGCACATGGACACCGTGCCGCCGTTTATTGCCTCAACCGAGGATGACGAAAATATCTACGGGCGCGGCGCGTGCGATGCCAAAGGAATCATCGCCGCACAGATTAACGCTGCCGAGCGCCTCCGAGCAGAAGGTGTGCAGCAAATCGGCCTGCTGTTCACAGTTGATGAAGAGGAGGGAAGTGCCGGCGCGCAAGTCGCGAATTCAAACCCAGCAGCCGCGATCAGCGAATACTTGATCAACGGCGAACCCACCGATAACAAGCTGGCGAGCGCGACCAAGGGTTCCTTGCGACTGACCCTGCGAACCAAAGGTCACGCCGCACATTCGGCTTATCCAGAGCACGGCGATTCAGCGATCGAAAAAATGCTGGACGTGCTCGAAAGCATTCGCAACTGTGCGTGGCCCAGCGATCAAGTGCTGGGCGAAACAACTTGTAATATTGGTGTCGTCAACGGCGGCACACGCGCTAACATCGTCCCCGCCGAAAGTTCCGCCGAGTTGCAATTGCGGTTAGTAACCGATGCGGAGCCGATAAAGAAACTTTTGCAAGCCACAATTGCCGGACGTGCCGAGATTGAATACTTGTCTGCGCATAACCCGGTACACCTGGAAACGGTCGACGGCTTCGACCAATGCGTCGTTCGCTTCACAACCGATATTCCTTATTTGTCGAACTGGGGTAGGCCGTTGTTGCTGGGGCCGGGGTCGATATTGAACGCGCACACCGAGCATGAGTTTATCGGCAAGCGGGAGCTGACCGAGGCGGTAGACCTTTACGCGGCGCTGGTTCGCGCCCGGATCTTATGATTGCAGGGGCGCACCCATGTGTGCGCCCCGGGCGGACACACGGGTCCGCCCCTACAGAGCGGACCGTCCCTGCAAAACAGTAAGAGGTGATGTGAATGAGAATAGCGCTTATCGGCAGCGGTGCAATGGGCGGTTTGGTGTCAACGCTCGCGAGCGCTGCCGGTGACGAGGTTGGCGCGATCCTGAATTCGCGGGAGGCAAGCAGATCTGTTGAGGAGTTGGCTGCTGAAATTCGCGGGCATGATGTGGCCATCGATTTTTCTGTCAGCGCTGCTGTCGCTAAGAACGCCGAAGCCTGCGCGCGCGCCGGCGTCCCGCTGGTTGAAGGGACAACTGGTTGGCAGGATCAGAATGCGCAGGTGCGGCGCATTATCGAGGATCACAAGGGCGCGCTTGTCTATGGCGCGAATTTTTCAATTGGCGTAAATATTTTTTACCGGATGGTTTCGCACGCTTCCGCCTTGATGGCCGGACTGGATCACTATGGAGCGTTTATTGAAGAGGAACATCACGCGCGCAAACGTGATGCGCCGTCAGGCACGGCGCTGGAGTTGAAGAAACTGATGGGCAAACAACTTTCGAACGAAATTCCCGTTGCGTCGTTGCGGGCCGGGCATATTCCCGGAACGCATCGGGTTGGCTTCGACTCCGCTGCCGACCAAATTACGTTGACGCACATGGCGCGCTCGCGCGAAGGTTTCGCTGCCGGAGCGCTGCTGGCGGCGCGTTGGATTGTCGGGCGAAAAGGCGTCCACGAATTTAGCGAAGTAATTGACGAGATTCTGAAAGAGTCAACTAATGTTTAGAGGCGGGCACCGCCCGCCGGTTCAAGATCAGTTCGCAATAATCGTAAATAGCGACGGCGGGCGGTGCCCGCCTCCAAACTATCGTTCAGGCGGTGCCCGCCTCTAAACGAATCGTAGGTTTTGCTAAGAACGAATCGTAGGTTTTGGTAAGAGAGGACGACGAAGATGACGATGAAGATAGACTGGATGCGTGGCTGTGCAACCGCACTGGTGACACCCTTCACCGCCGCCGGCGCGATTGACGAAGATCGCTTGCGCGCGTTGGTTGAGCGACAAATTGCGGGCGGCGTCAAATTGTTGGTGCCCTGCGGCACGACCGGCGAAAGCGCAACGATGACCGAAGAGGAGGACAGGCGCGTCATCGCTATCACGGTCGAGGTCGCCCGCGGCCGCGCTCGAGTGATTGCCGGTACGGGCAGCAACTCTACCGCTGCCGCAATCGAGTATGCCGAGCGCGCTCGCGATCTCGGCGCCGACGCCATGCTGCAAGTTGCGCCCTGGTACAACAAGCCGACGCAGGAAGGTTTGTATGCGCATTTCCGCGCGATCGCGGCGGCTATACCTGACACGCCGATCATGCTTTACAACGTTCCCGGGCGGACTTCTTCAAACATCGCGGCGCAGACTGTGCTGCGTTTGGCGCGAGACTGCGAAAACATCGTGGCGGTAAAAGAAGCCTCTGGAAATTTATCCCAGATCATGGAAATCCTGCGGGAGCGTCCGGCAAATTTCTCGGTGCTCTCCGGCGACGACGCGGTAACGTTGCCGCTGATCGCGCTCGGCGCTGAAGGCATAGTTTCCGTTGCGTCTAACGAAATTCCCGACCTGATGTCGCGTATGACTTCACTGGCATTGGAAGGAAACTGGCCCGAGGCGCGCGCCCTGCACTATCGCTTGCTGCCCTTAATGGAAATTAACTTCATCGAATCGAGTCCCGGGCCGGTGAAGGCGGCGATGGCTATGATGGGCCTGTTGGAAGAGAACTTCCGCCTGCCGCTCGTCCCGGTCCAGGAGCAGAGCCGGCAGCGTATACGCGAGGTGTTGGTCGAACTAGGTTTGCTGGAGAGCGTGCATGCCGTTGCGTGAAGCGATTGAAGAGTTGGCGACGCGCGAGACGAGCGAATATTCTGAGGCCGACTTCGCCGTGTTCGCGGAGTTTAAGGCGTCGCTCAATCGGGGCGAAATTCGCGCCGCTGAACGCGACGCCGAAGGTCGCTGGCAGACCAATGCGTGGGTCAAGCGCGGCATCCTGCTGGGCTTTCGCATGGGTTCGTTAGTTGACATGTCTGCAAGCGGCGGTTTGCAGTTCATCGACAAGCACACCTATCCGATCAGAAAGTTTTCGCTGGCGGACCGCGTGCGTATCGTTCCCGGCGGTTCGAGCATACGCGACGGCGCTTATCTCGCGCCGGGCGTTGTGTGTATGCCGCCGATGTACGTGAACGTCGGCGCGTATGTTGACGAAGGCACGATGATTGACAGTCACGCGTTAGTTGGATCGTGCGCGCAAATCGGGAAGCGCGTTCACCTTTCGGCAGCGGCGCAAGTGGGCGGAGTGCTCGAGCCGGTCGGCGCCGTGCCGGTAGTAATCGAAGATGATGTGCTCGTCGGCGGCGGTTGTGGAATTTATGAAGGCACGGTTGTGCGCGAGCGCGCTGTCCTCGCGGCCGGCACCATCCTTACAGGGTCAACGCCTGTCTACGACCTGACAAACGAAAAAATCTACCAGCGAACTGCCGCTGGGCCATTGGAGATTCCCGCGGGGGCAGTGGTCGTGCCTGGCTCGCGCAACGTTCGGAGTGAGGCAGGAAAAGCGTGGGGACTCTCGCTCTATGCGCCGGTGATCGTGAAGTATCGCGACGAGAAAACGGACCGCGCGGTGCAGTTGGAAGATTATTTAAGGTGAAGGCGATGTAAACTTGACCCGCTTTCTGATTTTGACCATCGCATTCCAGAAAACTAAGTCTAGTTGCCCGCAAGCATTTGCACCCACCTGTATGGAGGAGAAACCAAATAGACGTCAGACTTTCTCGTGAGAACCTGTCAGGGGCGCGGGTCATCGCCAGGGGCAAACGCATTCGCGATGTTGGCCGTTTGGTTGCGCGTTACGGCGGCAGAGCGTCAAAATGGGTCAAGAAAAGCAGCCCGCGATTCGAAGCTGCGGGTGAGTATTTTGAATTTCATGGTGCGAGCATCCCGGCATCGGTAGGTTCGAGGTGAAGCAGGTAAGAGTAAGATCATGATCGTAAAACTAAAGAAAAAGAGTGCGCGCTATCGTGACCTCACATTTGGTCAGCCATATGTTGTTATCGGCATCGAGGCCGATCATCTTCGCATCTTGAATGATGCCGGTCGTCCCTTTTTGTATCCACCTAACCTTTTCTCATTGGTCGATTCACGAGAGCCGCCTGATTGGGTCACTGAGTTTGGTGACGATGGAGAGCGGTACTCATATCCCACTCAGCTTAACAAGTCTGGCTTCTTTGAAGACTTCTTCGACGAGAAGGCAAAGGCGGTCTCAACATTCTGGCGCGTTGTTAATCAGCGACTTGCGGCCAGCCAGCGGAGAGTCGCTTAGCCCAGAGGTGCTGCAAGAATGAGCAAGAAACAGATTGTTAAAGACACGCCCGAGCCCACGCCGATCCAGCAAGCCGAGTTTATCGCTGCTGTGAGTCTGAGAATCCAAGAACTTGATCGTGGAGAGCAGATTCCAATTGAGGAAGTTGAGCGAGAGCTTCCCTCATGGATTATCAAGTAGTCTTCACACCTTCGTCGGCTCCCCTTCGTCCGCAGTTCTGCGTGAAATCATCAGCGACGCTTCCTTAATCAGATGACGCTCAACGACCTCCTTGAGGCCAAAGACATTGACCCACGGTACGTACTGGTGCTGCGGCATCGGCCGAATGAGCGGGAACTGAGTAAGAGGCTTCCGTGGTTGGCCGCTGAAAAGCCTGACCTGTTCAATGCATACCAGCAGACCCAGACAAAGCGGGTTGAACGGGCCATGCAGGCTATGGTCGGCAAAGGATATATCGCCTCATTTATCGGTCGAGAAGCAGGCACAGCTCTTTTTGTAGGTTTGTATTCCATAGGACAATCAACACCGCTTAGTCGTGAACAATTCTGGAAGGTGCCAGCCTATGTTGACTTGAAGCCGCTCGGCATGAGGGGATTTGCCGACGAGGACACTGAGGGCCCCGTCCTTTGGTTCGATCTTAGGTTGACAGACTTCTACGCTCATTGTAAGGGCAAGTTGATTGTGAGTTGGCCGCCACCTGAACGGGCTTGGTGGCGACGTGCTCATCGGAATGAAATACCTGTTATTGCTATTTTAGAGGAGAGCGCTCTTGACGGCGCAATACCCGAATGGCACGAGATGAGTTTCAGTTGGGAGGATCTGAGCGTTCTCCCACGGAGTTGGAGATCACTACTTTCGCAATGGCGTGGTATTTACTACATCTTCGATACTTCTGACCGGAAGGGCTACGTCGGGTCTGCTTACGGCCAAAGCAATCTTCTTGGCAGGTGGTTAAACTATGCTGCCCGTGGACACGGAGGAAATCGCTTGCTCAAACCGCCACGTGATCCTGGAACTTTCCAATTCACGATCTTGGAGCGGGTTTCGCCTGACATGGATCCTGGCGACGTTATTCAACTTGAAACTTCGTGGAAGAGGAGATTGCGTACCTACGCACCGACCGGTCTTAATGACAACTAGTTTTCTATCAGGTTAAAGGGTTCTTATCATTGAAGCCATTCCAGCCACCATCATTCCTGCGCGGCATTGAGCGCAGCCCGATTCGGTCAATCACCGATCGCGCGAAGCCGGGCGACATCAGTTTTGGTTTGGGAGAACCTGACCTGCCCACGCCCGAAGTGATTCGTCGTGAGGCCGCGCGCGTCATTCAGGAAGAACGCAATGGTTACACTTTGCAGGCCGGACTGCCGGCACTGCGCGAACGCGTCGCCTCAGACTATCCGCATCTGGATCTTTCGACTGATCAAGTAATCATCACGGCAGGCTCGCAGGAAGCCATGTATCTGGCCCTCATGACGCTTGTTGAAGCCGGCGATGAAGTTTTGATTCCCGATCCCGGTTTCGTCGCCTATCCGACGATCACGCGCATGGCCGGCGGACGTCCCATCTACTACCGTCTGCCTTCAGCGACCAATTTTGATTTTGATTTGGACGACTTCAAACGACAGCTCAACTCGAAGACCAAGCTCGTCGTTTGCACCAGTCCTTCGAACCCGACGGGACGCACGCTCAGCCCTGACGATTTGCGCGCGATGGCCCAGGCCGTCGCCGAAAGCGGCTCGGATGCGTTCATACTCAGCGACGAAATCTATCGCGACTTGTATTACGAAGGAGTGCGGCCCAGTTCGATATCTGAATTTTACTCGCGCACGGTAATAGTCAGTGGACTCTCAAAATCTACGTGCATGACGGGCTGGCGCCTCGGTTGGATTCTCGGGGACGCGGCTGTGATACGTGCCGCTCATCTGTTGCACGGCTACGTCACCACCTGCGCTTCGACCATTTCGCAAAAGGCGGCGCTCGCGGCGTGGAGCGACGAAGCAACCAAAGCGCGGCAGGAAATTCGCGATACTTTTCAACGGCGTCGGGATCATCTGCTGAAACTATTGCGCGAGATTGGTCTGCGTTGCGTTACGCCTGACGGCGCGTTTTATACAATGGTGGATATGAGCGACTATGGAACCTCGATGGAAGTGGCAGAAGCGATACTTGAAGGTGGCGTAGTCACCGTGCCGGGCAATGCGTTCGGTGGCGGCGGCGAGGGGTTTCTGCGAGTCTCGTTCTGCGCCGATTTGCCGGTGCTGACTGAAGGCGTTGCGCGCATCGACGCAACATTGAAAAGTTTAAGAGCGGGGGCAAGCCCGCCTTCCTGACCCTGAGGTGAGTAGAGTAGTGCTTGTCATTTTGGCGAGAAAGACTCTCAACGTGAAAAGCAATCGGGAAAACTGGAAGACTCAAGGGTCGGGAAGGTGGGCTTGCCCCCGCTCCTTGGGTCAACTGCACTTTTGCCGACAGCTGTCGTGATAACTAATGCCAAAAAAATTTCGCGTCGGAATACTAGGCGCCACCGGCATGGTGGGCCAACGGTTCATTCAGTTACTGGAACACCATCCGCAGTTTGAGATTACTGCGCTCGCGGCTTCGGATCGTTCTCAGGGCAAGCCGTTTGACGAAGCCTGTACCTGGCGGCTGGCGGGCGAGATGCCGCTGTTTGCCCGCGAACTGACGGTGGCCGCGCCGGAGCCTCCGCTCGATTGTGATTTGATCTTTTCCAGTTTGCCCGGAGAGATCGCGCGCGCGAGTGAAGGCGCCTTTGCTGATGCCGGTTATCCGGTAATTAGCAATTCTTCAGCTTTTCGGATGGACGCAGACGTGCCGCTCCTGATTCCGGAAGTAAATCATGAACACCTCGGCCTGTTGGACACACAACGGAGTGCGCGTCCCAATCAACAAGGCTACATAGTTACTAATCCAAATTGCTCTACCATCATGCTCGCCCTGGCCCTCGCGCCGCTTCATCACAAATTCGGTGTGCAGAGCGTAGTTGCAACTACAATGCAGGCGCTTTCGGGCGCCGGTTATCCCGGCGTCGCCTCGCTTGCGATTAGCGACAACGTGTTGCCGTTCATCGACGGCGAAGAAGAGAAGATCGAGCAGGAGACTTTAAAGATACTAGGTCGGCTTGAGGGTGCGGCGATCGAAGCAGCGCCAATGGCGGTTAGTGCACAGTGTCATCGCGTTAACGTCAGCGACGGACATCTCGCCGCCGTGCGCGTGAAGTTGCAGCGCACAGCGACGCTGGCTGAAGTAAGCGAAGCCTTCGCCTCGTTTCGTGCACTGCCGCAAGAGCTTGGTCTGCACTCAGCGCCTGATCTGCCAATCATCGTGCGCGCCGAAACGGACCGGCCACAGCCCCGTCTGGATCGCGACGCCGGAGACGGAATGAGCGTGACCATCGGCCGGCTGCGACCTGACAACGTGCTCGACTATCGTTTCGTCGCGCTCAGTCATAACACTATCCGCGGCGCGGCAGGCGCGGCGATCCTCAATGCCGAACTTTTGGCAGCGATGGGCCAACTGAAATAGGCCGGATTTAACCTGGAAGTGCAACAACGAACTTATTTTCGCTCCAGCGGAGCTAGATGTCTATAGCTGCGACCTCCCGTCCAAATATCTCGCTCCTTTAGGAGCGAAACCATGACAGCGGAACGAGGCCAAGCGGACAAAGGCGATTACGCTCCTTCGGAGCTTAGTTAGAGAGGACTGCCGAGCTATAAACATCTCGCCCCTCCGGGGCGAAGCGGTGGCGCTTCAAACTTGAATCGCTAACCAAACCAAAATAGACAACTGAAATGAACAAACTACTTTCGCTACTGCTTCTGCCAGGGTTCGTGTTGCTCGGATTCGCACAGGGGTTACAAAAAGCTGCGGACTCCAACTCAAGGACGGCGGCGTTGCAGTCGATGGTAGACACCGAGCGCGCGTTTGCAAAAATGTCTGAAGATCAGGGCGTTCGTCCGGCGTTTCTGGCGTATATCGCCGACGATGGAATTCTATTTCGCCCTACCGCTGTCAACGGCAAACAGTGGTTCAAGGAACATCCCGTGCCGCCTACAGACAAGCGACCGCTGCTGAGTTGGCAGCCAACCTTCGCCGATATTTCCCTAGCGACCGACATGGGATATACCACCGGACCGTGGCAGTTCAAGGCAGACATTCACGATGAGAAGCCGGTAGCGTGGGGAAATTTTCTGACGGTTTGGAAAAGGCAAGCTGACAACTCGTGGAAGTTTGTCATTGACCTGGGCATTTCCAATCCGCAGCCGGATCACATCGACGCAGCATGGCAGGCTCCGCCGAACTACGGTCCAGGCAGGGGCGGCTCGAGCGCCCGCAAGGCAATGAGAAACGTGCTGCTCGATCTCGAGCGGGAGTTCTCCAAAGATTCAGCAACGCGCGGCGCGCAGAGTGCTTTCCAAAAGTATGCGTCCGCTGACGTGCGCTTGTTTCGCAACGGCAAGCAGCCATTCGTCGGCAAAGGAAACGCGGTGGCAGCGCTGCCGGGTGACAATCTTGAATGGACCTGGACGCCCGCCTTTGCTGACATGTCTCGTTCCAGCGATCTTGGGTACACGTACGGCACCTACCAGCTGGTTAAGAAAGCCAGCGGGGAAAAAGTTGAGAGCGGCAACTACTATCGGATTTGGAAAAAGCAAGACGGGATAACTGAGGGGCGCAGTTGGAAAGTCGTGACGGATCTGCTCGACCCAGTGAAGGAAAAGAATTAGCCGCGGATTTTCGCGGATAAACACGGATCGGACAATCACAATATTCAAGGCCCCGGCGACCATGTTTTTTCTCCGTTTTATTCTGAATCCGCGTTCATCCGCGAAAATCTGCGGCTAATAGATCCCCGCTGATCATGACCTCAGTTGCGCTCATCTGCACTGCCAATCGTTGTCGCAGCGTGATGGCCCACGCGATATTCGTCGCCGAGGCAGCCAGTCGTAATATTCCGGTTGAAGTGTATTCGGGTGGAGTTTGTGACTTCCGCGGTTCGCCGCCAGTTGATGACACTACGACAACCTGCGAATTAAAAAATACGCCCGCGCCGGAAAGCGTGGCGACCTGGGTGGGCGACCTGCCCCTCGACTCAATCAACCGCTTCCTGGTGATGGAACAGTTTCATGCAGACATGCTGATACACAAGTTCGGGGTGGAACCTGAACGCGTGCTACTACTGGGGAAGTTTGATCCCCACAATCGTGGTAAGGAAATTGACGACCCGTTCGGGCGCGGCCGCGCCGTTTATGAAAAGTCTTACGAACAGATTCGCGACTGCATCGTTGGGTATCTGGAATTATTAGCCGCGGATTTTCGCGGATGAACGCGAATAAGAACCGCGAGCATTAGCGACCGGCCGATACACTTAATGATCCTCGATTGAATGCCAACCAGCTATTCTGAGTCCTGAGTCCTGAGTCCTGAGTTGATTCCTCCCTCCGCGTTCCGCATTCCGCCTTCGTCATTCATTCCTCCCACCTCTGCCGCGCCGATCGCTGTTGTGCATTTTCTCGCGGGCCTGTTGAAACTGCGTCCATTGTTCAGGCGTCAACACTTTTTGCAGACGTTCGCCGGCTTGGCGACGGATTTCCGCCACGCGCGGTTCCGATTCTTTTCTCAGCGCCTGAAGTTGCTGCCGCGTATCTGCCAAAATTTGGTCCACCTGGGTCTTCTGGTCAGCTGTGAGTTTCAGGTCTTCCAGGGTTTGGGCGAAGCGGGCCTCCCGTGAGCCGTTGGTTGCACGACCAAATCTCTCGTACGCGCTCAACGCCAGCGCGCCGGCGGCAAAGCCAAGCACGAATATGAGCAGCGCCGCGATACGCACCTGCCATTTGCTCTTGTTGGTCGTATCCATATTTATCTCCTGCTTACCGCGACGGCTCGTCCTCGCCGTAAATCGTGGTCAGCGTTTGGTTGTCGGAAGTCTCATCAAGCGATGACGTTTGATCGAGGATAACTTCCTCTGCTGAATAGCCGAGCGAGCTTACCGGTTGGGAGGTGACTTGATTCTCAGGAACCACGAAAGTGAAAACTGCCAACAGGGCCACCGCCGCGGCCATCGAAGAAGCGAGTGCGCCGGCAGCACGCCACATGCGCCCGAAGGCCCAGCCGTCGTTGGCGGCCTGCCGCTCGCGCAGTCGCGCCATCACGCGCGTTTGAAAGAAAGGCGTCGGCTCAAACTCAGCCGTTACGCGCTCTTTCAATAACAACGACGAAACCTGGGCTGCCTGGAAAGCGCTGAGGCACTTCGAGCAGTTGCTGGTATGCGCGCGAACGCGGGCCAGCTCGGCTTCGTCAAGACGAGCCAGCGGCGCGTTCTCAATTAGGTTAATGATGTGTTTGTCTTTCATCGTAAAACTCCCAGCGTTCTTCGTAGCGCAAACTGTTAGTTTGCGTGGTGCGAATACACTCAGCTTGAATCGCTGCGCGCAAGAAGCAAACTAACAGTTTGCTTTACTGCGCTTTCCTGCTCGTCAACAACTTTTCAACTGCCTGGCGCATCTTGCGTCGCGCCCGAAACGCCTGCACCTTTACTTTCGATTCAGACCAGCCGGTCAACTGGACCACGTCTTTAACTGAAGCGTCTTCACCGTCGATCATTGTCAAAACCAACTGGTCATCCGCGGGCAGCGTATGCAGCACGCGTCCGGCCAGATCGGCTGCCACGAAGCTGCGCTCGGTCGATTGATGCTGCGCGGCGGCGGCGTCAGTAAGATTGTTGTCCAGCCAGTGAGTTTCATCTTCAGTCAAGTCAGACAATGTCAACTCGGGGCGCCGCTTCGAACTACGCAGCAGGTTAAGGCAGGTGTTGGTGGTAATGCGGGTCAACCATCCTTCCATCGAGCCGCGTCCTTCGTAACTGCCAAGCTCGGTAAACGCCTTCAAAAAAACCTCCTGCGCTGCCTCTTCAACCAGACTTCGTTGTCGAAAGAACTTACTCGCAAATCTGAATACCCGCGGACTGTACCGCCGCATGATCTCCTCGAAGGCAGACTCATCTCCTTCACGCGCCGACCGCGCCAGGTCCAAGTCAGAGTCCTGTTCGTAACTGTGCGACAGGCTGCCGCCCTCGTCGAAAAGTTTTGCTGGTAAGCTGGCAGCGCTGAAGCTGGGAGCGCAGACATCCTGTCTGCAATGAGCGCCTAGCGCGAACACCGGTTGCAGACAAGATGTCTGCGCTGCCAACTCTACTGCGCTCCCAGCCCTGCTCCAGCTTTACTGAACTTTCCGCTCGCCGTGATTGGCTCTCTTTGCCTTGAACTCAGCGCGCTTCTGTTCCAGCTGTGTTTTTTGTTCCGGCGTCAGCACCGCAAGCATTTCCTGACGCATTTTAAACTGCTCGCCCATCAGTTTCGCCTGCAGGCCGGCTGACTCTTGCAGTTTCTGTGTGGCCAAAGCTTCATTGAACGTACCGCCTTCGCTGGCCTGACGCAACTCCTGCCGCTTGGCGCGAAGCTGCTGATGCAACGACTGCGTGCGTTCACGAAAACTCTCGCCGATTTGCTTCATCTTGGCTTTCTGATCGTCGGTTAAATTAAGCCCTCCGAACATCATGCCGCGCATGCCGCCGCCTTTGCCCCAGCCACCACGGCCTTCCCGGCCTTCACGATCGCCACGCTGGCCCCAGCCTTTGCCATGACCGCCATGGCGTGCGCCAGTCGCTTGCTGCGTGTCCTGAGTAGTAGTGGTGCCGGCGGTTTGCGCGAACGCAATAGGCGCGGCTAAAGCAACGGCCGACAGGGAGGCGATAGTCAGCGTCTTAATCTTTCCTAATTTTTTCATTTGTATTCCTTACTCCTGGTTCTTTTAGTTTTCTGCATGGAGGGCCGTTATTAGCCTCCCGACAATAAGACACCGAAATCGCAGGCTCGGTTACAGAGGCGCAAGACAGAGCAGATAATTGGCCGCGGATTTGCGCGGGTAAACGCGGATCAGATCTGCGTTCATCTGCGTAAATCTGCGGCTAATTTTCTGTAACCGGTTCGGCCCGTTTCGTGTCTGGTTAAGAGTGAAGCGATTACTAAAAACTTTCATACCGGCGGCGCTGACATTTGTCATCACTTTATTCGTCAGCGCCGTCGCAATAAACGCACAGGCAAACGCGCAAGCTGTTGCCGTGTCTCCCGTAATCAAACCTTCCACGGATCTGATCAAGGCGGCGCAGGACTACAAGGCCAGCAGCGCTGAGTTGCTCGCGCTTCAGGAAGCGGAAGTGACTAAAGCAGCGGCAAAACTGGAAGAACTGCGCGCGCTTATGACAGAGGGTCTGCTGGCTAAGGCTTCGTTTGCAGAAGAAGAACAGAAACTGGCTGCATTGCGCGCAAAGGTCCAGGCCACGCAAAAGCAGATTGCGGATTCCGACAACATGATCGCGGAGATTACCGCCGAAGCCGAGCTTGCGAAGAAACGCGCTGCCTCGCCGGTAAAGCTGGTAGCGAAGCACTACGGAGCTTTTAGCAGCACCGCGACGATGCTTCGTTACAACGGCTTGTCCGGCTGGTCGCTCGCGAATTTGGGCAACGTGCAGGCATTCTTTGCCGGGAAGTTTGGACATGCGTTACCCACCAGCGCGGTGGGCCAATCCGCGACCCACAACCGCCTCGGCTACGATCATCGCAATGCGGTCGACGTCGCTATCCATCCGGACAGTTCCGAGGGGCAGGCGCTGATCAGTTATCTGCAAGCCCAGGGAATTCCGTTCCTGGCTTTTCGCGGCGCCATTCCCGGCGTGGCCACTGGCCCACACATCCACATCGGCAGTCCATCTCACCGGCTTTCGTGAATTATTGGCCGCGGATTTCGCGGATGAACGCGGATTCAGAAACTGGTCAATCATTAAACCGTCTTCCAGGCAATTGTGCTTGTTCTGTGTTTGTTCTGATTCGCGTTTATCCGCGTAAATCCGCGGCTTAATTTTGGTAACCGGAACGCCGCTTGCGGTGTCTAGCTTATTGGCACGCAAGTAGTACTGATATTGAACAATCGAAGGTGCAATTAATGTCGAGTCAAACAATAAAAGAACGTCTCCCGGTTATTGTTCCAGGCAGCGGCGTACGCGGCGACAGTGTCCGTGTTACGGGCGTAACCAGCTGGATTTATCCGACCTGGAAAAAGCTGCTGAACAGCAAAAAGCACCTGATTATTGGCGGGGGGGCGCTGGCGGCGATCGCGCTGGCCGGCTTCTATTTTTGGAGTAACCAAACGAGCGCGCAGACATACATGACGGCCCGCGTCGAACGCGGCAGCCTGCGCAACACGGTGACCGCGACCGGCACTCTGCAGGCCGTGACCACGGTGCAGGTTGGCAGCCAGGCTTCGGGAACAATCTCAGCGCTCAACGTCGATTTCAATTCTCCGGTGAAGCAGGGGCAGGTCATCGCCCAGCTCGATCCTTCGGTGTCCAAAGCTCAAGTTGATCAGGCGCGCGCGAACTTGCAACAGGCGCGTGCAAGTTTGCAGCAGTCAATCGCGAGTGTTGCCGGGTCGCGTGCGGGCGTAACCGATGCGCAGGCAAAAATGCAGGCAGCAAAATCTACCGTGCAGAACAATACGTCCGGCGTGTCGAGCGCGCAGGCCAACGTGGCGGTGCTCAAAGCTCAACTTGACGACGCCCTCGCATTTCTCAAACAACAGGATTACCTGATGAAGAGCGGCGTGATCGCCCAACGCGATTACGATCTGGCCAACACGGCTTACAAGACTGCCGAGGCGCGTTACAACCAGGCAGCGGCGCAGTTGAACCAGGCCGTCCTTAGTCAACAGTCTTCGGCGAGCTCGGGAGTGGCGCAATCAGCCGCGCAGATTCAGCAATCGCAGGCGCAGGTACAGCAATCACAGGCGCAGGTGCAGCAGACCCAGGCGCAGGTGCAGCAGGCCGAAGCGGCGCTGCGTCTGGCAGAAGTGAATCTGGCGCACACGACTATCACGTCTCCAATCGACGGCATCGTCGTGTCACGCGACGTTAACGTGGGCCAGACGGTGGCTGCGAGTTTGTCGGCGCCGACGCTTTTCACGATTGCGAAAGATCTGACGCAGATGCAGGTGATCGCCAACATCGATCAAGCTGACATCGGTCTGGTGGAACAAGCGAAGTCGGTGAAGTTTTCAGTCGACGCATTTCCCGGCAAGGATTTTGATGGCACGATTCAACAGATGCGGCTCAACCCACAAAACGTGCAGAACGTTGTTACTTATAACGTGGTCATCGACGTCAGCAATCCGGAACAGAAACTAAAACCGGGCATGACCGCCAATCTGACAATTACGATTGACGAACGGAACAATGTCTTGAAAGTGCCGAATGCCGCGCTGCGGTTTACTCCGACTGACGCTTCGGGGCAGCGCCTGGGCCGCAATAGCAACGGCGGTGGCAATGCGGGTGGGGCCGGTGGACAGCGACAACGCAGCCAGGGTAGCCAAGCCGGACAACAGGGCGACAACGGTAATAGTGGCAACGCTGCAGTTACTGAAGGCGGACAACAGCAGGGCGGACAACAGCAGGGCGGCGGCCAGCGGAACTTTGCTCCCGCGAGCGCGCCGGTGCTTGAAGGCCAGACGCGCGTCGTATGGGTGATGGGCCAGGACTGCAAACTCCAATCGCGCCGGATCAAAGTCGGCTTAACTGACGGCGCCTCGACGGAAGTAGTTGAAGGTAATTTGCAGGAAGGTGAAATGGTCGTAACCGGACAAACCCTAACCAGCGCTACCAAGTCGACAACTACGAACGCCGCGCCCGGCTTTGGTGGCGGCCAACGAACCGGCGCCCCCGGTGGCGGCCGAAGGAACTAATCGCTGGGTAGCTGGGAGCGCAAGCATCTTGCCTGCAATGAGCGCAGAGAGCGAAAAACCGTTGCAGACAAGATGTCTGCGCTCCCGGCTCAAGCGATCGCGTTTCAATCAGAGGATCCAAATGTCAGCAACCTTGTTACTCGAACCCGAAGCTCCAGCGCTCGTCGCGGCCACCGTAGCGGCGCAGCCCGAAGCGCGCGCGGTGATCGAGCTGGACCACATCCATAAGACCTACACGATGGGTGACGTCGACGTTCATGCGTTGCGCGGAGTTTCGCTGACCATTCGTGAAGGAGAATTCGTAGCCATCATGGGCGCGTCAGGCTCCGGCAAGTCAACCACCATGAACATCATCGGCTGTCTCGATCGGCCTACGCGCGGACGTTACATCCTCGACGGCCAGGACGTCTCCGAGATGTCGAAAGATGAGCGGGCCGACATTCGTTGTCAAAAACTTGGCTTTGTATTTCAGGGGTTCAACTTGCTTTCGCGCACGTCGGCGCTGGAAAACGTGGAGCTGCCAATGCTGTACGCCGGCATCGAAACCACGGAGCGCAAACAGCGCGCGATGGACGCACTCGCGGCAGTTGGGCTGAGTGGGCGCGAACAAAATCATCCGAACCAGTTGTCGGGAGGACAGCAGCAGCGTGTGGCAGTGGCCCGGGCCCTGGTCAACAATCCGGCGCTGATTCTGGCTGACGAGCCAACCGGCAACCTCGACTCGCGTACGTCAGTTGAAGTGATGGAAATTTTTCAACGGCTCAACCGCGAGCGCGGCATCACGCTGGTTTTGGTAACGCACGAGCACGACATCGCTGAATACGCCGGCCGCGTAGTGGTATTCAAAGACGGAAAAATCAAGAAGGATTATCAGATCGAGAATCCGCGCGATGCGGCGGAAGAAGTGAGAAATCTGCCGCCGGTAATTGAGGACGACGACGAGAATGACTAGCGACCCGCAGATTTCGCTGATTACACAGATGCTGACAGCAGCAACCGCGTCTGTAGACTGCAAGGAATAACAGACGCGCTTCCAGGGGGGTAGTAGAGCTGCGCAGGCGTCTGTGTAATCTGTGAAGTTTGCCAGTCGAGGATGATGACGATGAAGATTGGAAGTCTACAGATTTCGCAGATTACACAGATAGGGCAGAAGAGTGTTTGGGTTACAAGGGGTATCAAGGCAGACGCTTTTCAGCCGTACTACTCATCTGTGTAATCTGCGAAATCTGCGGATGGCCGGTATGAAATTATGAACTTAGCAATGATCATTCGAGTCGCTTTTCGCGCGCTTGTCCGTAACAAGATGCGGGCCATTCTGACGATGCTGGGCATCATCATTGGCGTGTCTGCGGTAATCGCCATGGTCAGCATCGGGCAGGGTGCGCAGGCTTCCGTCCAGGCCCAGATCGAAAGCATCGGCACGAATCTTCTCTTCGTCAGCGCGGGGGCACAGAATGTCGGCGGCGTGCGCAGCGGCACCGGAGACAGCGGGACCAACACGCTTACCGTCGAAGACCTCGACGCGATAAAACGTGAGGTGCCAAGCGTGGCGATGGTAACGCCGACCGTAAATTCCCGAACCCAGCTCGTCGCCGGCAACATGAACTGGAACACCTCGGTCCAGGGCGTCAGTGAACAGTATCCAGACGTGCGCAAATGGACGGTGCAGAGTGGAAGCTTTTTTACAGATGCAGACGTTCGTACCGCGGCGCGAGTTATCGTGGTGGGCCAGACAATCGCCGACAATCTTTTTCCCGGAATGGATCCGATTGGGCAAACGCTGCGAGTAGCAAATCTGCCGTTCAAGGTGACGGGCGTCATGGCCCGGAAGGGTCAGGATCAGCAGGGGCGAGATCAGGACGACACGGCGTTCGCTCCATACACCACGGTGCAGAAGAAAGTGCTTGGCAGTCCGCGACTGCAGATCGCCTATGCTTCGGCTGTCTCGCAGGATGCTACGTACACCGCGCAGGAACAGATCACAGACTTGCTGCGGCAGCGACACAAACTCGGCGCCAACGAGCCTAACGACTTCACCGTGCGCAACATGACAGACATCGCGGAAGCAGCCAACGAAACAAACAACACGATGACGATCCTGTTGGCTTGCATCGCGAGTGTTTCGCTCCTGGTCGGCGGCATCGGCATCATGAACATCATGCTGGTTTCGGTGACTGAGCGTACGCGGGAGATTGGCATTCGCATGGCCATCGGCGCGCGTTCTTCGGCGGTGCGTTATCAGTTTCTGATTGAGTCGATTGTGTTGAGTTTGACCGGCGGGTTCATTGGTATTGTGCTGGGAATTATCGTGTCAGTGTCGATTCCCAGACTGCTGGGTTGGCCGACGCTGGTGTCGAGCCTCGCGATTATTGGTTCAGTAATTTTCTCAGCCGCCGTGGGAATCTTCTTCGGCTACTACCCCGCGCGCAAAGCCGCTGCACTCGACCCGATCGAAGCACTGCGCTACGAGTAAGGGAAAGGGATGAAGGATGAGGGATGAATGGTAGTAGTAATGAGTGCTGAGTGAAGCGGGGCAAGCCCACCTTGCGGCTTTGCCGCCGCACAGTGCGGAAAGGCTTCGCCTTTCCGGCGGCCTCTATTTTGTTTTGAGGCTACGCCTCCAACTCCTCACCAGAAATTTTGCATCGATTGGTTTATGCCCCTCTTGCGTCTTTCTTAGCCTTCCTTCGCGAACCTTCTTAAACTCCCGCTCGTGCACGTCATCTCCAGAGACTACCCTTGCTACCTTTTGACTTCAGTTGCCAAAGACCGTCTGCGGGTATTTCGAACTGACGAGATAAAAAACATCTGCAGCAAAGCTCTTGATGAAGCACGCAAATCCGGAAAGTTTGCTCTATACGCCTACGTGTTCATGCCGGATCATCTTCATGTGATTACCGATTCGTCGCGGTCATCTGCCGATACGCTTCGCTTCATTAATGGAATCACGGGCCATCGTGTAATTGCATATCTAAAAGAGCGGGGCTACGAAAGCTCATTACGGAAATTGCAACAAGAAACCAAGCGGAGACAGTACCGTCATTCGCTTTGGGATCATCACCCGAATGTGCGTCTGTTGCTTACTGAAAATATGCTGCTTGAGCGAGTGCGTTACGTACATGAGAATCCTGTTCGAGCCGGGTTGGTAGAATGCGGTCAGGACTACCGCTATTCGAGTGTGCGTTGTTGGACTGGAAAGCTGCTGGAGGATGAACCAGCCCTGATGGACTTGGATCGCATCAGGTGGCGAAGCAGCTGAGGCGTAGCCTCATATCGATTTTTGGAGTCAGCCGGTAAGGCGAAGCCTTACCGCACTGTGCGGCGGCACAGCCGCAAGCATTCGTGGAACTGAAACTGCCTTACCTTCCTCACGTCTATGCCCAAGCCCCGAAAAAACCCGCGAACGTTGCCCTGGTGGCTTCGCGACGCGACTGAGACGTGTCCTGCATGCAGTCAGGCGTACGCATATCACACGGAAATCCGTTGTCTCGATTGCGACGGACCACTCTGCCCGATCTGTGTGCAGGTGACCACGACCCTCGAATTCTCGTGTCCGGATTGTTTGCCGGAGTCTCATCAGTCCCCGGATGAACAACCGGCGGGATGGCCGGGCGAAAGGATTTAGTCGATGGCTGCGCGCGCAATCTGGAAGGGTGAATTGAAAGTCGGCACGACGAAGATTCCGGTGAAACTGTTTTCGGCCGTCGTCGATCGCACCGTCCATTTTCATATCCTTGACGAAAAACACCTGATGCGGGTGAAGCAACACATGGTCAGTCCTGACTCGGGCGACGAGGTGGCAACCGAAGAAATCCAGAAAGGTTACGAGATCGAACCGGGCCGGTTTGTGATCGTCACGCAGGAGGAACTCGCAGCACTCGAGCCCGAGCCGTCGCGTGAAATCGAAATCGCGGAGTTTGTGCCGCCCGCGGCGATCAGTCAGCAGTGGTATGAACGTCCTTACTACCTCGCGCCAGATGGCGACGCGAAGGCTTACTTCGCACTCGCGGAGGCACTGCAGAACCGCGACCGTGAGGGCGTGGCGCATTGGGTGATGCGCAAAAAATATTACGTCGGGGCGCTGAGAGCGGAAGGCGACTACCTCGTGTTGGTCACTCTGCGCAACGCTGAAGAAGTAATATCCGCGAAGGATCTGCCCAAGCCTGCCGGTCGCGCGCCGACGCAAAAAGAATTAAACATGGCGAAGCAACTCATCGGCATGCTGGAAGACGAATTCAATCCGTCGGATTACAAAGACGAATACCGCGAGCGCGTGATGGAGTTCATCGAGAAGAAGGCGAAGGGCAAAGCACCACGCCTGCACGCCGTGAAAACAAAACGCAAGACTTCGTCGCTTGATAGCGTGCTCGAAAAGAGTTTACAGAGATTGAAAAAGGAGAAGCGCGCTGCCTAAACGAACTACCAAACGAAGCCGCCCCGAGGAACTGGAAGAGGGCGAGGGAACTCCGCGACCGTTCTGGTCGGGAACACTGACGTTCGGTCTGGTCAGTGTGCCGGTAAATCTTTTCCCGGCGAACAAGACCAGCCGCGCGCCTTTGCGCATGCTCAGCTCCGAAGGCGAGCCGCTCGCGCGAAAATATTTTTCCGAGAAGACTGAACGCGATCTCGACGCCGATCAGATGGTCCGCGGGTTTGAGATCGACAAAGGCAAGTATGTGGTTATCACGGACGAAGAGCTGGAGCGCCTGGCTCCGGAAAAAACTCGCGACATCGATCTGAAGCGCTTCGTGCCGCAGGAGTCGATTCCTCCGGTCTATTTCGAGCGCGGCTATTTCCTAACGCCTGACGCCGGGTCTGAAAAAGCTTACAAGCTTCTGGCACAAACAATGGAAGACGACGGCAAGGCCGGACTCGCTACCTTCGTCATGCGAGGCAAGGAATACCTGGTCTCGATTTTTGCCGAGCACGGCATTCTGCGAGCCGAGACGATGCGTTTTCCGGACGAATTGCGTTCGCCCGCCGACGTGGATCTGCCGAAGAAACCGAAGGTTCCGCCGGCGATGGTGCGAAAGTTTGAAAAACTGATCAGCAACAAATCGAAGAAGCAGTTGTCGGAACGTAAATTGGAAGACGAGCAGACGGAGCGGCTGCTGAAGCTGGTTAAGAAGAAGAGCGCGCAACGGAAGAACGTGGTGGAAGTCGAAACGGAGCAGCGCGACGAAGGCAAGGGCAAGGTTATCGATCTGATGGCTGTGCTGAAGAAGAGCTTGGCGGGCAAAGGCTGATCTGCGCCGGCAGGAGATCTAGCCGCGGATCTGCGCGGATGAACGCAGATCCGGGGCAAGACAAAGGGGTAGAATCACGTTTTTCAACCGCTCGTGATCGATGTTGATCTGATCCGCGCTTATCCGCGTAACTCCGCGGCTAATGTCCAGGCACTCCAAAAATATGGCATCACTTTGGAAACTAGGTGGACAGACGTGGCCGCAATTAGGCAAACACGTCTGGGCCGACATCAGCAAAGACGACATCTTCGGACGCGCAGCGCAGTTGTCCTATTACTTTCTGCTGGCGCTGTTTCCCCTCCTCTTGTTTCTCACCTCCGTAATCGGCGTCCTGCTTGGTTCAGGAACCGGACTGCGCCACAGCTTGTTTAATTATCTCGCCAAGGTGTTGCCGTCTTCGGCGTCTGAACTGGTGAGCACGACGATGCTCGAGGTCAGCACCTCGAGTGGCGGCGGCAAGATTTCTTTCGGCATCGTCGCCGCACTCTGGGCCGCCTCAGCGGGAATGGGCGCGATCAGCGAATCACTGAATGTCGCCTACCACGTCAAGGAAACCCGCGCCTGGTGGAAACAGCGCCTGACGGCGATCGGTCTTACAATACTGCTTTCGATCCTGATCATTTCGGCGCTCGTGCTGGTGTTGTCCGGCGGGAAGATTGCTGATTATCTGGCGCTGACTTTCGGCTATGGTCCTGAGTTCGCGCTGGCGTGGAAGATTATCCAGTGGCCCATCGTGCTCGGGTTTCTGCTGCTCGGCTTTGCTTCGATTTATTACTGGGCGCCTGATCTGCGTGATCAAAACTGGCGTTGGATCACACCTGGTTCGGTAATCGCGGTGGTTCTCTGGCTCGCGGTGTCGCTGGCCTTCCGCATCTACCTGCACTTCTTCAATTCGTACAGCAAAACCTACGGCTCGCTCGGCGCAGTCATCATTCTGATGCTGTGGTTTTATTTTACCGGACTGGCGATTCTGGTCGGCGGCGAAGTGAATTCCGACATTGAGGCAGCGGCTGCCGCGCAGGGCGCGCCGGCCGCGAAGAGCAAGGGAGAAAAAGCGCCGCAGCGCAAAGATTAAAATTGTAGGGCGCACTTATGTGTGCGCCCCAGGGCGGACACGCAGGTCCGCCCCCTACATAAGAATGAGGTCAGTACCATCGCGCGGTAGCGCATGGGTAACGATGCTTAGCAGCTCAGATACCGACCAACGCGCTACCGCGCAGTGGTACTGACCTCATGCCGCGGCTAACGTTTCATAGCCCAGGAGCATAGAAATATGACTAACGAAAAACGTCCGGCCGCTGCCGGTCAGCCGTCGAAGCGTGAGCTTGAGCGACAGATGCAGCGAACGCGAGAGTCGCTCGCCGAAACCATCGGCGAGATCAAAGATACGGTCGAACAGGAATACGCTTCGGCAAAACAAACCGTAACCGGCGTGCTCGATTACCGCGAGCAGTTCAAGGAAGAGCCGTTGGTGTGGAGTTTGGGCGCGTTGTCGGCGGGTTTTGCGCTGGGCTACACGCTTGGGTACGCGCACAAGAACAGCAAGCACGGCAAGCAATCGGCGTTGACCGCTTTCGCGGACAGCATGGTTGACGAGTTGTCATCAGTAGGGCAGGGCATCGTCATGCCGGCGTTGAACGTAAAGATAAAAGAATTGTTTGGGTTCAATTTCTCGGAGCTGCTGGAAGATATGGGCCGCGCGCGCCGGCCCAGCCGGAAAAAGCTACCGGCGAAACGCAAAGCTACGAAGAAAAGTAAGCCGAAGAAAATTAGCCGCGGGTGAACGCGGATCATGCATGATTCGTTTAGAGGCGGGCACCGCCCGCCGCTTCAACCGGAATGA
>Ga0070670_100000600_pt1 | contig 28387 bp, 28 predicted proteins | sample KBSS63metaG_FD_64665 | JGI IMG/M metagenome (GOLD analysis project Ga0070670, IMG submission 64665) | Switchgrass rhizosphere microbial communities from Kellogg Biological Station, Michigan, USA - KBS S6-3 metaG | ecosystem: Host-associated > Plants > Roots > Rhizosphere > Soil ... | reverse complement strand
GTTCCCGGGGAGAGGCAGGCGTATGAACAAGCAGGAACTGATCGGCCATGTTGCTGATCGGGCGGGCCTCAGCCGGAGCGATGCTGCCCGCGCCGTCGAAACCATGCTGGAGGTCGTCACATCGGCGCTCAAGCGCGGCGACGAGGTGCGGCTCGTCGGGTTCGGCAATTTTTCTGTGACTCGTCGTAAGGCTTCCACTGGCCGTAATCCGCGCACGGGTGAGCCGATGCAGATTAAGGCGAGCGCGCAGCCGAAGTTTCGCCCGGGCAAGGTCCTCAAGGACGCGGTCCAGTAAGCTGGACAGAGCGCAAACGGGCTCTATATCCGCCGCTTCCAAGCGTGGGCGCGTAGCTCAGCGGTAGAGCACACCCTTCACACGGGTGGGGTCACAGGTTCAATCCCTGTCGCGCCCACCAGCCTTCGCCCGAACGGGCTTCGGCTGAAGACCACGCATGGATCTAAGGCCTCGCGCTGAACGCTGGCGAAGGCTGCGCGCTACTCCAGGTACGCCGGCTGGAAGCTTGCGACGCGCCGCATCTCCGACCAGTCGCTGAACACGATATCGCGTCCGCGCCGTTCGATCAGGCCCTGCCGTTCGAGATCGGCCATGACCCGGTTCACATTCACCGATGTTTGGCCGGTGATCTCGGCAATCTGCTGCTGCGTGAATGGGTTATGCAGAGGCTCGTCCGGTACGTTTACGTGGCTCCGTACTGCCGTTTCACAGAGAAGGTGAGCAACGCGGGCGGTCGAATCCCGGCGCCCGCAGTTTACGAGCCATTCGTAACCGATGGCCTCATTCCGCTGCGTTAGGTACCAGAAGAACTTATGCAGCTCGGGATGCTGATCGACGATCCGGCTGAAGTCTTCCGTGGTGCCGACCATGACTTCGCTCGGGACGATCGCCTGGATGCCGTAGCTCGCCACCCCTTCGCGAGGGAGGATCCCTTCGCCGGGAAAGCGCAGGGCGACGATCTGCCGCCTGCCTGAGCTGTCCACCTTGAATTTCGAAATAAGTCCCGAGCGCACGAACATGACTTCGTCGCGAGGTACTCCGCTATCCCGAAACGGCCGCCGCGGATCGACGTGCACAACCTTATGCGGAATCCGATCGAGATCTTCTGCCAGTTCCGGGGTGAGTCCAGCCGACATCAATGTCTCGCGCAGCGAGACGCTGGATCCGGCAGTCAGCCCCGAGCGGCGACTCGCCAACATATGTCTTCTCCCCGACTTAAGACGATGCGCCTCTGCAACGATCTTAGCAAACTTAAAATGGGCCTATCTTCACCCATATTAAAACACGCGAACGAGCCTGAGCAGCCAACGCTCTGGTGGCGGAGGCACTCCGCTTGCGTTCGCAATACGCCGACCCTAAGGAGCCCGCGCGCCCCGGGAGAATGCCATGGGCGCATCATGGCGATCGTAGCTCAGCTGGTTAGAGCACCGGTTTGTGGTACCGGGGGTCGCGGGTTCAAGCCCCGTCGATCGCCCCATTTTCTCACGTTCGATCGGACCTTTTTCATCTTATGATCACGCCCTGGGGCTTCGAAGATTTCGACGCGCATGAGAACCTGCACTTCGTTTGGAACGAGGAGTGTGGGCTCAAGGCTATCATTGCCATTCATTCGACCCACCTGGGGCCGGCGGCAGGAGGGTGCCGTTTCTGGCACTATGAGGATCCTGCAGAAGCGCTGACCGACGCGCTTAGGCTGTCGCGCGGAATGAGCTACAAGAACGCAATGGCCGGCCTGCCCCTGGGAGGCGGCAAGTCGGTTATCTTGGCGGATGCGAAGCGCACGAAGACGCCCGACATGCTCCACGCCTTCGGCAAGGCCGTCGATCACCTTTGCGGCCGCTACGTCACCGCCGAGGACGTGGGCATCAGCGTCAGCGACATGATCGAGATTCGACGCAACACGCCATTCGTGGCCGGCCTGCCCGTCGAGGGCGGCGACGTCGGAGGCGATCCGGGACCGCACACATCGCTCGGTGTCTTCCTCGGCATCAAGGCCGCGGTTCGCCGTGCGCTGGGCAAGGACAGCCTTAACGGCCTCCATATCGCGCTGCAGGGCGCCGGCAGTGTCGCTACCGGCGTTGCCGCTCATGCAGCGGCTGAAGGCGCTCGCCTGTCGATCGCCGACGTCGATCGGGCGAAGGCACAGAAGCTCGCCGATGCGACGGGGGGCAAGGTCGTTGGCACGGATGAGATCCTCACGCTTGAGGCCGACGTAGTCAGTCCGTGCGCTCTCGGCGCAATCCTGGATGAAGAGAGCATTCCGCAGCTGAAGACGCCTATCATCGCGGGTGGCGCCAACAACCAACTTGCGCGACCCGAGGACGGGCCGCGGTTACAAGCGCGCGGAATCCTCTATGCTCCGGACTACGTCATCAATGCCGGCGGAATCATCAACGTCTCCACCGAATATCTTCTCGACGGAGACGCAAGCCTAGTCCGCGAGCGCATCGAAGGCGTCCCCGATCGCCTCGAGCAGGTATGGTCCGAAAGCTCGTCGAGCGGACGCGATCCTGCGTCCGTCGCCGACGCGATGGCGCAGCGCCTGATCGGAAGGGGCTGAGGGATCCATCGTGCATCGCTTTGCCAATCCGGCAAGGTTCCTGGCGATCGCGCGGCCCGCGACGGTTTGGCTGCTGGTCTTCGGCTTCGGCCTCACTGCGATTTCTCTGGTCGGTGGCCTCGTGATCACTCCGCCCGACTACCTGCAGGGCGAGACGGTTCGCATCATGTACGTGCACGTGCCCGCCGCCTGGCTGGGAATGGCCGGCTGGCTCGGTATTGCGGCGGCGTCAATTGCGCAACTCGCGTGGCGGCATCCTCTCGCAGCGGTAGCGGGTAGAGCGACAGCGCCTGCAGGCGCGACCTTCGCGGCCATATGTCTCCTGACCGGTTCGATCTGGGGACGACCGACCTGGGGCACCTGGTGGGAATGGGATGGTCGCCTGACGTCCATGCTCATCCTTTTCTTCCTTTATCTTGGATACATCGCTCTTGCCGGAGCGGAAAAGGAGCGTGGAGGCGACGGGCGGCTTGCAGCTCTCTTTGGCCTGGTCGGTGCAATCAACTTGCCGATTATCCACTACTCAGTGCTCTGGTGGCGCACGTTGCACCAAGGGCAGAGTATTGGAGTTTCCGGCTCGAGCATCGATAGCTCGATCCTGTGGCCGCTTCCGTTTGCGGCAGTCGGATTTACCTGCCTGTTCGGAGCTGCAGTGCTAATGCGGATGCGGTCCGAGCTTGCGCAGTTGAAAGTGGAGGCGCGGATGCGCCGGGCGGCTGCCGAATGAACCAATGGACCTTCGTGACTGCCGCATATGCCGTGGCGCTGACCGCGACGACGGCCTTGCTGCTGTGGAATTATGTTTCGATGCGCCGGGCCGAGGCAGCAGTGGACGAGCTCAGGCGGCAATGATCGTGCGACCGAAGCACCAGCGCCTGGTGCTCATTATCCTTGCACTGGTTGCAGTGCTTGGCGCGGTCTTGCTCGCAATGTGGGGGCTTAAGGATCGAGCGGCCTATTTCTATACGCCTGCCGATATCGTCGCCGGCAAAGCGAGCCTCGGAAAGGCTATCAGGCTTGGGGGAATGGTCGCGAAGGACTCCGTCGCCCGCGATGCCGACGGAGTGACCACCCGCTTCATCGTCGAGGACGGAGAAGGTCGTGTCGCCGTCACCTATCGTGGAATCCTGCCCGACTTGTTTCGTGAGGGAAGCGGTGTCGTTGCCGAGGGCAAGCTCGCCTCCGATCGAAGCTTTCAGGCCGACAACATCCTGGCGAAGCATGATGAGCGATACATGCCGCCTGAGCTCGGCAATCAGGCGTCGGAGCATAAAGCCGGACAGACACTCAGGCGATGATCGCCGAAGCCGGTCTTGCTGCACTCTGGCTCGCAGCCGCTTTGTCGCTGCTTGGGCTGTGCCTCAGTGTCGTTCACGTCCGTGGCAGGCTGGAGGCGGACGGGACGGTCCGGGCACTGGCAATCGCCCAGGGCCTGCTTTGCCTCTTCGCCTTCGCGATGCTGCTGCTGGTCTTCGCGCGGACCGATTTGTCCGTCGCCCTGGTCGCGGAGAATAGCCACAGCGCCAAGCCCTTCATCTACAAGGTCGCAGGCGCTTGGGGGAACCACGAAGGCTCCATGCTCCTGTGGGTCACCGTCCTCGGCCTCTCCGGAGCTGCGCTTGCTGCTCTGTCGCACCGGCTGCCGAGCCGCACTCTAATCGCGGCACTCGGCGCGCAGGCCGCGCTCGCACTCGGCTTCCACGCTTTCCTGCTCTTCGCGTCCAACCCGTTCGCCCGACTGAACCCGCCGGCACCGGAGGGAAGGGGGCTCAATCCCTTGCTGCAGGATCCCGGCCTCGCATTCCACCCGCCGACGCTCTACCTCGGCTATGTCGGCCTATCGGTCGCGTTCAGTCTGGCCGTCGGCGCCATGCTTGCCGGAGAAGTCGACCGCCAGCTGGCGCGCGCGATGCGGCCATGGGTTCTGGGCGCCTGGATTTTCCTGACGCTTGGGATCACCGCCGGAAGCTACTGGGCCTACTACGAGCTCGGATGGGGCGGCTGGTGGTTCTGGGACCCGGTCGAGAACGCTTCTCTCATGCCCTGGCTGGCAGCGACCGCCTTGCTGCATTCCGTCGCCGTCCTGGCTGCGCGGAACGCGCTCAAGGCCTGGACGATGATGCTTGCCGTCATCGCATTTTCGATGTCGATGGTTGGGACATTTCTCGTGCGGTCCGGAATCCTGACGTCCGTCCATTCCTTTGCCGTCGACCCGTTGCGCGGATCGTTCATTCTCGGCCTTCTGGCGATCTACGTCACGGCGGCCTTCCTGCTGTTTGCCGTACGAGCCCGGACGCTCCGCGAAGGCGCACCCTTTGAGTTGGTCAGCCGCGAAACCGGAATCGTCGCGAACAATTTGCTGCTCACAGTGATCCTCGGCGTCGTGTTCATCGGCACGCTTTATCCGTTGGCAGTCGAGGCGATGAGCGGCGAAAAACTGTCCGTCGGCGCCCCTTATTTCAATGCCGTCGCGGGTCCATTGGCGATCGTCCTCGGCATCCTGCTTTCCGTAGGACCGCTGCTCAGCTGGCGGAAAGAGGGAAGGCCCGTCTTTAAGAAGCTCGCGCTTCCGGCGCTCTTTGCCGCGACGGCACTGGCCATCGCCGTGCTAGCGATACCAGGGGCCAGCCTGCTGGCGAAGTGTGGGCTCGCCCTTGCAGCAGGCTTGATCCCTGCCGCGGTTCTACCTTTGATTGGACGCAATCCGCTCCGGACGCCGTTCGCAACATGGGGAATGGCGATCGCGCATCTCGGGATGGCGGTTTCAGTAGCCGGTATGGCAGCCGACGCGGCCTTCACGACAGAGAAACTCACGGCCGCACGGCCCGGTGAAACTGTCGACGTTGGTCCATGGACCGTAGAATTTGCCGGAGTTACGCCTGCGGTCGGAGCCAATTGGACAGCGGTCCAAGCAGAGCTTCGTGCGACTCGTGGAAGCGGCGTCCATGTGCTGAAGCCCCAAACGCGCTTCTTCACCGATCCGCCGACCGAGACCAATGAGGCCGCGATCGACACCATGCTTAGCGGTCAGCTGTATACGGTTGTGGGCAGATCCGACTCGCAAGGCCGCTGGCAGCTTCGGCTTTGGTGGAAGCCGCTTGTGACCTTGATCTGGCTTGGAGGCGTTCTGATCGGCTTTGGCGGCCTGCTGGCTCTTGCCGGGCATGCGCGTCGAGCGTTGCGCAAGTGGATGGCGCAATGAACCGCGCGCTTCGCCTTCTTCCGGTCATCCTGGTCATCTGGATCGTCGGCACGTTCGCCTGGAGGCTGATCGAGCCGAACGATCCGACGATCCGCTCGCAGCTGGTGAACAGGAGCATCCCGCCTTTCCAGCTGGCACCCGCGGTGCCCGGGGCGGCGGGCCTCAAGTCGGCGGACCTCGCTACGGGGAAGCCGCGCTTGCTCAATCTGTTCGCGAGCTGGTGCGTGCCCTGCGTCGGTGAGGCGCCGATCCTCGCGGAACTCCATCGCCAAGGCGTCGAAATCGATGGGATCGCGATCCGCGATACTCCGGGCGGTCTGAACGCATTCCTCCAGCGCTACGGCAACCCGTACAGCCGTATCGGTTCCGATCCCACCAGCCGGGCGCAGCTTGCCCTTGGCTCCGCGGGAGTGCCGGAGACCTTCGTCATCGACGGCAATGGTGTCATGCGCCTTCAGCACGTGGGGCCCATCTACGAGAGCGACATTCCGATAATCCTCGACGCGCTGGAGAAGGCGCGATGAGATTGTTCGTGCTCGCCCTAGCGCTGTCTCTCGCCGGGCCAGCAATCGCCGATTCGAACCTTCCGCCGGCCTATTGGGCCTACCGCCAGCTCCCCGATCCCAAGCAAGAGGCGAAGGCCAATGCACTGATGGAGGAGTTGCGGTGCCTCGTCTGCCAGGGGCAGTCGATCGCCGATTCCGATGCTGATCTGGCCGGCGACATGCGCGATCTCGTGCGCCGGCGGATTGCTGCCGGCGAAAAGCCGGAGGCGATCCGTACCTGGCTGATCGAGCGTTACGGCGATTGGATAAGCTATCGTCCCAGGGCTGAACCCATCACCTGGCCGCTTTGGGGTGCGCCGATCGTGCTCCTGATCCTAGGTGGTGCTCTGGTCGCCGGCAGAATCCGGGGGAAGCGCGCATGACCGGCTGGGTGCCACTCGTTGCCATGGTAGCTCTGCTAACCGGCGGGCTCTGGGCTCTTCGGGTCCGCAGACCCCTGCTGCAGCTGTCGGCTGCCGCCTTGCTCTTCGGTGCTGCGGGCTATGCCGTTCAGGGACAGCCTGAGCTGGCGGGATCACCGCGCAGCGCGGATCAACGACCGGCGCCGATTCCGCTGACCAAGCTTCGACATGCCTTTTTCGGCACGTTCGGCCCGACCGAGCATTGGCTGGTGATCTCCGAATCCTACGCCAGCCGTGGAGAGACTGAGGATGCCGCGAAAGCGCTGATTGCCGGTGTGCGCGAGCATCCCGGAGATCCTGTACTGTGGGTCGGATTGGGCAATGCTCTGACCGACCACGCCGGGACGCTTACGCCAGCAGCACAGCTTGCCTTTGCCAGGGCGGCCGAACTCGCGCCCGGCCACCCCGCACCACCTTTCTTCCTCGGTCTGGCGCTGATCCGTTCAGGCGACCCGCAAGGCGGCATCGCCCTCTGGCAAAACCTTCTTGCAAACGCGCCGGCAAACGCGAGTTGGCGACCTCTGGTCGAGGATGCGGTCCGCGCCGTCCAGAGCCCGCAACCGCGTCAGGCGGCGACCGGCTCGTAGGAAAGATTGAGAGCTTCGGCCACGGCGTCGTGGCGGATCTTCCCGCCGGAAACGTTGAGGCCGTTCGCTAGGTGCGGATCCTGACGCATCGCTTCCTCCGCACCCAGGTTCGCGATCTTCAGTGCGAAGGGCAGGGTCGCGTTGTTCAAAGCGAAGGCGCTGGTCCGGGCTACCGCGCCCGGCATGTTCGCGACGCAATAATGGATGATCCCATCGACTTCGTAGACTGGGTCCGCATGCGTCGTCGCATGCGAGGTCTCGAAACATCCGCCCTGATCGATGGCGATGTCCACCAGCACCGATCCGCGCTTCATTGTCTTCAGCATCTCGCGCGTGACAAGCTTGGGGGCGGCCGCTCCGGGGACGAGCACTGCGCCGATCACCAGTTCAGCGTCCTTCACCGCATTCGCGATCGCCGCACGGGAAGCGTAGGCCGTCTTGATCTGGCTTGAAAAGAACATGTCGAGTTCGGCCAGTCGATCATTGTTGATGTCGTAGATGGTCACGTCGGCACGCATGCCCGTAGCCATCTGCGCTGCGTTGACGCCGGCGACTCCGCCACCCAGAATGGCGACTTTCGCTGGAGCAACGCCAGGAACGCCGCCGAGCAGGACTCCGCGACCGCCCTGTTCCTTCTCGAGATAGTGCGCGCCGACCTGGACCGACATGCGGCCCGCGACTTCGCTCATCGGCTTGAGAAGCGGAAGGGCGCCTGAACGCGACGTTACCGTTTCATATGCGATGCAGGTCGCGCCGGACTTCATGAGGCCTTCCGCCTGCGGCTTGTCGGCTGCGAGATGGAGGTACGTGAACAGGATGTGCCGCGGCTCGAGCAGCTCGATCTCAGACTGTTGGGGCTCTTTCACCTTCACGATCATGTCGGATGCCTTGAAGACCGATGGTGCGTCCGGAAGGATCTCCGCTCCTGCTTTTTGGTAAGCGCTGTCCGGGCAATCGATCCCGTTGCCAGCGCTTGCCTGGACGAACACCTCGTGTCCGGCCGCCACCAGTTCGGCGACGGAAGCCGGGGTCAGTCCGACCCGATATTCGTGAACCTTGATCTCTTTCGGCACCCCAACGCGCATTATTCGTTCGCTCCGCTAATGATGTTTGCGCGGGCCTATAGACGCGGATTGCGGCCTTGTCCCCCCGCTTTGCTAAGGGGTTTGCGGCTCTTATCGCCCAGTGCTAGTGCGGCCCGCCGCCGTTCCGGAGGTGGCGCGGGGGCATTTGGGATGCGGGTTCGCAGTCTGTCCAGGCGGTATTCAAGCATATGAACGTGACTGCAACTGGGGGAGCCGAGGCGGCCCCCCAAGATACCGCGCACGGGCATGAGCACGGCGGCTCGATCACAAAGCTTGCTATCGGCGCGATCGGCATCGTCTTCGGCGACATCGGTACGTCGCCGATCTACTCATTCCGCGAGACCTTTGCCGGGCATCATCCCCTCAGTCCGGACGAGTTCCACATCCACGCTGTGCTCTCCATGATCTTCTGGTCGATGATGATCGTGGTCACGTTGAAGTACGTCTTCATCATCATGCGGGCCGACAACAAAGGGGAGGGCGGGAGCCTTGCCTTGCTCGCCCTTATCAATCGCAGCCTGGGCGGGAACAAGAAGTGGACCCGAGGCATCGTTATGCTCGGCGTGTTCGCAACGGCCCTATTCTATGGCGACAGCATGATCACGCCGGCGATCTCCGTCCTGTCGGCTGTCGAGGGCTTTACGACCGTCAATTCCGGGCTTGAGCCATATGTCGTGCCCATTGCGGTCGGCATCCTTGTCGGCCTGTTTGCAATTCAATCACATGGCACGGCTCGCGTCGGGATGTTGTTCGGGCCAGTGATGCTTCTTTATTTCGGAACGCTTGCCGTCCTTGGCCTTAGCCACATCATGGACCGGCCGGGCGTCGTTCTGGCGATGATCAATCCCCTGAATGCAGCCGCCTTCTTCATGATTGAGCCGTTGCACGCCTTTCTTGCGATGGGCTCCGTCGTACTGGCCTTGACCGGCGCAGAGGCTCTGTATGCAGACATGGGCCATTTCGGCCGCCGCCCGATCAAGGTGGCCTGGATCTATTACGTTCTTCCGGCTTTGCTTCTTAATTACATGGGGCAGGGCGCGATGCTCTTATCCATGCCCGCAAGCCAGGTGATGACGGCCGTCAAGGATCCGTTCTTCTATCTTGCTCCGGATATGTTCAGGCTACCCTTGGTGTTGTTGGCAACAGCTGCAACAATCATCGCCAGTCAGGCGGTCATCTCAGGCGCTTTCTCCGTCACCCAACAGGCAATTCAGCTGGGCTTCGTGCCACGCCTGCGCATAGCCCACACGAGCGAAAGCGCAGCCGGGCAAATCTATATTCCCGTCGTCAACTGGGCGCTGATGATCATGGTCATCCTGCTCGTTCTCATGTTCCGCAGCTCCTCTAACCTAGCCGCAGCCTATGGAATCGCCGTCACCGGCGCGATGTTGATCGACACCGTTCTCATCGCGGTTGTCCTCGGCTCGATGTGGAAGTGGAATCGGGCCCTCAGCGGCGTGCTGGTCCTTCTCTTCTTCACTGTGGACCTCGGCTATTTCAGCTCTAATCTCACGAAGATCCCCGCTGGCGGCTGGTTCCCGCTTCTGATCGGCGCGATCGCGTTCACTCTGCTCACAACCTGGGCCAAAGGCCGCCAGCTTCTCATCGCGCGGATGGACGAAGCGAGCCTCCCGATGGAAATCTTCATCAAGTCGGCGGCTTCAAGCGCGGCGAGGGTACCTGGAACCGCTGTCTTCATGACCAGCTCCGCAAGCGGCGTTCCGCATGCACTTCTCCACAACCTCAAGCACAACAAGGTGCTGCACGAGCGCGTGATCCTGCTGACTGTCCGGATCCAGGACGTGCCCTACGTCGCGGAGAGCAAGAGATCCGAAACGCACGAATATGGGCAGGGCTTCTACCGCCTGGTCCTCCATTACGGCTTCATGGAGGAAATCAACGTTCCCGCGGAGCTCTCGCGGCTTAAGGACGTCGGACCTGCCTGCAAGATGATGGACACAAGCTTCTTCCTTGCCCGGCAGACGCTGATTGCGTCGGCGCGACCCGGAATGGCAATCTGGCGCGAGAAGCTATTCTCCTGGATGCTGCGGAATGCCGAAAGCGCGATGGAGTTCTTCAAGCTGCCAACCAATCGCGTCGTCGAGCTTGGAAGCCAGGTAGAAATCTGAACCCGCAGGCCTGGTCGCGCATTGCGCCAGCCATGGCTGACATCATCTCCTGGGTCGCGACAGTGGCGACGATCGTCGCTGCCTTCATGACGGCATCGAACCTTGGGACCCGAATCACCGGCTACGGCTTCTGCGTCTTCCTGGTGGGATCTCTATCCTGGCTTGCGGTAGGAGTGATGACTGCGCAGCCCGCCCTCGTATGGACCAATGCCGTACTGACCTTGCTCAACATCTTCGGCATTTGGCGGTGGCTAGGCCGGCAGGCGAAGATCGAGGAAGGGGGCAGCGCCGCCGCCGAGGCGAGCGCGCGGTCGCCGGGCGAAAGCCTTTTCCCGATTTCCCTCCTGTCGAGCGCGCCGATCGAGGGTCGGCACGGTAACGTGCTTGGCACCTGCATCGATGCAATGGCCGGCTGCTCGAGCGGGAAACTGCGCTATCTCGTAGCATCGGAAGGCGGCGTTGCTGGAGTGGGGGAGACGTTGCGTCGGCTCGAATGGCCCCAAGCCCGCATTGATGCCGACCGGATTAAGGTCGATCTCGACAGGAATGGCTTCGCCACGCTCGAACGCATCGAACGGGACCAATGGCCGGTCCGCTGATCATCACTGCGGAACTGGGAGCGGCGGACTTCGGCTGGCTCAACGATCTTCGGCGGTATCACTATCCGGCTGAGCGAAACCAATTGGCAGCTCACCTGACGATGTTCCACACTTTGCCTCCCTCGGCCGAGCAGGAGATAAGACACCTGCTCGCAAATGTGTCGGCTAAGCCTGCGCCGCGAACATTCGTCTCCGGAGTGATGAATCTTGGCGGCGGCGTTGCATTTCGCATTGCGTCCGATGAGCTCGACGCAATTCGCAGCGAGATTGCCGAGCGACTCTCCGGTTTGCTGACGGCCCAGGACCGCGCCGGTTGGTCGGCGCACATCACGATCCAAAACAAAGTGCCAGCTAGGGTGGCGAGGGAGTTGATCGAGGCTCTCGGCAGTCAGTTCGACCGACGGCCGATCAAGATCTCGGGGCTAGGCCTTCATCGCTATCTGGGCGGACCGTGGGAGACGCTACGAACGTTCCCGTTCCGCGGCTAGCTGAGGTCCCCGATCCCATCGCAGCTGATGTCGAAAGCCGCGAGACCTGCATCCAGAACCGATGCAAGCATCGGCATTTCCATGAGTTCGTCGATCGCTGCCGCGCTACCATCCTTCGTAAGGTCGTTCGCTTCTTCCAGCGCCTCGCCCCAGTCGCTCGCATCGTATGTACCCTGGCCGACCCAGCAGAAAGCGACCACTTCGGCCAACTGATCCTCGCCAAGGTCCTCGAACACCGATTTCAGCTCTTCCTCGACGCTGTCATTGATCGAATCGTCAAGGACGGAAAGCGCACCTTCCTCCTCGTCATCGACATTTTCGGCAGCCTCGTTGCCGTCATAGTCGGTCGGCGTTTGCGCCTCATACTCCCGCGCTCGGAGAATGATTCGGCACAGCGTCTCGAGAGGGGTCAAAGGGTCCATCAAATAGTCTCCGAATTCTCCGGCTTAACGAGAGCAGCCGTAGACGGTTCCTCGCGTTGACCGGTCGGACATGCGCACCTATATGGCCGCGGCTCCCGCCGGGCTATACCGCGGGAAAATCGGGCCTTGTCGGGGCGGAGTAGCTCAGCTGGTTAGAGCAGCGGAATCATAATCCGCGTGTCGGGGGTTCAAGTCCCTCCTCCGCTACCACCTCACGATCATTCCAAGCGCCACGTGATTCGCTGGGTGTAGACGTCGGCGATGGCCCGGCCCGCTTTGTCCCTAGCCGGAGCGAAGCGGGCGCGGCTTCGAAGAATCTGACAGGTCCTGCTGTCTAGCGATCGCGAACCACTGCTCACGGTAACGGTGCAGCGATTCACCCGGCCGCGTTTGTCGATCTGCATGCTTGTCGTCACCGTACCTTGTTCTTCGCGCTGCAGCGCCTCCATCGGATAATCGTCTCCGGTGAGAAGGCGCGTCAGGTTGCCGCGCGCGGGTTCGGCAAGCGTTGGCCGGTCAGACGTTTCAGAACGACTCGACGCACCTGTCTCCTGATCGGTTTCGTAAGGCACTGCATAGGGGTCGATCCAGGCCTCGCGCAGCGACCAAACCGCGCCGACCCCGACGACAGCCAGGACGATGAACGTTATGGCATCCGAACGGGCGGGCTGAACTGGCGAGCGTCGATCAGGCGCTTTCCTTGGATCCCTCACGCCCAGGAGCGTGCCACGCTTTGCAGCGTGAGCCTAGTCAGCGAACGATCTCGGTCTTAGTCGCTGCGCCTGCGGCCGAGCAGGCCGACGAGCCCGACTAATCCGATGACACCCCATGGGAAACCGCGCTCCTTGACCGGCGCTGGGGCGGGTGCAGGAGCGGCTTCTTCCACAGGAGGAGCCATTTCGGCGTTCATGTCCGGCGCCGGAGCAGTTGCCATATCGTTCATAGCAGCAGCATCGTTCGCTGCGACGGCGTTGTCCGCGGCGACCGTTGCAGCATTTGCGTCGGTCGCCTCATTTTGAGCTGCGGCCGGCGTTGCGATCAGCGTTGCCGCCGCGATCCAAATCATCGTCCGTTGCATGTTCTTCTCCCCAATCTTCCGTCCGCCTCTCATTCGACGGAAGTCGGATGGTAGCTATCGTCGGAATGTTCTTTCTTCAGCCCGGCCAGCCCAATCAATCCAAACAAACCGATCAGGTTCAGCCAGTCGAGATCCCCGGCGCCGCTCTGGAGCCGTGACTGCGTTTCTGTCGGAATGTTGTGGTCGTTGGTTTCCTGGGCCTGCGCGGCGGACGCAATTCCGCCGACAGCAAGCATGATGCCGAGCATCCAGCCAATGCGCATGGTGCCCTCCAGTCAAAGGCCGTCCACCAGGCGATGAGCCTGCGCCGACCCTGCTGCCCTTTGCCGGATTTGCGCCAAAAACACAAACGCCCGGACTGCGTAGCAATCCGGGCGTCCTGCGTGACGATTGCTCGTCAGCCCCCTTGGATCTTGCCGCGTCCCGCTCACGCGCGTCGCTGCAAGCTTCCTGTCATCGGCCCCAAGGGGCGACCCGCCAGGAAGGATTGCAAGCTAGGACCGATTACGGCGGCTTGTCATCAGCCGAGTTCACGCATGCCGATTTTTATCCACAGTCTGTGTCTGGACCGCCACAGCGGTTCCGCGGGCGCCACATTGCGCTCGGCGGCTCGGAGCCCTAGGGCACCGGCTCCAGCGACTTCCGGAGCTACCAAGAATTGCGCGTTTCCCGCTATTTTCTGCCGGTTCTGAAGGAAAGCCCATCAGACGCCCAGATTGTTAGCCACAAGTTGATGCTGCGTGCGGGACTGGTGCGCCAAACAGCCGCCGGCATCTACGCCTGGTTGCCGATCGGCCATCGCGTTCTGAAGAAGATCGAGCAGATTGTCCGGGAGGAACAGGATCGCGCGGGCGCGATCGAAATGCTCATGCCCACGATCCAGTCGGCCGAGCTGTGGCGGGAAAGTGGGCGGTACGACGCCTATGGCCCCGAAATGCTGCGCATACGCGATCGTCACGATCGCGAGATGCTGTTCGGGCCGACGAACGAGGAAATGCTCACGGCCATCGTCCGCGACGAGCTGAAGAGCTATCGCGAGCTGCCTCGTACGCTGTACCACATCCAGTGGAAGTTCCGGGATGAGGTTCGGCCGCGCTTCGGCGTGATGCGCGGCCGAGAGTTCCTGATGAAGGACGCCTACAGCTTCGATCTCGACGAAGAAGGAGCGCGCCAGAGCTACTACACGCAGTTGCTAGCCTATCTGCGGACGTTCCAGCGGATGGGTATCCAGGCTGTGCCGATGAAGGCGGCCTCCGGACCTATCGGCGGCGATCTTTCCCATGAGTTCATCGTTCTCGCACCGACGGGCGAGAGCGAAGTCTTCTATGATGCGGCGTTCGAGGAGTTCGACTGGCAGCAGAACGATCTTCAATATGGCGACGCCGAGGGCCTGAAGGCGCTCTTCGACCGCGTGAGTTCGACCTATTCGGCGACCGACGAAACTCACGATGAGTCGCGTTGGTCGGCGATCGCCGAAGATCGCAAGCGGACTGGGCGAGGCATCGAGGTCGGCCACATCTTTTATTTCGGCGACAAATATTCGGCCGCCATGGGCCTGAAGGTTTCGGGGCCGGATGGGCAGATGATCACCCCGATGATGGGCAGCTACGGCGTCGGCGTATCGCGTCTTGTCGGAGCGATCATCGAGGCAAGCCATGACGACGCTGGCATTGTCTGGCCGGAAACCGTCGCGCCCTGGAAAGTCGGCATCGTCACCATGCGCCAGGACGACCAGCCGAGCGTGGCCGCGGCCGAGGAACTCTACGCGAGCCTGCAGCTTGCGGGCGTTGAGACAGCTTACGATGATCGCGACGAGCGGGGCGGAGCCAAGCTCGCAACGATGGACCTGATCGGACTGCCCTGGCAGCTGATAGTCGGCCCGCGCGGAATTGCTGCAGGCACCGTTGAACTCAAGCGTCGTTCATCTGGCGAGCGCCAAGAGCTTAGCGTGGAATCCGCACTCGCGAGACTGACCGAATGATCCTCAATCGGTACGAGCGCACCGTCGCTCGCCGTTATCTTCTTCCCGGCAAGGGCGAGGGGTTCATCTTCCTCGTCGCCTCAATCAGCCTTTTTGCGGTCGCCTTGGGAGTTGCGGCGCTCATTATCGTCATGAGCGTCATGAACGGCTTTCGCGCGGAACTTTTCGACAAAATCGTCGGGCTGAACGGCCACGCCATCATCCAGGGATACGACGGACGCCTGACCAATTGGCAGGAGATTGCTGACCGCACGAAGAAGCTGCCCGGTGTGACGTCGGCCCTTCCGCTCATCGAGCAACCCTTGATGGCATCGGCGAATGGACGGGTGGAAGGCGTTTTCGTCCGCGGCATGCGGTTGGAAGACATTCGCAAGAACAAGGTGATCACCGGCAACGTCCTTTCCGGCAACATCGCTTCGATCACGCCCGGCAGCAATCGCGTTGCCATCGGTTCAAGGCTCGCCCAGAACCTGGGCGCTTATCCGGGATCCGAAATCAGCCTGATCAGCCCCGAAGGCCGCTCGACGGTCGTCGGAACGGTGCCTCGGATCGTCTCTTACACCGTCGGTGCAGTGTTCGAAGTCGGGATCTACGATCTCGACGAGAGATATGTCGTCATGCCCATGCAGGACGCGCAGACGCTCTTGATGATGGGCGACGAAGTCGGGATGGTCGAGGTCCAGACCTCAAACCCCGACAAGGTGCGGCAATTCCTTGCGCCTCTCGAACCAATGCTGCGCAACCGAGCCATCGTCGTCGACTGGCAGCAGATGAATTCTGCGCTTTTCGATGCGCTCGAGGTGGAGCGGATTGCGATGTTCATCGTACTTTCGCTCATTGTCGTGGTTGCCGTGTTCAACATTCTGTCGTCGCTCATCATGCTGGTGCGCGCGAAGACCCGCGACATCGCGATCCTGCGAACGATGGGCGCGAGCAGGCGAGGGATGATGAAGATTTTCGTGACGGTGGGCGTCACGATCGGCTCGCTTGGCATCATGCTCGGACTCGTCCTCGGCACGATCTTCCTCTTCTTCCGCCAGTCCGTCGTGAACTTCGTCCAGTTGATCACCGGCCAGAACCTTTGGGATCCTTCGATCCGGGTTCTGACGGACCTCCCATCGAAAACGGACCCATTCGAGGTGACCGCAATCATCCTCATCGCTTTGATCCTGTCTTTCCTCGCGACGCTTTATCCTGCGTGGAAGGCGGCGAGCACTGATCCGGTGCAGGTTCTCCGCTATGAGTGAGGCCATACTTGCGACGCGCGACCTTCGCCGCAGCTTCATTCAAGGCGACGTGACCATCGAAGTGCTTCGCGGTGTCGACCTGCGGGTCGAGCCGGGTGAGATCGTTGCGCTGCTCGGGCCCTCCGGCTCGGGCAAGTCGACCCTTCTGCAAGCCGTGGGGCTTCTGGAAGGGGGATTTAAGGGCTCGATCCAGTTGATGGGCCGCGAAGCCGCAGATCTCGATGACGACGGACGTACGGAGCTTCGCCGGGAGGCTCTCGGCTTCGTGTACCAGTTCCACCACTTGCTGCCCGAGTTCAACGCCCGGGAGAATGTGGTCCTTCCGCAGCTGATCCGCGGCGTTGAACCCGATGCCGCCGGGAGCAGGGCTGAGCAGTTGCTCGGCGCGCTCGGGCTCGATCGACGCCTGGACCATCGGCCTTCGAAGCTTTCGGGCGGCGAACAGCAGCGCGTCGCAGTGGCTCGGGCTCTGGCAAACAAGCCGCCCCTTGTTCTTGCCGACGAGCCAACGGGCAATCTCGACGAGGCCACCGCGGATCGCGTTCTTGCGGAATTCCTTTCGCTTGTCCGCGGCGAAGGCAGCGCGGCCCTTGTGGCCACCCACAACGAGCGGCTTGCCGCGAAGATGGATCGGGTGGTGCGATTGCACGAAGGTCAACTGGAATAGTGGAGCCGACGGATCGGAGAGACGTTGGCGAGCCCGTGCAACGATTGACACCCACTGCCATCGCCGGGATCGCCCTGGCGGTCCTTTTGCTCCTAATTGCCGGTGCAATCCTGCTGCGTGGCAGTGGCGCCGAAGACGACCGGCTGACGAATGCCGTTACTTCGGCTCGCGAAGATCCTGAGAAGCTTTGTTCGAGCCAGTCGACTTATGATCTGATCAAGCGCGATCTGTTTCGCCGGGCGGCAGCGCTCCGCGGGAGCGACCAGCCGGCGTTCGACAAGCTGGCGAGCTACTCCTCGCTTCGGGTGGAGGCGCCGTTGCTGCAGGACCAGAACGAGAGTGTCGGCAGGGTCACCTGCAATGCGACCCTCTCGCTCGACCTTCCGCCGGGCGTGGCCGTCGTCGGAGGGCGCCGGACCCTTACCGCCGACGCACTTTATACGATTCAACCCGCCGCAGATGGCAGCGGCAAGGTTCTGACGCTGGCGAACGCGGACGGGATCATTACGCCGCTGGCGACGCTTGCGAAGACCAGCCAGCCTGCGCCAAACACTGCCGATGACGCCAATGCCGTCGACTCCGCCGACGTATCGGCCGCTCCTGTCGACCCGCTTGCTCCAAACCCTCCGTCCCCAGAGGCGCCTCCACCGCAGACTTCAACGAGCCCGAGCTTTAATTGCGGCAATGCCAGGACTTCCGGCGAGATCGCTGTGTGCAACGATCCAAAGCTCGCTGCCCTGGATCGACGGATGGCGTCCCAGTTCGGAAGTGCAATGGCGGACGCCGCTCCTCAGCAGCGTGCGATCCTGAAGCAGACCCGCGATGCTTTCCTCCGCTATCGCGACCAGTGCCCCAGCTCTTCCTGCATTGCTGAGACCTATCAGGGCCGGATGCGCGAGATCCGGGACATCATGCGCGGCAACTGGCAGCCCCGGCGGTAGCGTTCGTCGAGTGCCCCTTGAGTTTGCCAACGTCTTCTGAGCCTTTTCACAAAGCAGGGGAGAAGGCGATGAAACTTGCCGTACTCGGAACCGCCGTCATTTGCGCAATTGCATCGGGAGACCTGGCCGCCCAGGCTCCGCAAAGTCCGCCACCGGCTTGCACAACCGCTCAGCACCGCCAGTTCGATTTTTGGGTTGGCCGGTGGGATGTTTATCCGACGGGCAAGGACAAGCTGGTTGCGCACAGCCTAATCGAGAATCTGTACGGGGGGTGCGTCATCCGCGAGAATTGGATGCCGCTGAAGGGGACTGAGGGTGGCAGTCTGAACACTTACGACCCTGAAGACAGGCAATGGCACCAGGTCTGGATGGACGCAGCGAACGGACGTGTCGGGTTCGACGGCAGACTGGCCGATGGAAAGATGGTGCTGACAGGAAATTGGCGCGGTGCCATCACCCCAGGTGAGGACGGCCTCGTTCGAATGACCTACAGCAAGCTCGAGGTCGGCGCTGTCCGCCAATTCGGGGAAATATCGACCGACAAAGGCAAGAGCTGGAAGCCCTTCTTCGACTTTACCTACAAACCGAGCGCTGCCGCCAACTAGCTGTGGAAAAGCGGCTCCGGCCGCTTTCAACCTGCGCTGAAATCCCCATAGTCGGGGCGTGACTCACCCTTACGTTCCGCTTCGCGTTTTCTCCTCCTTCACCATGCTCGAAGGGGCGATGGAGCCAAAGATCATTGCGGAACGCGCGGCCAAGCTCGGATTCCCGGCGGCAGCTCTGACGGATCGAAACGGTCTCTATGCTGCAATGGCGTTCACCGAATCCTGCATTGGCAAGGGCGTGCAGCCGATCGTCGGCACGATGCTGGCCGTTGCAAGGCCCCCCGAGTTCGGCGCGGCCACTATCGACTGGATCGTCCTGCTGGCCAAGGATGAACGGGGATATTCGAACCTCTGCCATCTCGTTTCTTCCGCGCATCTCGATCGCCCTCTCGAGTTGGATCCACATGTCGCTTTTGCGAGGCTCGAACAGTCAGGCGAAGGATTGATCGCGATGACGGCGGGCGGAGAGGGCGCCGTTGCCCGCCTGTTGGCCGACGGACAGAGCGACAAGGCCGCGGCCTATCTGGACCGATTGCAGGCGCTCTTTCCGGATCGCCTGTACGTCGAAATCATCCGTCGGCAGAACCCGATCGAGGACGCGTCCGAACATGCTTTGATCGACCTTGCGTTCGAGCGAAATCTGCCTCTCGTCGCGACGAACCCAGCAGCGTACTCTGACCCGAGCTTTCACGCGGCCCACGACGCCATGCTCTGCATCGCTCAATCCGCCTACGTCGAGAGCAACGATCGCCAAACCTCCTCGGCGGAGACATGGCTGAAGGATTCGGCGGCGATGGCCGAGTTGTTCGCGGATTTGCCCGAGGCGCTCGCAAATACGTCGGTCATCGCGCAACGATGCGCCGTTGGCGCTCCCAAGCGCCGGCCCATCCTCCCGCGCCTGTCGGATCATGAGGATGACCAGCTTCGTACTGATGCCTTTGCCGGGCTTGATCAGAGGCTTGCAGGCCGGAGCGAAGAGGACAAGGCACGATATCGCGAGCGGCTGGGGTTCGAGCTCGACGTCATCATCCGGATGGGATTCGCCGGCTACTTCCTGATCGTTGCCGACTTCATCAAATGGGCGAAGGCGCACGACATCCCGGTCGGTCCGGGCCGCGGCTCCGGCGCGGGTTCGGTCGTCGCCTGGGCCCTCACCATCACCGACCTCGACCCGCTTGCACTCAACCTTCTGTTCGAGCGCTTCCTGAATCCGGAACGCGTGTCGATGCCCGACTTCGACATCGACTTCTGCGAAACCAGGCGGGACGAAGTCATCTCCTACGTCCAGCAGAAGTACGGCCGCGACCGGGTTGCACAGATCATCACCTTCGGGCGCCTGAAGGCACGCGCCGTCCTCAAGGACACAGGCCGAGTGCTCCAAATGAGCTACGGCCACGTCGATCGCCTGGCAAAGCTCATCCCGAACCATCCCACCGATCCTTGGACGCTGGAGCGATCACTCAACGGGGTCTCAGAGCTTGCCGCCGAGGTGAAGAACGAGCCGGATGTAAAACGCCTGTTCGATCTAGCGATGAAGCTGGAGGGGCTTCCGCGTCACGCCTCCACCCACGCTGCCGGCGTCGTGATCGGCGACCGCAGGCTCGACGATCTCGTCCCGCTCTATCGCGATCCTCGGTCCGACATGCCCGTCACGCAGTTCGACATGAAATATGTTGAGGCAGCGGGTCTCGTGAAGTTCGACTTCCTCGGACTGAAGACGCTGTCGGTTCTTAAGGAAGCCGAGCGTCTGCTCGCCGAGCAGGGCGTGCATATCGATTTCTCGAAGCTCAGCTGGGATGACCCCGAGGTCTATGAGCTCCTGCAGCGCGGAGACACGGTCGGTGTGTTCCAGCTGGAATCGGAGGGCATGAGGCGCACCCTCGCAGCTGTCCGTCCAACGAGCTTTGGCGACATCATCGCGCTCGTCTCGCTCTATCGGCCCGGCCCGATGGACAACATTCCATTGTTCGGAGATCGCAAGAACGGCCGCTCGCCGATCGAATATCCGCACCCGATGCTCGAGGACGTCCTCAAGGAGACTTACGGGATCTTCGTTTACCAGGAGCAGGTCATGCAGGCGGCGCAGGTGCTCGCCGGCTATTCGCTCGGTGAAGCGGACCTCTTGCGCCGCGCCATGGGCAAGAAGATCAAGTCGGAGATGGATGCGCAGCGGGCGCGCTTCGTCGAAGGCTGCGCCCGGAACGCCATCAGTGCGGCCAAGGCATCCGAGCTGTTCGACTTGATCGACAAGTTCGCGGGCTACGGCTTCAACAAGAGCCACGCCGCCGCGTATGCGCTGGTTGCCTATCACACGGCCTGGCTGAAGGCGCATCACCGGCCCGAATTCTACGCAGCGTCGATGAGCTTCGACATCGCGCTGACGGACAAACTTGCGCTGTTCGTGGAGGACATACGTCGCGGCGACATCGAGTGCCTCCCACCTGACGTCAACGAGAGCCAGGCGGCATTCTCGGTTGAGGATGGAAAGGTCCGCTACGCGCTTGGCGCTCTCAAGGGCGTGGGGGAGAAGGCCATGGAAGCCCTCGTCGCCGAGCGCGAAGCCGGAGGGCCCTTCAAATCCTTCGACGACTTTGCCGAGCGCATCGATCCCCGGCTGCTCAATCGTCGCCAGATCGAGAGCCTGGCCGCAGCCGGTGCATTCGACGCCACCCTTCCGCATCGCGCCGCCGTGTTTGCCTCAGCGGAAACCATTCTCGCCCATGCTGCGAGCGCGGCCGAGCAGCGTGAAAGCGGCCAGCATGGTTTGTTCGGGGGTTCGCCTTCCGCGGTTGCGCCAATCCGCCTTGCGAAGGCGGATGACTGGTCGCTGGCGCAGCGCATGGCTGCGGAGCGCGATGCGTTCGGTTTCTACTTCTCTTCGCACCCAGTCGAATCGCACCGGCATCTTCTCGACGCGAACAGGGCAAAGACGTTTGCCCAGCTCGCCGACATGCCGATGCCGGCGGAAGGCCGCACGGGGGCGATGATGGCTGCCTTGGTTGAAGATGCCCGCTGGCGTGTGTCGCAGAAGGGCCGCCGTTACCTGATGGCGACATTGAGCGACCCCTCAGGGCAATTTCAGGCGAGCATCTTCGACGATGAGGCGGCCGCCGCAATCGAGACGGCCGCGAAGGCTGGCACTTGCGGGCTACTGACAGTCGAACTGGACAAGAGACCGGGCGATGATTTGCCGCGTGTCGCGATCAAGCGGTTTCAACCGCTGGATACGCTCGCAAAGCGAACGCGGCTTCAGATGGAGGTTCGGGTAGCCTCAGCAGATCTCATTCCGGCGATCGCGCGCGAGCTTAATTCGGCCCGCGGCGACGGCGGCATCGTCAGGCTATGCCTGCCACTATCGAACAAAGGGCAGGCAATCGTGATCGCCGGTCGCGACTTCGCGCTCGACGGGGAGCTGCAGGCACGGATCGAACGTATCGCGGGCGAGGGGAGCGTCGACCTTTCCGTGCAGGAGCCGCCGAAGCTCGCCCTCGTCGGATAACCATTACGCCATCCAGAAGCCGTCCGCGTTCACGAGACTTGTGATCTTCGCGGTCTGTTCGACCGACATGTTCTGCTTGAACGCCGGAAAGACCGTTTCCTCCTCCATGTGCGCATGCTTAGACACGAGGGCACGGAACTCACGAACCTTCTCGAGCCAATCGGGCGAACTCGGTCCCATGTTCTTGAGCTCGTAGATGAAGGTTTTGATGTAGCCGTGTTCCCCTTCCAGGTGGTCGGCATCGACTGCCTGGTTGGCTTCACGAAGCGCCGGATACACGACCATCTCTTCCTGATGGGCATGCTTGTCGAGCGCGTGGGCAAGCTTCATCAAAAGCATGCTGCGCTTCCAGGTCTGCGTCTCGTCCGTCGCGAGCATCTTGTCGAAGATGCCGAGCGCCAGTTCGTGTTCGGCCGAGAGGATCTCGTCCCAGTCTCCTGCGGTGGCTTCCAGGCCCTGCATGAGGAACTTGCGGCCGTAATTGGCAGCAAAGCCGATCGCTGCGCCGGCCAGTGCGGCTCCGAGAAGCGGGCCCGCATTGTCGCCCCATGAGAAGGCGCTGCGATCGTTTGAACTGCCGCGGTTGTCGCTGCTGCGGTCCTGCGTGCGGCTCTTTCCGTTACCGCTTCGCGATGAGTTGCGAGTGCCGGAGCGTGTGCTGGACGAGGATCGACTCTGGGTACGTATAGCCATTACTTGTCCTCCGTTTCGAGTTTGGGGGCAGAACGGCGGGCGGCGGCCCAGCGTTCCTCTGCCGAACGCAAAAAGGCCGGACGATGAACGGCTTAAGCTACTGACCGACCGGCTGGGGCGGGGCTTCCTCGGTTGGTTCCGCTGGAGGCATCGCCTCATTCGTCGCGGGCTGCTGTTCCGGGATCGGACCGGTCGCGTTGGCGATCGACGGCTGTTCCGACTCAGGCGGCAGTTCGCCGACCACCTCGTTTAGCGGCGGAAGGGGCTTGGCGCTTTCGAATTCTTCGCCCGGAAGCTGTTTTGGTGCTTTCGTCATCGGAGGCGCCTTCTCCTTCGGTGCCACAATGTCCTGATAGACGCAGGCATCGAGGCCGTCCTGGGCGACGATGCCTATCCGTGAAGAGATCGAATTGCCGTAGCGGCGCGTAAACCCCTTGGGCGCAATCGCTCCGCGCCTCTTGGGCAGGGGCAGGACGGCCGCGATCCGCGCGGCTTCCGTCGCGCTCATGGCGCTCGCATCGTGATCGAAATAACGTTGCGCACCTGCGTTCACTCCGTAGGTGCCGATGCCCGTCTCAGCGAGGTTGAGGTAGACTTCCATGATCCGGCGCTTCGTCCACAAATGCTCCATCAGGAAGGTGAACCATGCCTCCATTCCCTTTCGGAAATAGCCGCCGCCCTGCCACAGGAACGCGTTCTTGGCAGTCTGTTGGCTGATCGTTGATCCGCCCCGAATTCGTCCGCCGGAAGCATTCCGTTTCATTGCGTCTTCAATGGCTTCTACATCAAAGCCGTTATGAGAACAGAACTTGCTGTCCTCTGCACCGATGGCCGCGCGGACCATATCGCGATCGATCTGGTCTATCGGCATCCAGTCATGACTCGCTCCGCGGCCCGCGAGCAGGTCGCCAAGCATGGTCGCTGTGATCGGCGGGTTCACGAACCGGTACGCGAGCACCCAGAGGACGGACCCGACCAGGAAGATTAGGATGAGCTTGACGATCCAGGAGAAAATTCGGCCGATGAGCGAACCGGACCTGGCTCGCCGCCTCTTGTACTTCGGGATGGTCGATTTCGGACGCTTGGCCATTCCGCGCGACTAACGAGCGGCCGATCGCCCGTCGAGCTTCGCGATGAGCGCAAGCGTGCCTGGGTCGTTCTTACGGAACTCCAAGGCCGCAGCCGCTTCCCGCCGAGCTCCGGTGAGATCACCTGCTTCCCGTAATGCCAAAGCAAGGTCGCGCCGGACCGGATACGGCCAAGCAGGCGGATCGGACACCGACCTGAAATCTTCGCCTTCTTCATGTTCCGCCGCTTCGGCGAAGGCCTGTGCGGCGTCCTTGGGACGGTGATCCATCATGTCAGCACGGCCAACGAGAACGTTACGAGCGATGTAGGTCATGGTCTGCGCTTGCAGCGAGCCATCGTCCTTTTTGAGTTCTCCCGTAACCCCATGGATCGCGGCGGCCTCCTTCCGCACAGCCTCGACGTCTCCCAACTTCGCGTAACCTTCGCCGCGGGCGTAGTGCCAGGCAGCCTCAAGGAACGGTAGTCTGGGGCGGGGCAGCGCTAGCACCTCCTTGGGATCCGCGAACATCGCCATGGCATAATAGCCATTCGCGGCGATCATCTGCCGATAAGCGCCGGCTTTCGCGTCCTCCTGCGACATCTTCACGAGGGGACGTCCCAACCGAAGCGCTATGTCGGCATCTCCGGCCTGAAGCGCGCCGCCGAGCCCGAAGGTAACGTTGTGAGCGTGATAGGGAAGGCCCCAAACTCCGTCGGGCGCGGGAAGGCCGAGCTTCTTCGCATTCTCGATGCCGATTTCGACTGCCTGCATGTTGGCCTTTGCGGCGTCCTCATATCGGCCGACCCAATAATAGGTGTGGCTGGGCATATGGACGAGGTGGCTCGCCCGTGGGGCGAGAGCTGCGAGCCTGTCGGCATAGGGCTCCGCAAGCGCCGGACGCCCCGCGATCTCCGACGCGTGAATGTAGAAATGGATAGCTGGCGTATCGTTCGGACTTCGGCGAAGCACCGCTTCAAGGAGCGGGATCGCCAGTTCCGCATTGAGCTTCCAGTCCTCCGTCGTATCGGCTTCCGTCATTAGCCATGCGTCTGCCGCGATGACCGCTATCTCGTTGTCGTCCGGATATTCAGCGGCGAGCGCGGCCATGGCTTTGGCGAACTTAAGATCGCCGGCCTTGCCGCCGCCACCGTCTTTGTAGCGCAACTGAAGAGCGTGGATCATCGTACGCTCGCGATCGGTACCCCGGACTTGCGCAAGATCGGCAGCCTTGTCCGCCAGTTCTTTCAGCTTTGCGACCTCATCTTCACTCTTGCCGAAGTTGATGGTCGGTCCATCCGCCCAAGCCTGTCCCCACAGGCACATCGCGCATTGCGGATCGAGCCGGACGGCTTCCCGCATTGCTTCCACCGCGGACTTGTGGGCGAAAGCGTGCGCAAGCTGCATGCCATTGTTGAAAAAGGCCTGTGCTCTCGGATTCGCGGTCGTGATCGTGAATCCACCGTTCCCGTAGCCGTCGAGGATCATCGTCTTTCCAGGAGCCGCCTCGTCCATGTGCCCCTGATGTTCGCTGGATTGGGCAAGGACGGGCGCCGCAACGCAGGCCAGCAAGGCAAAGCCGATGAGCTTCATGATGTCTCCCCTGGCTGCGACGCTAACACTGAAGCGGCGGCCGTCAACGGCGCTCCTTGCCGCAGTGCAGCAGCGCATTTACATGCCGCTCAACATGACTTCGACGAACGATATCCGCCGCTCCTTCCTCGATTATTTCGAGAAGAACGGACATGCGCGCGTGCAATCCGCCCCGCTAGTGCCTCAGAACGATCCGACTTTGATGTTCGTGAACGCGGGCATGGTCCCGTTCAAGAACGTGTTTACGGGGCTGGAAACGCGTCCCTATTCAACCGCAAGCAGCTCCCAGAAATGCGTTCGAGCCGGCGGCAAACACAATGATCTGGATAACGTCGGCTACACGGCGCGACATCACACCTTCTTCGAGATGCTCGGGAATTTCTCGTTTGGCGATTACTTCAAGGATCGCGCGATCGAACTCGCCTGGAACCTCATCACCAAGGAATGGGGCATCAGCCCCGACCGCCTAACTGCGACCGTCTATCACACCGACGACGAGGCCTTCGATTTGTGGAAGCGCATCTCGGGTCTGCCCGAGAGCCGCATCATTCGGATTCCTACGAAGGACAATTTCTGGGCGATGGGCGACGATGGGCCGTGCGGGCCGTGTTCCGAAATCTTCTACGACCATGGAGAACATATCCCGGGCGGTCCGCCGGGAAGTCCAAACGAGGACGGCGATCGCTTCGTCGAGATCTGGAACCTCGTCTTCATGCAGTACGAGCAGGCCGCTGGCGAAATCGTGTCGGAACTGCCCAAGAAAAGCATCGATACGGGCATGGGTCTGGAGCGCCTCGCAGCCGTGCTCCAGGGCGTCCACGACAATTACGACACGGATACCTTCAAGGCTCTGATTGAAGCTTCGCAGTCGCTGACCGGCAACAATTCGAGCGAGATGACGGCAAGCCATCGCATCATCGCCGACCATCTCCGTGCGTCGGGTTTCCTGATCGCGGACGGCGTGCTCCCTGCGAACGAGGGCAGGGGTTATGTCCTTCGCCGCATCATGCGCCGAGCGATGCGCCATGCGCATCTTCTCGGGTCAAGCGATCCGCTGATGTATCGTCTTGTGCCAGCGCTCGTTGCGGAAATGGGCGCGGCTTATCCGGAGCTTTTCCGCGCACAGCCTCTGATCGAGGCAACGCTGCAGCAGGAGGAAACGCGTTTCCGCCAGACCTTGGCCAACGGCCTCAAGCTTCTGGATGAGGCGACGAAAGACATGCGCCGGGACCAGGAGCTGCCCGGAGAGGTCGCCTTCAAGCTTTACGATACCTACGGCTTTCCGCTCGACCTCACCGAACAGGCGCTGATCGAGAAGGATCTGCGGGTCGACCATGCTGGCTTCGAAGCGGCAATGGCCGAGCAGAAGGCGAAGGCGCGCGCGGCGTGGAAGGGTTCAGGAGCAAAAGCCAGTGAGGACATCTGGTTCGACCTTGTCGAGGAACATGGGGCTACCGAGTTCACGGGTTATTCGGGTGACGAAGGCGAAGGCGTCGTCCTGGCGATCGTCCGTGACGGTCAGCGCACCGAGCGGGCCGAAGTCGGCGAGACCGTCGAACTCCTCCTCAACCAGACTCCCTTCTACGGAGAAAGCGGCGGTCAGATCGGCGATAGTGGAACTCTCACTACTCTCAAAGGCTTCTCCGGCGAAGTCGAGGATACGTCGAAACCACTCGGCAAATTGCACGTGCTTCGGACCAAGGTCCTTGCGGGAGAGCTGAGCCTCGGCGAGACGGTCCACCAAAAGGTCGACGGCGAGCGACGCGACAGGGTCCGTGCGAACCACAGTGCGACGCACTTGCTGCACGCCGCGCTGCGCCATCGGCTTGGCACCCACGTCACGCAGAAGGGCAGCCTGGTCGCGCCGGACTATTTCCGATTCGACTTCTCGCACCCCAAGGCCCTGACGCGCGACGAGATCGATGCGGTCGAGGCCGAAGTGAACGCACAGATCCGCTCGAACGAGACCGTAACCACCCGGCTGATGACGCCCGATGAGGCAATATCTGCCGGAGCAATGGCCCTGTTCGGCGAGAAATACGGCGATGAGGTTCGCGTGCTCTCCATGGGACGGCTGACCGACGCGGATTATTCCGTGGAGCTGTGCGGCGGAACTCACGTGCGTGCGCTGGGCGACATCCAGTTGCTGAAGATCATCTCGGAAAGCGCCGTTTCCTCTGGCGTGCGCCGGATCGAAGGCCTGACCGGAGAAGCCGCGCGCCAATGGCTTATCGATCGGGACGCCAAGCTGCGGGAGGCTGCGGCGACACTAAAAAGCGCGCCCGATGAAGTGCCCTCCCGGATTGCTGCGCTTGTGGAGGATCGGCGTCGACTGGAACGCGAGCTTGCGGATGCGAAGAAGGCGCTCGCCATGGGGGGCGGAGCCAGGTCCGATGCCGCGCCGCTCGAGCAGGTAAACGGGCATTCCTTTTTGGGCCAGGTCGTTGAAGGCCTCAATCCAAAGGACTTACGGTCGACGGTTGATACGATGAAGAAGCGTGTCGGGGCTGGAGTCGCTGTGCTGGTCGCTGTCAACGACGGCCGCGCCAGCGTCGCTGTCGGCGTTACCGAGGACCTTGCGGCGCAGATCGACGCGGTGAACCTCGTCAAAGCCGCTGTTGCTGCTTTGGGAGGCCAGGGCGGCGGGGGACGTCCTGACATGGCCCAGGGCGGCGGGCCCGACGGCTCCAAGGCTCAAGAGGCAATCGATGCAGTGAGGGGCGAGCTGGAGAAGGTCGCGGCGTGATCGACATGAGCAGCGTGGAGCCGGTCACTCTGCACGGCTCCTGCCACTGCGGCTCCGTCAGCTTTACGACTACGCTAACCCAAGGATTCGCATCGGCCCGGCGTTGCACCTGCAGCATCTGCCGAATGCGCGGCGCGATCGCCGTGACGTCACGGCATGAGGCCTTTCGCATCACGCAGGGAGCGGACAAGCTCGCAACGTACCGGTTCAACACGA
>Ga0070670_100000598_pt1 | contig 28493 bp, 26 predicted proteins | sample KBSS63metaG_FD_64665 | JGI IMG/M metagenome (GOLD analysis project Ga0070670, IMG submission 64665) | Switchgrass rhizosphere microbial communities from Kellogg Biological Station, Michigan, USA - KBS S6-3 metaG | ecosystem: Host-associated > Plants > Roots > Rhizosphere > Soil ... | reverse complement strand
CTCTTGCTCGATCCGAAAACGCTCACGTTTTACGAGAAGCTCGGCTGGAATTTAGATCGCTGGCTCTCTCTCGGCGTCGAGCTCGACAACGCAGTGATGCAGGGTTTTTCCGAGGTGACTTTCGGATTTCACATTTGACGCGGCAATCAAGGGAGCCGGTGGCTTTCCGAAGGAGGTTATGAGTCGATCAGCCGCCAATTATTTCGAAATCTCAAGGCGCAACGCTTGCTCCTTGAATTCGACGATCTTCGCTCGGGCTCTTTTGAGCCGCTCTGCGATGTGCCCGAGGAAAAATTTGTCGTTCTAGGATTGATCACAACCAAGCGGCCGGAGCTTGAATCGATGGCTCTTCTGAGCCAGCGCATTACCGAGGCGAGCCGATACATCTCGATCGAACGATTGGGATTGAGCCCGCAATGTGGCTTCGCGTCCTCGATCATCGGCAACCGAATTTCTTTCGAAGACCAACGCAGAAAACTAGAGCTTGTCGCGAAAACCACGCGCGCGGTGTGGGGATAAAGCAAAGAGGGCGTATGCTATACGCCGCTACGTTTTGGATTCCGGCTCGCGTAACGCCAAACCGCGTTGGCCCCGATGCGATTTTGGCGGCTTCCGTCTACAGCCCCATCGCCGCCGCGTTTCTTCCCGCCAAGCGCGAAAAAACCACATTGCGCGTTTGGCCGGTGCAGGAAGGATAGTTATGAAAAAACAACCCGACGATGTCGCCGGAGGCGAAGAGACCACGAATCGGATTATTCGACGTGTTCAGCACCTGAGCTTGGGTATTGATCTGTAACCCGCCGAACGTAAATGTGATGCCGCCCGTAACCGCGTATGCCCAATACGGCGGCTTATCGATCGTGTCGGCCCAATTGGATTTCTTCGGCACGATGCCTTCCGTTGAGCGCCCGTCCAACTTGGTAGCATCGAACGGAATATCTTTGCGCACCGCATGGTTGAATTCAGCAATAGTATGATTCAGCACCGTGGGCTCGATGCCGATCTTTGTCGCCAGGTCATCGATACTGTCGGCTTCGATGGGATGAGAAAACTCATAATACCGTTGGTTCAATAATCCCGTCGCCTTCTGATCATAGATTTGGTACGCGACGGCGCCCGGTTGACCGAGCACTGCCCAACCGGTTTTAGCATAGGTATAGGAATGGCGCGCCTCGCCTTCATCGAAAAAACGCTGGCCAAGGGAATTGACCGTGATCCCGTAGGTGTAACCGTAGCGATTCGCTTTGTTGCTGATTTCCACATCGGGAAACGTGGCATCGATAGGAGTCGCGTGGGCGCCCTGCCAATGGCCGGCTGTCTTTGCGCCGAGCTCAATGGCCATCATGAGTACCTCGCCGGTGTCATGCTTGCTACCGCGCACTTTCATCAAATCGGCGTTAGCACCGAGATACCGCGCGCGTTTTTCCGTGCTGGCCTGAAAGCCCCCGGCACAGAGGATTAGCGAATTGGCGCGCATTTCATACTCTTCGTGGGGATCGGAGACGCGCACGCCCTTACTACTGCGGTCATTGCCGAGCAGCGCGGTGACGCGAGATTCGTAGCGGAGCTCGATCCCCATTCGCGTCGCGATCTCGCGCCATTGCATCAGCTGTCCGAGACCGCCACTCACGCCACCGACGGGATGAATCACTAAACCGGGTTCGAAATAATACCGGCCGTCGATGATCACATGGCTGTCGATGTCCCAGTTGATGCCGACTTCGCGCATCCAGTGAATCGCCGAGTTCGATTGCGACACCAGGACTTCGGACAATTCCTTGCTGATTCGGCCGCGTGTAACCCGTTGCAAGTCGGCATGGAATTGCTCCGCTGTGTAAGCGGGCAGATGGAGCTTCGCGAAAGTCGCGTCATCAATATCGGGCAGGAACTGGCGAATCTCGTCGGCGCCCGAAAATACCCAGCGAAATCCGGTATGGGAGAACCGCGCGTTGCCGCCGAATTCCGGCTCCGGAGCCTTTTCGAGCATGACCACTTGGGGCGCGCCGGCTTGTTTTGCGGCCACCGCGGCTTCAAACGCCGCGCTACCACCGCCTATTACGACCACGGGGACAGTTTCAGTTCTCATCATTCATGCTTACCTGGCGAAAAATTCAAAATCCGAATCTCGCAATACAAACAAGCCTCACATCCAAATCAGGAGCTTCGACTGTTGCTTCAATCTGGTGATTTAAAATTTTCTTAAGCGGCGACTTTTAGAATGGACGATTCAGTTTTTCTTGTAGACGTTTTGAATGAAGCCCGAGCTTTCAAGCTTGTTCATAAACGAGCTATCGATGACACTCTCCACTTTGACTTCCGAAACCTTGGGATTGACATGGGTGAGAAGCCGCTGCAATCGCTTCATGCCGTCCAGACTCGGGGTCGGCACGCGCTCGAATGAATTCACCACTGCTTGGTAAGACTCTTCGGCGTCCCCCGGATTGGTCAAGCGCAGATTTGCAGCGATCAGCCGTGTTACCTTCTCTCGATTGGCGGGATCCACCGTCACGGCGATGGCTTCGATCATCGTCTTTAAATATCCTTCGATCACTTGCGGTTTGCTCGCTGCCGTCCGGCGCGTCGTCACCAGGGTATTTTGCGGCAGTGTCACCCCCGCCGCTTTAAGGTTGTAGAGGACCGGATAACCCTTTCCGTTGTAAAGATCGCCCACCGCTCCTCTGATGCTGGTCGCTTCGATGCTGCCGCTTTCGAGCGCCAGGCGCCGGTTTATCTCGGTGCCGGAGATCGTCAGAAACGTAATATGCGCTTGCCCAGGATCGAGATTTAGACCTTGCAGCGCAAGCAGCGAGACCAAATGGGATGTCGACCCGGGGCCGCTGATCGCGATACGCTTGCCGCGCAAGTCTTCTGCTTTCTTGATCTCGGGTCGCACGTTCAAACGATAATCGAGCTTGAGGTGAAAGTTGGCGATACCGATGAGATCCGCGCCGCTCAGCCCGGCGTTGAGGAGATGCCCCGGCCCGATGATCGCGGTATCGATTTCACCGGCGAGCAATGCCGCCACCGCGAGCGGATTTCGCGGCATCAGAATAAATTGCGCATCGAGGCCGTACTTTTTGAACAGTCCGAGGTCGCGCGCGACCCAGACGGCGGCCATGCTTTCGCTGGTGACGCTCGAAGCGAAATTGGATTTTGTTTGAGCGGCGATTCGCTCGGGCGTAACTAGGACGAGCGCCAGGCCGATCGCGGCGCAACTAGCGGGCGGCAACCAGAAACCCAAACCGCGATGACGCCAGCATCTCATCGCCACGACCTTGTTAAATTGGCAGCGGATTAGCCGCCACGGCAAGCATTAGAATACCGGTTTAGCTAGTTTTCTTTTTTCCCGCCCAGCGGTACCACGTTCTCAAACCCGTGCTCGGAGATATCGAAATAGTTACCGTCGGGATCGGAGCCGCGGGTTTCAGCATAGGGACGGCCGTTCGGACGAGGCTTCGGCAGCTTGTTCGGATTGATCTTTTTCAGCCGCTCGACAATCTTCTCGCCGCTCTCGACCTCGAAGCCAAAATGATACAATCCGTTGGGCGCCTGCTGCTCGTGATTGGGCAAAATAGCGAGATTGAAGTAGCCGTCGGTCAGAAAAATCGCGCCGCCCTCGTTTTTATCCTTGTGCAACATCTGCATCTCGAACACGTCCATGTAAAACGATGCGAGCTTTCCGGTGTCTTCCGTGCGAATCGCCAGATGGCGCAGCTTAGGCATACAAAACCCCCTTGACTGTAAATTAGTTCACCCTTGTCCTGATAAGTTGGAAATGTCAAGAAAGCCCAGCGAGCCCCGCTGAGCGCCATGGCACACTAATGTAATTCGAGTTCGATTTGGTCGCGATCGACGATCATCGGCAGCATCGCCTCACGAATTACTTTTTCGCTGACTTCGCCGAACCTTTGCTTGAAGCGATCCAGCGGCACCACCGCTTTCGCCATGGCGCGGTGCCCACCCGCGCTGCCGATGTCATCGTAGAGCCGCTTCATAATCTCGCCGGCGCTCTTGACGTAGCCGACATTGCGTACCGAAATCACCACCCGGTCTTTTACCAGACCGGAGACTACGCTCCAATCCACGCCTTCGATCTGCAGGCAGAATTCGGCCAACTGCGGAATCACGTCTTCGCGATTGATTTCACCCAGATGAATCACCGCGACACCGTTATCGACTTGAAGCCGGCTCAGGGCGCGGCCCATCGCCTCGAGGTCCTCGCGCGGTAGCGCCGGCCTCTCGATGCGCGCGATCATCGCCTTGTTGGCGAGCGGATACAAAAAATTGAACGCGCTCAAATCGGCCAGGTTGCTGCCCCGCTCGAGAAATAACGTATCGGTCTTGATGCCATAAACCAGAGCTGTGGCGAGGCGCTGCGACGGCTCCATTCCCGCAGCGCGCAGATATTCGGTGAAGATCGTCGACGTGGCGCCGTAGCCGCTGCGCAGATCAGCAAAGCGTGCCTTGAACGCGATCCTTTTAGGATGGTGATCCACCACCAGGTCGACTCGGCCCAATGGCTGTTGAAAGTATGGTGGCTGCACGTCCACGAGCGCCAAGCGGGCGCCATCTTTATGAAGATCCTCATAGGAAATCTTCTCGATATGGATGTCGAGCAGCCGGATCATCGCGAGATTCTCCGGCCGCGTGATTTCGCCGAAGGTCACAATCGGCGTAGTCGGACGATTGCGTCCGAGTAATTCGCGCAGGGCCAGTGCGCTGCCGATGGCGTCGGGATCTGGATCATGTTGCAGCAGAATGTGGATTTTCTTACCGGCCGAAAAGAGCGAACGAATCCGTTCGACTTTTTTGACGTTCAGGGTATCGAGAAGCTGCGAAGCGCAAAATTCCTCGAAGATATCGGAGAGCTGCAAATGGCGCAGGAGCGGATCAGGGGTTTCTTTGTGATGGCCGTTGTCCTCGGAAGTCAGCGACACAATGGAGACCATTTTATCGAGGGAGCGAAGCAAACGGCAGACGCGGTCCTGCAGTTCGGAGTCGCGCAGAAGCACGATCGCCTGGTCGATGTATTGGAGCTTGATCTTTTTGTAGGTTTCTTCCTTAAGCAGGTCGCCGTGCCAAGCGTTGCCGCCGCGCCGTTTGATCGCCCGGGCCACTTTCTCGTTCGGAACTAAATAGCGAACCTCGCGCTGCTCCGCAGCGACATTGCGCATAAACTGGAATAAGAGATCGTCCTCGCAAATGGCTAAGTATTGCATCAGCGTGCCTCGGGTGAGAATTTAGCGCGGGAGGTTTTGCGAGAGCAAATCGGCGGAGAAATCGCTCGTTGGCACGGGCCGGAGTCTAACACTAGGGTAGGACCAATGCTAGGGTAAAAATTGATGGAAAGTTTATACGTAAACTATTTGTCTCATCTGCAAGACCATGATCAATAGCGGCGAACGTGGTTTCGGCCTTCCAAAATTCAGCCATGTTGAGCGCGAGCGCCGCTGGTCCCGCGTCCGCGAGCTCATGCACCGAGACCAAATCGACGCAATTATCGCTTTTCCCAATCAAGGCCACTGGGATCAATTTCAAGCCGACACTCGTTATCTGACTCACATCGGCGGCCATCAGACGGAAGTCGCGGTGGTGTTTCCTGTATCCGGCGAGGTCACTGCGTTTGTCCGCGGCAGCAATGAAATCGAGTGGTGGCGCATCGCTCAAGACTGGGTGAGAGAGATTCGCTCGAGCCGCCGCTCCTGGGGCGAACCCGTTATCGAGCGCATGAAGGAACTCCAACTCGATCGCGGCCGCATCGGCATCAGTGGTTTGAGCGGATTGCTGCGCGCGCCCGAGGGAACCGTGGTGGTGGGAATACTGGAGAAGGTGCGCCGCGCATTTCCCGCGGCCCGCTTCGATAATGCAACGGAACTCTTGCAAGAAGCGCGAGCGGTCAAAGGCGCTGAGGAAATTGCCTGGATCGAATGTGCCGCGGAAATACTTGATCGAGTGGTGGCGGCGGTACTTGCCAAAGCCAAACCCGGCGTCATGGAAACTGAAATGGTGGCGACGATCTGGCACACAATCATCGCGAACGGCGGCGATTACCCCTCGATGACCCACTGGGGCGCGGGAAGCGGTGTGCCCTGGGCGTGCCGCATAGCGCCGCATCGTGCACTTCAGGCCGGAGACATGATCAACACCGAGCTCGAAGCCAAGTACGGCGGCTACATTGCGCAAACCGTGCAGGCCGTGAGCCTTGGAAAAATTCCCACTGAGCTGAAACAGGCCTTCGAGGTCAGCGTTCGAGTCTTTGACGAGCTGATCGAATGCATGCGACCGGGCGTTTCTTTCCGCGAGATCGTGCTGCTCTATCAAAAGCTGGTACGCGACTCGGGCCATACGCCAAAAGGCATGCTGCTCCACGGCCGCGGCATCGGCGAAGACCGCCCGCAGGTCACTGGCGAGATGGATGGCGATATTTACAATAGCCCGACCTACACGAAACATCTCGATCTGCCGCTGGTAGAGGGCAATGTCTTCGTGCTCAAGCCCGGTGCTATGCCCGACGATGCGCCGGATTCGATTCGTTGCGGTGATACGGTCGTGATCGAAAAACACGGCGCGCGCCGCTTGGGCAAACGAGCTTTTCGCTTTCCGGAACTCTGCTGACATGAACCGTCGAACGTGCAGAGTTTTTTCGAATGGATCCGTTGACGCCGGCACAGTATTGTGTACTTTGCCGTGAACGAATTTTTTTTCTGTCGGAGGTACGCAATGGTCGCGGAGATTCGTTACGGCATCCACACCATCGATCATATCGTGATTCCAGTGCGCGACCTGACGCTCAACCAGTCGTTCTACACCGGCGTCCTCGGTCTGAGTTTTAAGATGCTCCGGCGCAATCCGGACGGCAGCCCGCGCCAGACGTACGTCCTTGCCGGCGAGAACATCATCGGACTTCACTTGCCGGGCATCAGTGCGGGGCCATCCCCGAGTGCGGCGCCTCGCGTCGGTATCGGCGTCTCGCCAGAGCGTTTTGCCGAGATCGAAGAAAACTTTCGCCGCGCCAACCATATTTTTCGTGGTCCCGTCGATCATTCAGTTGGCGCACCTCTGGTCCGCTCGCTCTATTTTGACGATCCGGACGGCAACCATTTGGAAGCGTGCGTGCGCCGGATCGAGCCGCTGCGCGAATGCATCAGCCACACGGTTTTTGAAACAATCAACCGAAAAAAATCCCTGACCTTTTATTCCGAAGCCCTCGGTAGCGGCGTACCGAGGATTTGCGGCTCCGAGACAATGCTGGCCACGCAGAGTGGACAGATGATCGGTCTAATAGAAGTGGAGAGACTATCGCAGCGCAGTAAAAAACACGGCCGCGGTTGTCATATGGCGCTGAACGTTCCCCAGGAAGACTTCGAGTCGATGGCGGCTCTGGTCGAGCGTTATGGCGGCAAAACCCAAGGCGATAAACGAGCTGAGGATGGCCTACGCCCGCAAGGCGAACGCAGCATCTATTTTTTTGATCTCGACAACAATCGCCTGCAAATTACCGCCCACGCGTCGAATCAGCCGGAGGAATTGCTGTCGGACGCTGAAAAGTGGCGCCGGATTATCGCCAATCGCACGGAGCATGGCCGCGGCTTGAGTCGTTGGGAAAGCGGCGGCAAAAAACTCCTCTAATCAAAATTTTAACCACGAAGGCACAGAGACCGCGAAGTTGGAAACAGAGGGATTCGTCTCTTCGTGATCTTCGTGTCTTCATGGTTAAAATTTTCGCCTGTATTAGCTTTTGCGAGCAATGATCAATGTCGTTCCCGGCAGCGTCTTCGGAATCTCTCCATAGGAGTCGATCGACCTGAAGCCCGCTTTTGTCAACCAATCGGAATATTGGGATAGCGTCCAACACTCGCCTTCCGGCGTGTGGGTCAAAGTATAGACCGAAAAGCGCAAAGCAAAAGTTGGCTCGGTGCGCTCTTCATTGGGGACGAAGTCATTAACCACAAAGATTCCGCCGGGTTTAAGCGCCGAGTAGGATTTGGCGAAGAGTTTTTGATTCCCCAGCGGCGATTCGAAGCGGCAAAAGTTGCTCGCAACCACTAAATCATAATAATCCGTTTCAATGGGCGCCGTGTGGTGTTCCCCGTCAATAAAGCGGATCTTGCCTTCGAGGCCGCGCGCTTGATTAACTTTCTTCGCCACCGCGTTCACGTTCGGCCAGTCGAGCTGCGTTACTTCAGCAGTCGAATCGCGAGTTAAAATCGCCATACCGAAGATGCTCGAGCCGCCGGCGATGTCGAGAACCTTGAGTCCTGTTCTTTCACTGCCAATCTTTAGAAGGTCACAGAGAGCCTTGGCGGCCGGCTCGGCGATCACGATGATGCCGAGCACGAGTTTTTCCCAGACTTTTAGCTCTGCGCCGGTGTCCATGCGGCTAAGCGGCTTGCCGGTTTTGAGTGACTCCTTGAGATGGGCCATGCCGTCCCAGAGCGCCAGCGCGACGTGGCGAAAATCGCCGACGTAGGACGGCTTGCCTCTAACCAGAAAGGCATCCGCCATGGGCGTGAGAAAATATCCGCCGTCACGTTTTTGCACTAACCCCAATGCCGGCAAGCTATCGAGGACAATGCGCGTCGCGCGCGCATCGGTGCCCGCCAACCGCGCAATTTCGTCAGCCGAATGACTGCCGTCATGAATCAGGGTGAAAAAATCATATTCGATGGAAGCGTCGAGGATCTGGCTATTGGCGAAATCCCCGAGGATCCGCATCAGCGGCCGCGGCGAAAGCTCTTGGATACGGGTTTCATCGGCCATGGCTGCAGATTTTTGCCTCCTGGTTATTCACAAACGACGCTCGAAATTCTTACCTGGACGCGCAAACAAAATCCCCCGTATCCCGCTTTGCCAAAGGGGGAAGAGGGGGATTTCTTCATAGTGATGCAAAATTTCAAATGTGTTTGTTTATACTTTGTAAAATCCTTCTTTTTTCACGTACTGGTATACTCCCTCGAAAAACCACGCGAAGTACGCGGTGCCGGTGCGCAAGCAGTATTCGAGATTGAATCCCGGTCGCGTCTCCGCCTTTCCTTCTTCGAGCATCTTCTTGAGCACCGTCCAATCGAGATCCGCATGGGCCATGACGCCGTCGTGCTCCTCGAGATCAGCTTTCGCGTGCATACGAAAGTAGACGATCTTTTCCTCCGGGATTTTGTAGTTTTTCCGTAGCGCGCCGCCGAAGAACTTGGCCCAGTGACCGACTGCTTCCTCGACGCAAAACGACGCCCACCATTCGACCATGGTGCCTTCGTAAAGCACACCGCGGTAATACTCGAGAAAGGCGCGGCACTCCGGCAGCATCTCGTAGTCGATCATTTCGTCGTTTGTGAGTCCAAAATTACGGCCCTGCTCGAGGACGATCTGAATGTGGCCGGGCGGCTTCGGATGAATCATCTCGTCCGCGACGTGGTTGGCAAAATGCTTTTGCAGCTCGGGGTGGCGCTTGAAAAATGGCAGGTGGCGCTGGTAGGCGACACCGTGAAAATTGTTGATTTCGGCAACGAAGCCATACCAGTTCTGCCAAAATATTTTGATCGCTTCCATCGGCAAGCTGCCATTCGCCATGTCGTTGTGAAATCGACCCTTGATGAGCCAGCGATCGGCAATCTCGGCCAGATATTTTTTCAAATCGGCGATGATCGCGTCGGCTTCCTGTGGCGCGACTCGCTTACCGGAAAAATCCTGTCTTCCAAGTCCCATATTTTCTCCTCACGTCGGCGCTCAAGTTGGGCGCGCCGACGTCTCTTTGTTAACCTTGAATGTTGAACAGCAACGCTTAATAGATCGCACCGGGGTTTAATATGTTGTTGGGATCCACCAGTTGCTTGATTTCTTTGATGACGTCGTACAGATTGCCCAGCCTGCCATATGGGAGCGGCCCCTTCGTGCTCAAGGTCGGCGCGGTCCAGACCACGCCCCGCTCATTGCTGAATTGTTGCACCATCCCCATCCACTTCCGCAGTTTTGCGACATCGTCGTCATCGTAGGGGTTGTAGAACACGAAATACTCCTCTTTGATGGCAAAATCACGTGTCACGTAGCTATCGTGCTGGGGTGAATGCTCCGCGTCCCAAAGCCCGCACTCACGCTTGGCGGCCTCGTCGAGATCGTACATCTCCTGGAGAAATGTCAGCGGGTACATCTTGGAAGTGACCGCGAACATTCCGGTGTGGCGCACGACCGAGCTGCACCAGCCGTCCGGACCCATCACATGCCAATCCGGCCAGCCGTGTAGCCCATGCTCCTGCGCTTGGGCGCCCATTCCCTTTTCGGCGATCTCGGGGACATCGATTGCGCCGGCATCACGATAAATTTGCCGCATCCATTTTTCTTTGTATTGCAGTTCATCGCCGGCGCGCGCCATCAGCATGGTCTTTAAAAAAAACCAGCCGTCATCGGGAACTTTACGTTTGTCGTAAAGCCCCTCTTCCATCGGCCAATGGTACTGCCAGCGATCGGTAAAATGGATATCGTAAATAATTTCGCTCTTCACGAGTTGCATCAGCGCATCCTGAGCGTTTTTCAGCTGATCGCGGCGAAACGAATAGCAGTAATCGTGTAGCCACTCGCGCTTGCCTTCGATGGCACGGAGGCAGACTTTGCTGATGATGCCCATGGAGCCGGCGGCGAGGGTGAAAAGGCCGAGGAGATCCGGCAGATGAATCCATTTTTGAAAAGGTCCAAAAGGAGTCCCCTGATTGGCGAGCGCCCCGAGCCGAATGATTTCACCGTTGGCGAGAATCACTTCCAGGCCGAGCACCATGTCGGCGATCCAGCCGTAGCGGGTCATGCCGTAGCCGATCCCGCCCTTATTGATCATCGCGCCGATCACCACCGCTGGTCCGTAAGTTCCAAAATTCGGCAGCATCAGGCCATGTTTTCTGAGCGCACCATGAATCGCATAAACACTCGCGCCGCCCTCGGCGATGACATACTGCAGGGTTGGGTTCACTTCCAAAATTTTGTCCATGCCGAGCATGTCGAGGAGTAGCCCGCCTTTTAAGGGCGAGCTGATGCCCATGCCGACGCCGCCCTTCGCGACGATCGGAATCTTGTGCTGGTTTGCGAAACGGAGAATCTCAGCAACCTTATGCTGGCCAGCGCTGTCGGATTCGATACGAACGATGACATCGGGTAGCGCACGGTATGCGCCGTAGGCGAGGGTGTGCTGGTAGTTGATTTTGTCGATCGGATTGGTCGAGATGCGCCGCGGACCGACAATCTCGCTTAAGCCGGCAATAATCTCGTCGAGCGACAGCATAGGATTGGAAATAGCCAAATGGCTAAGGGTCAGGGCGAAGGATGACCTGTTGAACGGTGATCCTAATTTTTTAAAGCTGCAGATGACTGCCGCCGGTAACCAAAATATGGCTGCCGGTGAGCATCGCGGCTTCCTCGCCCGCGAGAAAAGCAACCGCACCCGCGACATCTTCCGGATAGAGATGTTTTTTCAGTGGTCGCGTTTCTTTGACCCGCTCTCTATACGCCTCAGGCATAATCAGGGAGGCATCCGTTAAGGTGAATGCGGGCGTGACTACATTCACCGTTATTCCAAGTGGCCCCAACTCGATAGCCATCGTGTCCGCCATTGATTCGAGCGCAGATTTTGCGGCGGCGTAAGCTCCCATTCTGGGCAGGGGCTGTTGCGCCAGCCGCGAGCTAACCACAATGATCCGTCCCGCTTGTTTTTCTCTCATTTTCGGCAAGCACGCACTGACACAGTGAAAAAAAGCCGAGAGCTCGTGCTCCACCGCGCGGTGAAAATCGCCCCACGCAAGCTCGTGAAGCGCTCCCACCTGGAACGAAAAGTAAGCGTTGTTGACTAAAATATCGATGGCGCCAAGGTCGCGCTCTGCACCCTGCACCATCCGTTCGATTTCTTCGCCTCGGGTCACATCGGCTTGCGAAATAACGCCGCGTGCACCGCGCGCTTTCACCTCATCGAGAACTTTCTCGGCCGCGGCTTGGTTTTGATGATAATTCACCACGACGGCGGCGCCACGTTGCGCAAGGCGAATCGCTACCGCCGCGCCAATGCCCCGGCTTGCACCGGTCACCAGAGCGACCTTCCCGCTCAGTGCTTCGTTGTTCGAACGATCCGCCACAGGCACGGTTGGCTTAGATTGCGACGGCGTCCTCCGACGCGCCTTTCTCGTATTTCGCGGCGTTGTTTTTGAACGAGAGAAATTTCATCTTCACGTAGGGCGAACTATAACCGTTCAAAATTCGGTCGATCCGACCGGGCTTGCTATAAAAGGATTGGAAAGCCCAGCCCGTGAGTTCGCCGAGTTGTTGGCGGCCCAGATACTTAGTCGGCATCACACAGTGTTCGAGATCATAAAGGCTCAGATTGTCGATTTCGATCAGACTTTCCTTGACCGCCTTCTTGTAAATCGGCGAGCCGGGGATCGGGTTGAGCAGTTGAATCATCACGATGTCCGGATCGATCTCGTCCACGGCCTTGGCGCGCTGGCGAACCTTCGCTTCATCATCCTCCCAGAAGCCGTTTAGATAAGTCGAGATGGTTGAAATATCGTTTTTGCGCAGAAATTGGATCAGGTCTCGGAGCTCTTTGACGCCCACTTTCATGTTACCTTTGCGCGCTTCGGCGATTTCCTCGTCGGTGCCGCCGTCGATCCCGATCAGAACCTGATAGAGCCCGACTTTGCGCAATCGCTGGATGAGGTCGGCATCGCGGATCAGATTCTGCGCCCGGCTCAGGCAGAACCAGCTGACGTCGAGCTGTTTTTCTTCCAGCGCTTCAACCAAATCCACCATTTTTTGACGGTCGGAGTTAAAGTCATCATCCATGAAGGTCAAGGCTTTGACACCGTACTTTTTGTTAAGCAGCTCCATCTCGTCCGCTACCGCGCGACCGCCGCGCGTCCGATGGGAGCTGAAATCGCGCGGACTGCGTGGATCGACGAGCCACCATTCATAACAAAAATGGCAAGCGCCTTCGCAACCCCGCGAGGTCACCGCCTCGTTATAGTTGGGAATCACCGAATACCCATAATACCTGTCCATTGGAAAAAGATCGTAGGCGGGCATCGGCAGCTCGTCCAGATTGCTGATCACTGGCCGCGCCGGATTGAGCACGATCTCGTCCCGTTTGCGCCAAGCCAGGCCCCGGATGCCGGCAAGATTCGGCGCCGTTTTCTTGAGCTCTTCGAGGAGTTCCCAGAGCGGATACTCGTTATCTCCAAACACTCCAACGATAGCGAAGTCGAGTTGCGGGTTCTCGGCCATGATTTTCTGCGGCACCGCCGTGTACATCAAGCCGCCGCCCACGGTTATCGTTTCCGGCCGGTGTCGTTTGATCAACTTCATTGCCGCGTGAAAGCGGTTGAGCTGCGCTGCTCCGCCAGCCGCCGCAATCATGGCCCCGAAAAAAACGACGTCTGGCCGGCGCTGTTCGATGGCGTCGATCATTTGCTCGTCGTCGAGACCGAGCGCTCGGCAATCGAGGACCGCCACATCCGCGGCTTCTTTCTCGCGAATGAAGGCCGCGACTTGCGCGTGTAATGGGTTCACGGCCAAATGTCGGTCTCCCCACGGTGCCCAATTGCCCATCGGGGGTGTCACAAACAGGAGGTTCATGAGATCTCCTAGTACTGGAGAGATTGTTGCAAACAAAAATAGTTAATACATGAACGATTGTCAAGTTTAGACCGCCAAATAGCCTGCAAGGGAAATATCGCATTGCGAGGAAAAACTTTCTTGAAACGGGTACTTGAAATGATTTGACAACCCTGTAGCCTTTTGGTAGTGGTTCGCAGGCTGGCAAGTTTAACAATCTTCTAACCGGTTCACAGGGAGGGTCATTTATGGCTCAAGTTGCTCAAGAAGAATTATTAGATATCCGAGTCGCGGAAGCATCCGCCGCGTACAAGTTCTATCTTAATCAAGAGCGGAAGATTCTCGGCGGAGTCTCTGTATTTATATTCTTGGCGATTTGGGAACTGTGCGGCAATACCTTCCAGCTGATCAACCCGATGTTCATGAGCGCGCCCTCACTGATTGTCAAAGCCGCCTGGCAAATGTTCGCTTCGGGAGAGATCTGGAACGATCTTTATATTAGCGGCATCGAGTTCGTCTGGGGATATGTTCTTTCCATTGTCGTCGCCATTCCCTTCGGCATCGCCATCGGCTGGTATAAAAAATTCGCCTACGTCTGTGACCCGTTCGTGAACGCGATGAACGCCACGCCCCGGGTTGCCTTACTTCCCTTGGTTATTATCTGGCTCGGTATCGGCATCCTGTCGAAAGTCGGAATCATTTTTCTTGGCGCCGTCTTCCCGCTTTTGATCAATACCCGCGATGGCGTCAAAACCACACCCGCGAACCTTCTCACGGCGGCGCGCAGTTTCGGCGCTTCCGAATGGCAGATCTTCAAGTCTGTCGTCCTTCCCTCTACGGTTCCGTTTATATTGACCGGTTTGCGTCTTGCCGTCGGCCGCGCCCTGATCGGTGTTATGGTCGGTGAACTATATGCGGCTACGGCGGGCATCGGTTTTATGATTACGGTTGCCGGCGCCACTTTTCAGACGGATAAAGTATTTGTCGGTGTTTTGATCTTCGCGATCAGCGGTATGGTACTGACCGATCTCATCGATCGTTATGAAGCTCGGTTCGATAAATGGCGTCCGAAAGTGGGCGCGGAATAATTCGTCATCACTCCGTTTTTGAGTAAAAGTGGCGCCGGTGATTCCGGCGCCACTTTTTTTGTGCGATTGAAAAGCCGTATTCAGGATCATCCTGCCGACACCGCCGGTTTAGTCCGTTACTCCCTCGTCTTGTAATTTTTTTATTGTTATAAGATCTGGATGACCAGCCAGCGTCGCCAACTCGTAGTCCGAGCCGTGATCTTCGTCGCGTTGGTGGTGCTGCTCTTTTTTTTCAGTCGTTACATTCCTCGGCCGTTCAGCGCCTTCGCTCCGCCGGGCGAAGATTTTGACGATTTTGAAGGGATCTACTCTAATCGGGATAAGCTCAGCAAGTTTCTGCAGAGTCTAGGGCCGTATTCTCCTGCCGTTTTTGTGCTGTTGCAGGTTCTCCAGGTCGTGGCAGCGCCCTTTCCGGGCGAGCTCACCGGCGTCGCCGGCGGGTATGTATATGGTGAAACCGTCGGGTTTCTGCTGTCGACTGTGGGATTATCCTTGGGCTCGTGGGTCGCCTTCGAATTGGCAAGCATTCTCGGTCGCCCGTTCGTCGAACGGTTCGTCAAGCGGGAAGTTCTGGAAAGATTCAACTTTCTGACCACCAGAACTGGCACGTTCATCTGCTTCGTGCTTTTTCTTTTTCCTGGGTTCCCGAAGGACTACCTGTGTTACGTCCTTGGACTCAGTCGAATGAAACTCAGCACCTTTTTAATCGTCGCGGTGATTGGACGGATCCCGGGTACATATCTGCTCACCATGCAGGGCGCAACTATTCGGAACGAGGAATACCACACGTTCGTAATCTTTGCTTTCGTGTCGTTCGCCGCTTTAGGTCTCGCTTACCTGTACCGAAACCAGATCTTCGCCTGGATCAAGCAGCGCCACGACCATCGATAGGTTCGCTCGGAACGGTTCCCTTCAAAACTTCAAGCCGCGTGTCAAAAAATAAAAAATCGGCGCGACGAGAATGCGGTACCATGCGAAAGGTGTGAGTTTGCCGCGCTGAAGAAAATTCACAAAAACTTTCACGGTGATGAGCGCGACGATAAAAGAAATCACAAAACCGACGCCGAGCTGCAAAAAATTTTCTGGCGCCATTTCATGGCGCATCTTGAGCAGCTCGTAACCACTCGCTGCCACCATCACCGGCACAGCAATCAAGAACGAGAATTCCGCGGCGCTTTTTCGATCTAACCCGAGCAGCATCCCACCGACAATGGTCGCTGCGGCGCGCGATGTACCGGGCCAAAGGGCGAGAACCTGGAAAAGACCGACGCCTAAGGCTTGCGCAAGCGTGAGTCTTTCGAGACTGTTGGCCTTTCGCTTTGCGGCATAACGCTCCACGAGGAGAATTGCGATGCCGCCGACAGCTAGAGCTAACGTAACAGTCGTTGGATTGAACAGTCGCTCTTTGATTATGTGGCGCGCTCCATAGCCGACAAGCAACGCAGGAAACGTCGCAAGCGCAATGCGCCAAATACCTGACCAGCCTTGCAGGTTCGAGGCCTGAAAGCCGCTTATGGGATGGGGGATCAATCCGACAAATCGGCGCCAATAGAGCAGCACCACGGAGAGAATGGCGCCGAGCTGAATGATCACCTCAAAGCTCGCCGCTGGGTCACCGACAAATCCGAGCAGATGCCCCGAAATAATCAAGTGTCCTGTGGAAGAAACCGGCAGAAATTCGGTAATCCCCTCAACCATTCCTAAAAGGATCGCAATCAATAGTGCATTCATGCCGACCTCGTTCTACAGCACCTCAACGATTGGACACCAATACGTATTCGTCAACCCGCACAAGGGGCTTCGGTGTTTCGCCAATTGTCTCGGCCAATTGGTTTAAGTTCTTATCTTTCAGGATGACCAGAAATGGCTGCCTTCGAGTCTTCCACTGCTTAGCAAAATCGTCCAAATTGAAAATCGCTTTGCCCCATGGGGTTACGGGATCGTGCCGTTTGCCAATAGTGTAATAATTTCCTAAAAACGTGCGCTTTTTGCTTTCGTGTGTGATCAGCCAAACCGGTCGCTCGGCGCGGAGATAAAAAGGCAATCCCGACATATACGTCTCGAACAATGCTACTTGTTCCCCGCTTCGCAGGTGGGACAACACTGCCATCGCGGTTTGTTTCGCGGAGCGATCCGGGGCTGCCGAGATCATCACTTCTGTAAGCAACATAAAAAACACGCTCAAGCCGACAACCTGGGCGAGGTAGATGGGGCCTTGCCGCACTCGATCGTGAGTAATCCATCTGCTCGCCATATAACCCAGAATCACCAGTGAGACTGTCGCATAGAGCCAAAGGAGAAAGGCCATGTCCGAAAACCGCTGAATCTGATGCGCCAAAATCGTTGGATAAAATGCTCCGAGCAGCAGATAAAGCGCGTTCAGGCTTTGCACGACCCAAATCGATATCATCACCCAGCGCAACTTGGATCCGGACTGCTCATACAACCCGACTATTGTTGCGCCGGCTAATATGGAAAGTGCCGGAAAGATTGGCAGAATATAGTGCGGCAACTTCGAATGGGAAGCGGAAAAAAACAACAGCGGCACGGATACCCAAAGGACAAGATAGACTGTTTTGTCATCCCAACTTCTGCGCCACAGATTTTTGATGATCCAAGGAAGAACAAGGGTCCACGGGAAAAAACCGACCAGGGCAACACCAATGAAGTAATACCAGGGCTCCGAGCGATCGAAGCTGGCAGTCGTATAGCGGCCGAAATGCTCCGCCCACAGATAATAATTCAGGTATCCGGGGTTTCGCGCTTCGGCCTGAAGATACCAGGGGAGAACGACCGCAAGAAAAACGCCAGCGCCAGGAATTAGATAAATTCGGCGTAAGATCTGCCACCGTCGACGGAGCAAAATAAAAAGGAAGAACACGGTTCCAGGAATGACAAGCGCGACCAAGCCTTTGATGAGAGTTCCCGCGCCAAGAGCTAGATACATCGCCAGACAAAGAGCCGCGCGCCGGCGACGATTCTCGCTCTGCTTCGCTTCATAGAATGCCAACAGCGCGACAGTTTCACAGAAAGTAAGCGGCATATCGAAGATCACAGTCCGGGCGAGAATAAAAAATTCAACGCTTGTCACAAGAATCAGGGCGCTCCATAACGCCACCCAACCTCCCCAATAGGCTCGAGAAAAACGGTAGATCAAGAAGACACACCCAAGGGCAGATAACAGCGATGGAAGACGGGCCGTCCATTCCGAGACGCCGAAGAGTTGATAGAAAAGCGCGATCAGCCAATAAAAGAAAATGGGTTTGTCCAGAACCGGGTAAAAATTCTCATGCGGCGTAATCCAATCGTTCAGTAAGAGAACTTCCCGAGCCTTTTCGGCGTTGCGACCTTCGTCGGGCTCGAAAAGTGCTATGCTCCCGAGCTTATAGAGCAGGACGAAAGCAACCGCCGCGGTCAGTAGCCATGGCAGCCAATCATTTAGAAGGTCGGCGGAGGAGCGGGCTTCAGGAGAATCGGAGATCGTTTCAGCGCGTGACAATGGACAAGCTCACAGGAGTTAGCGAGCAGGTTTACCTGAGAACCGTTGATTTGCAAGGCATACCGCATCATTGCCGAGAACGTCCGACCGCGAAAGCGACCTGCTCGTGCGATCGGAATACCTAGATTGACAACCCGTATCCCGTATCGTAGCGTGATTTCTGCCGCCGGAGGTAACTATGTTCGGCAGTCTTGGCGCTCCAGAACTGATCGTAATATTTATCGTGGCCCTCTTGGTCTTCGGCCCAAGCAAACTTCCTGAGCTCGGCAAGTCACTCGGCGAAGCAATCCGTGGATTTAAGAAAGCGATTAACGATGCCGAGAATACTCCGGCCGATCCTCCACAAGCTCTGCACGACGACTCCAAAAATCGACGGAATTCGTAAGCTCGGATCACGCGCTCTGCTCTCCAGGATGAGCGATGACATCCGACTTTCCATCTGGCATTTGCTGTTTGACCACGCTACTGCTGCTCGCGGCAGTGGCACCCGGCTATTCACAACAGCCGGTCGCAAGTTTCTACTATGACGAGCGCGGCAGCGTGACACGTCAAGAGCAGGATACCAATCGCGATGGCAAAATGGATCGCTGGATCTATTATGATTCCAATGGACAAATCCGACGCATCGAGCAGGACGTCAATTTTGACGGCAAACCCGATACGACCGTCTACTACGAATCAGGAAGACCGGTCCGTCAGGAAATCGCCAGCAAAAATGACGGGCAGATCGACACTTGGATTTATCTCAACAGCAAAGGCGAAGTGGAGCGCAAGGGTCAAGATACAAACCATGCCGGCCAACCAACCTTGTGGGTCTATTACGAGAATGGGCAACCGGTGCGAAGCGATGAATCGAGCAGTAATGGAAGCGCTCGACAGCGGCGCGTTTTTTACAAAGATGGCAAGATCGTTCGGATTGAAGAAAACGCCAATGGAGACGGCAAGCCCGATACTTTTTCTTATTTTGAGAACGGCCAATTGGTGCGTAAAGAGCTCGATCGCAAACAGACCGGCAAAATCGACCTTTGGGGTTATTATCAGAATGGCCGCTTGATCAAACAGGAGGAGGATCTCCACGGGGACGGCAAGGTTAGCCGAGTCGTCTACTTTCGCGGTGACGAGGTCATCCGCCGAGAGGAGGACACCGCGCACCGCGGCCGTATGGATATGGTCGAATTTTTTTCCGGTGGGCGAGTGACAAAGCGGCTGCGTGACACCAAAGGCACCGGCAAATGGGATACGGTTTACTACTTTGAAGATAATCAACTCGTGCGCGAAGAGCGGGACACAAAAAGTACGGGCGTCCTTGATTTTAGAACCATTTACGATAAAGGGCAGATTGTTGCCCAAGAGGCAGATACCAATGGTGATCGTCGCGTTGATGTTTGGGTAAATTTTCAAAACGGCGAGCGGATTGAGCAGCTCGAAGACCAAACTTATCAGGGAAAGATTACCGCTCGCTACATTTTCAAAGGCGGTCAGATCATTGGGCAAGAGACGTTGGATAATCTCGAGCCGCCACGGGTTTCGAAGCCATTCACGACAGTCGACGAAGAGCTTAAGAGCGCTCTCGATGCCGCAACTGCGATACAGAGCCCCGCGAGCAATCCCGTTTCCGGATTGGTTTTGGAGCGCCAAATACAGTAACATCCGTTTTTTAAGGCTGTATCTATGAGAGCGCGATTCAGTGTATTGCTGCTAGCGCCGGTTGTCGCGCTCTACGCTTGCGGTCCGATGGCCGGGCAATCTCCACCCGGGTCGTCTGGCCAAAATCCTGCCAACGCTGCCAGTGCTCCCACCGCCTCTCCGGCAGCGCCGCAAAATCCCGACATCACCGGCTCGCAGCGCTGGCAGCACGCCTGGGACAAGGCGATGGAAGGCGTCGCGATGGGCGGCTCCCTCGGTGGACCCTATGGGGCGGGCGGCGGTTTGATCATTGGTCTGATCGCCGGGTTGATCACTGCCGACTCGCACTACGGCCAGATTAACAATCAGATCGATACAGAGCAGAAAAAAGATCAAAAGCTCGAAGCTGCCATTGAGCAAGAATTGGCGCGCCAGCGCGGCTTGGAAAATCAAATTTCCCAAGCTGGTGATAGCAGCACCGGCACCGCACCGGGCGGGCAACCGGTTTCAAACACTACGGCTCAGTCACAAGACACTGCACAACCGTCTCCGACCAAGCAACTTCCCGGCGAGAACACTGCCATTGCATCCCTGGGCAAACCGGCCGTAGCCCAGACGCCGCCGAGTCCATTCAAGAATGTTGAAGTGCGCGACTTGAACGGCGATGGCGTCGCAGATTTATGGATTTATTACAATCCCCAGAAGCCCGGTGAAATTATTCGTCAAGAAGAATCGACAAAAAGCGATGGCCGCGTTGATACCTGGAGCTATTTCAAAGACGGTAAGATGGTTCGTCGTGAGGTCGATACCAAACAACTCGGCAGACCCGATACGGTGTACTTCTACGATAACGACAAAATCGTTCGCGAAGAGCGTGACGAGGCCGGCTTGGGAAGTATTACCTATCGCGCCATCTATCAGAATGGCCGACTCGCCAAGCTCGAGAAAGACACCAATGGCGGCGGCCGGCCCGATCTATGGATTTATTATGATACCAGCCAAGATGGCGAGATCGTCCTCAAAGAAGAGCGCGATCTCAATGGTGATGGCATCGCAGATTTATGGGCATATTATGAAAATGGTCGCCTCGTTCGGCGCGACGTCAGTGCCGTCGGTCTCGAACTCCTCTCAAAGAAAGAAGAGCTTCCCGCAACGGTAACCGAATTGACGAAAATTTCTATTCCCGGAAATGAAAATGCAGCAGATCAACGCTGATTGGGAAGACTTTAGCGTTCTTTCGCCGTTTCGCAGTCCTTTTCTCATCCCGTCGGTGTTGTTTCACTCGATGCTGGCGTTGCTCGCGTTGCGTGCAGCGATGTTGCCGATCGCGAAACCCGAACAGGCGCCGATTTCCGTTCAGCTACTGGAACCCAGAGAAGGGACATCGCCGAACAAGAGTATCGGTCCAGCCCGCGGTCCGGGCGGCCCGCGCACAATGCCGAAATTGGGGACACCGACACCACCCATCCAACGAACCGGCAAATTGGATCAAGGCTCCGTCGAAACCTCGATTCCAAACAATACTCCTACTGAAACCGCACCACCTCCCAAGCCAGCGCCTTTGCCCGCCCCAAAAGTCTTGGCTTCAGACTCGCGCGCTGAATCAGTTAACGTGAAAGAAACGTCACCGGATTCATTGGTGCGGTTGCCGACCAAGGAAAGTCCGACAAATCTTCCCGGCAATGCTGCTGATCCCGACCTTCATCAGCAGCAATCCCTGGCAGCGCTCAAAGGTACGGGAGAAGGCCCCGGGATCAAGGCCCTCAAAGATGGCGCGCAGATTCCCGGCGCCCTCAAGGGAACAGGGACGGGCTTAGGCCCGTACGGCGTCCCGGGCGGCAGTAGTGCGGGAACAGGCGTAACCGGCGGGGGAACAGGAACTGGCAATGGCGGCGGCAGCACGACCGGACTGAAGGGTTTGTCGAGCGCCGATTACAATCAATATCTGAGCCAGCTCAAGAAACGAGTGGAGTCCGTGTGGAAGTATCCTGACGGTGTCAATGGCGTGCAAAAAGTCGCTATCTTATTCACGCTCGACAAAGCGGGCAGACTGATGCGCTCGGAGGTGCTGGAATCCACCGACGCGCGACTGAATGCCAGCGCAGTCGAGGCGATGAAGCGCGCAGCACCATTCCCGCCCATCCCCGAGACATTAAAAGATCTCGCCAACACCCCTCTGCGCATGCAGTTTACCGTCAGCATCGGCGTGCGCGGCTAGCTATCCGGCAGACAGTCCGAATTCCCCCCGGGTTCGTTGCAATAATTTTGCGATAAGGTAATCATCATCCGATCACCGGAAGGAAATTTCATGCAGCCGCAAGGTCTCGATCTCATCGATATTATTCACAAAGGCGCCATAGCGACTTACCCGTTGATTCTCCTGTCGATCATTAGCTTGACCGTCGTATTTGAGCGCCTCTGGTCGCTCAGAAATCTTAGTGCGATTACACTTCGAGTCACTGAATCCATTCTCGAACCCGTCAAGAAAGGGCAGCGCGATTTGGCGATTGCCATCTGTAAGCAAAACTCAAATTGGCCCGTCGCGAGAATTTTTTTGAACATCCTGGAACGCGAAAGCAGCTCGCGTATGGAAGCCGCCAACAGCATCGTCACCGAAGCGCTCTTCGAAGAAACTCAGAAATTGAAGAAAAATCTGTGGATCCTTGGCACCGTGGCCAGCAGCGCGCCATTCATCGGTCTGCTCGGCACCGTGGTTGGCATCATCAAATCCTTCGAAAGTATGGCGATCGCCGGGACCGGTGGGTTTGCCGTTGTGGCTGCAGGGATATCCGAAGCCTTGGTGGCTACGGCATTGGGTCTCGGGGTCGCGATTATCGCGGTTATTTTTTACAACTACTTTCAAACCCGGATCGCCATGCTCACGGGCCTCTTTCGCATTCAAGCCGCCAAAGTTGTCCAGCTCATGAGCGCGTGAGGATTGCATGGCTATTACACAAATAGGCGGAAGCGAAGACAGTTCCGAGATCGTCGCCGAGATCAATATCACTCCATTGACTGATATTTTTCTCGTGCTGCTGATCATTTTCATGATCACCAGTTCGGCGATGATCGAGTCCGGCGGGAAAGTGAATCTGCCGAAAGCGGTTGCGACTCAATCAGAATCTCGCGGCACAACCGTGACGATCACGCCGAAACACGAAATTTTCGTCGACCAGAAAATAGTCAAAGAAGAGAATCTGGAAAAAGTCCTTCAGGATGCGCTCACCACTCGCGCTGACAAAACCGTGATTCTTCGTGGAGACAAGGACGTGCTGCTGGGCGACACCGTGAAGGTGATGTCGATCATCAAACGCGCCGGCGCTTCCGAGATCGCCATCGCGGCTGAAGCGGAAAGGAAAACTCGCTAGCCCAGGCGCAGAGATTACTCAAACTCATCGCGCCGGTCCGTCCGTCGGCGGCGGGAGCTGCTGCGGCTTGCTAAGGCTGTCTTCACGGTTGCGCTCGACTTCCCGCTGGATTTCTGCCGGACTTTTGCCGAGGCGATTAACTTCGAGTTGCAGATTCTTTTCCTTTTCTAAGAAGACTTCCAATTCCAAGGACTTTTGCGTGCCGGGCTGGTAATAGACCGTGATCGATTCACGAGTATTGCCCCCGTCACTCGCCCGCGCCAAAACATCGATTTGATTTTTCCCTTCCGTCACCGGCACTGCGGAGGAAAAAAACCCATCGGCCCCCAATCGTAATTGCGTCGCCTTCTGCCCAATCGTCTGATTGACGACCTGCACGTAATCGACACCAACCACCGAGATGTTTTCGAGCGCTGCCAGCGCATCCGCCGGCCGCATCACCGGCGTATACGTGCCGCCGCTTTCTTTCGCGATACCGATTGCGGCGCGCGGATAAGAGAGCGCTTCTTCGCCAAGAGCGAAGACGTGCACCTTGATTCCCGCTTTGCCGGCCAACCGTGCCGCATTGATCGTCAGCGCGACATCTTCCGGTGTCATTCTCTTGCTTTCACCGATCGGCAGAGTCGGGAACCCATCGGTGAGAAGGAATTGCACTTTGATGGCGTCCGTCCGCCTTTCGCTGGTGCCGAATCCCATCAACTCGCTGATGCCCAACCGTATCGCTTCAACCATATTGGTACCGCCGTAAGAACCCGCCCGCAGCACGTCGGCCAAGATTTTTCGAACTCTTTCGAAATCATGCGTGAGCGGTTGAAGCAAATTCGCGCGGTCGCTGAAACTCAAGATACCGACCCGCGTCGTTTCAGGATTGAGCTGAAGAAGCAGGCGGCGTGCAGCCGCGACCTCTGCGGCAAGAACAGAATTTCTTGGATTGCGCAGCGGCGGTCCGCCGAGATTCATGCCGCCAATGCTGATTTGGGGCACCGGAAAACCGGTGCTTTGGGGCGGCTGATCGGCATCGCCGAGATCCGCGCCCGCATAAAGGGCAGTGCTCCCTGAAACATCGATAAGTAAAAAGATGTCGACATTCGCCGATCGCCCTGTTTCGCGCGCGACCTTACCGCTGACTAAAACTGATTTTTGATCCTGGGTGATCTGCGTGCCGTTTTTCGGCGAAAGGATCTGTACTTTGGGTTGTGCGGAGGCAATGGAGTCCAAACCAACGGAGCAAAAGAATAATGAAACAATAACGAGAGCACATCGAAACAGGTCCATAAATCAACCTCTCCGACATTGGCGACGCTAGCATGATTGTTCAGGGCATAAAAGACCTACCTATTATCGTGCATACCTCAATAGCGGTGGTCATGGTATAATCTGTCGACATGTTGAAGGCTAGCCTTATCGCAGGGTTGCTCTGCGTGAGTTTTGGCATCGCGAACGCACAGTATGTCGTCGTTTTAAAGAATGGCGGGAAACTGACGGTGCAGAACTATCGCGAGGAAGGCAGCATGATCAAGTTTTCTGGTGCCAATGGAGAGATCGCGATTAGCAGGGATCAGGTTCAAATGATCCGCCGCCCAGACACCTCGGAGAGCGCCGCTGCGCCGCGCGCGTCACTAGATCGTCCGCCACCGGAAACTGCTGCGGAACGTCCGCCGGCGCCGAGCGCACAACCAGAGATTAAACGGCCGCCCGCGGTTTCCCTCGACCAACAACAAGCTAAAAAGCGCGCCGAAGAAGCCAAGGCGTACGAGGACAGGTTAAAAGACTTGACTGCACAGTTGAAAGAACTGCGGGACCGCTATTCACTGATCACACGAGGTAACCAAGGTCCCGAACCGAGTTTCTTTACCACCGAGGAAGCCTTCAAAGGCCAGCAAGAGGACTTGTTATCTCGCCTGCGCGATGCACAAAATAGAGCGCAAAAACTCCCGACAGGCAGCGCGGCTGCATCTCCGCAGTTTTCCCTCAATGCGCCGCCCGCTTATACAGAAAAACAAAGAGAGCTGAGCGATTTAAGAGCGCGCATCGGCCAAATCGAAAACGAGCGGCAAAGAGTGATCGATGAAATGCGAGCAAAAGGATTCGAAGTCGGCTCGCTATTTTTGGAGTAACTCGACCGCGGCGCGTAGCCCCAAAAGATAACTCGTCGCGCCGAAGCCGGCGATCTGACCGACGGCGACTTCCGCAATGTAGGAATGATTCCGGAACGGCTCGCGTCTGTGAATATTGGAAATGTGAATCTCCACTGTCGGAATTGCCACCGCCGAAATGGCATCTCGCAGTGCCAGGCTGGTATGCGTGTAAGCGGCCGGGTTGATGACCAGAGCGCCGAATTTGCCGGGACTATCATGGATCCAGTCGATCAGTTCGGCCTCGCTGTTTGACTGGCGAAAATCGATTTCGACGCCAAGCTCATCGGCGAGCGCGCGCACTTGCTGCTCGATATCTGAAAGACTCAGGCTTCCATAAATCTCCGGCTGTCGTTTGCCGAGCAGATTGAGATTGGGGCCATTCAATAGCAGAATCTGCGCGTTGGCCATTGAGTCTCCTCCGTTGGAACCACGCTGTCCAAGCTACATCTCTAATGCGGCCAGAACTTCTCCAGGCGAAAGCCAGTGGAAACGTGTTTTCCCGATCCCTTCAGACATGACAAACTTGATCCGGCCATCCGTTGCCTTTTTGTCCAGCTGCATAGCTTTGATCACACTCTGCGGCGAGAGCCCGGCAGGAATTTCGCTCGGCAAGCCGGCGTGTTTGATGATCTTGAGAATGCGCTCAAATGTTTGCTGATCACAAAAACCGTGCTGCACCGAGAGCATAGTGGCTTTAACCATGCCGATCCCCACGGCTTCGCCATGCAGAAATTCCCGGTAATCCGTCGCGGCTTCCAACGCGTGTCCAATCGTGTGCCCAAAGTTGAGCACGGCACGCTGATTTTCCTCGCGCTCGTCCGTTTCTACGATTCGTGCCTTAATGGAACACGACGTCACAATGACTCGCTGCAACAACTCGCGATCCAGAGCGATAATCTTTGCCAGGTTTTTTTCCAGCTCCCGAAAAAGCAGCGGCTCCTCGATGATGCCATATTTGATCACCTCGGCGAGCCCCGCAACGAGCTCTCGACGGGGCAGCGAGGCGAGCATCTTGACGTCGATGAGGACAAGCTTCGGTTGATAAAAAGCGCCGATCAGATTTTTCCCGTTTTCGTGGTTGAGGCCGGTTTTGCCGCCAACGCTCGAATCCACCTGCGCGAGCAACGTTGTCGGCACTTGAACATAGGGCACGCCACGAAGATAAGTGGCAGCAGCAAAACCGGCGAGATCTCCAATTACACCGCCGCCAAGCGCGAGAACAGATGATTTTCGCTCGCAGCGTTCGGCAATGAGCCGATCGTAGATGGTTGTCAATGATTTGAAGGTTTTGTGTTCCTCCCCATCGGGCACCAGGATGGGTACGACTTCGAATCCAACGTCATCAAGGGAGGCATGCACGGCGTCGAGGTACAGTTGCGCCACAGTCGGGTTAGTAACAACGGCGACTTTCCCCGCCAATCCGGATTTCTGAAGCTGTTGGCCGAGATTATCGAGGATTCCAGCGCCGACATAGATCGGGTAAGAACGCTCGCCCAAATTAACGTTTACAGTTTCCATCCGACGTTTTTTTGCTGACCTCGAGCATGCCGATAATTTTTTTTACCACCTGATCCACGGTCAAATTGCTGGTGTCGATAGTCACATGCGCCTGCGCATACCGCGCTGCGCGCTGGCGCAGCAGATCCTCGATCTTTTCGCGACGATTACTCCCTTGCAAAAGTGGCCTTTTCGTTCCATCGCCGGCTCTCGCAAGCAACACATCCATCTCCGCCGACAAGCCGATCAGGACTGCCTTGTCTCGGAGTATCTGGATATTTTGATCGTCGAGAATGACTCCGCCGCCGGTGGCGATGACCTGGTTATTCGCTTCCAGCACCGTCGCTAGCGCCTGCTTTTCCAGCTGGCGAAAATACGCCTCGCCTTCGCGTTCAAAAATCTCTCGCACCTTGCTGCCTTCGGCTTTTTCAATGACTCGATCCAGATCGACGAAGCGGCGGCGCAGCTTTCTTGCCAATGTGCGGCCAATCGCACTCTTGCCAACCGCCATGAACCCGATGAGCGCGATATTTTTCTGCAATGTTTCGGACCAAGCGTTTGTTACGTCAGGGCAGCTGCCGCGTTAGCATCGCACCGCTTCTAACGCTGGGGGCCTCACCTCGGTCACAGAGGCTTCTGACCGGAGGGCTGTCATACGGAGCGGCCAGCGAAGGATCTCGCATTTCTTCGATCAGGAAAATAAGCCTATGATACCGCTACAACGTGTCGCGGGAGACAGTATAGGTTTCGCGCGACTGCCTAGTAATTCTTGATTTGCTCCAGATAATTTTCGTAATTACGCCGAACCTCGCGCAATGAATCACCGCCGAATTTTTCCAGAAATGCCCGAGCGATCTCAAACGCAACCACAGACTCGCCGACCACCGCTGCGGCCGGCGCCGCGCAAACATCCGAGCGTTCTACCGAAGCATCGGCAGGCTGCTTTGAGCGAAGATCCACCGATTGCAAAGGACTCATCAAAGTCGAAATTGGCTTCATTGCCACCCTGGCGACCAACGGCGCGCCATTGCTCATGCCGCCTTCCGTGCCTCCTGAGTTATTGCTGCCACGGTAAAACCCCGTCGGCACGACGCGTGGAGTCCCTTCGCTCACATCCTTACTCGGATCGAAGAAAATTTCGTCGTGAACCTCAGAGCCTCGCCGCCGTGCCATTTCAAAACCGAGTCCGATCTCCACGCCTTTCATGGCCTGGATGCTCATCAAGGCGCGGGCCAATCGTCCGTCGAGCTTGCGATCCCATTGGGTATGGGAACCCAACCCCGGTGGCAAACCGAGCACCACAACTTCGAAGATACCGCCGAGCGTATTGCCCTCCTTTTTACACTCCTCGATCAAAGCGATCATCTTTTCTTCGGCTTCAGGATCGGCAGTTCGAACCGGCGACTCTTCCGCGCGGGCGTAGATCTCCTTGAACGAAAGCCGACTCAGGTTGGCCGCGACATTGCCAATGGACCGTATATAACCCATGATGCGGATTTCGAAGGGCGCCAGCAGCTGTTTGGCGAAAGATCCGACCGCCGTGCGCGCCACCGTCTCGCGGGCGCTCGCTCGTTCGAGAATATCGCGAATATCCGAGCGATCGTATTTAAGCGCGCCATTGAGGTCGGCATGTCCGGGACGCGGTTTGGTAACGGCGATTTTGTCGTCGCGGTCTTCCGGAAGCGCGGACATTTTC
>Ga0070670_100000597_pt1 | contig 28495 bp, 15 predicted proteins | sample KBSS63metaG_FD_64665 | JGI IMG/M metagenome (GOLD analysis project Ga0070670, IMG submission 64665) | Switchgrass rhizosphere microbial communities from Kellogg Biological Station, Michigan, USA - KBS S6-3 metaG | ecosystem: Host-associated > Plants > Roots > Rhizosphere > Soil ... | reverse complement strand
TTCTTTTCCCCCGGAGAAAATGAGATGAAACATCATCCAGCCTGGCTCGCCGCCGGCCTTCTACTGTTTGTAATCCTCGCCTGCAATCTGGGTAAAAAGAGCAACGTCAACAATCGCCCCGCGAACGGTAACTCCAACGCCAGTTCGCAGCCGGCCACTGAAACCGACCTCGGCTCCGGCGCTGCCATCAAGGAAATTCACATGGCGAAAGACGACGGCAACGGTACGCCGGGCGAAGAGACCGACACGTTCGAGCCCGGTGATCGCACCATTCATTGCGTCACCAGTTTGAAGTCGGCCAAGTCTGGAACGCAGATGAAATTTTCATGGTGGATCGTCGACGCGGATGGCGATCAAAACCGCAAGATCAAAGACATCGACTACAAAACCCGAGCGCTCGAGAATGTAGTCCACGGCCATCTAAGCCTGCCGCAGGATTGGCCGGTCGGAAAATACAAAGTGGAGGTTTACGTAAACGGCGACCTCGACCGGACCGTGTTCTACACGGTGCGGTAACCCGAATTTGCTGACACACTAAGAAACAAGATGAAACGAATTCTTCCGTTTGTAATCATCGCGATCGTGCTGGGCGCGGGACTATTGATGGCCCGTCACTTCCAGCGCACCAGCTCTGAAACTCCGACGGCGTCGCCGAGCGCCTCGACCTCGTCTGCGTCTCCGGCGTCATTAGCCGAAGCCGCCACCTCGAAAGAGCCGGGCGCTGAACCGCCGCACGCGCAGGGCGATGCCACCGCGCCGGTCACGCTTGAAGAGTTTGGAGATTTTGAGTGTCCGCCGTGTGGCATGCTTCATCCGATCCTGAAACAGCTGCAAGCAGAATTTGGACCGACGAAACTTCGCCTGATCTTCCGTGAGTTTCCGCTCGTACCGACTCACGCGCACGCGCTCGCCGCCGCCCGCGCGGCCGAAGCCGCCGGGTTGCAGGGGAAGTTTTGGGAAATGCACGACATGATTTATGAACACCAGAAGGATTGGCATGAGTCGTTTGACGTGCGCCCGATCTTCGAAGGCTACGCGACCAAGATTGGTCTGGACGTGGAGCAGTTTCGCCGCGATAACAGCAATGAGATAGTTGAACGCCGCATCTTCCTCGACGGCAAGCGCGCGCATTCGCTGGGGGTGTCGGGGACGCCAACCGTTTTCATGAACGGTCGCGAGGTGCCGTTTGAATCACTGGCGCCGGACAAGCTCAAGCCGCTGATTGCCAACGAACTTGCCGCGCATCCGTAAGATTTTTGTAGGGGCGGACCTATGTGTCCGCCCTAGATGTCGCCATTGAAACAGGGCGGACACATAGGTCCGCCCCTACAAAAGATGATGCCTGATGATCTGGTACCCCCGGCCTCCGCGCGGCGCGCGACGCTGCTTTACGCTATTGCGGCTCTTGTTTCGCTTGTCGGACTCGCCGACTCCATTTATCTGACCATTGAGCATTTATCAGGACGCAGCGTTCGCTGCACGCTCGTCTCCGGTTGTTCCGAAGTGCTTTCCAGTCCCTATGCGACGGTGCGCGGGTATCCGCTGGCGGCTGTTGGCGCCTTCGCCTACTTCGTAGTCTTCAGTTTGGCCACGCTCGCTGCCTTTGGTTACCGGAGTTTAGGAAAACTACTGGCGGCGATCGTCGCCGCAATGTTTCTCACCACGCTCTGGCTCCTCTACCTGCAGGCCTTTGTCATTCACCACTTTTGCCAGTTTTGTTTGCTGTCAGCCCTCGTGACAACGACGCTGACGATCCTGGTGTTCTTCGCCGTAAAGCCCGCAAGAACGAATTAGCCGCGGATTAACGCGGATCACTGGATTTGAAAGAGCAGTAGCCACAGAGGCGCAGAGACACAGAGCAGAAACAAACACAGAAAAGCGCAGCGAGCTGGTTCAGAAATTCGGTTGCTCAATTTTTCTTCCTAATCATTCTCTGTGTCTCTGCGCCTCTGTGGCCAACTTTCCGAATCCGCGTAAATCCGCGGCGAATTTCCGCGGTAATATTTCAGTCGCTAATTGACCCTCCCATCGCCGCCTGTTAACCTTTCGCTTTCTGTTTCCCCGCGCTCAAATCTAATTCATCGTCTTTCGGAGGAGTTATTGCCATGAAGAAGTTAGCTTCTTTCTCCCTGCTGTCTTTAGTGCTGGCGTTCGCATTCGCAGTTAGCGCGCGAACTACTGACGCCGACATTCCCGCGCCGCCGATTATCGGTTCGACCATTGCCGACTTCTCGCTTCCCGACGCGAGTGGCGCGTCGCATTCCCTGGCCAGCCTTCGCGGCAAAAACGGCACGGTGCTGATTTTCATCGCCGTGCAGTGTCCGGTCTCCAACGCCTACAACGAGCGCATGGAAAAACTGGCCCAGGACTACAAAGCCCGCGGCGTCAACGTGGTCGGCATCAACGCGAATTCAACTGAGTCAGCCGCGGATGTGAAAGATCATGCTTCGAGAAACAACCTGAACTTCACGATTCTCAAAGACAATGGTAACAAAATTGCCGATGTCCTCGGCGCCACCCGCACGCCCGAAGCATACTTTCTCGACGCCAGTAACAAACTGCTGTATCACGGCCGCATCGACAACAGCCGCGACATCACTCAGGTCAATTCCAGCGAGTTGCGCGACGCTCTTGAAGCAACGCTCGCCGGAAAGCCGGTGCCGAAAACTACGGCGAGTGCTTTCGGTTGCTCCATCAAACGTCCTGAATAAGCAGTGATGACAAACCCTGGGCGAAGGCTAATCGTTGGTTGTGTTGTTTGCGCCGTTGTAGTTGGCGGCATCCTGCTCGCGTTTACTGCAAAGGCGCAACGCAAGACCGCGCACAAGCCTCGCGCATCAGTTGCCAGGCGGACGCCATTCAAAGCTCAGGCCATTAACGCCGAAGAAATCCAGGCGTTGCTGAAGCCGAGCGGCAGGCGCCCGCTGCTGGTGAACTACTGGGCCACCTGGTGCGATCCGTGTCGCGATGAGTTTCCCGATCTGGTGAAGATCGATAAGGAGTATCGCCCGAAGGGGCTCGACTTCATCGCCATCACGTTGGACGATTTGGCGGACATCAACACGGCGGTGCCGAAGTTTCTGCGGGAGATGAACGCGCGGATGCCCGTCTATTTGCTGAACGTGGCTGACCCGGAACCAACGATCAACTCGATAGATTCGCGTTGGGGTGGCGCCCTCCCGGCGACGTTTCTCTACGACAACAACGGCCAGGTGGTCTACAAACACTTCGGCCGCGTGAATACGCCAGAGCTTCGGGCCGAGATCGAGAAACTAGTAAGCAGTAAGTAACAGAGGGAAAGCCATTTTCCATTTGTCATTTCTCATTTTTCATTTGTCATCGCCGACAACCAGGACCATCGTTTAGAAAGCGAACTTCTCCGTCCCGCGCAGCAGGGGCACAAGTGCCCTCTCTAAACGGCGCGCTATGAAGCGCCAGCAATGACAAATGAGAAATGCCAAATGACAAATGGAAAATCTGCTTCTTGATCGTGTCGCCTTTTAACGCCTCGTTATGCAACTAATCACTCCCGAAGTCGTCTCCGCACACAATCTAACCGCGCCAGAGTTTGAACGCATCAAGTCGCTGATGGGACGCGAGCCGACGTTCGCCGAGCTCGGCATTTTTTCGGTGATGTGGTCGGAGCACTGCTCCTACAAATCTTCGCGCGTCCACCTGCGCCGGCTGCCGACAACGGGAGAACGCATCGTGGTGCCGCCGGGAGAAAATGCCGGCGTGGTCGATGTCGGCGACGGTTGGTGCGCGGCTTTCAAGATTGAGTCGCATAACCACCCGTCGTTCATCGAACCTTTTCAGGGCGCGGCCACCGGCGTCGGCGGCATCCTGCGCGACGTCTTCACTATGGGCGCGCGCCCCATCGCCTCGATGAACAGTCTGCGTTTCGGTTCGCTTGACGATCCGAAACACGGCCGCCGCAACCGTTCGCTGTTAGCGGGTGTAGTTGGCGGCATTGCTCACTACGGCAACGCGTTTGGCGTGGCGACGGTCGGTGGTGAAGTGGCGTTCGACGATGCTTACGCATTCAATCCACTCGTTAACGCGTTTGCCCTGGGCCTCGTGAAACGCGATCAAATCTTTTTCGGCAAGGCGAGCGGCATCGGCAATCCGATTCTTTACGTCGGCGCAAAAACCGGACGCGACGGCATTCACGGCGCCACCATGGCTTCGGCGGAGTTTGACGATGCGGCGCTCGCGAAACGTCCTACCGTTCAGGTTGGCGATCCCTTCCTGGAAAAACTGTTGCTCGAGGCCTGCCTCGAAGCGATGCGCAGCGGCGCGGTGGCCGGCATTCAGGACATGGGCGCCGCGGGACTGACTTCGTCGTCATGCGAAATGGCCGCGCGCGCCGGCACCGGGATCGAAATCGATTTGTCCCTCGTGCCGCAGCGTGAACAAAGCATGACTGCGTACGAAATGCTTTTGTCGGAGTCGCAGGAACGGATGCTGATCGTCGCTCATTCCGGGCGCGAACGCGAAGTGATCGACATCTTTCGCAAGTGGGACCTCGACGCGGTTGTCATTGGCCGAGTGCGTGAAGGTCACCACATGCGCGTGCTGCATGAGGGCGAGGTCGTCGCCGACATTCCGGTCGCCGCGTTGACCGACAAGGCGCCACTATACGAACGCCCGATGAAACCTCCCAACGCTTCTACTGGGACCGCGGGCGTCCCGCCCGCAGGCGCGAGCGAAGCGAGCCAGGTACCTGTCGTTAACAAAGCTTCTGGCGCAGCAACGGCGGGCGGGACGCCCGCGATCCCAGTAAACGAGGCTCTTCTTAAGCTTCTGGCTTCGCCCAACCTCGCTTCCAAACAGTTCGTCTACCGGCAATACGATCACATGGTCAGGACGAACACCGCCGTGCTGCCGGGCGCTGATGCTGCTGTGGTGCGAATCAAGGAAACGCGGCGCGCGCTTGCCATGACGCTTGACGGGAACGGCCGCTATTGCGCGGCCAACCCGCGCGAAGGAGCAAAGTTGATAGTCGCCGAGGCGGCCCGCAACGTTGTGTGCGTCGGCGCGCGGCCGATTGCGGTCACCAACTGTCTTAACTTTGCTTCGCCCGAGCGGCCGGAAGTGATGTGGTCGTTTTCAGAAGTGATTGACGGCATGGCCGAAGCGTGTAGCGTCTTCAACACGCCGGTCGTCTCCGGCAACGTCTCCTTCTACAACGAAACTGAAGGGCGCGGCATTCTGCCCACTCCGGTTATCGGCATGATTGGACTCGTGGAGGATGTGCGCCGCGTGGTCCAGCCCGGATTCAAACAAGCCGGCGACCTGATCGCGTTGCTGGGCGACACTGCCGACGACATTTCACTAAGCGAATATGCGGCGACCGTCGACGGTCTAACCACCGAGCAGATGCTCGCCAACGGCACAGCGCCGGCGCTGGATCTAAAGCGGGAGCTCGCCGTGCAGACGGTGTGCCTGGCGGCTGCCGAAGCTGGTCTGCTGGCTTCCGCTCACGACTGTTCCGACGGTGGATTCGCCGTGGCCCTCGCCGAGTGTTGCTTCTCTTCACCAAACCGGCGCGGCGTGGGCGCTGAAATAGTTATCCCAAACTCGATAGCTTCGCTGCCTGCGGCAACGTTTCTCTTCAGCGAATCACCTTCCCGAATTATTCTTAGTTTTCCTGCTGCTTCCCAGGCGGCGATCGAAACTCTGGCGGCGCGCGAAGATTGCCCGTTCACATTGCTTGGCAGGGTGGGCGGCGAAAGTCTGCGAATACAATACGGCGAAGACGAAGCCGTGGCGCTTAGCGTCAGCGAACTTGAAAGTGTTTGGCGCAGCTCGCTCGGGAAAAAGCTCGAAGCTGAAGTGATGGCCGCCGGACGGGAATAGAAGGATAATGGTGATTTGGCCACAGAGACGCAGAGACGCAGAGAATAAATAAAAAAATGGCGAATCCGAATTTCTCCACCTGCTAGTTGCGTGTTTGTTTCTTTCCGTGTCTCTGTGCCTCTGTGGCTGGTGCTCTTTTCAGATCCGTTCTTATCCGCGTAAATCCGCGGCCAATACCATGCACCCGGTAATCTACCTCAACAAAGTGATGCTGGAAGCGACCAAGGCGCGCGTTGCGCCCGTGTCGTCGGCGATGTTGTATGGCCGCGGCGTGTTCACCACCGTTGCGGTCTATAACAGCAAGCCCTTTCTCTGGCCGGAACACTGGCGACGCCTTCACGATCACGCCGGGCGCCTCAGCGTCGATTGTGCCGGCCTCACGGAAGCGAACCTCGGCGAGTCGCTGCGAAAACTTATCGCCGTCAACCAGGTAACCAGAGGACGCGCGCGCGTAATTCTCTTGGCACGGAGCGGTCGCGACGTTTGGCGGACAAAAAAAGAAAGCCCGCGCAAGACAGATGTACTGATCATGACGGGCGAGCCGCAGAAAGTTCCGGCGGCGGGGATGTCCCTGGCGGTGTCGCCTTATCGCATCAACACCCTGTCACCGCTCGTTGGTATTCGCAGTCTGAATTATCTGGAGCAGGTGCTGGCCTGGGAAGAAGCGCAGGCACGAGATTTCGACGAAGCGGTAGTGCTAAACGAACGCGGCGAGATTGTTTCCGCCACCATGGCAAACATCTTTTGGTTTACCGAAGGCACCTTGCACACGCCCGCGCTCAGCACCGGCGCGATCGCCGGCATCACACGCGCGGCGGTGATTGAGCTAGCCGGCAAACAGTTCATTCCGGTAATTGAAGGCGTCTATGAATTATCAGACCTCACGGAAGCAAACGAGATTTTTCTCACTTCCGCGAGTCTCGGCGTGGCCCAGGTGACTACCTTCGACTTCCGACGATATTCCGTCGCTAGCGGAAACACCAGCTCCAGGATCGCCGATGCGTTCAACGACCTGCTTAAGAGCGACGCGTAAGGCCATCTCGAGGCCGCCGTCGTGCCGCATAGACCCAAAGGGCCGGAAGTCAATAGCCACGCCCGTAAGGGCGTGGAAAACGTGAAAAGGGAATGGAGCGCCGAAGGTGCGACAGGTCTGCCGGCCCTTCGGGCCTCATTGAAGGATAAATAATTATTCCACGCCCTTACGGGCGTGGCTATTAACTAACGGCCCTTCGGGCCCGAAGGACATCAAGCCAGCGGTTAACTCATCCTGCTACGCGTACCTCGCCATTGACAGTCCTCGATAGTGCTATTACGCTGTGCCCGATTCAGAGGCATCAGCCCGATCCTCGCTAACCCAAACGGGACCGATCCACGGTGCGAATACCCTGTCAGGCTTCACGCGGACGCATCTAATTTGGATCATTCGCACCACGAAAGGGAGAAGGTTATGAGCAAGGTCGTACTTGTTAATCCGGCGAACGCAACTGTCGGCTACAGCGTTATCACCCCGCGCTGGTTGTTTGTGATGGCGGGCGCAACCCCAACCGAGTTCGCCGGTGATCCCATCATCGTCGACGAGCCGGTCACGGCTTTTAATCCCGAAAGCGTGGGTCCGGGCGACATCGTTGGCGTCGGCATCCACACTGGAAATTGCCGGCCGGGTTATCGCGTGGTGCGTGAAGCGAAAAAGCGTGGAGCGACAGTCATCGTCGGCGGAATACATGCCACGATCTTTCCGGACGAGCCGTTGGAGATGGGCGCCGATTCAGTAGTCACCGGCAACGGTGATCTTGTTTGGAAAAACATTTTGGAAGACGCTCATCTGGGCCGTTTGAAACCGCGTTATGACGGCGGCCGGGTTCCGGGTGAACTAATGGTCAAGGCGCGCTGGGACCTGCTCGATCGAAACAAGTATTTGATGGGCTGCATTCAAACGGTCGCCGGTTGTCCGGAAAACTGTAGCTTCTGCTCGGTCTGGGTTACCGACGGACGAACCCCGCGCCTGCACCTCAATGAACAGATCATCGAAGAAGCAAATGAGCTTCACGACATGGGCTTTCGTTACGTCTTTTTTTCAGACGACAACTTCACGCCGGCGACGCTCGCGCGTATCGCCCGGGAAACCAACGCGGCCACCAGAAAAAATCTGGAGAAGGTTCGCGAGGACCGGCTCCGGCTGTTTGAAGAATATGACCGGTCGGGACCGCCGACGCTCTACGGCTTCACGCAGATGACGGCTGAGTGCAACAGCGACGAGGAATATCTTGACGCCATGTACAGCAAGATGCGTCTGCGAGGCGCCTTGATCGGCGTGGAATCGTTTACCGAAGAGGGACTGAAAAACGTAAACAAGACCTGGAATCCGGTAGGACAAAAAATGGCGGAAGCCATTCAGACTATCCAGAGCCACGGCATCATGGTGCTGGCATCGATCATCGGCGGTCTTGAGAGCGACACGCTTTCTACCCTGCAAACGATGCGTCAGTTCGCAAATTTGTCGGGTACAGCTTTCGCGCAGTTTCCGCTTTACAGCGTTTATCCCGGCACCAAGGACTATCACGAGATGATTCGTGACTGGAAGAACCGCGACAATCCTGACTACAAGCCAAAACACCTGGTGCAAATCGTGGCCGAGAAATATTGGCTCGACTACGACCATACTGACGTCGCGGTGAAGCACCCATCGATTGCCGGCGAAGACCTGCTGAGGGAATCGCAGGAAAGCGCGAGTAATTTCTACAGCTTCAAGGAAATTCTCGCGCGCACGCGGAGTGGCCCGATGAGTAGCTTGCCGCTGCCCGCGAAAATCTTTTATGCCGTCGCCTGCCGGGTGTTTGCGTCGCTTTACCCGGGAGGGATTGCCGCCGACAACGTCAGCAAGAGAAGGCTGGGCATAATTCCCCGGCTCAGCATGCGCGCCGCGATGCGAGTTGCGAGACGAGACTATGACTGGGGAATCCGACCGCAGCGACGCGAGGTGATCGAGGAAGTTATTGATATGGCTGCGTGATGAGTTGTCCGACGTCCAACGTCCAACGTCCAAGGTCAAGATTGACAGGCGGACGTTGGACATTGGACGTTGGACTCGCGTCGCATGATGGTTCCACCACTCACAACTCAAAAGGAGAGCGCGTCATGGCCAAGGTCTTCATCGTAAACCCGGCAAATGCCAGCATCGGCTTCGCTTTCATCACTCCCCGCTGGCTCTACGTGATTGCCGGCGCTACTCCCACGGAATTAGTCGGTGAGCCAATCGTCATCGATGAACCGGTGTCGCCGTTCAGACCTGAAGCAGTACGCCGCGGCGATATCGTCGGCGTCGGAATCAACACCGGAAATTGCCGGCCGGGTTACCGGGTAATCCAAGCCGCGAAGGAACGCGGCGCAACTGTGATCGTCGGCGGCATCCATGCCACGCTCTTCCCGGAAGAGGTTTTGCAAATGGGCGCTGATGCGGTCGTCAAAGGCGGCGGCGATCTCATTTGGGCGAAAATCGTGGAGGACGCGCTGGAGGGCAGGCTCGAGCGCATGTATGACGGCGGACGAGTGCCCGGCGAGCTGATGGCGAGAGCGCGCTGGGACCTGCTCGACGCCAGCAGATACCTGATGGGCTCCATTCAAACCGTGGCCGGCTGTCCTGAGAATTGCAGCTTCTGCTCCGTTTGGGTAACCGACGGCCGCACCCCGCGCATGCACCTGAACGATCAGATCATCGAGGAAGCCAATGAGCTTCACGCGATGGGTCTGCGTTACGTCTTTTTTGCCGACGACAATTTCACGCCCGCGACGCACGCGCGCATCGCGCGAGAAACAAACGCGGCCACGCGCGCCAACCTCGAGCGGGTGCGTGAAGCTCGCATGAAACTCTTTGAAGAGTATGACCGGCGCGTTCCCAAGTCGCTTTATGCGTTTACACAAATGACCGCCGAGAGTGTTGGCGACAGGGAATACCTGAGGGCGATGTACGAAAAGATGCGCATCCGCGGCGCGTTGATAGGCGTCGAGTCGTTTACCGCGGAAGGCTTGAAGGAGACCAACAAAACCTGGAATCCGGTGGGCCAAAAAATGGTGGAGGCGATTCAAACCGTACAGGGCCACGGCATCATGGTGCTGGCCTCGGTTATTAACGGGCTCGAAAGCGATACGCTGGACACGCTGCGCACTATGCGCGAATTCGCGATCGCTTCGGGCACCGCTTTCGCGCAGTTTCCACTCTTCAGCATTTATCCGGGAACCAAAGACTTCCATGAGATGAGGCGCGATTGGGAAAATCGCGATAACCCTGACTACGTGCCGAAACACAAAGTGCAAATGCTGCGCGATAAGTTTTGGCTCGAGGTCGACACTTCCGACGTGGATATCAAACATCCAACCCTGTCGGCCGACGACCTGAGGAGAGAAGTGGGTGAAAGTTGGACCGCTTTTTATCGCTTGAAAAACATCATCAAGCGCACGCGCCAGGGCGCAATCAGCACGATGTCCTTGGAGGGTAAGGTCGCCTACGCCATCGCTAATCTGACGTTCAGCGCGCTCTTTCCCAAAGGCGTCTCCGCCGACAACGTTCGCGAAAAGAAATTAGGATTTATCCCCAGGCTCTTTGTCCGCTCAGCCATCGCATTATCGCGAGGGAACCGCGACTGGTTTGGGATACGCCCGCAGGCTCAAGCGCAGGTGGTTGAAGAAGCACGACGAGCTGCGTAAGAACTTGGGTCTTTGAACTTTGAACTTTGTGCTTTGAACTTTGTCTTGGTGCTAAAACCTGCGAAGCAGGTGAAAGCATAAAGCCTGGGGCGCAATCCCCAGGGGACCGTCGCCAAACACAGAGAGCCCGCGAAGCGGGCGACAGTGCAGTGGTTCTAAACCAGACCTTGCCAAGGCAACAGCCACCTATTACGTTTTCTGTCGCCCGCTTCGCGGGCTCGATATTTTTTCTCAGCTGACCTGGGGCTCACGCCCCAGGCTTTATGCTTTCACCTGCTTCGCAGGTTTTGAACCAAAGTCCAAAGCCCAGCGTTCAAAATCCCGGCGCAAGCATTCGTGTCAGCGCATCCGGTCTCTTGATTTTCTGTTCCGTCATCCAGGCGTCAGATTCTGCGATCAGTTGTTGCCCGCGCTCGCCACCAACTTTTTCTCCCAACCGTCGTCGCGCGGCTGCCGCATAAAGACGCATCTCCGCGCGCTCAAACATCTGCACCGCTTCTGACAGTAACCGGGTAGCTTTGCCGTCGTCGCCGCGTTGCTGGGCCACCGCCGCGCGCAGCAAAGTCGCATATGGTTTCGACCACGACATCTTTACCTTTTCCATCCGGCGCGCCATCTTTTCAACCAGTTGCAGCTTGCTGTCGTCGCGATGGACCGAGCAGCTGGCAAGGATCGCTCGCGCCCGTAGTTGCCTGGCCTCTAAAGCCACTCCGGGCGTTCTGAATAACTGAGAATCCTCGAGCGCTTGCCATTCCCCTTCCACATGTTTGCGGGCAACCTCCGAATCTCCGGTATAAATTTCAATTTGCACGAGGGCGTGCAACGAAACGTAGTGCTGCAAATGAAAACCTTCCTGTGACCAGGACTTGAGCGCTTCTACCACTTCCGCTCGCGCTTTGTCCGGCTGGTCCGCCGCCAGCCAAATCACATTGAGACGAGTGCGCAGGTCCATCGCTGCAAAAAGATTTCCCTGTTCCAGCGCGGCTGAAAGCAGCGAGGGCACTTGTCGCGACACTTCGGCCAGTTCACCCAGCAGTATTAACGCGCTGAGCCGATAACGATTCGAGATGGTCTGTTCCCAGGCGGTGCCGGTACATCGTTCGCGCCAGATGTCTGCTGCGGCGTCGCAGAGTTCGTAAGCCTTGCGCCAATTTCCGCTGAGGTTGGCAATCATGCCGCGAGCAAAAATCGAGAGGCCGATGATGTAGGGGTCGTTCAACCGCTGGGCAATCTCTTCGGCTTTTCTCGCAATCTGTTCTGAACGCTCGCCCACGCCGCCGCGCGCCGCCGCAAAGATTGCCTCAAACGCGAGCGCGCGCGACACGCGAAAAGGCTCGCCGGAGCGCAGGGCCAGCAACAGGTGCCGGCTTTGGAAGTCGGCACCGCGGATCAGATCAACCGAACCCAAGCCGGCAGCGACAGCCCAACAAGTGTCCAGGCGTATGAGATCGGATTCGAGAATCGTGCTTTCGGCACGCTCCTTAAACTTCAATCCGCGCACACTAATCTGCAGTCGTCTCAACAACAACGAAATCAAGGCGCCTTTTGGAGTGGCTGGATAAGACAACCCTACAGCGGCGAGCACGGAGCGGATTAACGCCAGACCTTCGTCGATGTGGCCACCCATCAATAATTGCTCCGCTGCGCGCCGTTTGAATTCGAGACTGTGACGCGCCGAAGTTAGTTGGGCCAGGTCCAGGTATGCCTGTGCTGCTTCGGCAGGACGGCCGGCGTTCACAAGTGCTTCAGCCAATCCGCGTTTGAGGTCAACCAATTCCGCGTCGCGAGCCGGCGCCAATTCCAGCGCGCGACGATAAAAGGCGGCGGCGCGATCAAACGCGAGGGCGCTGGCGGCTTTCCTGGCTGCGGTCGCCGCATGCGTGGCCGCCCGAACTCTTTCCCCGGCGCCCAGGTAATGTTCAAAGAGTGCTTCCGGATCGTCGATGCCGCGCGCTTCCAACGCCTGGGCCAACCGGCGATGAATCTGCACAACTTTCCGCGGCCCGAGTTGCGCGGCAAGCGCCTCGCGGATGCGATCGTGATAGAGCTCGAGCGTGTGGCCCACGCCGCCGGTGCGTAAGAATTGCGCCGCTCGCAACGAACTCACGAGGGGCAACTCGTCACCGGAGAGCTCAGCCGCGTGGTAAACAACCTCCGGACTGATGGGACGCCCAGCCACTGCCAAAGCCTCGACAAACTGGCGCGCCCCTTCCGGCAGATGGCGCAAACGAGCATCGAGCATCATCGCGAGCGTGATGCCTGTCGTCGACGTTTTATCGCTGGTGATCGCATAGCGCGCGAGCTGTTCGAGCAGAAACGGATTTCCGCGAGCTTCACCTAAAATTGCATCGGTAAAAGGTTCGAGCACGGCTGCACTCGAACCCAGCAGATCGTGCAGGAGGGTGTAGGATTCCGAACGCGAAAGCGCGCCGACCAGCACTTCGCGACAATTCTCAACCCCAGTCTTTTCCAGTAGCGCCTTCAGAAAAGGTTTGGTCTTGATGTCTTCACTGCGAAAGCTCGACAACAAAAGCAGTGGCGGCGAATCCGGTGGGCGCAGCAAATCCTCAAGGAACGTGGTGCTGTCCGCGTCAGACCATTGCAGATCGTCGATATAAAGCACGAGCGGTTGCCGGTCGCACATCCGGCCTAACAACTCGCGCAAGGCGGCGAAAGCTTTACGTCTCAAGGTAAACGGATCGGGAACTTCATGTTCGCGTTGCGGCGCGTTGAAAACGGCGTCGACCTGCAACATCACCGGAAACAAACGTGCGAGGGCCAACACCTCGCGAGGCATGAGGGCTTCGGCCTTTCCTTCCGGCAGGTTCATCAGGTATTTCGTGAGACTGTCGATTACGCCGTCGAGCGCTTTGTAAGGAACTGACTCGCGTTCATAGCAGCGGCCTTCAAGAATCACTATTCCAGGCTGACGCTCGCGCAGGCGATCGAGGAAATGGCGCGCGACCGCGGTCTTGCCCATGCCCGAGCTGCCGTGCAGGTAGATGGTGACGGTTTCTCCGCGCCGGGTCACATTGAAAGCTTCTTCGATCTCACGCAGCTGGCGTTCGCGTCCGACAAACGGAGTGGCCTGGCCTGCCGAAATGGCTGGGGTAGAAATCGGACGCTGCAGCGGGCCGGTCTTACCGTGTCCCAGTATTCGCAAAACTTCGCGACCCGACGGCCGTTCTTCAGGATTGCGACGCAGCAAACGCACGCACAAATCGTTGAGCTCCGCCGGAATGTTTTTGACTATTTCGCTCGGCGCCGGCGGATCGAAGTTTTGTTTATTCATCATCACTTCGAAGAACTTGCCGGCAAACGGGAGCCGCCCGGTGAGCGCCTGGTAAAGCATTACGCCCACGCTGTACCAATCGCTGGCGCGCGAAATCGGCAGCTGCGCGCCCTGCTCAGGCGACATGTAGTCAGGCGTGCCCGCGAGCGTAACGCTGTCGTGAAGTTCCTTGTCTTCAACTTCGGCCACCAGGCCAAAGTCTAGAATAACTACGCGCCCTTCTTTGGTTACCAGCACGTTCGAAGGTTTTATGTCACGATGCAGTTTGCCGGTTTGATGCAGGCCATGCAGACCTTCCGCCAGCTGTCGCAAAGCGATATTCAAATAGTTGAGATCCAAATGCGACTGGGCCAGGGCCGGGTCTGCCCGCGACTCAGGCATGTCGGCGGAGACGGGATGGTTCCTCAACGATTCCAACTGCTTCGTTTCGGCTTCGTAGTTAGCCAGGAGTTCCCGGCTCGACGCGCCCGGACTTTTGCGCAGCGTCGGAGTGCGCGAAGATTGCACGTGCGCCGCGCGATAACCCGGGCGCACGTATTCGAGAAAGTTTGACCCCTGCACCAGTTCCATGGTGAAGAACCAGTACTGGCCGTCAGACATGAACTCGTAAAGCGAGACCAGGTTTGGATGCGAGACGTCGGCGAGCGAGCGAAACTCATTTTTGAATCTCGAGATGTGTGAAGCCTCGGCGCGCGTGAGCGTCTTGAGCGCCACGACCTTATCGGTTTCGCGATCGTGCGCTTCGTAAACCACGCCCATGCCGCCCGAGCCCAGACGGCGGCGGATGCGAAAGCGTTCAGTACCGAGAAAGTCGCTCGAGTGTTGAGTCATTGCTGAGAGTTGGGATTGTAACGCAAACTGTTAGTTTGCGTGGCTAGTAACACGATCGCATCTTACTCCGGAATTGTAGGGGCGGACCCGCGTGTCCGCCCTGTCTGGCGGCATTCAAGAGGGGCGGACACACGGGTCCGCCCTATAAATTCTCCCGCCCTTAATCTAACAAAGGAGCCCGCATGGATTGGCGTGTATTCTTAACCACCTTTGGTGTCATATTTCTCGCGGAGATGGGTGACAAAACCCAGCTGGCGGCGATGACGATGGCCGCGCAGTCTAAAAAACCGTGGGCGGTGTTCATGGCCGCGGCGTTGGCGCTGACTGCGGTCTCGGCGATTGGCGTGGTGGCCGGTTCTCTGCTCGGTAACTACCTTCCGCTGGAATGGATCAAGCGCGGCGCCGCGGTCGCTTTCATCGCGATCGGTATCTTGATCCTCGCCGGCAAGTTTTGAACTTGTAATCCTGTAAATCCTGTCGGATTAATTAGACACGATTAACAGGATTGACCAGATATACAGTGTTATCATCAGCGACCTATGCCGCAAACGCCACACACGGAACGACACTTCACTGCCAGTGATGTAGTGCGCGACGTGGTGATTGGCATGTCTGACGGTCTGACAGTTCCCTTCGCTCTCGCCGCTGGACTCACGGGTGGACTGCAGGGCGCGGCAAATCCAACTGCAATCATCGTCACCGCTGGTCTGGCGGAAATTGCCGCCGGCTCGATCGCCATGGGACTCGGCGGCTACCTCGCCGCGAAAAGCGACGCCGAGCACTATGCCAAGGAACGTGAACGCGAGAAGCGCGAGGTGGCGGAAATTCCGCACGAGGAGATGCGCGAGGTAGCGGAGGTGTTTCAGGAGTATGGCCTCACGCTCGAAGAAACCTGGCCCATCGTCGAGGCGCTGCGCAAGCAGCCGAAGAAGTGGATCGATTTCATGATGCGTTTTGAACTGGGCCTGGAACGCCCCGATCCAAAACGCGCGTTGACCAGCGCGGTCACGATCGGCGGCGCTTATGCGGCCGGTGGTTTGGTGCCACTCGCGCCCTACATGTTTACGCGCGATACCACCACCGCCTTGCTCTGGTCCATCGCGGTGACGCTGCTTGCGTTGTTGCTCTTTGGATTCATCAAGGGGCGATTCACGGGCATGCGCCCGCTGCGTAGTGCGTTGCAGACGGCATTGATCGGGAGCGCGGCAGCCGGCGCCGCGTTTTTGTTGGCCCGCGCAATTTCGTAATTAATTGTAGGGCGAGGGATTTTTCGCCGCGGCAGCGGCGCGAAGAAGGTAGCCAGACGTGAAACGTCTGGATCAGCCAGGACAATGGGTCGGCGCGTTGGAAACGCGCAAAGACGTCTGAGCGCACCTTCAGTGCGCAACCTTAAATCGACTTTGTTCCAGAGGTTTCACCTCTGGCTATCTTCTGCGCGCGTCTGCCGACGCGCACAGGTTCATTTCACACAGGAGCGCGCTGAAACTATGGCAACCATTGAACGTGGACTGAACCCACCCAACTCTTCGATGACGCGCCGTCATCCGCGCGGACTCGCCACCCTCTTCTTCACCGAGATGTGGGAGCGTTTCAGCTACTACGGCATGCGCGCGATCCTCGTGCTCTACATGGTGGCGCCGGTCGCGCAGGGCGGCTTGGGCTTCGACACCAAACACGCGGCCTCGATCTACGGAACCTACACGATGTGCGTTTACCTCACCGCGCTCCCCGGCGGCATGGTTGCGGATCGTTGGCTGGGAGCGAAGCTCGCGGTGTTGCTCGGCGGCATCGTGATCGCCTGCGGTCACTTTTCGATGGTCTTCCATTCCCTCACCTTCTTCTATCTCGGCATGGTTTTGATTGCGCTCGGCACCGGATTACTAAAACCAAATATCAGCGCCATGGTCGGCGGGCTTTACACCAAAGACGATCCGCGCCGCGACAGCGGCTTCTCGATCTTTTACATGGGTATCAACATCGGCGCGGTGTTGGCGCCGCTCGTCTGCGGCTATCTCGCGCAGGGCGTCAGCTTCAAGGCTTTCGTGGCGCGGATGGGCTTCGACGTTTCCACCAGTTGGCATTGGGGATTCGGCGCGGCTGGCGTTGGCATGTGTCTGGGGCTGGTAATTTTTCTGTTGAATCGCCAACGGCTGCCTGACATCGATCGCACTGTGCTCGATGCATCGCTCGAAGATGTAACAACAAAACAGCGCGCCACGGCTGCTGTTGCGGGCCCGCCGGCAACCCTAAACGCGAAACGTTCCAATCCAATCATCGCCGCGTTGCTGAGTTTAGTGCTTCCCGGCGCCGGTCATCTTTATCGCGGACAAACCGGCGCGGGCCTGGCGTGGCTCTTCGCTTACGTGCTGGCGTGGACTTGGTATCTCTTAAGCGGCGGCCTCATCCTGGCTTCAGTGATCGTTGGCATCGTGATCGGCTCCGCCATCTTTGCCGCGCGCCGGCCCAAAGCTGAAGCTCAACTAACTTCGGACGAGTGGAAACGCGTGGGCGCCATCTTTGTGTTCTTCTTGTTCACCATACTTTTCTGGGGCGCCTACGAACAGAAAGGCGCGAGCCTGAATCTGTTTGCGAAAGACCTGGTGCGCACCGAAGTTTTTGGCATGAGCTTCCCCTCCAGCTGGTTGCAATCGTGTACGCCGGCTTTCGTCATCCTACTGGCGCCAATCTTTTCTTACATCTGGGTACGACTCGGAAAACGCCAGCCCTCGAGTCCGATCAAATTTACTCTCGGCTTGTTGTTCATCGGACTGGCCTATTGCCTGATCGTGCCGGCGGCGTGGATGACAGCGTATGGACGCATCAGCCCGTTATGGCTGGTCGGTCTTTATTTCCTCGAAGTGGTGGGCGAGATGTGTCTCAGCCCGGTTGGCCTGAGCACGGTAACGAAGCTGGCGCCGGTAAAGCTCGTCGGCATCATGATGGGTGTGTGGTTCCTGGCGGCGTCGTTTGGCAGCAAGCTGGCGGGCAAGCTTTCGGAATACTACGTTCCAGATTCCCACACGCTCGTGAAACTCTACGGCGGCGTGGCCGCGGGGCTGCTGATCTCCGCGGGGCTGTTGGCGCTGTTGACGCCGAGGGTGAAGAAGCTGATGGGTACGGTGAACTAACTATTGCTGGGCAGAAGCCCGACCGTCAGGGAGGGCTCGAGACTCCGAAACACCGGAGCCCTTCCTGACGGTCGGGCTTCTGCCAAGTCGGGCTTCTGCCAAGTCGGGCTACTGCCAAGCCAACAAAAGTGCGATAATCGACCAACCTTAGTTCCCCCTGAAAGAGTCCCCAAGTTATGAGCACTGCTATCGAAGAATCCGCTGAACAGCCGCAACCAACGACCAACAAGTGGGTTTATCTTTTTGAAGAAGGCGCCGGTGACGACAAGTCGCTGCTTGGCGGCAAGGGCGCCGGTCTTTGCGAGATGACGCGCGCGGGCCTGCCCGTCCCGCCTGGTTTGATCGTCACCACTGAAGCCTGCAACGCCTTCTTCGACAACGACAAAAATTTTCCCGAGGGCATGTGGGACCAGGTCAAGGAAGGACTGCTGCGGATCGAGGAAAAGGTCGGCAAGAAATTTGGCGATCCTAAAAACCCGCTGCTCGTCTCGGTCCGCTCCGGCGCCGCCTTCTCGATGCCCGGAATGATGGACACGGTGCTCAACCTCGGGCTCAACGAAGAGACGGTGCAGGGCCTCGCCGAGCAGACCGGCGACCTGCGATTTGCGCTCGATGCTTACCGGCGCTTCGCGTCGCTGTTTGGCGAGATCGTCATGGGCGTGGCCCACGAGAAGTTTGAGCGTGTGATGGATCGTTACAAGGCGCAGACCTCCGGCGGTCGCGACACCGATCTCAAACCCGAGCACCTGCGCGACATCATCGCCGCCGAGAAACAGATCATCGTTGCCGAGCAACACGCGATTCCCGAAGATCCTTACGAACAACTTCGCGTCGCCGTCGCCGCCGTCTTCAACTCCTGGATGGGCCGCCGGGCCATCGACTATCGCCGCGTCAATCGCATTCCGGATTCGCTCGGCACCGCCGTAAACGTGCAGGCGATGGTCTTCGGCAACATGGGCGAGAACAGCGGCACCGGCGTGGCATTCACGCGCAATCCCTCGACCGGCAAAAAAGAACTCTACGGCGAATACCTGCTCAACGCGCAGGGCGAAGACGTGGTCGCGGGCACGCGCACGCCCAACCCGATCAGCGAACTGAAAAAAGAATTGCCCAAAGTTTACGAAGAGTTTGCCTCGATCACCGGCCTCCTGGAACAACACTACCGCGACATGCAGGACTGCGAGTTTACGATCGAGCGCGGCAAGCTTTGGATGTTGCAGACGCGCATCGGCAAACGCAGCGGCGCGGCAGCGGTGCGGGTGGCCGTGGAGATGGTAGGCGAGAAACTTATCGACCGCGCAACCGCGGTCCAGCGTGTTTCGCCGGAGCAACTCGATCAGTTGCTGCATCCGACCGTCGATCCGAAAACGAAGGCGACGGTGCTGGCCACCGGACTGCCAGCCAGTCCCGGCGCCGCGCAGGGCCAGGTTGTGTTCAGTCCCGACGAGGCGGAGGAGTTAGCGCGCGACGAAAATGCCAAAGTGATTTTAGTCAGGCAGGAAACCAGTCCCGACGATTTTCACGGCATGATTGCGGCGCAGGCGATCGTTACGGCACGCGGCGGCATGACCAGCCACGCGGCGGTGGTGGCGCGCGGCATGGGCAAGCCCTGCGTCAGCGGCGCCAATTCAATCGATATCGACTACAGCCAGCAGCAATTCAGTGTCGGCGGCACGGTAGTCACCAAAGGCGACTGGATAACTGTTGATGGTTCGACCGGACGCGTGTTCCTGGGCCAGGTGCCGACCGTGCAGCCGTCGCTGGGCCCTGAGTTTCACGAGCTGATGTTGTGGGCCGACAAGTTTCGGCGTTTGCGCGTGCGCGCCAATGCCGACACGCCGCGCGATGCGAAGATAGCGCGCCAGTTTGGCGCCGAAGGCATTGGACTTTGTCGGACTGAGCACATGTTCTTTGGCGATCAGCGGCTGGCCGCGATGCGCGAGATGATCCTGGCTGACGGCGTGGGCGCGAGGGAAAAGGCGCTGGAAAGATTGTTGCCGCTTCAGCGTGGCGATTTTGTCGGCATCTTTCGCGAGATGGTTGGTTTGCCGGTAACGATTCGTCTGCTCGATCCGCCGCTGCATGAGTTTCTTCCGAACGCGGAAGAGCTGATGAGCGAGCTCGGCGAGCTGAAGATGGCGGTGCGTCTCGCGACTACGCTCGGCGACATGGATAACCTGCTCGACGAGATCGACGAGAAACGCCGGCTGCTCAAGCAGGTTAACCGTATTCGCGAAGCGAACCCGATGCTCGGGTTCCGCGGCTGTCGCCTCGGCCTGGTGTTTCCCGAAGTCACGCGCATGCAGTGTCGCGCGATTTTCGAAGCGGCTTGCCTGGTGCAGGGCGAGAAGAAGAAAACCGAACTCGAAATCATGGTGCCGCTCGTTTCGCTCAGCGAGGAGCTGCACCAGCAGCGCGAGCTCATCGACGATGTGGCGCAACAGGTGATGGGCGAATACGGCATGACCATCGAGTATCACGTGGGCACGATGATTGAACTGCCGCGCGCCGCCCTGATGGCCCATCACATTGCCGAACACGCGGACTTCTTTTCCTTCGGCACCAACGATCTGACGCAGACAACCTTTGGCTTGAGCCGCGACGATTCCAGCCGCTTCCTGCCTAACTATGTCGAGCGCAAGATCATGCCGGAAGATCCTTTTCAGGTGCTGGATCGGGACGGCGTGGGCCAACTGGTGCAGATGGGAACTGAACGCGGTCGCAGTGTGAAGCCGAATCTGAAAGTCGGCATCTGCGGCGAGCATGGCGGCGACCCGAGCTCGATCGCTTTCTGCAACGAGATTGGGCTCAACTACGTGAGCTGCTCGCCGTTTCGGGTTCCGGTGGCGCGACTGGCCGCGGCGCAAGCTTCGCTGGTTGCGAAAGCTGCGAAAGAGAAACAAGCGGCGCCAAAAGCTGACGTGTAGCATTCTTCAGCGGAAAAGAATAACTTTGGCCGCGGTTTTACGCGGATGCGCGCGGATCAGAAGAATCAAGCAGTTCAGAGTTCAAACTTTAGTTTGTGTTACCTCGGTAAGCAGCAAGCTAAAGCTCGAACTCTGAACCGCTATTTTGTTCCGTATGATTCGCGCGCCTCCGCGTAAACCCGCGGCCAATTTCTTTTCGCGTCGATCTACTCCGCCCCCAGCACCCGTTTCGCTCGATCGTAAATGGCCTGCAGCTCCGGCGGCACCGCGCGACCACCATACACACGCAGGTGAATTGCTGGCAGCAACGCCTGTTCGGCCTTTTCGTTCAGACCATTCTTCTGCCAGTAGAGCGCTGCAGTTCTGAACGCTACGTCAGGAGCCGCCGCTTTCTCCGGATCGGCGATCAAGTCAACGCCCAATTGCGCGCCCACCGCCTGGTATTGCGCGCGGCCGGTGAGTTGGAATGCGCCGCGGCCCTTGTAGCGCGCGCCGTCACCGGGTTCGAAGTTGCCGAATTCTTTGCGTGAGCCGTAACGCCTCTCCAACTCAGCATCCGAGCCCAACTCAACCAGATGCGTTAACTGGGCGGTGCTGTATGCGACTTCAGCCAGGAACGCGGCCTGCCTGAGTGGCGTGTTGATGCCAAACTCATCCATCGCTTTTTGCAGATGCGGCAGGTAGAGCGCCTGCTGCGCTTCGCTCGAGCCGGGCATGATCTCCCGCAGCTCACGGGCCGACAAATCGCGGCGCGTTAGATAACGAAGTTCGAGATCGCCGCACGTCACAGTGAAGGAAGCGCGATTAGACTTCAGCGGCGCCGGCTTAAGAATTTCAATCTCAACCCAGCCATCGACAGGAAGTGGATTCCCACTGCGGCTCACACCCTTGGTATAAACCTCGCGCGTGTCGCTCACCTCTTTCGAGCCTGGCCCATCAAAAGTTAAGACCTGAGGCAAGCTCTCGCTGCCGTCGCTGCGCACGAACTTGTATTCCACGTTTCCACTTCTTCCGGTCACCGAAATTCTTCCCGTGACCTTTACATTCGCCGGACACCTTCCTCCATACACCGGAGCGGTCGCTGCGACTTCCGCCCCCGCAACGTTGAAGGCGCCGAAACTGCGCAGGTCCCAAACGCGCGCGGTTCTGTCCTCGCTTCCGGTCACGACGTACTTTGAATCAGGGCTAATGTCGACACTGGTGACCGGCTTGATGTGGCCGCGAAACACCGCGACACTAAACGCACTCATCGGCACGCTGACTCCCAGCACGGGAACAGTCAATACGCGCGCATCCCACAACTGCGCCGTGCGATCCTGGCTGATCGTCACCACCCATTTACCATCCGGACTAAACGCGGCATCGCTGACAATGTCGGTGTGGCCAAGTAAGGTAGTTGGCGAACTGTCGGTCACTGCCGTCCACGTTCCCGGCGGCTTAGCCTCCCAGAGATAGGCGCTGTTGCCCCCGGTGGTGACGATGTACCGGTCGTCATCGCTGAAATGAGCACTCGTAACCGGGACGACGCTTCCTCGCGTTTGCCGTACTGCGGCACCGCCCGCAGGGTCGCCTGGTTCCGCGCTTGGTGCTGGGCGTGCCTGTTGGTCTGCCTGGCCCGTCCTGGCAGAATCCTGATTGACAGTCAATACCTGGACAGTATTACCCGTTGCAGCGTCCCAAACTCTCGCGGTGCCGTCCTTGCTGGCGGTGACCACGAATTTATTGTCGCGACTGAATGCCAGGCTGTTGATTTCGTCAAGATGGCCGGTCAAAATAATCCCCTTTTCCGCACGCGAAACCTTAGCAATTCCCGCCTTGGAACCGTCGACAATGGCAACGAATTGTCCGTCATCGCTGAACGCCAACGCCGGCAGTTTGTCCTCACCCGACTCCTCAAGGACCGGCTGCCCCGAACGGATATCATAGATACCCACTTTTGAATTTGCTTTGTCATGGTGGACCACCCAGCGACCATCCGGACTGATGATTGTGTTCTGTGGCGCTGTGTCGGTCCATGGCAAACGAGCCAGTTCTTTTCGTCCGGGAATGTCCCAGACGACGGTGCCGTTATGTCCGGGATGATTTCTTAGCAGGGCCATGGTGCCGGCCTTGTTGTAGAGCACGGGCGTGGTGACGCGATCCGCCAGATACGGCTGGTTACCGAGATCGAGGATGCCGAGACTTGGCAGCCAGTTCTTACTGCCCTCCGCGCTTTGAGTGATCACGCGATCGGAATTGCCGGCAAACCAGACACTCGAAACGCTCTGCTTATGCCCGCGCATGATGCCGGCGAAGTAGGGCGCGGAACGATCAATCTCATTGACCGTGCGGAGTAGTTCTGAAGCCGCATCACGCTGCCGTTCAGCTTCCGCTTTTTCTCGCAACGCTGCTTCCTCGGCTCGCCCGGCCGCTACTCGCGCCAGGCTCTCTTCCGAAAGCGCCGATTCGGCTACACCCTTCTGACGGTCGGCTTCAACCTTCGCTGCCTCGGCAATTTTCGCTTGCTTCAATGCTTCGAGCCGTTGGTGCTCCGCGAGGTCGCGCTGTTTTGCCGTTTCTTTTTCGGCATTGCGCGCCTTGTCGCGTTCTTCCTCGGCGACGACGGTCGCATGTTCGGCCGCCAGCTTTTGTTCCAGCTCGGCTGCTTGCGCGCGGGTGGCCGCCATAGTTTGCTGGAGCGCTACGAAAGATTGCTGGTTTGCACGGGCCGTTTGCTGCTGCGCCAGCCGGTTCTGTTGCACCGCGTAACCGGTGACGCCAAGCATTCCGAGCAGCAGTAATGACAGAATTACCAGACCCCAGTTGCGCAGCTTTACGCGGCGCTGCTCCCCGGCGGCCAGGGCTTGCGCATGACGCAGCTCGCGTTCGACTTCTTCCTTGTGTCGTTGTTCTTTGCGATCGATCTCGTCCTGGCGGTTCTTCTTGCTGAGTTCGAGATACTCAATCGTCTTATCAAAACCTTTGTGATAACGCTCGGCCCAGGCTTTGGTCGGGCGATTGTCTTCCAGCCACTTCAGTCCTGCGGACAAAGCCGGATCGCGCAGGAAGTCTTCACCTTCGGGAAAGAACGCTGCTTTGTCAGCCAGGCGCACATACTGGCGGGCCGACTCGGCCTCCTGGTCCACCCAGATCCGCAAGCGATCCCAGCCGCGAATCAAACTCTCATGCGAAATGTCGATGAGCGTGTGCGACGCGAGCTCGGCTGGCGGACTCGGCATTAGAAACGACCGGCCCTCCGACCGAAATTTTTCCACCACCTGCCTTACCTGCTCTTCGCTGCTGCCGGCAGCCACCGCAATCTCGTTCACCGTCGCCGGCCGCCGGCCTTCGCGCCTGTCAGCTTCCTTTTCTGTCAGCGCTTTAAAAACTTTAGCGGCTACGAGCTGCAACTCCGGCGACAATTCGAGAAACGCCTCGTCGGCATGCTTTGAAAGCGCCTCCTTCATGCCGCCGATTTTTCTATAGTGGAGAATATCGAGCGGGCCCTGGGCATGGAACTTGGTCTTCCAATAGTCCCAGGTTCGCATCAGGGCATGTTGCAGAATCGGAAGCTGGGCCGGATCGTCGCCGGCATCATTGAGCAAGAGATTGACGAGCGGCGCCGTAATTTCAGCGCCGCCAATGATGATTGGTCCGGTGATCGCTTCACGACGGTTATCGTCCGTCATTCGCGGGATCAGATACTGCCCTTCGTTGATCGCCTCCGGCAGTCCCCAAAAGTGCGCGCAGTCTCCCAGGTAGTCCGAGCGCATCGTGAGGATGACGTAGATTGGTAACTTTTCTTCGTCGCTTTTCTCCGGTTGTTTCGTTTCCAGCAACAACTTTACAAAAGCGGCAGCTTCGTCTTTAGGATGTTCCGCGGTGGATTTCTTACGGAATCGAAAAAGCTCTTCAAACTGGTCCGCGAGGATTAGCAAGTTCTCACCGGGCCGGAGCTTGCTCTGGCTAACGACCTCCAGCAACCCCAGCGAGCTGCGCCTGAGCGTGCGTTCGATATTCGCGAGCCGTTCGCCCGACACATCTTTATCTTTGACTCCGCAAACGTTCGGCGCATTCAGGGCTTCGGCCAGATTTGAAATCGGACTGCTGCCGGGGCGAAAACTCGCCACTCGCCAGCTTGAGCCGGCGCTGGGCAAGTGTCCGCTGAACAAGGCAGGCAGCAGACCGGCGTTGACGAGTGAGGACTTACCGCTTCCCGAAGTGCCAACCACTGCGACAAAGCGCGCGGTTCTCAATTTCGTCAGCACTTGATCGCTTTGACCGTCGCGTCCGAAGAAGAACTCGTTCTCCTCCATACGAAACGGCCGCAACCCCGGGAAAGGATTGGTTAGCAATACTTCCTGTTCGATCATCTCGCACCTCCGCTTCCCGTTTGCAACTGCTCCGCTCGCGCGTTTTCAATGCAGGTGACGAACTCGTCTAGTGCCGCTTGAGAGAGGCCTTCGTAACCCGGTGGCTTCAGCAACACCGCTTCCCAGGTTTTGTAGTCGCGCTTGTGATCAGTTAGCGGCGACGCGAGGTAGATTGCTTTGAGTAAGGGCGTTTCGCGTCCCCAGACGCGCACTTTGCGCAAATCGGAAAGTTTGGAATGAAGCCAGAACTGGTTGCCGTTGCCGTAATAGATCAGGGTGGCGTCGCATTGCAGCAAGTTGTCTTTGTGATACTCGATCACCTGCGTCGCGTCGCCATCTCGCGCCGTCAGGATCACTTCATACTTCTTGTCGAACAGGTAATCGCGAATCGCGTTGATCGACTCGAAATCCAGCTTGTCGCACATCAAATAGATGCGGAACAGATTCTCCTCAGGAAATTGCAGCAACTTCGCCGGCGCAGTTTTCGCGGCCGTCAATTTCTCGATGATGCGATTTTTCAACTCCTCAAACGGCCGCTCCAGCAGCTCGGCGCCGTTCTGCGCCTGCGCGCTGTTGCGCAAAAGCTCGATGAATTCCGGCTGCCGTTTTCCAACCGGCGCCAGATCGGGCGCAATCCAAATCACCCGGGAAAATTTGCCCGGATCAACATTACTCTGTTGCGCCGCCAGCTCGTTTTGAATTTGGATAATAGAATTCTCTTCGTCACCTTCGAGCATGCGACCGAATTTTTCGCCGATGAGGTGGATGGACAAGCGCGACTGCTTGAGATTTTTACTAACAGCCTCGCGATATTCCGCGGCTGTGTCCGGAAGCTCCGTGTCGGGCAACACGCGGAAGCCGCGACTGACCAGCTCATTCTTGATGCTGTCGCGGTACTCGGTGCGATCCGTTGTCACTTCGGCGAGGTAGACTGTGCGCTCGATGTCGTTCGTGGTTACTTGTGGCGCGTCAAACGTTTTCAGCATTTCGCTGATGTCAAACGCGAGATCGTCGATTTTCTTGATGTAGCGGCTGTAATGTTCGCCCTGAGGCAGGTAACTGAACTCGCGCGGCCTTCCTGACTCTTCGTCCTTTTCGTAAAACTCGTAACCGAGCAAACCCTGCAACTGAACCGGATGCTGATCGCGCGGCAGGAAGGACTTCACCACCTTGATGCAGCGCGATTTGTCGTGATGCGGTTTGTTCTCCTCGGCCAGACGATGAAACTCGCTCAACTCGCGCATGCACCACTCGGATTTCGGCGCCACGTAACCGGGCGAGAGGATGGAAATCAGGAGCTTGCTTTGCCTGAGCGCGTTCATGATCACATCTGCAAAATAGTCGCTGCCGCCCAGCTTGCGATCGCGCCAGATCACCGGTTCGTAGCCGAGCTTGAACGCCAGCTGCGTTTTGAGCTTAGCCGTGAAGTCGTCAATCCAGCCCGTCTCGCCGGAGACCGGCGCGTTATCGAGATGGCGGTAGCTGATGAAGATGTCGTTAGTGAAAGAATCCATTGAGGCTCTAACCCTCCCCGGTAAGCCCGGCAACTATTGCTGCTGATTGAATTGTCGAAACGCTGTCGGCGGCTCGCGAAAGTCGTGAAGGCTTAGGCAAATTCTCTACGGTATGGACGCACTTGGCAATAGCGAAGGGCAAGCCGCCGCGGATCTGACGCAACTGACTCGAGCGCACCTGTAGGGGCGCACCTATGTGTGCGCCCTGGGGGCGGACACGCAGGTCCGCCCCTACAACTCCTCGATCCGCGCCTCACTTTCGCGTGGTAGTGCTGACCTCACTATGATATTTTGTCGCCTTTCCAACCGCCGTTAACTCCAGAGGACAAAATGAAGCCGATCCAACTGTTCACAAATAAGAGTTCTAATATTGCGCCCCGCTTGTTTTCCCTCGTTGTCGTCGCGCTTTTGATCGCCGGTACGGCCGTCGCCCAGGAAAACAAACTCGACAACACCTTCCTCAAGAATCTCCAATTCCGTTCCATCGGTCCGGCGATTATGGGCGGACGCATCGACGACATCGCCGTCGTCGAAAACAATCCGAGCACTTACTACGTCGGCGCGGCTACGGGCGGCGTTTGGAAGACCACGAACAATGGCACCACTTTCGATCCGGTGTTTGACGAACAGGGCTCAACCTCGATTGGCGACATTGCAATTGCGCCCGCCGATCCGAGCATCGTCTGGGTCGGCACCGGTGAACCGAACAATCGCCAAAGCTCTTCTTGGGGCGACGGCGTCTATCGTTCTCTGGACGCCGGCAAGACCTGGCAAAACATGGGTCTGCGCGACACGAAGCACATCGGTCGCATCGTGATCGACTCGCGCGATCCAAACATAGTCTACGTGGCGGCGGTGGGCCATCTGTGGGGACCAAACAAAGAGCGCGGCGTGTTCAAGACAACTGACGGCGGCAAGACCTGGAACAGCGTTCTTTTCATCAACGAAGACACCGGCGTGATCGATCTGGCGATGGATCCGCAAAGTCCCCTAACCATTTACGCCGCTGCCTATCAACGCCGGCGCACGCCCTGGGGCTTCAACGGCGGCGGCACCGGCAGCGCGATCTACAAGACCGTCGACGGCGGCGCGACTTGGAATAAGCTGACCAAAGGCTTGCCCGAGGGCGTAACCGGTCGCATCGGTCTCGATATCTATCGTCGCAACCCAAACGTGGTTTATGCCCTCATTGAAAACGCCAAGGGCGGCGGAACCTTTCGCTCCGACGATCGCGGCGAAACCTGGCGCAAGGTCAGCGACCTCACCTCGCGGCCAATGTACTACAGTCAAATTCGCATCGATCCAAACAACGATCAGCGGCTCTGGCAACTCGCCGCAGACATGTACAACTCCGACGACGGCGGCAAGACCTGGAATTCAAGACTGGTGCAAAGAATTCACGGCGACTTTCACGCGCTCTGGATCGATCCGGCTAATTCCGATCACGTGCTGAGCGGCTCGGATGGCGGCTTGCACGCCAGCTACGATCGCGGCCGCACCTGGGATTTCATCAACACGATTCCGCTCGGGCAGTTTTATGAAGTCACGCTCGACAACCAAAAGCCTTTCTTCGTTTACGGCGGCTTGCAGGACAACGGCAGCTGGGCCGGACCCAGCGGCACGCTCAACCAGGAAGGCATCACCAACGACGATTGGTTTCGCACCGGCGGCGGCGATGGTTTCTATTCGGTAGTTGATCCAACCGATCCCAGCATCGTCTATGTCGAATCTCAGAACGGCAGCGTCTCGCGTTTGGAGTTGAAAACAGGCGAACGCAAATCCATCAAGCCTCAATCCCGGCCCGGCGAGAAGCAGTATCGATTCGACTGGAACTCTCCGATCGTCATTTCGCAGTACAACAACCGCACCATCTACTTTGCCGGCAATCGCG
>Ga0070670_100000590_pt1 | contig 28655 bp, 22 predicted proteins | sample KBSS63metaG_FD_64665 | JGI IMG/M metagenome (GOLD analysis project Ga0070670, IMG submission 64665) | Switchgrass rhizosphere microbial communities from Kellogg Biological Station, Michigan, USA - KBS S6-3 metaG | ecosystem: Host-associated > Plants > Roots > Rhizosphere > Soil ... | reverse complement strand
CACGAACCCCAGATACACAACGGATGCTCCCATCGTGATCCATTTCAAACGTTCGCTCTTTCGAAAGAAACTCACCAGAGCCAGCGTCGCGAAGGCAGTGAACATCGCCAGCTCCGGCGCCTGGGCTTTGATATCGTCGGCCCAGGTCGGGACCGCTTCGTTTTCATCGGCAAACTGCCACGTTTCCTGAACGTACGCATGGACCGGCCGACTGGGAATGGCGAGAGCCGCCATCAGTGTCAGCAGGATCGCAAAGAAAACGAAGCCCGTCCGCACTTTCATTTGGCAGGCGCCGGAGGAGTCAGCAAAGCCCGCGCAACGCGGCGGGCACCATTGCGAATGGCACGTGAAGAGCTCTTGATGGAAATCGAAGCGCGCGACACGGCGTCCACGTCGGCGCCTGGCTCGAACTTGTCGGTAATGCTTTTACCTTTGAACTGATTTGCAAACGCAGGAAGTTCGACCGAGAAATAACCGTACGGCTCATGATGTTCCACGACAAGAACTCCTGTCAGAATTCCCTTCGTGTCCATGCCGACGAGCATTTTGATGGGACCGTCATACCCTCGCTCCAGCGGCTCCAGCTCGGTCGTCCAGAAAACATAGCCGGCAACCGTGCGCGCATCAGCAGAACCAACATACGCGATATAGTGCGGAACCGGCATGGTCTGTTTAGACGAGAACGCCGTTGCGGTGGGAAATACCTTCTTCTGCTGTGACAGAAGAACCGATTCGGACGTAGTCTGGCCAAAGGCAAAAGGCAGCATGCCGGTGGCAAGAAGCAAGAGAAGATAAATATGACGCAGTCGGATCATGTTGGAAGCCGATGATAGTTATAAAACAACTGAGAATCAATCGCAGGATTTGGAATCAGGCTGCTCTTTTGTTGTGGAGGCAATCGATGACAACCCACGATGCACCGTCTTGAAGGAATTTGGGCGGTCATAGCCCCCCTACAGCTTTGCCCTTAAATACCGACGCCGACTTCGGTGAGCTCCGCCTCCAGACCGAGATTGTAAATCTTCGCCGCAACAAAGATCTCAAAGTACGCTCGATCGAGTTTGCCGTCTTTCACCTGCTCGTCAATGATATCCAGCGCGATGCTGGCTGACATGGACGGTTTGTAAGGTCTGTCATTGGCGACAAGCGCGTCGTAGATGTCGCAGATCGTCATGATCCGGGTTTGGGCAGGAATCTCTTTGGCGGTGATGTGGTTGGGATAACCGGAACCGTCCAGGCTTTCATGATGCTTGTATGCAATTTCCGGGACGAGTTCGAGGCCTCTGCTCCAGGGAATCATTTTCAGAATATCGAAGGTCTTGTTCACATGACTTTCAATTTCGAGACGCTCGGTCTCGGAAAGAGAGCCTTTTGAGATGCAAAGCTTCCGGCTTTCCTCGTCTGTCAAAGCGGCAAGGAACTCACCGCTATCGAACGGAACCTTCAATGACTGCAAATCCTTCACGAGATCCGTCGTTGCACTATTCATCACGGAGGGTTCGTTGGCTTCCACCACGCGCAGCCATGCTCCATCGATTCGGCGGATCGCCGCACCATAGTCCTTCCGTTCGGTTTCCTGGAGAAAGAGTAACTGAGTGCGCATGAGGCGAAGGCGCAGCGCGATGGTCTCGAGTTCGCGGGAATGAAGTTTCTTCTTCTTTTGAAGCACTTCTTCCCGCACGCCGATCTTCCCGACGTCGTGAAGCAGCGACGCGTATCGCAGTTCACGAAGTTGCGACGCAGTGAATTCCACGGTTCTCAGGGGTCCCCACTCCGTGCGGTTCACCGCGCTGGCGAGTCCGACCGAATAATTGGATACTCGCAGGCTGTGACCGGAGGTGACCGGATCCCGCGCTTCTATCGCGGTGACGCACGCATTGACAATGCCTTCCATGAGCCTTTCCTGCTCGTCGAGCAAAAGGCTGTTTTCGATAGCCAGCGCGGCCTGTCCTGAAATGATTGAGAAGAGCCGTTCGTCCTTCTCATCGAATGAAGGCAAAGGCGACGAATCGTGAGGGTCAAAAACCGAGCCATCCAGGGGAAGTTTATTCAAAAGTTGTACAACTCCGACCAGATCGCCCCGAGGTGTGATCAGTGGACCGGAAAACAGATTTCGGGTGGCATAATTCAATGTTTCCCCAACGCCCGGCGAAACTTTATTCTCCGCGGAACCCAGGTCCAGAAGAATCGGCCGCCGGTAAACTGCAGTCTTGCCAACGATACTCGAGTCATCGATCCTGAATTTCAAACTGCGAAGATACCCCGGGACATGATCCACGTTGATGCTGCGCGTGATCATCGCTTCGAACGTGAGAATCGACTCACCATCGGAATCCTTGCGTACGGTGTACACGGATCCCGCGTCGCACTGGACCAGGTCCAGAAAGGATCCGAGGGTCGTGTCCAGAATTTTCTGCAGGTTGTTATCGGTTTCGACAGACATCTTCATATGTTTATCGGCTGAGGCCATGAAAATCTTGAAGGAAATTCGCTAATATTTGCGGGCAAGTCGGTATGTTGCAGTCCGGCAGTGGCTTCAGGGCGGCTGGAAGCGAACGAAAACTGTGTTCCTTCCACGGGGCCTGTGACCGCCCCGACAGAAGAATTTCAACTGTGAGTCTTCCCTTCGCTAGAATGGCGGTTCATGTTCCAGCTCAAATTTGCGCCCACCTTCTCACGGCAGCGAGAAGCGCTGCTTGCGAAAACGACTCTCCCGCAGATAACAATTCCTCAGAGCGTCGAGGAATGTCTGGCTGGATTCCACCGCTTGGACGCATCTGGAAGACCCGGACCCTGGATGCTATGGATGGAAACCATACGGGTCGTTCGGCCTCTGCTTTACAAGGCGTCCGCCATTTCCCTGCTTTCGTCGGGCTGCGCCGCCGGATCAACACTCGCCGCAATGCAGATTCTGAAAACCGGTCAGGATCTTCACTCCATGTGGATGTTCTCCCTGATTTTTTTTGTGATGAACCTCGCGGCGCAGATCGGCATTTACAACAGCGGCCAATTGCGCTGCTGGGTGGGTCTGGGCACCGAGTCTCATCTCGTGGCGAGGATCTCTCAAAAGCTGCTTCGGCTGAGTTCGGCTGCGGCGGCTCGTCAGTCTTCGGGCAACTTGAAAATTCTGATCACGTCCGATGTACGCAACGTCGGGCAGTTTCTGGACAATGCCGTGCGTAATCTGATTCCGGCCCTGGCCTCGCTTGCGGTGATCGGTCCGCTGCTGGTTCATTTTTCCGGACGGCCAGGACTTTTCGGCCTGTTCGTGATGACGCTGGTTATTCCTGTTTCTGTCGGACTGAATGTGATTTGTTCCCACTATCAAATGAAAAGTCAGTCCGAACTCGACAAATTGACAGCACTTGCCGGAGAGTGGGTAAAAAACATTCGACTGATTCGCTACTTGTCGTGGGAGGACGCATTTCAGCGGGATGTTTCTGCGAGACTGCGCCAATTCATGACGGTCTCGGTTATTCAGCACGTCTTGAATTGCCTCATATACGGGTTGAGTATTTCATGGTGGATGGTATCGGCGACCGGTGTCGTTGTGATCGCTCGATGGTTGAACGAACCGCTGGACCTTGCGGGCTTTTTCGGATCGCTTTGGCTGCTGACATTTATGGCCGGATACTTCACACACCTGCCGAACACTGTCCGGTTGTACGGACTGGCGGGTCCATCCATTCGCAGAATCGTTCGGCTGCTTTCGGAAGCGGAACAATCCGATTATCTGAAGCCGGATAAAACAATCTCGCCGGATGCGCTGCCATTGAAATTGACGTTTGAAAATATCCGCTTTCAATATTCTGAAGACAAGCCTGCCCTCCAGCACCTCTCTTTTGAACTGGATCTGCGGCGGCGGACGGCAATCATCGGAGAAATCGGGAGCGGAAAGACGACGTTGCTGAAGTTGCTCTGCGGAGAATTCCCTCCGAATACCGGGAGTATTCTGGTTCACTTCGACAACGGCGATATTCGAAACTTCTGGACCCATCCGGCGTATCCGCAGTTCCGAAAGCACCTGGCCTATGTCCCACAGGAAGCCTTCGTTTCCAGCGATCTGTTTCACATGAACATCACGCTCTCCCGAGACGTGGACAACCGCGACGAAGACATTGCCGCAGCCGCATATTGGGCGGAACTCGAAGCTGACTTATCGGAACTGCCCGACGGCCTCTCCCAGGAAATCGGCGAAAGCGGTGTCAACCTCAGCGGTGGACAGCGCCAGCGCCTCAATCTCGCGCGGGCCTTTTATTCGCGACGGTCGTTCATGGTGCTCGATGACACCATGAGCGCTGTCGATACAAAAACCGAGACCATACTCATGGATCGTCTCGTCTCGCGCGAAGGTGGTTTTCTTCTCGTTACCCATCGAACCGGCGAACTGCTTCAGGTCCAAGACGTCATTGTGATGAAAGGCGGGACGATTGTGGAGCGAGGAGATCCGAAAGCCCTCTCGCAGGACCCCGATTCCCAATTGACTCGGGTTCTTCGAGCATACGAAAACGAGGCGTTGCGTGGCTGACATTCCACAGAAACGCGGATTCGTAAAAGAAGAATCGCTGCTTCGGCCTTCAGGACTGCTGGCGCTGAACTGGCGGATGTTCCGATCATTTCCGGTGTTCCTGATGCTTCTTCCGCTGAGCCTGGCGACAATTGTCGCCTCGTCTGCGGCACCGATGATCTTCCGATGGTATTCCGGACAACTCTCCAGCGGAGCGGCCGAATTCACGGTGAACGGGCTCGTACTGATTACCGCACTGGCGACGACGCTGCGAATTGCAGCATGGGCACTGTTTGAAATCAGCGGCATGTGGTCCAGCCAGCGCATCCATGCCGAAATGGTGCGGGGCATGTCGCGCACCCGGACGACGTTTTTTGACGAGAATCCGTCCGGGCGTCTGATCAATCGATTGGTGCGCGACTATGATGAACTGCGATCCAATGCCATAGTCTTTGTTGGCGATTTTTTCAATTCGCTCGTGGAAGTCCTCAGCGTCGCCGTCATCGCCGCGCTGGCCAGCCCATGGGCCGCGCTGTTGATGGCGCCGCTGCTTTTGATTTTTGCATGGGTTCAGTGGAACCGCTCGGCAATGATCGACCACTCCCGCAGCCTCACCGCGATTGCAACCAGCCACCTGATGGGACGAAAGAACGATTTGATCGAAGGCCGTGAAATTTTCCTCCTCTACGACAGAGCCGAACACCTGCTTCACCGGATGGCCGAAAGTTTTCGAAATTATCTCCAGGCTTCGGCACTCACCGCCCAGATTGAAATCTGGGCCAGTTTCTGGGTTCGCGTTTCTTCCGAAACATTTTCATTTGGAGTCCTGCTCCTGATGACGCTGGCAATTTCCCAGGACAAAATCGGAGCAACGATGGCAGGAGTCATTATCTCTTCCCTTTTTGGTATCACCGGAAGCGTGGCATGGCTGGACTTTGCAACCAGTCTTGTTTCCAAGTCCAGCCCGCACGTGCGCCGCGTATTTGAATTCGTCGACCTGCCGTCCGAGGAAAGTGAAGAAGGCCGCGCCACCGGGCCACTCGGGGTTTCCATTCCGCAGAATGGCGATATTCAATTTGCGAACTACACGATGTCTTATCGCAGGGATACGCCCGTAATCCTTTCCAATCTGAACCTATCGCTGCCGATAGGAAGCAAAACTGCGCTGATCGGCCGCACGGGATCGGGGAAGACCAGCCTGATGCAGGCCCTCATGCGCATGGTCTATGTTCGTGAAGGCGACATCCGTATCGGGAACCGTTCGATATTTGAGATGGATATCCGCGAGCTTCGAACGCTTTTTGGTGTCGTCCCGCAGTCACCATATCTTTTTGCTGGAACCATTCGCTCCAATCTGGATCGGGTCGGAACGATTTCCACCGAAGTTCTCGAGAAATCCATGAAGTCCGTCGGGCTCCGTTTTCCTCTGAACCAGGCTGTGAGCGAAGGCGGGGCCAACTTTTCCGTAGGCGAGCGCCAGTTGATTTGTCTCGCACGCGTGATTGCGGCTGGACGCAATATTGTTTTGATGGATGAACCCACCAGCGGCCTGGATCCGGAAACCGATGCCCGAATCAGTGAGATACTTCGGACGGCGCTGAAGGACAAAACCGTGCTGACCATTGCGCATCGTCGGGAGTCGCTGGGAAACTACGATCGAATTATTGAAATGCAGAATGGAAGAGTCGAGGAATCATCGAAATCATGAAAAGGAAAATTCTTGTTACTGGAGGTGCGGGACACGTTGGGTCGCACGTCATCGAGGAACTTCTGGCCGACAAACAGAATGATGTCATCTCACTGGATAACTATTTCAACGGATCTGAAAAGAACCATATTTCAGGAGCGGAGTATCGACGCGGACATACGAAAGACATCCGCACCCTGGTTCCGGAAACGCCCGATATCCTCTACCACCTCGGGGAGTATGCCCGGATCGCACCATCGATCAAGGAAGTTGCCCTGGTATTCGATATGAACGTTGTAGGCACTTTTGCAGTAGCGGAGTTCTGTCGACAACGAAAGGTTCCCAAATTGGTATACGCAGCGTCGAGCACCAAATTCGCAATCGAAGGGGACGGTAGAAATCAGAGTCCGTATGCATTCACGAAGGCGACAAATGTCGATCTGTTCAATAATTACGGGCGTTGGTACGACCTGCCGCATGCCATCTGTTACTTTTACAACGCGTATGGTCCACGCGAGCGCGGCGACAGCGAATACGCGACAGTCATTGCAAAGTTCGAACAAGCTTATCTGAAGAACCAGCCACTGACGGTAGTGAAACCCGGGACGCAAAAGCGCAACTTCACATATGTCAAGGATCTCGCAAAAGGGATCATACTGGCAGGCGAGAAAGGTCTCGGCGACGGATACACGCTTCCCAACAAAAAGAGCTATTCGATCCTGGAAATCGCCGAGGCATTTGGCGGAAGGATTGAAATGATAGACGGTGATCCCGGCAGGGCTGCCTCCGGCGACGCTCCGTCACGAACCTGCGACGAACTCGGCTGGCGCACAACCGTGGACGTCATGGATTACATCCGGGACTTTATTCGAGAAAACCCGAGACAAGCAGAAATTGGAGGAAACCGGAATGACGCCTGACGCTGTGGTCCGGGCATGGTTCAAAGAGGTCTGGAGTGATGGAGACGAAAGCGCAATCGATCGTTATTTTGCTAAGGATGGCATTGCTCACGGATTGCCGGCTGCTGATGGTAAGCCGTTGACGGGTCCTTCGGCATTTAAGCCGTTCGTCAAACATTTCCGAACGGCATTCCCGAATATCCAGATTGAAGTTCTCCGTACGATCACCGAAGGACAATATGTTTGCGCCCATTGCCGGGTAACCGGGACGCACAGCGGACCAGGGTTTGGTCCGGCTCCAACAGACAGTGCAGTTGATTTTTCGGGAATGACGATTGTTCGGGTGGAGAACGACACGATTAAAGAAGGATGGAACTGCTTCGATTTCATGTCGTTTTACCAGCAGATCCAGCTGATGCCGAAGATCTGATATTTGCCATCTGTGCGCATGGCGCGCATCTAAGGCGTTGCATGTGGCTGGAGTCGTCGAAATCAGCGGAATAGCCCTGTGACTCAGGTGGGCTATTCATCTGCATTCACCGCCAACCACTCAATCAATTTTGAAAGTGGCGGTCCGAACCTTGCTGGGAGTATCTCCGTCCGTCCACGCTACGACAACCTGTTTGCCGCTCAAGGTCATTTGAGGAACTCCGGCAAATTTCACCTTGCTGTTGACGGACGCGATAATCGGGTCGCCCATGGATCCGCTCGATCGAACCTGACGGATGCGCACCTGAGTTCCCTCTGCGGCCTGTTCCAGCCAGCTGACCAGCGCATCGCCCGATGACAATGCAACGACGTCCACCCTCCCGACGGGTTTTCCGCTGTCGATGCGGATGGGAGAACCAAAGGTCTTGCCACCATCGCCAGACAGGGCAACGTTCACCTGAGAAACGTCATTCGGTGCAGTGAACCACGCTGCCGCCGCGTGAGATCCCGACGTGGAAACCGAAGGTCCATTCACGGGGCACCCGCTGATCTGCCAGTTGTCCTTCGACAACGGCTCCGGTTTCGACCAGCCGTCCTTCGTGTGAAGTGCAAACGAAATGTCTCGGATTTCCTTTTCCGATCGATCCCGATATACCGCGATAATTCCATCCGGGGTTGCGGCTGCAGAAGTCTGGCAACACTCGCACACGCGCGTGTCCAAGACGGTTTCCTTTCCAACTTTCCCGTCGACACCGACGGTCGTGTAATTCAGCGCCATGTCGCCGACTTCATCTTTGATTTTGTTTCCATCCAGCCAAAGGACTCCAAGTTCGCCGGACCCGGCCGGAATGAGAGAAACAAAACCGTGTTCATTTTCGCTTCGATCGCGATGAGGAATGATGGGCTTGGACCATGTCTTGCCACCGTCATGGGACATCGAAAGGTGGATGTTGTAAGCCTCCGAACCTTCCGGATTGTCGGCAAGCCAGTGGGCGGCCATTGTTCCATCGGGGAGGGCAATCAATGAAGGAAAGTCCGCAGAGTTCACAAACCAGTGCTCGCCCTGCGCAATCATTCCTGCCGGGGACCAGGTCTGGTTCTCACCAAGAACCGAGAATTTGAGGCTGCTCATGGTGTCGGCGGCATCGATCCAGCTTAAATAAACGCGGCCGTCCGGACCGGTGCTCAAGTTCGGTTCGGCACTTCCGGTACCGGCAGGCGAAGGAATCTCCGTCACATTCGTTGGTTTGGCGGCGTCAGCGGACTTTGATTCCCTGGAATCCGGCGTCGACGATTTGCATTGAGTTAAAAGGACCAGCGGAGCAATGCAGAGAAACAAGACTGCGATTCTTTTCATTTGAGGATTGCCTTTCGAAAAATGGGCTATCGATAGATATCACAACACGGAAGAAAACGACCCGTCCTGACGAAGAGTTCAGAATTCACGAATAACTAATTGCCGTCATGAGCATGGAGGGCCGTATGAAGGCGCCCGCTTTTCACCGTTCGGCAGGGTGATGCATCCGCCAAGTACGTAGTGATTCGTCTCCGCACGTTCCGCCGAAAGAGCGGAACCTGCCGGTGACCTGGATTTTGCGGGTGCACCGCGAACTTCAATCGTGATTCCCGGTTTCAAGGTTTCCTTTGTCCAACCGACACCCGTAATGCGATTCGGAGCGCCCAACTCGACAGCCCAGTTTTCAACTTTGCTGTCGCTGTCACGAACATCCAGATACAGATAGACGTGGGGGTTCATCCACTCGACTTGTTGAATCTCACCTTTGAGCGTGATTGGATTCCGGAGATCGTAAAAGACGGAACTGTGATGGGCTGCGAGCGGCACGGCGGGTATCAGCGCTGTGGCGATAAAGCCCATTGCACGGGAAATTCGGGAATTCATGATGGCACCTGCCTCGGAAGTCTATTCCGCCGAAAGCATCGTCGCAACGCAGTTGTTCCTTTGTTGCAGGGCGGTCGCAGTCGACCTGTGACCGGTCTACAGTTCTGCCAGTTGATCGGATGACGAGAGCGCGCTACATTCTTGATTGCCATGTTCAGAATCATAGCCGCACTGTTCACCGTTCTTGCCGTGTCTTCAATGACGGTTGCGATACCGGTCCATCCGCAGATCGATGATGCGGAATTGGTCGCAAAGCTTTGTGGCAGACTGGAGCAGGCCGACAGCATTCCAGACAAGAATATTCCAGGGCGATCCTCCATTAAATATCACCCGCTTAAAGATGTGAAGCTGGTGGCTTACGAAAGACACGGCAACTCTGAATGCTGCGCCGCCGCTCCCGTTGCCGGCGAAACCAGGACGGATAAATCGGGAAATTTCGAGTTTAAGGGATTAACGAAGGGTTACTACTGGTTGGTGGCCCGCGTCGAACTTCAGGATTATCAGATGTCGATCCGAATCGGGCAATTGAAGGATAGGCAACCTGTATGCTCGCAATTGTCCTACGATATCGATGAATTCGGAGAATTTGTACTGCGTGTTCGCGTACCCGGCCGCTGAACGACTTTCGAATTCGCACCCTACGCTGTGGCGTGCCAGACCTATGAGGTCTCAAAACGATCGCTCGACGATTCACCCGTTTTGAAAAGACTTCTAGTTCCGGAGAAAACTCGCGCTTCGAGCAAGCTCTTCGGTACGCTCCTCTTCCTTCACCTGAAAGTGGACAACAACGACGCAATACACCGCGAGGATTGCAAAAGTCAGAGTGATGGCCAACAGGACAGCGGCCTCTGATCCCATAGTCGTTTGACCATGCATCAATCCCGTCGTCCAGATGAAGATGAACAAAACCGGCAGGAACGACCACGGTTCCAGGACATCATCGGGCTTCCGAATCCAGGGACAGACCCAGAATTCCGTCCGCCAGCCGGCCATCCGCTTTCTTGGCCATCCCATCAGTGGCAGGTATTCCTCCGGCAACGTCCCCTCCTTGGCTTTGTTGCCCAGATACTCGATGTAGCCTCGCGCCTGATAGCTCTTGTAGAGCATCACGAATGCGGACAGCGTGAGAAGGATTCCGACAATCTGAAGGCCGAATTTCATCGACAAGCTGCCGTTAGTCGTTACAAACGCATTGGCGATAAACCCCTGACCGATCAATAGCCACATGATTCGGTGGTTGGTGAGGTCGTTTTCGTGACGTAGCAATTCGCGAAGTGCGGTCGCGTACTGGTCCTTTCGGATTTCGTAACTGGTATCCGTCATAGAATGTCCATCCTGAAGAACTGGCATTCCCATGGCTTCAGGTCGACATACAAACCCGCGTCTCGCATTTCGCTCCCGCTTCGGTTGTAAATTGCGCCGGAGAGAACATCTTCAAGCCGCCATTGTTTTTCCCTCAAATCATCCCACATCAGATGGACCAGCGCCTGAGCAGGGTCCTGCCGAAAATTGATGACAACCAGGTAACGGTCATCTTCTTTGATCCAGCACCAGCTAAGCAGGTTGAGTCCGCTTTGGTTGTCGGGCCAGCCGCTTCGTTCACAGAGGTTCCATTTGCCATTCCGGAAAACATCCGAATTTGTCGCATCCAGCAGACGCCTATAGAAAGCCGCCAGATCATGATCGACCGGCTCGTCCGGCCGACGCCCAAGAAAGACCGGCAATCTCACTTTCCTACCTTCGAACTGTCCCTCATGCAACAGCCTGGCACCGGTCAATGTCAGAATCGCCACGGCAGCGGCCCGGGCTTTTCCAGGTGGAAAGGTGGCAGCGGCCCTCGGCTCGTCGTGGTTCTCGATGAATCGAACCATCTTTTGTTGATATGTCGAATCTGCAAGCAGGTGCAGACGCACATTCTCAACGTCTCCATGTTCGATTCTGTCGTAGAGTTTTTTGTCGTAACAGTGATCAAACCCCTGTTGCTGGAGTTCCCATTCCAGGTCCCAGTAGGCCTCGGCGATGAATTGGAAGTCGGGGTGCTTTCTCTTGATAATGGGAATCGTCGTTGACCAGTAGTCGCCAAACGGCTCGACTCCGGCGAGTGTTTCCCAGGTCCGATGGAAGATACGATTCAGCATCAGCATCGCCATATCGCAACGGATGCCGTCACACTGTCCGGCTATGTCCGAGATGGTGTCAATGACGGCCTGCCGGAGTCCAGGCTGGAAAGCATTGAGTTGGAGCACATCCGGCCACGAGGGGAAATAAGGATCCCGCCCAAGGGCAAATATTTTTTCTCCAAGCTGGAAGAAGGACGCCGGATCGTTCCGGGCAGCATCGGCTGTCCCCTGAATGAAGTATTCGGGATGTTCGATGGCCCAGGGATGGTCCGGTGCAACATGGTTCGGTACGAAGTCGAGCACGAGCAGAATGCCGCGCTGGCGCAGCATTCTGCGTGCAGAGGCAAGTCCGGCCGGGCCGCCGAGGTGTTGATCAACGATATATTGCCGGACGCAATAGGGTGATCCCACGTTGTCTGCCGGCGTGAAATCCGGAAGGGCGCGCTTGAAATCTTTAACGAGCCCCTCGTTGCGGATCGAAATCTCAATGCCGGCAGGGCTGCGCTCCCATACTCCCATGAACCACACGGCGTCGACGCCAAAGGATTCGATGTCGTCCCACTCCTCTTCCGGAACCGTGCCGAGACATATCGGCTTCTGGTATTTCCGGCTGAGTTCACCCAGCCAGACCCAGGTGTTGATTTCGTAGATGACGGGATATTTCGCCCAAGCTGTCATGTTCCGCTAGGCTCCCTTCTTGAAGGCCGTCCGCTTACCCCCCTCCAGCATGACCTTAGGATCCAACAGACCGTAGAGCTGGATGGTTTTGGCCACCAATCCAGTCCAGCCTGTCTGATGACTTGCGCCAAGCCCGGCTCCATTGTCGCCATGGAAGTATTCGTAAAAGAGAACGTGATCACGCCACAGAGGGTCATTCTGGAATTTTTCCGTGCCACCATAGACGGGGCGTTTCCCCTGCTCATCGCGAAGGAAGATTCGGCTGAGCCGATCTGCGATCTCCTTGCTCACTTCAAAGAGATTCATCATCTTTCCGGAACCCGTGGGGCATTCAATCTTGAAGTTATCTCCGTAATAAAGGTAATAATTCTGGAGTGCTCGAATGAGCATGATGTTCACGGGCATCCAGACCGGTCCGCGCCAGTTGGAATTGCCGCCGAACATGCCGGTATTCGATTCAGCCGGCAGATAATCCACACGGAATTCCTGCCCCTGCACACCGAATTTGTAGGGGTGCTCTGCATGGAATTTTGAGAGTGATCGAATACCGAAGGGGCTCAGGAACTCATTCTCGTCGAGCATCTTCGAAAGAATCCGGCGGAGCCTGTCTTCGTTGACAAGAGCCACGATCCCTCTTTCGGCGACTCCGTAATGACCTGGTCCGGTGACGTGCATGGACTGCAGAACTTCAGGCAATTGGCTGAGTCGTTCCCACATCCGGGCCGTCGCCTGTGGAAGTCGATCCCTCTGCCACTTTTCAATAACCGTCGTGGCACACAGCGGTAGTAATCCCACCATCGATCGCACTTTGAGCCGTGCGGAGCTGCCGTCGGGGAGGCGCAGCAGGTCGTAGTAGAAGCCATCTTCCTCGTCCCACATTCCGTACTCTCCGGGACGATTCATTGCGGAAGAGATATAGACAAAATGTTCAACGAACTTGGCGACCATGTCCTCGTAGGTACTGTCGTGGGCGGTGAGCTCGATCGCGAGTTCCATCATGTTCTGGCTGAACAGTGCCATCCAGGCCGTGCCGTCGGCCTGTTCCAGGTGACCGCCGGTGGGAAGAGGAGCACTTCGGTCAAAAATTCCAATGTTGTCCAGACCGAGGAAGCCGCCCTCGAACACATTCTTTCCGAATCGGTCCTTGCGGTTTACCCACCAGGTGAAGTTCAGCAGCAGCTTGTTGAAGGCCTTCTTCAGAAAATCCACATCCGTCTCGCCGCGAAGACTCTGCTCTGTGCGGTTCAGGAAGAGTGTCGCAAATGCGTGCACCGGGGGATTCACATCGCTGAAATTCCACTCGTACGCAGGCATCTGCCCGTTGGGATGCAGGTAGACGCCGCGAAGCATCAGTTCCATCTGACTCTTGGCAAAGTCCGGGTCCACGATGGAAAGCGGCAATGTATGGAAAGCCAGATCCCACGCCGCGTACCATGGGTATTCCCACTTGTCGGGCATGGAGATGATGTCCTTGTTAATCATGTGGAACCAGTCACGATTACGAAACTCGCGGCTGTTGCGTTGGAGCGGGTTGGCGTTATGTTCGTCCAACCAGCTGTTACCATCGAAGAAATAAAACTGTTTGCTCCACAGCATGCCTGCAAGAGCCTGACGCATGACGGCGGCCGCATCCGGAGAGATCGATGGTGGAGTAACCGAACTGTAGAACTCGTCTGCTTCCTTCAGTCGTGAGCTGAAGATCGTGTCGAATGCAGGTCCAAAAGCAGATGCAGAGGCTTTGCTCTTTCCAGTCGCAGGAGCAGCGGTTTGCGCCGTCAGACGAACCCGGACGGTTGCGGATTTGCCCGGATCCACCATCAGCCGATAGTGCGCTGAAACCTTCGTCCCCTGCTTCTCCGGGTTCACTGCTCCGGTATTTCCCTGGACCACGCAGTTGTTGATACCGTCCTTGACATACGGACTGGCATTTGGATACCCAGGACGCAGGCGTTCATAGTTTGTGTCGTTCTCGGTAAATAGCAACGGAACGTCGCCTTCGCAGGAAAGTACGAATTCACCCAGCGTGGAATGCGTCGCCGTAACCACACTCGTGCCGGCCGTGGATTTGATTTGCCGAATAACAGGCCGCTCGAAAGCTTTGTTGGAAGCGGCGATCCATTTCCTCCAGTCGTTCCGAAACCAGAGTGTCGGGAGTATGTGAATTTCGGAACTTTCCGGTCCACGATTGAATGCCGTGATCTGCACCAGAATGTCGTCTGCGCCGTCTTTGGCATATTCCACGAAGACATCGAAATAACGATCGTCATTGAAGACGCCGGTGTCGAGGAGTTCGTACTCCATCTCTTCCTTCGAACGCCTGCGGTTTGTCTGGACGAGATCGTCATAGGGATACGCCGCCTGGGGGTACTTATAGAGATACTTCATGTAGGAATGCGTCGGCGTGCTGTCCAGGTAGAAGTAGTATTCCTTCACATCCTCGCCGTGGTTCCCTTCGCTATTGGTCAATCCGAAGAGCCGTTCCTTCAGGATGGGGTCCTTTCCGTTCCATAACGCCAAAGCGAAGCAGAGATGCTGCTGATCATCGGATATGCCGGCCAGACCGTCTTCTCCCCACCGGTACGCGCGCGAGCGGGCCTGATCGTGGGTGAAGTAATTCCACGCATCACCACCCTCGCTATAGTCCTCACGTACCGTTCCCCATTGCCGTTCACTGAGGTAGGGACCCCACTTTTTCCAGGAGACTTTCTTCTCACGGGCTTCTTCAAGTCGGTTCTGTTCGGAATTCATGCGACACCTCGCAGTTCAGGTAATGGTTTTAAGTTCGTATTTCTTCGCAGGCGCGGTTTTATTGGACTACCTGGGATTATGAAATTCGAGGATGGGGAAAGTAACTGTAACTTGTAGCAGGACTCCAATCACCATGCCATGTCCCGGGCATTTGAGCGTAATCCGTCTGCGACGGATACGTTCATCCACACATGCTCTGAGCCCCGTAGATGGAGTCACTTGACCTTCGGTTCCAGCTTAAGCTTTGCGGCGGTTGCTTCGAACCGGTGCTTTGAATTCCGTCCGATCCATAGGCTTTGTCAGCATCACAGTGAAAACCGCTTCCATCGTTGTCGCCAACTCCTTCATCAGAGGTTTGATTTTATCGATCGCGGCCTGCTGCCACGGAGAATCTGAACCGCGAGCCTCGTCGCCCTGATTGATCTTGTCAATCATCGTGTCGATATCATCTGCAATGATGGCCGAATACGCTGCGTGGGAATCCCACGCCGCATTGTTCCTCGTAATATCCTTCATCTGATTTGCATCCTCCCGAAGGCGTATCGCTTCAAGTTTTGACTTAGAGAGAATCGCTGAAAAAAGCGATGTGGATTGCGGGACATACGAGGAATTTCTATTCATCATGGTCTTCAGGCAGGATACACGGAAGCACATCGATCAGATCGACCAGATGACTTCGAGAAACGACAGGCCACATGTCGAAGAGAATATTGAAGCCCAGTTCCTGATCGCCACAGGCTTCCGACTGAAGAAGAGTGAGAGCGATGGGCAGAGCCGTCTCATGGAGAATGGCGACTCCGAGCTTCCTGGCCTCGGGATCGGGCGATTTCAATAGTCCTGCGACAAAAGGGGAAGCCTGGGCGGTGAATTGCGAGATGGCTCCAACCACCCTCATCCGTTCGGCAACATCGATTCCCACAAGATCGACGAATGCATCCTGCTCCTGACGATTGCGTATACCCCGAAGAATGATTTTGGGGGTTAATGCCCATTCCGCCAGCGCCGGCGCCGAAGGCGCTGCCGCCTGCCCAATCGCACCCAGACAATCCACCGCACTGGAGTGGATCAGAATGGCGCGAAGTTTCTCAGTCAACGCTGCGTATCTGTCGACTCCAACTTCGATTGGAGTGAAAGGCTCCGAAACAACCATGATCAGATCCGGAACGGCGGAGTGGGCCGCCGGACCCAGGTGTCGAATAGCATCGAACGCCATTCCCATCTGGTCATCGCGGTTGCGAATGGACTTCAGCCAGTAACTCAGAGGCTTCCCGGAATAGTTGGGATCGTCGAAGGGCTGCACCAAAATCTCGCCTCTGGGTTGAGCGTTCCGATCCAATGACAGGGGCTTCATTCCCTGAGCATGGAGTTGGGAGGCGCCGGTCAGGATCAGGAAAAGAATGGTCCACATTGCCTGCTTCATGTCTTATTGCAATGCATTTCGAATGCCGCAAAATGCCCCTGAAAACATTGCGTTTCGCAGATTCGTGGTGGGGCTTTTGTTGAAGTTGTCCCGTCAGCATCCAAATGGTGTCTGCGTCGATCCCAAACTGTCCGAAATATCGAACTGTAATTTCTCCGCTGTGTCCAAATGACAAATCATGCGATCCACCGATCCGATGTCTTATCGAGTTCTGCACATTTTTGGACGGCGAGGAACGAGCGAGAGCGGCAGTTAAAGCTTGTAGAATCTCAGCATCGCGCCCATCCAGTCATTTACTCCTTGAGGGTTCCAGTTTGCGGAAATCGGAATGCGACATGCACTAACCAAAGGCAGGTGGAGTGGTCCAAGGAGTCCAGATGAAACCCAAACAGACCAAAACCGAAAAAAACCCCATCTTCCCAACGGCAACAAGTCTCTCCGATCCAAATGCGTGGTTCATATCGCTGGCAAGGCAGATCCGTCAGTTCCGCGCCGACCGCAAAAATCCACCGCCGCGCGTGGAAATTACGGCGGCGCCCGACCCGGCTGCATTGGAACGGCTCGTGAATCGACCGAATCAAATCGCCTCCCTGATATCGGAAGTGAAAGAAGTGATCCACGAGAGGTTTCATCCGCATCACATCGAAACGACGGCGGCGCCGGTTGCCGTGAAGGAGTTGTGGCAGAAGAAACAAAACCACATTCCCGAGTTTCTATCGGTCGTGGTGCATGTTGGAGTCGTCGTAATGCTGCTCACAATTTCCGTTGGCAGCTATATCAAACCGAAAATCTTTGTTGACGGTTCCGTCCTCCTCGAACCGATTACCTTTTCGCTTCCATCTTCAGTTCCTATGCCTCCTTCGCCAACTAAACCGAGTGGCGGTGGAGGCGGCGGCACACGCGCTCTCACACCGGCATCAAAAGGAGTTCTTCCAAGAGCATCGGATAAGCAATTTGTTCCTCCCACTCCCATTGTTGTGAATATGGCGCCGGAGCTCGTCATGGAACCGACGATCATCGCTCCCGCTCTGGCGAATCTTCCAGCAAACGCTTCCGGCCTTCTGCCGATTGGCGATCCAAACGGTGTGATCGGTCCGCCATCCGCCGGGCCTGGAACCGGCGGCGGTATTGGTGATGGCAACGGACATGGCGTCGGTCCGGGAACGGGTCCCGGAGTCGGGCCTGGTATTGGCGGTGGTTTCGGCGGAGGCGCCTTTGGACCCGGTGGTGGAACTGAAACCACTTACAAGATTGGCGGACTGGGAGGACTCGCCGCACCGACCTGCCCCGTACGGCCCGAGCCCACCTATTCCGATGACGCGCGCAAAGCCCGCATTCAAGGCACGGTGGTCCTGGATTCGGTCATACAGAAGGACGGCACCATCAACGTCAATGGTGTATCGCGAAGTCTTGGCTATGGACTGGACGACGCAGCCAGGGAAGCTTTACGAAGCTGGAGATGCAATCCCGGAAAACTGAATGGACTACCCGTGGCAGTCCAAATTCAGATCGTGATTAATTTTCATCTCTACTAGTGGCCCAGTTGTAGGGGTGGTCTAGGACCTCCCACAATCCTGTACGTGTGGGATCGTGGGCGGTCATCGACCGCCCCGACAGAAAGCATCTGTTACAATGCGCCATGCTTCCGCTAATTGTTGCGCTGCTTCTGCAGGTGACCGCCAGCACCGGACTTATTCCGGCGAAGCTTGTAAAGGCTATCTCTCCACTTCATCCCCCGAACGCAGTCGCAGGAACATGCGTCCTGGCGGACGTGCCCGTCGATGCACGGGGAAGAATTGGAGAGATAAAGATTTTACAGGGGCTGGGTCCCTTCAATGATTCCTCGACGCGTGCAATCAAACAATGGCAGTTCAGTCCGGCGAGCCTGAATGGACAACCAACGGCATCGCGGGTGGGAGTCCTGGTCGTATTTCGGCCCCCCGGCTTGGGAAACACCGGATTCGGTGGTCCATCTTTGGGCTACAAGCAACCCACGCCTTCAAAGAACAACCACCCTCCATTGCCACTTTCAATCACGGACCCTGGCTATCCTCAAACGGCCACGACAGAGGGCGTCGTTATCATCGACGTTCCGATCGACAAGAACGGCAATCCGTTGACCATGCTGACAGTACAGGACGTTCCTCAACTGACCGATCTCGCGCGAGCTGCCGTCGGATCCTGGAAATTCATGCCGGCAATGGAGTCGGGTAAACCCATCGTCGGAATGCTGATTGTGGCTGTATCTTTTGTGCGGCCGGTTGTTGTGATTCAGCAGGACTGATTCAAGTTTGTCGCGTCAAGGATTACAGCCCGGTGTGCCGCTGAACTGAACCACTCTCGATGTTTCCGCGAAGTCTACCGGCGGAGATTCTTCACGCGATGGTTTCGGTAGCCGGAGCGGCGCCAGATGTGTCGAAGACGCGTGGAATATTGAGTTCGTCCGACGCAATCCGGCCATCGCGGATGCTGATGATCCGATGCGTGAACGCGGCAACATCGCGTTCATGCGTCACCAGAATAATGGTGTTACCCTCGCGATGAAGCTTATCGAACAGCTTCAGGATTTCATCTCCGGTCGCCGAATCCAGATTGCCCGTCGGTTCATCTGCCAGAATGATCGATGGATGATTGACCAGCGCTCGCGCGATCGCGACCCGCTGCCGCTGCCCGCCGGACAGTTCATTGGGTTTGTGATGCATCCGATCCTTCAGTTCAACCATCCGCAGAGCTTCCTCCGCCCGCGTTGTACGCTCTTTCGCGGGGACACCGCTGTAGATCAGGGGAAGTTCCACGTTGTGCAGCGCGGTGGATCGAGCCAGCAGGTTGAAAGTCTGGAAGACGAAGCCGATTTCCTTGTTTCGGATATGTGCCAGTTCATCGTCTTTCATCTCACTGACCAGCTTTTCGTTCAGCCAATACTCTCCGCTGGTTGGCGTGTCCAGGCAGCCGATCAGATTCATCAGCGTGGACTTTCCGGATCCGGACGGGCCCATAATCGCAACGTATTCGTTGCGTCGAATCTCAAAGGTGACGTCCTGAAGCGCATTAACCTGCGTGGTTCCCATCTGGTAGGTCTTCCACAGATTGGCGGTGCGAATGATAACAGTACCGGAATTGTTCGTCGACATTACGGCTTCTTCTCCGCGTTATTGGCCGGTTTCTCGATCTTGACCTTGGCGTTGTCCTGAATGGTGCGCAGCACCTGATAGGGACCGGACACGATTTCATCTTCCGTTGTGAGTCCCTCCACAATCTCAATATCCGTTGTTCCGGTAATACCCGTTTTCACAGGTCGGAACATTGCAACGCCGTTCTTGATCGTAAAGACTCCTTCTTTCTCGATCTTTTTCTTGATCGATTTGTCCGGATTATCAAACTCGCGGATCGTCAGGGCCTGAATCGGAATCGACAAAACCTGTTTGGCAGTTGCCGTAATAATTGTCGCCGTGCAGGAAAGACCGGGACGCAACTCTTTGGGCGGGTCGTCGAGAATGATGACCACTTTAAAGTCTTTCGCTTCCTGTGTGTTTCCGTTGCTGCTGTTGCCAGCCGCCGTGCCCGACTTGTTCAATGCACTATTGCCCACTTCCGAAACGTGGCCCATGAGAAATTTATCGCCAAGCGCATCGACCTTGATCTTCGCCTCCTGGCCGATTCGCACATTCACGATATCGGTTTCGTCCACTCGAACCTCTGCCGTGATCACCGAAAGATCCGCAATCGTCATGAGGACAGTTCCCGGCTGATTCTGGATACCGACGATGGCAATTTCACCTTCGTTCACGGGCAGGTACGTGATGATTCCATCCAGGGGTGACGTGATCGTCGTTTTGGACAGCGAATCTTTTGCGCGGACCAGGGATGCACGCTGCTGGGCAATCCGCATGGTGGTTTGCTCGCCCTGATTCCTCACCTGCGCCACCTGGGCTTCGGACTGCGCCAGCCGCGCATTGGCAGCATTCAATGTAATTTGGGCGATGTCGTAATCGGATTTAAACTTTTCAAAAGCATCGGCCGAGATCAGCCCATCTTTCAACAATTTTTCATTGCGGTCGAAGCTCTGCTTCGCTCGAGCAAGATCGGCTTCCGCGCGTTTGATATCGGCCTTCGCGGAATTCACGGCGGCTTCGGATGCGCGGAGCTGCGCCGCCATTCCCTCTGTTTCGCTTTGGGCCGCATCGAGCATGGCTTCAGCGGACTTCACGTCGGCTTCGGTCTGAATGGATTCCAGACGGATTAACAGAGCGCCTTGTTTAACGTGATCCCCTTCCCTCACAGGCATACTGACAATGCGTCCCATGGCATTCGAGCTGATGTTGACGGACTTCTTCGGCTTGATTTCGCCGTTGGATGACACCGACTGAGTCAGATCCTGACGAGTCACTTTGCCGGACTCCACCGTGATCACTCCCTTGTCTTTCACAAACTTGAAGTAATAGCCCGCGCCAGCCGCCGCGGCGACGACGAAAATTCCGGAAAATAAAAGCTTCTTCTTAAGAGTCATTTGGACCTCAGTGCACCAGAATCATAAGTTGGAAAACAAAACGAAATCATAAACGTCACGCACGCTCCAAGCGTGATCCTCCATGGAAACGCGAGCACCAGTACGGGAAATCCGACAAGACGCTGAATGTCCGCACTGCTTAGAAAGACAACAGAAATAAATCCGCAGATCATCGCGATAACGTTACCGACGTCGTTACCTCGCGTTTTTGTAAACACCGCGACGAAGAAAATCGCCAGCAACGACCCAAAGGTGTACCCCAGTATTCCGAGCACCAGAGGAATAATGGCGGCATTCGGATCATTTGCCATATAGAAGGCGGTGGCCAGACCCACGCCGATGATCAATGCAGCAAAACCCACGGTGCTCCAGCGAAGTACGCGAATGCGTTCGGATTCACTCACCGGTCCGCGAATCTCCCGTCGCGGCAACACGAAGTCTCTCGCGAAACTGGTAGCGAGCGCATTGAGTGCTGTACTTAATGAGCCCATCGCGGTGGCCAGAATTCCCGCGATGACCAGGCCGCGCATTCCCGCAGGCATCCGCGTCAGGATAAAGTATGGGAATACTTCTCTTGGTGCAATGTCCGCCGGAAGCGATGCGCCGGTCGACTTGTAAAACGCCGACACGAGAATTCCGACCAGGATGAACGAACAGACGATCGGAAGATCCACAATACCTGAAAGGATCGTTGCCTTCGCGCTCTGTCCCCTGCTCTTCGCAGTCAGCATCCGTTGGACGGTGTCCTGATCGATTCCGTGTGACGCCATTGTGACAAATGTGGCGCCAATGAGTGCGGCCCAGATGGTGTAGTCGGAAGTCAGCACGTTCCGCAACCACGGCCAGGCTCCAGGTGTCGACGGCTTCGCGAAATTGAAAAACAACGGTGCCTGCATTTGAGTCGTCGCCGTCGACCAGCCTGCGGGAAGCTGCGACAGGAGAAACCATATCGAGAAGCCCAACGCGCCGGCGAGAACTCCAACCTGGATGAAATCCGTCCAGATTACGGCACGAATTCCACCTGCCGTGGTGTAGATGGCCGTCAGTAGCGTCACCAGAACCACCGCTCCACCGAATATCCAGAATTTTTCTGAAGAAGTAATTGCCGTTCCTCGCCAGATCTGCCATGCCAGAACAATGATGATCGCACTGACGTAGAGGCGGGTTCCCATCGCAAGGACACGCGTAAGCAGAAAAGTCGCCGAGGCCCAGTGGCGCGTCCTGGGTCCGAAGCGAGTGCCGAGATACTCATAGAGTGAAATCACACCGTGCTTGTAGTAAACCGGAATAAACACGAAACTGACGATGATCCGGGCCAACACCGTGCCAATCGCGAATTGGGCATAGGTCCAGTTGCCCAGGCTGTAACCGCTTTCCGGAGCTCCGAGAAACGTCGCTGCACTGATTTCCGCCGCGAGAATGCTGGCCAGGACTGCCCACCATGGCGTCTGGCGATTGCCCAGGGCAAACGCGAGAAGCGACTTCTTCCCGCGACTCATCCAAAGTCCTACGCCGACGATCAGTGCAAAATAGACGCCAATTACTGCCGCATCGATGGCGACCGGAGAAAATGTCATGGAGCGGTCTTGGGCCGGTATTCCAACGTGACCTGGATTTCAGGAATCGGCCTGCCATCAATTTTCAGCTTTCCTCTCAAGAGGTCCGTGCCGCCGGGACCGGCAGTAACGGCCTTTAATGTATAACCGTCCGGAAGCTTATTGGTTAACAGGCTATATTCGCCCCCGGGCAATGACTGACGGAAGGTTCCATCCTGTCGCACTGCAGCCGTGCCCCACGAAACCGACGGATTGAACACGACCGCCATGTAGCTAAACGGAAAACCAGGCAGGATTGTTCCATTGCGATCCACAATTGTGACATGGCCGGAAACATCGCTCCAGACTTCGCCTTTCATCCGTATGCCATCCCGATCTTCGGAAACGACCTCGAAAGTCCACTGCGAATCGAACGGAGCTCCGGCGACTGTGGCGTAGTAGGTATCTGAAGGAATTCCGGTAAATTCGAAGGTCCCATCCGATTTCAGTGGAGCTTCCGCCACACGCTGACCCATCCCGGACCCGTAAATAACGACCCTGCTGCTGGGACCAATCGCAATGGATGGAAGCCCGTCCACCTGCCCGCGAACCGTGTGAAGTGCTCCGGATGATACGGGTGCAAGCAGGATCCGGATGCCTTCGGTGTTCGCGGCGTCAGGCACGAGCGGATTCCGCAGCAAATCGGTGCCGCCGTAAGTCATCGAAACGACGGAATAGTTCGCTGGAACATTTCGAAGTACAAGCCGGTTTTCACCTTCCAGGGCGTGAATCTTGAACGTTGCGTCGGGCTGAACGGTGAACAGAGGGGTTGTCAGGGGCAAATGATAAGACTCTATCGTCATGGGAATAGACGAGGGTTTCAAATTGCCTCCCCCCTCAATGTCAATACGTCCGGGGATCAGAATAGTTGCAGGCGGCACCACCTGGAGATCATCGATACCCATTTTCTCGACTTGCACGGCAGTTTGCTGGAAAACATTCGGGCTAGGAATCGTGATCGCAACGTAAGAACCCGGTTGAACGTTGGTAAAAGTGAAACTTCCATCAGGGTTAACCGGAACCTGGGGAGCACCGGTGATGGATCGTTCCGTCAATACAACACTAAGATTGTCCAGCAGCTCGGGGACGGGATTCCCCACGACATGACCACGCACGATAACTCCCCGCGCGATCGCCGTCGCGGTACCTGCAATAATTTCCACATCCCGCACATCCACATCGCCAATATCCACGGAGCGTGTAGCCAGGCCGATGCCGGGACTCGTCAAAAGGATGTATGAGCCCGTTCTTGTTTTTGGAAATTCAAACGTGCCGTCGGCGCTGACAGGCACGGAAACTGTCGGAGAAGAGGTGAGGGATGAGACGACCCCGGCGATGTTCAGATTGGTCCCCGCATTCGAAAGAAGATTGAGTGTGCCCTGAAAAACCGTCGCAGCGCTCAACCCTGAACGATTGGGATTCCTCGTGATATTCACCATCAGCGCGCCGGTCAATGGCCGCGGCGGCGGCGAAAGCCGGCCGTAGACTTTTCCTCCTTCGAAGTCCGGTATTTTGAAATCCATTCCTTCAATCGCCGAAGCATCACTGACCGTCACAATCGTCGCGCGCTCGGGCTTTGTCACTCCCGGGTAGTAGCTCGGCACATCGAGCGGGTCCAGAACGATGTAGTAACGGCCGGGAGGAATATTCTCCAGACGAAATCGCCCATCGTTATCGGTTTGAGTCAGGCCGGCGAGCATGGACGCGCCCAGAGCCACGTCGGCTCGTTCGAGCACCGCCTGTGCAACGACACGTTTCTGCGCTGCAGGAGATCCATCAAAGGACACAATGCGGCCCGAGATAACGCCTCCTTGTGTTTGAGCGAGAAGAAGGATCCAGAGCAACGCGTGCATGCGGTATTTCCGGAGGGTATTCTATATAATCCCGCCTGACTCACACTAGCATTGCGTGTTGCGCCTGCATCAACGCAGAAAGGAATGCGCGATTGAACAATTCTGAAACTCCCGGGATGAGTTCCGAACCTCAAACCGATAGCAAGGCCATTGGAAGCCTGGTCTGCGGGATTGCTTCGGTGACAATATTTTCCATAATTGCCGGAATTCCCGCGATCATACTCGGACACATCTCTCGTTCGGATATACGGAAGAGCGAGGGCCGGTTGAAGGGCGAAGGACTGGCGCTCGCCGGACTTATCATGGGTTATATCAGCCTGGCGATCATTCCGCTGATTCTGATCATTGCAGCGATCGCGATACCGAACCTGATTCGTGGTCGACAGGCCGACCACGAAGCCGCAGCTGTCTCGACGCTCTGGAAAATCAACGCCGCAGAGGAAACGTACAAGTCGATTTCAAACGGGCGATTTGGGCAGATAACGGACTTGATCGACAGGAATCTTCTGGATTCGGAGATGCAGCGTACCGTTTCCGGTTACTACTTCACCGTCAAGGTCAGTACCGCGGGAAACGAATTCACAGCGACGGCTGAACCGGCCGCGAGTGGCCAGGGCCGCTACGGGTACTTCATCACGACGGATGGCGAGGTTCGATACTCCACCGATCCGGACCTTGCCCCTGCGGGCGCTGCGGGAAAACCCGTCCACTAGCGATCCCTACCGGGGAAGGATTTCCGCCTTCGATGCAAAGCCGGTGCGCGGCCCTTTGTTGTCGCGAACCAGAACCCGATCCGTGTTGGCCAGCGAGAACCCGGCTTCGTAAACCAGCTGTGCGATGCGCGCCATCTTCGGGAAAATGATCTTATCGACCGTGTCCGTAATTCGGTGATAGTCCGGATGCAATCCCGTCGTGAAAAACGCGATGGGAATTCCCTTCGATGCATAACTGAAGTGATCGCTGCGGGTGTAGACACCCTCCGGATCATTCGGATCGTTCATCTCGTAATCGAGTGTCAGGGGCGTCGCAGATGCATTGTTTGTGGCCACAATCAGATTGTGAAGATCGGTACTGATCCGATCATCGCCGATCACAAACAGCGAGTTTGAATAATCCCCTTCAATGTCATTGCAATCATCGCGGCCAACCATGTCGAGGTTCAGCTGCGCCTGAACTTTTTCAAGCGGCACGACTGGAAAATCCGCGTTGTAACGCGAACCATAAAGGCCTGCTTCTTCCCCCGTATGCCATATAAAAACGATGGAGCGTTTCGGCTTCGGTCCAGTAGCGAATGCCTTGGCAATTGCCAGCTCCGCGGTGGATCCGGACCCGTCATCGTCGGCACCGTTACTGACGAGATCGCGATCATCCAACGCCACAGGCGGCACTGCCGGTGCAGTCTGAGCGGCGCCACGTCCTGGCTGCTGGGCCTGCCCGCCCTGTCCCCCGCCGGTTGGACGCTGCACTGTTTTTCCAGCGGCAACAACCGCGGCCTGCGCAACAGGACTCCGGCGCCGGCATCCCTCTGTTCCACCACCACGGCCATTGCCAGTCTGGCTGTAGCCGATATGATCGAGGTGCGCACCAAACATCACGTAAGTATCTTTCAACACAGGATCCGTACCTTCGATTATTCCCACGACGTTATGACTGATCTGTTCATTGATCACGACAAACGTATTGTCGATATTGATGGTGACTTTCGCCGGCAATGTCAGTGGAGCAACGAGATCGCCTCGACGTGCGGCCGCCAGAATTTCGGCGAATTTCACCGGGTTACCTTCGAAAAGCGCTTCGAAAAATGTTTCATCGCCGGAGAACTGCGGCGTCACGATGCCATCCACGCGCTGAACGGTCGTGATATCTGCAGGAGAGGCAGGCTGTGCCCCGCGGCCTGCCCCAGCGGGAACCGCGCCACGAAGACCTCCCGCGGTACCTCCGCGCAGGGCCTGCTGCGCCTGAACCAGGGCGGCATTCGCCTGCGTCAGAGCTGCCTGGGCCTGGGTCAGGGCCTGTTCTGCGGCGCCTGGCGCCGCGGGTGGTGCAGCGAACCCAATTGTCGCCTTTGCACCCAGCGCGATGGCGCCGGCGGGACCGCCGCGCGCGGCCCCACCTCTGGGCGCGTTGCCTGCGGGAACGGAAGCGGCCGGTGTTAAAGTCGCAGCCGGACCGGAAGCAGTCGGAGTCGTCGCATCTGGAGGGGTTGCCGTTGGTGGCGTTGCGGGCGGTGTCCCGCGACCTCTTTGCGCCGCAGCCGGAGGCGGCGAAAGATTCGGAATCGTGACAACCAGTTTGTCTTTCAGCTCACGTCCCTGCAAATCATTCGCCTGTCCATATCCCACGAACTCGACGCTGTTGAACGTGAGGGTCTGATTACCTCCCCCATTGACCGGAAATGTAACGTGGTCACCGTGCTTAAACGTCCTGGCCTGACCATTCACTTCAACCGTAACGGAGGAATTTCGAGTCACTCGATACGCCTTCAATTTCACCGGCTGAAAGTATGTTCCGTCCGTGGCGAGCGGTTTCACGCCCCATTCTTTCAGATGATCCGCAACGTACTGCGCAGCCAGACCGAAGCCTTCCGTAAAAATCTGCCGGCCCTGGAGTTGATCCGAGGACAGATATGTCAGCCACTCCTTCATCTCATCCGGACTGATGGCGGCGAATTGGATTCCGGTCGCAGGCTGGGGAGCATTACCCGCATTGGTATCCTGCGCCAGGAGCTTCCATGGTTGTGTGCACGCCACGGCAAGCAGAACAAACACCATCGAGCAATTTCGAATCGACTCCCGACCGTTGAACCTCTTCATCGACGCCTCCAATGGAACTACTTATAGCAGGGAAATCGGGGAATGAGGGGACTGTCCCCGAATTAATTTCTGGTAAGGGTGACGACAATACGCGAAGGAGCGGAGGGACCGACAGCTGGCCTGAAAATGCCGCCTCTGATGAGGTCCGTGCCGCTGGTATCGACCATCGATTGGACGGCAAAACCCGCGGCGACGTTGGAGACTGTCAAACCGTAGGACTCGCCGGCGGGAACCTGAGCGCGAAAAAGATTTCCGACGACACACGATGCGGCCACTCGAAACGTTCCGGTCGTCCCGGTGAAAACGATCGACGTCTCCGGCCAGTACGGAAGTCGATTGCCGGTGTCCAGTTGTAGCGTCACATCCACAGCGACGACGTGTGGAACTGAAATCAGTTTCAGGCCGGATACTCCGGTCAAACCGACATTGAAATTAGGATTTATGATTGTAAGCTTCCTTCTGCCACCAAACTCGGCCGTATATGAGCCGGGAGGAACTTCGTCGAATTCGAACGAACCATCGGACTGCAACGCAGCGAATATGCGCTCGGCCGGTCCGGACGCGAAACAGCAGAGCACCACGCGATCCACCTGCGACGGAGCGTTCGTTACACTATCGAGGACTTGTCCAACCACCCTCCCGGTGCCGGAGTCGTTCCGTGGCGCCACCCGGATCTCGACGAAAGCGGGCGAGTCTCGGCTCACATTGAGATCTTCTTTCAATAGATCGGTGCCACCGGAGGTGATAGATCGCACGAGATAGTTCTGGGAGAACTCTGTGATACGGAATCGATACTCGCCGGATGCCATCGTCCGATGAAACCTGCCGTCTCGATCAAGCCTCATGGTTGACGCCGCGCTGCCGCTCGATTTGCCAGCAGCGGTGATTGCGACTTCACCCAGCGACTCCGGGTCTGAAACATCGGTTCCGTCTTCTAAGAGAACGCGGCCGGCGATTTCCGCCGTTTCAAGAGGGGCGACGGGTGGAATCGATATGTCGGTAGATACGATCTCCGAGCCCTCCGCTGCGACAGGTCCGGGGGAAGGTGTGGGAACGGGCGTGGATAGCGCGGGAACCACTCGTGCGATAGAGATCCATTTCAAGGCCTGGCGCGTCCCAACAAAAAGCGCGATAACTGCAATGATCGCCACTAACGAAACAAGGGCGACCCGGAGTCGCCGAATCCGTGCTGCGACGTGCGTGCGCGGGTGGCGTGGACTTTCTGCCTGGATCTCTCCCATCATCGAATGGAATCGAGCTCGCATGGCCGTTGAATCACATGGCTCGATCGGAATGGTATGGAGCACCTGCTGCATTTCCTCGAAGTGTTCCAGTTGATCGCAACACTCGTGACACGACATCATATGTGTTCGAACATGGGAATACACGGTCCTGGACAGTCGATCCGATAATCTGCCGGCCAGGCGTTCCGCCAGGTATTCCTGAACTTCGTCACATCGAATTACGCCGTTCATCCTGAAAGCGTCCGATACAAATCC
>Ga0070670_100000588_pt1 | contig 28681 bp, 17 predicted proteins | sample KBSS63metaG_FD_64665 | JGI IMG/M metagenome (GOLD analysis project Ga0070670, IMG submission 64665) | Switchgrass rhizosphere microbial communities from Kellogg Biological Station, Michigan, USA - KBS S6-3 metaG | ecosystem: Host-associated > Plants > Roots > Rhizosphere > Soil ... | reverse complement strand
TCTGAGGCTTAATCTTTTGTTCGAAGTAGTCTTTGTGTACGGGCTGTACTTCTCCCGCGATTTTCAGAGGAATTCCCGTGCGCTTAGCTACGTCTATTGCGATATGGACTCCCTTGACCGGAGCAATCCGTCCAATAAAGCTAAGATACTTCTTCTTGTGCTGCACAAAATCGTACTGGCTTATGTCAACGCCGTGATGGATCGTACTCATCTTTGGCATCACTTCTTGTTTGCGCTGATCATCACTGATAGCCACATAATGTGCGCCAGGAAAGTGAGCATAGTAATCGCTCAGATTAGCCTCGTGTGGACCGTGAATGGTAAGTACTATCGGAACATCGATAAAGCGCGAGAACGCCAGCCCTTGAGGGGACTGGATGTGGATAACGTCACAACCAACGGTTGCATCCCGCATCGCCCACGAGGTGTGGTTCAGCTCTTTTATGAAAGCCTGTTCCGGACTCTTTAGGGGCCATTGTGAATGGGCATAGATCCATCGATTGGGAGCTTCCGGCATTGAATCCCCGTTGGCATACACCACCACCTCCACATGTGCCTTTTGAAGACCGCTGGCGAGATGCGCAACGAAAAGCTCCGTTCCCCCGTATTCAAGGGGAGGGACTGCAATGAACGGTGGCGCAATCAAAGCAACTTTCAAACCAACCTCGTGCTGATATTGGATGCTTGCGCGATGTCCCCAAAAAGGCAGATTAGCCGGTTAAATTCATCTGACCATCCGGTCAAACTAGTATGTCCAGCGATTGGATAATTGACCTCCGGCGAGCTAGCGGAGAGCTGTTTAACAACGTCGGTTTTTTAAGACGATAGAACGCTCCCGCTCCGCTGTGCTTTTTCACGGGAGACGTCTTCGGCGTTTGTTGGCAACCTATGCCCTGTGACGATTGTCCAATATCTGGTATAGCAAGATGAGCTGGCTCGGCAAGCGCGAAGTATGATACTGGCAATTCTGCTTATGTCAGTTGGCACGATTGTCGTTCTTGCCTCGCGTCTTGTCATTGGCTTTTAAAGCGAATTTCTTACACATCCCCCGCTACGCCATGGTCGGACCCCAATGCCGATCTGCTCGACTACCGAACTCTTGGTTCGCACGGCAGTTTGCGAGGATCAAAGAGCATGGGTACCGGCAGATTCTTCTAGTTGTGACCGATTCGAACCGGCACTGTCTTTGGAGTAGCGGGCAACCACACATCATCGCGCACGGTTGGATCGGCTTTGATAATTCACCTTGAGGACACCAAGGAACAACCAATGAGGCTCTTTCGCATTGTTGTTATGTCGATCATCGTAGCGGTTGTGATCTTGCCAGTGTTTTCGCAGTCCTCCGTCCCAGGGGGAGTCAGGAATGTGTTTTGGCAGCCGAACGAGCTCCAACAGGGCTCGGTTGTTTTTATCACGATGGAACTAGAGCGAGTCCCGCTCCAGGTAACGGGCAAGTGGATTGGCAAGGATCTGGCGTTCTTCAAGTCAGACAATCCGAAGATCTGGCATGCGCTCGCGGGTGCCGACCTCGATACACAACCTGGAACCTACGATCTAAACCTCACGGCAGCGATGGGCAAGAAGAAAGTCATACGCTTTTTAAAGAAGATTGACATCAGTGCGGCGAACTTTCGGAGCAGCGCGGTAGAGGTACCGGAAAACTTCATCGAGCCGGATGAGGCAAGCAAGAAGAAAATCGCGGCAGATCAGGTGCTGAAGAACCGGGCATTCTCGCACAGGATCGCTGCTCCCCAATGGTCGGGCGATTTCGTGACGCCGGTAAAGGCTATGCCGACAGACTCGTTTGGCACCAGCCGGGTATTCAATGAGGAGTTGAGCAGTACACATCGAGGAACGGACTTCCCGATAGACGAGGGCGAACCCGTTGTGGTGTCGAACTCCGGGACGGTGGTACTAGCGAAGGAATTGTTTTATGAGGGCAACTGCGTCATCGTTGATCATGGACAGCGGTTTTTCACTATTTACATGCACCTGTCGAAGATAGACGTGAAGGCGGGGGCCAAACTCAGGAAGGGTGAACGGTTGGGGCTCTCCGGCCAAACCGGACGCGTGACGGGACCGCATCTGCATATGGGAGTCAGATGGAATGGGGCGTATCTGGACCCGACGAAGCTGATGAGACTAACTCTGCCGAAGTTAGGCCTTCAGAAAGCGCGTCATTGAAGCCAGGGGTTTGTTGAGCGGGTCGCGAGCGCAGCGTATTTTCAGTGATCGTTTTTGCCCAGCATCTAGCCGTTTGAAGAGGGTCGGTTCCGGTCGCCTTTGAACCCGGGCCACGGTCCCACGTCTTCAGCTGCGTTCTCCTTCTTTTGAGTCAGTTCATCGGAAGCTAAATCGTCGGCGAGTAGTGAGGCGACAACGTGAAGGCTCTGGATTTCGTGGCGGAAGAGCTGCCTCTTTCTGGTGCAAAACCTCGTGTACGTCTCTCATCGGCACTCCTTGAGCGTACCCATCACCGGCATCCAGTTCTTGAAGATATCAAGGAGTAGCCTTTAGTTCCTGCAACAGGATACGTCCGGTTGCTGTCGCTTAGCACTTTGGTTCTACGCGCGCCGATCGATAGACTCCTGCGAGCGATCTGGATGGGTCTTCCGCCGAGTGGTCCACAATCGATCCGAGCTAACCTCACTTCGGCGGTTGCGCTGGGTTGGGGCTTTTGCTGCTTCTTCTTTCCAAATAGGCCAATGAGTTGCTGAAGCGGACCGCTTCTGGGGCTGTAGCCTGCTGTTGTAATCATTATCGAACTACCGCAGTGTCATTATTTCGCGCTTTCGGTGCCACGGAAGTCTCTTTACGCTGTTCCTCCGTGAGTCTTTCGGCAGACTTCCAGCACCCCTGCGACCCAGCTCTACGGCGGCTGGTTTTTTTGGCTATGAATTGAGAATTACAGCGTCGGGAGGCGAACTGAATGACCGAAAAGTGCCAGGGCATAGCCCAAAAAGTGCCATAGGATGAAAGCAATCTCTTGACAGATGCCCAGCGCTGGGCATAACGTGATCCCGAAAATCGGCCCTCCGGCTCAGTTAGCGTGAGCTAGACCCAAGCTGCCAACTCGCTGGCGCTTGCGCTTGAGGGCTCGGTTGCGTTGTCTTGCGTTTGCCGAGCCCTTCTTGTGAACAACAAGAATTCCGAGGTCGCCCTTGTCCACGGCGATTTAGGCATTGCGAGTATTATCGTGCGGCAAGGCGGCAAGACGGTGAAGGAATCGACGATCTGCATTGCTTTTTGTGCTATCGGACAGACCGTGTGCAGAACTGAGTATTGTTAGCTAAACATATTTCGGGGTGCAGATGGATAAGAGGGATTTGAGGACTCTTAGGGCGTGGCGCACCACGCTTGAGCGTGTAATAAGCGACACGAATGACGGCAACAGTGCTAAAGAACTTCAAGGACTGCTAGACGCCGTAGACCGAGTGATTGCAAGAATCCAGCGCGATAACTCGTACGCGATGATGCGGGCGACCTCTTAACGGGGCGAAGTTTCTCATGTCTGGACAGTCACGCACTATTCTTTCTTTCAACGATTTCAGGAAAGGACAGGAACTACGTGCGTCGTAGAGCCCGTAGGCGCTTCCCTAGCGGGTGAACCCTCAACGTGGGCTCCTATGTGAGGGATTTCAGAGACTTTATCTCCATCCCCTCAGAATCAAGAAGCGCAACCTTCCGCCGTGAGGAAAATCAAACTCATTATGGTCAAGAGACGCCGCCGCAGTAGCGACCCGGGGAGCAGACGATGTCGTTCGGACTTTACGCAACAGAGTTTCTAATCTTTATCGGCGGATTGGCTTACGGAGCTCATCTGTTGCATGCGCCGCAGCACTGGATTGTAGCGGGCGCGATCGTACCTATTGGGACTTGGAATTGTGACAGGCGTCACGGCGACGCGTCAGAAAGATCCTCCTGAATAACGCCCCGACGACGACCACCGATTCGATGCGCACGTTAGGTCTGGGCGATAAACGCCGTTTGCCCACCTTGCTGCCAATTTCATAATCGCGCCGTCCAAGAAATTGGGTCGGGCAAGTCTCCGGCATTGCACGGTACGGCCCAGTCAAGACGGGGTGGTCTGTGTCAGAGGCTATCCCGTTCTTGGTGACGATCCTCCAGGTTTAAACGTTGCTCCACACGTCGGACAGAGAACGTCCGTCGCGTTGATGCGACGAATCTCGGCTGCCGGAATCTCATAGCTGCACTTCACGTAGCGCCAAGAAGTGGAAAAGCGACTGTGGGAGTAGTTGGTGTAATGGCGATGTTACGTCAACTATGGTCGGCAACTGGGTGCCCTAATGCCTTGAGCCTCTCCAGAGATGCCCCAACACGCTCTCGCAACTGGGATTCGCTGAGCGTGTATTCAAGATGAACAACTTCGTCGAAATCGTGTGCGTCGCTAAAGCTTGTTGGAGAATCTTGCTTTCCTCCTCCGACACAACAAACCTCTTTACATTCAACTCGCAATAGCTACGACAATATTCATACACGTCCATGCGCTTGTCTAAGAAGTCTTTCATCAAACGACAAAATCAAGCACTGCGATTTGAGGATAAGCCTCGATCTTCCGAATCTCCTCGGCGCAATCAGGGTCATCAGCATCGCCCATGCACTGGAGGGAATGCTTCCGCAAACGACACTCCTTGGGTCTTCCACGTTTTTCGCGCGCGTGTCCTGGCTCATAGCTCCACAGCAGACCCTCCTCTCAATTCTGCCCGAAGCGAGATTTTGATTTCCTATGCTTCAAGAAGAGCGACACCCAGGCCAAATGCCCACAATGTATGTCAAAAGCTGCTTAGACGATCAGGCCACCGGCTGCTTCATTTCCTCGGGCATCCCATGCAAGTTTTTCACTTTGCCCCTAACCGTTCGCCACAAAGCGATGGACAAAAGTCACCGCCATGGCGCCTTCGCCCACCGCTGAAGCGCAGCGCTTGACCGAACCGTGCCGCACGTCGCCGGCCGCGAACACCCCGGGCATGTTCGTCTCCATATAATAAGGATCTCGGTCGAGATGCCAGTTTTCCGGGCGATTGCCATTTTTCATCAGATCAGGACCGGTAACCAGGTAGCCCGCTTCATCGCGAACGATGCCAACTTCCACGGCCCACTGCGTGTGCGGCACGCCCCCCAAACAGAGAAACAGCCAGCTGGTGTTCTCGGTCCACTCTCTGCCGGTTTTTTTATTCTTCAGTATGATCGCACTCAAAGCCTGATCGCCATGAAGCACCGTGACCTCGGTCTGCAGCAGCACTTCGACCCGGGGGGCGGAGCGAATGCGGTCGATCAGGTATTGGGAAACAGTCTTCTTCAACGAGTCGTCCCGAACGACCATGGTTACTTTTGCCGCATAGCGTGAAAAATGCATTGCCCCCTGCGCCGCTGAGTTTCCGCCTCCCACGATGAAGACGTGATCGGTGGCGGAGCAAAGCGATGCTTCGCTCGCTCCCGCGCCGTAGTAAAGGCCGGCTCCACGAAAGCGATCTTCATTCGGCAGGCCTAGCTTCCGGTATTCAACTCCGGTTGCACAAATGGAGGCGCGCGAAGTGATGGTCGTGCCATCCGCCAGATAGACCTTGCCTTTGCCGGGCTGAAATTCTCCGCGTACTCCCTCGCGGAGCAGCAGGATCTCCGCACCGAAGTGGCAGGCCTGCTCGCGAGCGCGTTCTGCCAACTGCGCCCCGCTGATGCCTTCCGGAAAGCCGAGATAGTTTTCAATCTTCGGGCTGGTGCCGGCTTGCCCGCCTACGGCGAAGCGCTCCACCAGAACTGTCTTCAGTCCCTCGGACGCGCCATACACGGCAGCGCTGAGGCCCGCCGGCCCGGCGCCGTAGATGCTCAGGTCGTATTCGGATCGAGAAGGGTTCAGGAACCAACCAAGTTTTTCAGTGATTTGACGGACCGTAGGATGTTCCATGCGAGTTCCGTCGGGGAAAACACAGACGGGCAGGCGATTGTCGTTGAGGCCGCTTACTTTTGCCTGCACACGCGCCTGTTCGTCATTGGTCAACTCGGTCCACTGGAACGAGATGCCGCAGCGGTGCAGAAAATCGCGAATGGCATAGGCCCCGGAAGACCCGTGCGTCCCGAAAATCAAAACTTCTTGTTCGGGCTGACTCATGAACACTCCTATCTGCCACGACTCACGGGCCAGGGACGTGGCAGAAGCAAAAGCATCAAGAGCGCTCCCAGCAACGCCATATTCTTCATAAATTAATCAGGTCAGCCTGTTTCGCTTGCGGGTCCTTTGCGTTCCAAAAGTCGTGCATGGGGAAGGAAGCTCCCAGCAGAAAGATGATCAGCAAAGCGATTCCGACGTTGGGGTACACGCCCAGGAGCATGCCGAGCCCTCCCAGCACAAGTATGACACCGGTTCCGGCCACGGCCAGCTTGTGCGCGGGCACGCCTTTAGCGTTTGCGTATCCAGCCAAGACGCGAACCCGCTAAACAGCAATCATGTGATTCCTGAGCGCATAGCGCACTAGGTCAGCGTTATTGCGCACGCCAAGCGTTTCCATTATCCGCTACTTGTGACCGTTCTGGGCGTCATGTGCAAGATGCTGCTCACTTCCTTCATGGCTTTTCCCTCGACCAACAACTGCAATACCTCGCGCTGCCTCTCGGTCAGCTCGCTTCTTCATTCACTATCTCCGCCCTGCCAGTCCTATGTGTCTCCGGACTTCTCCGCCGACCGTGGCTGGTTACACCTGGAAGCACGTTACAACAATGAGGCTCTAGAGACCGGGTCGCTGTGGGCAGGGTACAACTTTAGTGTGGGGAAAAAACTGGTGCTAAATGCGACCCCAATGGTGGGTGGGGGGCAACTGTAAATTCCATCGCCATTGCGGGGTGACGGGTGGTGGTATCCGGTTTTTCTGGCCGGCTGGAGATCCTCATTCGGCGAAGGATCGGAGAAGATTCCGGCGCGGGATGCTACCGTGCTTCCGAGTGCTTCCGCCACATTATTCCTCACACTGGAGAATACTGGCTTCCCTATCCGTATCTGCGGGTTAAGGGAACCTTGTAAATCATCACGCCTCACCTCACTTCGGTTGTTTGCATGGGTTTACCGGGTTTCTGGAGATCTCGCTTAGCGGCTTGGGGCTCGGGTCTTCTACGCTCAGACGAAGAGAAACGAGCGCCAATCCGCAGCCGACCCGCTTCGGTTTTTAGAACAGACACACACGCCTCAATTAACCGTTTCTCAGCAACAATTTTTGAGACGTGGTGTTCGCAAGAGTTGAGGCCCGGATGCCGAAGCTAACTCTGATATTGGTCGTCGGGATCTTTGTTGGACTAGTGTTTGTTCTAGCTGTCCAGGTGCTGACGCATTGTTGAAAGAGTTTGGCATGTCTGTGATGCGCATAGTGCCGCCCTCCTCCATTACAAAGCCGATTGTGCTTACAAAGATGTTACAGGATCGTGCTGAAGTTCTCCTGTGAGGTTTTCTATCCCCGCTTTAGATCAAGGCTCTCTTACGTGATAGAGCAGTGGTAGTGTTCAGAGCTTCGAGACCAATTACCTGGTCCTCCATGTGTTACCCAGATATTGATACCGTCGAATGCGGCGCCCCACAAATCCGCGTCCGTCTCGAACACTGCCCTTTTCGAGCCGTTGGTGTAGCAGCCTGTTTACGCTAACAGAGCATCTTTTCAGTGAACGACCTGGACGAAACTCTTCCCTAGATGGGAATGGGACATTAAGCGACTCGCGGCAAGTTTCCGGACGTGTTCGTGCATTTGGCAGGCGGCTTCCGCAGCTTGCAAGAAGGACAGACTGTCGAATTCGACGTCACGGCTTACTCGGGTTTAGAGAGGCGGCCCCGCGACCGGGCCTTTTTTATTTCTCCGAGAAAATCCCAAGCTTGAGCAACGGCAAGCTTACTGCCCTCGCTTTACCGCAACTGAAAGATCTCCACTAAAATCGCCGCCTCACCAATTACTACGCCGCAATGGGTCGACTGCAGGAAGCCATTCAAGAATCGCAACGCGCCCGTTTTCCGAGTAGTTTGTGTAATCGCATGATTTCAACAATCAAGTAGCTTTCGCCCCCGCCCTCCGCTCCCTGATGAACGCGACCTTTTGGGCCATGCTCGGTCGTCCTTTTTGGGGAAACTGTACAAAATTGAGCATCGTTGAACCTATCGAGTCGGTAACCTGTTTTGGGAACGAAATCATGGGTTAACCAGCCACATGCACGTTTCTAGGCCGAACCCGACAGGGTCCGGCCTTTTTCTTGTCAGCATTATCGGCGACATAAGGGGCGGCATCAGGATGCTGCGAGATGACGATTCAGCATCTCGTTAAGGTGGTGATAATCGCCTGATTTCGTCAGTGATACAAACCGTTGCAGTCCGATGGCTTATCCCACCGCCAGACCCAGGCGTAGCTCTCGAAAGTAACTTTTTCTTGATTACTGTTGCTCATCTTTTGGGTTACACGCGTCATCTTTTCATACGTGCCGATCGACCATAGCATTCACTCTACTTTATTGCCTTCCTCCTAGAATCGAGTTTGCGGTTGTACTCGTGTATAGAAACAAATGGTTGTCCTATATTTTTCGCGACCGCGCCTACCTTTAGATAGACGAGGTCAATAGGCTGCGTAGCTTCCCTAGTTGGCAAGCGGATAGGACGTTGTTCGAAGCGGAGGCGCACGAAATGAGACATAAGACATCGGCAATTTGGTTGGTTGTACTTTCATTAGCGCTTTGCCCTTTGCAGGCAACCGCCGGAACCATCAGTTATCTACTGCGCACTCCCACGGCAGCTCAGGCGCAAGCAGTCTGCCAGCGGTACGGTCTTCAGCTCGTGGGGAATCTTGGTCATCCTGACGTCTTCCTCGTCCAAGCCTCGGACGCGCTCCCCGCAGATGTGCTGAAGGGATGGGTTAAAGATGATAAGGACGTGGAACATCTTGAGATTGATAAGCGCGCCGGCTTAGTGGAGAAATCATCTCGACTCACTCTGCCATATATTCCGACTCTCCCCGCGACGTCTTTTGTGGCCGATGGCAACCTCACGAAACTGTACGGCACAAAAGCTTGGGCGGGCTACGTTCAACAGCCAGCTATGTATTCAACCAATGCCGCTACGATCACCCAGCAGAATTTCATCGGAACTGGAGTTATCGTCGCCATCATTGATACCGGAGTCGACGCTACCAACCCGCTCCTGGCACCGTCACTCGTACCGGGCTATGACTTCACGCGAAACGTGGCCGGTAACACCTCCGACTTAGCTGACATCGACAGCGCCACGGCGGCAGCTCTTCAGCAACGGACCGTGGCTGTGCTGGACCACTATAATGTGACTCAACTCAATCAATTTTCAGCGGCTTTCTTAGAACAGCGCACGGTAGCAGTTTTGGACGGCAATCGCGTCCCCGCGCTGCTCGGGCATGGCACAATGGTCGCCGGGCTGGTGCATCTCGTCGCACCAGGAGCCCAGATCATGCCTCTCAAAGCATTCAGTGCCGACGGCAGTGCAACCTTGTCCAATATCGTCCGTGCTATTTATTACGCGACAGACAATGGGGCAAAAGTTATTAACATGAGCTTCGAAATTCCTCAGATCTCTGACGAGCTAGTCCGCGCTGTAAATTATGCTACTCGGAAAGGTGCGATTTGCGTTGCATCGACGGGCAACGATGGTGAACACACGGTGGTTTATCCGGCAGGTCTAAGTAGCGTTATCGGCGTCGCGTCCGTTTCACAGGATAACCAGGCATCCTCTTTCACGAACTATGGTGAGGATCTGGTGACTGTGGCTGCCCCCGGTGAAGCCCTAGTGACAACTTATTTTGGCAATGCTTATGCTGCGGTTTGGGGTACTTCGTTCAGCGCGGCCCTAGTTTCCGGTGCCGTGGCGGACTTGGCGAATGCTAGCGATAACAATACTCGGCATCAACTCTTGTTCAACGACCTCCAGCGGGCACTCTCGAACGGTAACTCGGCCTGTTCACTGGACGGCAGCCTGGGTGCCGGTTGCGTAGACCTCTTTCAGGCTTCGCACTACATTCATGACATTCGTATTCCACGGAGGCGTCGCTATTAGGACCGTGGTTGAAAAGTCGCCGAGTAGTCTACCTCTTTCATTCTAATGGACATCGACTCGATACTAATTTCCCTCAAACAGGAGCAACGCCTCGCGCAAGTGATTTCGGCCCTGGAGGGGCTCGCTTCCGCGAAAACAACGCGAGGAAGACCGGCCGTGAAGCGTCGAGCACTGTCTGCGGCATCGCGCAAAAGCATTGCGCCTGCTCAGCGCAAGCGGTGGAAACTCTGGAAGGCTCGACAGAAGTAGCCTCATTCCACCAACAGCCCGTGTGCGGAATCAACAGGGGCATTTCTATGCCTGCCGCAAAATTGCGGTGCTTTTTGCTATTGCATTGCTGCTATTGTCGCCATCGTTGCAGGAGTGGGGATCGTAGAGATGATCTCCCTCAGTGCTGTCATCGCAATCATGGCCTCGATCCTGGCGGCCAGAAAGCTCGCGCAATTCGACAGTAGCGGAAGAGTGCCCGCCACAATCAATGCGATTGCCGATGCGGTGCGATGGGCCGAACGAATCATGGAAGCTGCCGTGGCGACCGATAGCTCGCCCTGGTCTAGAATTTGGTCACCGCTTAAAACGGGTTCAGCCGTCTTGACATGGGCCAGTTCGTCGGCGCCTCTGGGCACGCACGGCTGGCCCTTTAGCTGGGCGTCGAACTTTAGTAACACCACTGGCGTGTAATTGTCGGTGCTCGTCGGTTGCGGCATAGTGGGCATTCGTTTGAGTACTTCGCCAAAGGCGGCAGTCGCTGTGCCGTTTCCTGGAGAACGGGATTGCCGCTTTCCTTCAAATCGTTAAGGAGACTTTTTATCAGTGGCCCCTCTGAAGGCGAAGACTACGTGAAGAGTGCGTCAGTCCGAGCGGTCCAGAACCGGGCAAATTCCCGTTCTCGAATTGCTCGGCTTCAGCGATCAATGGCTCTGTGAGCTTCGAGGGGCAACGCGGTCTCTAAGAGAGACATGTAGCTACTGAGCACTATATGGCTCGGCAAAATCCTTCATGTTGAGGAAGAAATCTTGTCCATCCTTTAGCACCATCACGCCTTTACGGCTTCGACGATAGATAAGGGACTCTGCGTCGAGATGACCCGCGAAAGCCGGAACCCCGCCCCGCGTAGTAATTTTGCGAACTCGGCCTTCGTTCGTTCACGACCGCGGGGCGTAAGCACAAGCATCTCCAGATCGAGTAGCTTGCCATAATGCGGCATGTTGCGAGGGGGAACGACTGGATCGACAATCAAGACCTTGCCTCGCTCCCCGAGCGCTCGATGACATGTTTGAAGAATCCGTGTCGCTGAATCGTCATCCCAATCGTGAACGATATGCTTCATCATGATCACGTCAGCGCCCAATGGCAGTTCTTTGAAAAAATCGCCGCTCTCGATGCGCACTCTGCTGATGATCCCAGTGCGAGTGAATGTAGCGGTTGCCCCGGCCGTAACATGGGGAAGATCGAACAGTACACCACGCATCCTTTTATGCTTACCTAAGACGGTGGCCAGCAGCAGTCCATGTCCACCGGCAACGTCCATGAGCGTTTCGACTCCTCTGAAGTCATATGCTTGCGACGTTGCGTGGGCTTCCATAGCACTGATTGAGGTCATCGCTTCGTCAAAAACCGCTGCAGCCTCTGGATCTCGCGAGAAGTACTCGAATACAGACGCATGGAAGACATGATCAAAGGCTGGCATTCCAGTCTTAACGCTATAGCCGAGTTTCCCCCAAGGTCGCCACGTGATGTCATGCCCGGTAAAGCGAGCGTATCCAGCAAGACTGTGGGGATGATCGCTCCGAAGCATCTGCCCCATGGCCGTAAGTCGAAATCTGCGGTCGGCACTCTCCGCGAACAACCCCACGCTCGCAAGTGCTCTCATCAATCGATAAAGCCCGTCTTCTGACACTCCGGCTTCTCGGGCTATATCTCTGCATTGGCGTCCTCCCTTCGCGAGCTGGTCCGGGACGCCAATTTCAACAATGGTGCCGAGGGCCTTGCTGATCCACTTGCCAATAATCATCTGGAAGACGACATCATACGGACGCATTGCAGAAGCCCGACTTCTTCGGCTCTTAGCCATAGTCTCCTCGCCATCTGTGTCGCATGGATTTTAGTGACATTCTTTTTGAAAGGTAAAGCGAAAGTGTTCCTCAGTTATGCACGTCCTTCATTGAGCCGAATCGGAGGGGACTGCTTTAGGCTGGGCCGTCAGCTAACCGCGGGTTATTTAATGATTGACGGTAAATCGCCATTACACTAGTTGACCCCCGAATCTCAAACACAAAGAGCGCCCCGAGGGAAGTCTCTGAGCGCTCTTTGGAGCGGGCCTCCCCCTCAAAGGTGAACCAAGGCACGCTCTGGCGGGAACATTAGCAGTTCAAATTCCGCGGGGACAGCCCAAAGGTGGAAGGGGCGGCTCAGAAATCGAAGCCCCTCCCGGGTGGTGGGCCGAGAGGGGCGGGTAGGTCTAGCGGAGAAACAACCCCATGCCTTCGTGGAGGCACTGGTCTTAAAAGAATGATGGCTTTATTTTGAGCCAGAGTAAATGGGGTGAAACCTGTAGTCACATTCGCTTTGCTGGCCAGTGCCGATCAATTTCTTCCATGATCCGCGCTGCCCAGCGCACAGCATCAGCAATGGCGTTAATCGTGGCGGGTATCCTGGCACCACTGTCGTACTGGGAGAGCTTTCTGGCCGCCAGGATCGAGGCCATGATTGCGATGACGCGCTTGCGGCCTTCGTCCATCGGGGCATGGCGAACATAGTGTTCGCTTTATGTTCGCCACACGCAGGTATGGAAAAACCCCCGGACGCCGCGTTTACAGCCGCACTCGTTTGTTCCTTGCTTAGATAATTATTGTGGCTAGCCCGATTGCCGGTTCGCGCATGTTCCCACAATCACAACGTCAGCAGCGGACGGTTCTTTTACTCCTTGTCAAAAACCACTGGACTTTTTTGAACGACACTCTCATACTCCGCCAGGTTGTACTCCAGTGTGACCACAGACATTTGTCCTCCCTTGGCCCTCGGTCATCCACCTGCCGTCTCCGAAAGAAAAAGCCATGTCCAATCGAATTGCGCGTCTCTGTCGCTCCTGCTGTTTTTTCTTCGCACTGGCTGCCCTCGCGATGTTGCTGACAGTTCGTGGGTCCGCTCAACTCCTCATCAACACCACTGTCACGTATGGAGCTGGTGTCCCGTGTATTAACGGAATTTCAGTCGGCGACTTTGACAAAGACGGCAAAGTCGATGTCGTACTCGCAAGCGGCTGCTCTTTTCAGAGCGCACCAGAACCGGGCGCTGTTGCTCTGTTGCTGGGAAAGGGAGACGGCACCTTTCGACCGCCCAGGAAGTTAGTGACGGGCGGTTTTCGAACCGTTTCCGTTCAAGCGGCTGACGTCAATGGCGACGGGAATCCAGATCTCGTAACTGCGAACACTTGTGCGACCCTGGCGTGCACGAACGGCAACATTGCCGTTAGGCTTGGCAAGGGCGACGGAACCTTCTTTGGCCCCATCCGGACACCTACTTTCAACGTGGGTCGGATTGCAGTAAGCGACCTAAATGGCGATGGTAAGCCCGATATCGTCTCCGACGGCTGCCCCACTTTGGGTTGCCGTTTCTCAGCTATCAATGTTCGCCTTGGAAAGGGAGATGGCACCTTCGGCGCTCCAGACACCTATGCGTCCACGGCTGGCATTTTTGGTATCGCGATTTCTGATGTGAACCAAGATGATATTCAGGACATAGTCATATCTTCGGCCACCGTCGGGGTGATGCTGGGCAAGGGAGACGGCACCTTTGAGAACGCCACCTCCTACGAGTCAGGCGGCCTTTCGGCCCAAGGGGTCACTGTTGCCGACGTCAACGGCGACGGTCTAGCCGATATTATCGTCGTCAATTCCAAGGCGTGTGATAGTTGCCTCCACAGCTCTCTGGGCATTCTGCTCGGCAATGGCGATGGCACATTCCAGGCAGCTCACGTTGTTCCCTTGGCCGCTCCGCTTGGCTCGGCGGTTGCCAGCATAGATTTAAATGGCGACAGCATTTCCGACATGGTCGTCGCGCATTGCACGCTAGGATTCAGTGACGGTTTTCGCTGTCCTGACGACAGTGGCATCGTGGAAACCATCCTGGGAAGATCCGATGGCGCGTTTTCATCGACGAACACTCTGCGCTCCGGAGGTGTAAACGCAATCGGACTCGCAATCGCCGATGTGAACTCTGACGGTCTGTCAGATGTTTTGGCGGCAAATAATCAGGGTGTGAGCAATGGAAACGGCACATTGGGTTTGATATTGCACAACAATCGCTTGCTGAAGAGTTCGTCCGTCGCGGTCGCTTCCGATCACAATCCATCCTTAGTGGGTGAAAGTGTCACTTTCACGGCCACAATAACTGCGGCAGGCCACACGATTCCCAATGGCGAGCTAGTTACATTTTTCGACGGAGCGATCGTAATAGGTACCGCGAAAACGCATGGCGGAAGGGCAAGTTTTGCCACGTCCACGCTCTCTCCCAAACAACACACCATGAAGGCTATCTATTCGGGTGATGCGACATTTAAGCCTAATGCTTCCACGGTGAAGCAGGTTGTTCAGAAGTAGTCATGCATCGCTTTCGCGGCAAGTCCCACCTTGCGGGTTGGGAAGTTGTTGGTGAAATGGCGATGTTACGCCAACAACCGCATGGCTTCCGGTGGTCGGCGATTCGGGAGTCAACGCGGTCGGCGATCTAGAAAGCTTCTCCGATTCCCATGCTGAATGTGTGGCCGTCTTTGCCTTGGGCGAAATCGAAGCGGAAATTGAGTTTGTATTTCTGGCTGATCTTGAATCGCACACCAGCGCCGCCGGCAGGAAGAAGATGATCGCCTCGCATCTTACCCAATCCGGGCGCAACTTCACCGACTCCGACAAAGGCGACCATACCAAATCTCCAGGGTAGAGTACGGCGATACTCGACCTGAGTCGCGATCATATTTGTGTCGATGTATTGTCCCGCCACGTAGCCCCGCAGTTCGTTGTTGGACCCGAAGATGCACTGCCCGTAGAAAGGCGCGTTTCCGGCCGTCGCACAGTTGAAAAGGTTGTAAGCGAGAACCTGCCTCGCTCCGAGGCTGTGATAGTAGTTGAAGGTGAAGCGATAGGATTCGAATGAGTACTTACTTCCGAGTGCGTCAGCAAAAAACATCGATGTAAAGTCGAAAAACGTGCCCTCTTCGGGATAGAAGCGGTTTGGCCGCGTGTCACGGCTGGCGTGGAATCCAACGGCGGTGAGTCTGGTTTGGATACCGATATCCGGAGGTGGAGTGACGCCGTTTTCGTTCTCGGACCGTAGGCTAATCTTGGAGTTGCCGGTCAGGAAGCGAGGGCCGACGGAGAGCTTCCATCGCAAGCGGTAAAGAAAATCTCCGAGGAACAGCTCGCCGGTCTGTTTAAGGGGTATTTTCTGGCCTGCGTCGCCAGATGCAGCGCCAGTGCCGTAAAAGTCGTAGTTGATGTTGCCACGGAAATAGATCGTCGTGATGTGGTAGGTGTCCTGCTTGAAGTAGAACTCGCCGCCGAGACCCCATGCCCGAGTCCCGTTATCGGTGATCAGAACAGCGCCTCCGATGGTTGAAGGTTGCGAGGTTTTGTCGGACCCGGGCGGAGCAAAGATGTAGCCGCCTGCGAGCACGACGCCCGAACCAATCGCAGGACTGGTCATGGGAATGGGAGCGGCGACGAGAGAGCCGCGCTTCTCTTTGGTTGTTTTTTCTTGCCGTGGGCTGTCAGACGCTTGTTCTTGTTGCATTTCCTGGTCGATCGGCTCGAGAGCCTGAGCAAAAAGAGAAATGAGGGTCAGCACCCACGTAGACACAAATTTCCGCTGGGTAAGGGCCGTCCAACTCACGAGTTACACCTCGATAGCCTCGCCACGGTTGGGTAGTCTGGCGGCAACTTGAACCGCTGCCGAATAACCGCCCAGAGAGCTTTGCGGCGAATATCTGTTCGATCTCGTCAATTGCTGGGGGACGAAGTTGACACAGGCAGTCGTTTCCAAGCCAATACTACGCCTGGGATACAGTTCAGTGATTTATGGCCAACAAGGCTGCTGTTGCATGTCAGAGCATTTTGCTCACTCCGTTAGCGTGAACAGGCGATTGCACTCAAAACCACACCATTTGCTAGCCTTCATCCGTGCGCCAGCGCAACGAACATACCCTTCCTGCTTGGTAGAATTCGAACTGCCCTAGAGTCTGTTTGAAGTGAGGTTGTGATTTCTTGCGTCGCAACTATTTCCAGTATCCTCTTCTTGTTTCTATCCTCAGCTCTCTGATGATCGCCATCCCTCATCCGAGTCCGTCCGATGGGCTTGGTTATCGCTTGCGGTTCTATCATACCCACACAGGAGAACGACTCGACGTGGTGTACCGCCATGGGGACAGTTACGATTCCCGCGCTCAGGCCCGAATCAATCAATACCTGCGCGACCATCGAACAGGGGAGGTCCATGAATATGATCCCCGCCTTCTGGACCTCCTCCGCGATCTGATGATTTCGCTGGGGCGGTCGGACACCGAGATCGATGTCATCTGCGGCTACCGAACACCCCGCACCAATGAGTATTTGCGGACGCATGGGCACGCCGTAGCGCGGCATAGCCTGCATATGGAGGCCATGGCCATCGACATTCGCGTGCCGGGTGTGCCGTCATCTGAACTTCGTGATGCCGCGCTGAGGCTCCGCCGGGGTGGCGTGGGCTACTACGCCGCTTCCGATTTCGTTCATGTCGATGTCGGGCGGGTCCGCCGCTGGTAGTATTTCCCTTGATTACGGATACGGATATCCTTTAGCCAATGCTTTGGCTAGCGCTGCGTCATGTCCGTAAATATCGTCGTAGAAGTGAACTTCATCGTTTTCGTAGGCAGTGGCCGTTCCGTAAACAATGAAGACGGGCACGCGACGGGCTAGAGTTATGGTGACGTCGTCCTTGCCGTTTTGCATTCCCTCCTGCACGCGTTCCACAGACCACCCCGGATTGTTACGCAACACCCATGCCCCAAGTTCAGCGGGCCTTTCGACGCGAATGCATCCAGCGCTGAAATCACGCTGGCTGCGTGAAAACAGCTCTGGCTGCGGGGTGCTGTGTAGATACACAGAGTACTCGTTCGGGAACATCAACTTGATAAGTCCAAGCGCATTGTTAGGACCCGGCTTCTGGCGAACGGCGAGCTTACCGGCCTGCAGTCGTGCTAGTACATCGTCGGAGACTTCTCCTGCCGTGACGACTTTGCCGTCGATAGTCGTGATCTCGTAGTTTCTGCGGGCAACTTCACCGCGATCGCGCTGGATTGCTGGTAGGACACTCCTACGGAAGATGCCGGGCGGAATATTCCAGTAAGGGCGCAGGACGATGAACGTCATGTCGCGCGAAAAGACGGGTGTCTGCGTACGCATGGCCTTGCCTACGACCACCCGCATCTCGAAGGCGATATTGTTGTTTTCGTCGAGGGCTCGCAATCGAAAGTCAGGAATGTTCACCACGATCGGAGGTGCGGAGAAGTTCGTCGGAAGCCATCGCCAGCGTTCAAGCGTGAGCTGCAACTGGCGGACGCGGTCTTTAAGAGGGACATTCAGTTGTTTAACCGTTGCCGAGCCAAGGCGGCCGTCATCAGCCAGACCATGTCGGCGCTGAAAGCGCTTTATCGCTTCGGACAGATTCGAGTCGTAAGTACCGGACTCGGAAGGCTGAGAGTCGGGCGGTAGGTCGCCGACCAGATGGAGAAAGCGAGTTAGACGGAGCACGCCTGCGTAGGGCTGACCGGGATTGACTGGTTTTGCGGGAATCGGCAGTTGCTCGCCGTTATCGTTGCGAGCAAGTTCCATGTATTGGGCCAGAGCTTGCTCGCTGCGGCGATATCCGCGAAAGGGAGGCTCGATCCCGCTCAATGCCGCCGACAAGTCGGGCGCGGTCAACACCCGCTCGCGCAGAAACTGTGCAAGGTCGTACTTCTTTTGCGCCACGCTCAAGCCGAACTTGAAATGCTGAGGATTGATGCGCCCGATGCGCAGATCGGAGATGTAGCGCATCGTGCACACCGTGAGAGCAACGTCAAAATGGGCTTGGTCTTCTGGAGACGGCTGCTGCAAGCGAGTCAGACGTTCGGGCCAGCGGGAAGAGTCGTAGTCCTCGGGATTCAGTCCTTTTAGGTCAGCCTGACGGAGCAATTTGATTGTGGCCTGGGATTGCGCGGTGGGCTGGCCGTCACGAACCCAAGCTAAAGTGTAGCCCGTGGGCTCGTAGAAGTTCGCTACATGAGTTCGGTAGTCGTAAAAGTTGGGCCAGCGGAGTTCGGGAAGCCTGCCTGTCGCCACTATGTTGCGAAGAAACGTTTCGGCTTGAGGGTCACCTGAGGCAGTGGCGTCCTGAGGCCGAAGTGATGATCCGCCAACCGCAACGATAAAGATGATTTTCAGCAGGGCTATCGAGCGTCTTCTGAATAACGGCATAAAGCATCTTCTGAATAAGGCATAAATCGTTTCCACCACTTGGTTACGGATCTACTTGGTCGCCGATGAGTCTAGGAACGCCGTGCTAGTTTGGCTACTGGGAGACTTGACAGCTTCACCGATGGTAACGGGTGACTCCACCTCGGTTCCCGCTCGCGATTCTCTACAACAGCTGGAGCAGCCTCACGGGACGCGCCCAGTCGGATCAAAAGTGTAATGGCAAACCCATTGGGGCGGGTGGTCCAGGTGGTCCAGGTTTCGGCCATCGCAACCAGACCACACGGGCGGCTTTTCTTTTGCGTTACTCGGAAGGTTGCAGTAGTTGTCGTCAAAGACGATTTCACCAGCTACTGAAATTGGCCGGGCCGGAGCAATGGGAAAGCCCTCAGTAAGGAAGCCAGTGAGAAGGTTCGCAAGGGGAACTACGAGCGAATCTTCGATGAAGGGAGACGGAAGGTGAGAGCTTGGGAGAACTCACACGGAGCAGGAGCGGGTCCCTAGCTCACGGGCACATTTCCAGTCTTTCGTCATAATTCTCCCGGTCGGCCGCACTCGTAACCTTCTGTGGTTATGTCGTTCAACGGGATGAAAACTTCGCACGTCATTAGGACCGCTAGCATAATCGAGACCGCTGACGCTTTCCAATAGTAGAGGTGGCCGCTCCCGCCGACGATTAAACACTAGCGACCCGAGGGGCGATAAGCGTAGACAGGGTCGTGGCTGGCATCAATATTTTTTGGGATTTGGGCGCCGAATCAATTGTGAAAGTGTTCCTCGGCTACCGGCAATCATCGTTCGATATTTTCTTGAAGCCGAGGAAGTGGAATGTGGCTCCCTAGTCTGGCGTTGGATGTACGAAAGCGAGATCAAGGAAAGTTTGACACTTCATCGTATGCCCGGCCTCAGCCAGGTTGAGCTGAGACGCGGCAACGGGGCATCGCAAGCAATTGAGTACACCTGGCACAGTCTGCCGCGAAACGGTGGCCGGGGCTTGATGGTGGTGTGCCCTTGCTGTAGGCGGCCACGTCGCTTTCTATACGGCTGGAAGAACGATAGAGAATGTGTGCGACGTTCGTTGTGGCAATGCCGATCCAGGCACGCGTTGTGTGCGGAGGCCAACTGTTGTTAACAGCGTGATTACACCAACTTCCGAAAAGGGGCGTCGGTCGGTAGTCGTTGGTGAAATGGCGATGTTTACAAGAGTTATCCGCGCCCTTTTCTCCCCATGTGGAGAGACATGAGCGGGAGCACGCCCCTACTGCGGCACAGCCTTAAAACCGCGCTGATGGCCCTGGGTGTCGAAGTAAAAGCCCACGATGACGCCGTCATCGTTGATTGACAGGACGGCAGTGTCGACTGCTCCCGGGTAATCGATCGATGTGTAGGTGCCATTTCGCAGGAGAAATCCGTGGGGCCGCAAGTCCCCGACGATGTCACCGCGTTGGTTAATCCACCTCACCACCGTGCCAGAACCTATTCCCCGAAAGTTGAGGATTCGATAATTTCCATCACCCAACCGTATAAACCCGTGCACTCCGCCATCGGAGCTTAGGACTGCATCGCCGACCATCACGTTCCCGTTATCCTGAACTGCGTATACATCGGTAAAGATGCTACCCGGAACGTTGACGGTGCGGTACACGCCCGCTTTCAAGATGAACCCAAAACCCCTGCCGTTCGCGCTGTCATAAACGCCCGTTACATCACCAGCATTATTGATTCCACGCACTTGCGTAGCGACGGCGCCTGGGTAATCGATTTTCGAAAACACGCCATCATGAGTCACAAACCCGTGGAGACCATCTGGACCATCCTGTAGATTTCCGGCCATGTCGCCGCGAGCATTGATGGACTTTACCGCGGTGAAGTAAGGGCCTGGAAAGGCGACATCTGTGAAGACTCCGTTGTGTCTCAAGAAGCTGTGCCCACCCGTCGCATCCTCGTAAATACCGACGATGTCGCCACGGGCATTGATCCCCCGAACCCTGGTTGAAGTGCTGTTGGGAACATCGATTCTGACGTAATGGTACGACGCTGCGAACAGTTGTGTGCCAACCAGCAAGCAGAAAATCAACTTTGTTGCGATCCATCGCATAGTAGTACTCCTTTCGATTAACGTTTTAGTCGGAGTTTGCTTGCTTGGCCCAAAGAAGGTCTGGGTTGGGTCTTTGAGAACCCACACTAGCCGCGCGGGCAACCATAGCCTGCCCGCCGTTGCGCGACTGTTCACAATTGCTCACTCTTCGCCACGGAATGACGGTTGACGCCAACAGGCGATTTCACCAAGTACTCTGGAAAACGGGCATCTCGCGCAAAGTAGTTGGTGAAATGGCGATATTTCGCCAGTTTGGTACGGCGAGCAGTTGTGCTTGGTCATGCAACGCACAACGTAGGTTTCGCGTCACCCTAGCTGCGGCGGATGAATGCTTCTCTTAACGCGAAATCGGTGGATAGCTCGTGCCGATGGTATTGCAAGGGGACCGATCATTAGAAAGAAAGTCGCGGGTTCGGGCACCACAGTCACGGTGAGCGTGCCGGTGTTAGCGCCTGGGTAAAAAACCGTACTATATGTTCCACTGGCGGTGAATGCCGCAAGCGGGAAGTAGTAGTTCGGATTTACGACCCCATCCTCGAACCAAATTTGTACGACTTGCCCAGGCACTCCCCACCCCGGACTCGAGGGCAGAAAGTGGATTCCGAAACACGTAGCGCTGTAACCTGTCGAGCATTGCGAAAGCGAGCTTGCCGGAACGAATGTGTCCTGCGTTACAAATCCCGGTGATCTGAAGGTAAAACTCTGGTCCGCTCCGCTCGGCAGGCCAAAGTAAGGAGTAATATTCCCCGAGAACGTGTAGATTGTGTCGGCTCTTACTGCAGTAGGCAGTAACACAGATAACGCTGTAAGGATCAGCAATTGAAAACGCATGATCTGCCCCCAGTCCGTAAGGCGAGGAACTATAGCACCAATCCAGCCGGTCGTGAACGGGATGGCGGGTTGCCCCCTCGTTTTTAATTTGGCTCCTCACGCCCTTTGCGAGAGGGCGCGGATAGCGGCACCGCGCGGGTTCCTTCACCCGGCGGGTGTGCGAAGAGCCACTGACTTTTGGGGCTGTTATTGGCGTAATGGCGATTTTTCATTAACCATCATGCTACGATGACCCGAACTGATTCTGCTTCATTGACTTGCCGTTCTTCTACACCTAACATTTCCAGCACAATGATCGGCCAGACCATCTCCCATTACTACATCATTGAGAAGATCGGTGGGGGCGGCATGGGTGTGGTCTACAAGGCTGAGGACACCCGCCTGCACCGATTCGTCGCGCTCAAATTCCTGCCGGAGGAAGTTGCCCGCGACCGCCAGGCGTTGAGTCGTTTTCAGCGTGAGGCGGAAGCGGCTTCAGCACTGAATCACCCAAACATTTGCACGATTCATGACATAGGAGAGCAAGAAAGCCACGCCTTCATTGTTATGGAGTTTCTAGAGGGTGCAACCCTAAAGCACACGATCGCCTATCGCCCAATGGAATTGGAAACCGTGTTGTCACTAGGAATCGACATTGCGGACGCCCTTGACGCGGCGCATTCGCAAGGAATTGTTCATCGTGACATCAAGCCCGCGAATATTTTCGTGACGAAGCGTGGGAACGCAAAGATTCTGGACTTTGGGTTAGCGAAGCTGACGGGCAAACCAGAAGAATTGCCGGCCGATGGCGCGACGATCGAAGGAAACTTGACCAGTCCAGGAAGCACCGTCGGTACGGTCGCTTACATGTCGCCGGAGCAGGCGCGGGGAGAGCCGCTCGATCGACGAACGGATCTGTTTTCGTTTGGAACGGTTCTGTACGAAATCGCAACGGGCCGCATGGCATTCGGCGGAAACACGTCTGCGCTTGTGTTCGACGCAATTCTGCATAAGGCTCCGACCTCGCCAGCGCGGCTTAATCCTGACCTGCCCGCTCAACTGGAACAAATCATCAATAAGGCGCTCGAGAAAGACCCGGCCCTGCGGTATCAGAACGCCGCCGACATGGTCGCGGACTTGAAGCGGCTGCGGCGGGACTCAACATCTGGACACACCCAGGTAGGGGAGCTAGCGCAGGCGGCACCGCCTAGCCGCAAGGGGCTCATTGCAGCGGCACTGTCGGCTGCCGCGGCCCTCATACTCGCAGGAGTCTTTTTTTGGATGCGCGGTCAGGCCGGCAATGAAATCTCTTCGATCGCGGTGATGCCATTTGTGAACTCGAGCAACGATCCCAACACGGAATACCTGAGCGACGGGATCACGGAGAGCCTGATTAATGATCTCTCGCAATTGCCCAATCTGTCCGTGATGGCCCGATCCTCTGTGTTCCATTACAAGGGACGCGAGGTGGACCCGGCGACCGTGGCCAAAGACTTGAAAGTTCAAGCTGTAGTAACCGGACGCATAATACAGCGAGGCGACCAGCTTACTGTCAGCTCGGAGCTGATCGATGCTCGTACACAACGGAATTTGTGGGGCGATCAATACGACCGCAAAATGTCGGATCTCGTGGCGGTACAGCGAGACATAAGTAGCGCCATCACTTCTCATTTACGAGAGCGCCTGGCTGGAAAGACGAATGCTCCAACCAGCAAAGGCGGAACCACAGATCCGGAGGCTTACCAGGCTTACCTGAAGGGCCGCTACTATTGGGAGAAGCGCACCCGTGAGTCGCTCGAAAAGGCCAAGGAATATTTCAAACAAGCGATCGACAAAGATCCATCTTATGCTTTGGCTTATGTCGGTTTGGCAGACACGCACTTCGTAATCAGCGATTACGCGCCTGTATCCATTAATGAGACCACCCCGAATATTCGTGCTTATGCGGAAAAGGCGCTTGCGTTGGTACCTGAACTGGCCGAAGCGCACACCGCTCTCGCCGGGGCTTATTGGAATGAGTGGAAGTGGGACGAGTCCGAACGGGAATTCCAAAAAGCGCTGAAGCTCAACTCCAATCTGGCGGATGCGCACCACTGGTATGGACTCTTACTTGCCTGGCTGGGAGAGCATCCCGAGGAGGCGATCGCTGAAATAAGACGGGCCGTAGAACTAGATCCGCTTAATTTGCGTTTCAACACCAATGTCGGTCAGGCCCTTTGGCTTGCGCGGCACGACCAGTTGGCGGTTGAGCAAATACAAAGAACCATCGAGCTCGACCCTACATTTGCTGATGCCCACGATCTCATGGCGGTAATCTATCGAAGCCAGGGAAAATACGAGCTTTGGCTCTCGGAGCGGAAGAAGACCGTTGCTCTAACAAAGGACGAAGAAGAGTCGGATATTGCCGACGCGGCGGAAAAAGAATATCGAAGGTCAGGCTTTCGCGGAGCGGTGCTGAAGATCATTGCCCTGAAAACCGAGCTCAGAAAGCGCCGGTACGAAGATCCTGGCAAAATCGCGATGGAGTGTGCGGTCATTGCAGACAAGGATGCCGCTTTCCGTTGGCTCGATAAGTCCGTAGAGGAGCGATCAGGGGCTGTTCAAAACATCAGGACATGGCGCGAGTTCGACAACTTGCGCTCTGATCCGCGTTATAAAGCGATCCTGATCAAAATGGGACTCCCGCTGTAGTGCAAGGAGCCATTCGGGTATATAAACTCGGTTTTTGTTAGCTTCGCACCATTCTCGCAGTTCGGCGAGGAGGCATACGTCGGGTCGAAGGCCCAATTCCCGCGCGCGTCGTTCAAATTCCGTAGCGACCCCAGAGATGTGCGAAAACGGGCGGCCCCAATTAGGATTTCCTCGTTTGGGTCTTGTCGTAGCCATGCCCCCGCAATGATACGCCCTCCCATGATGTGGCTGCTGCAATTGCTAGATGCCACACTGGTCTGCCAGCACCGATGTCACAAACCGCCTGCAAGTAAGTCAGCCCTGCCACATGCCGGTGAGGCCCCAAACAAAATTTCACTTTTACACATGCTCGGCTCTGCGCAATGGACCATTCTCTAGCTGCCAAATCGCAGGGGAAACAACTCGGGACAGGGCGGGAAGTTACAATCCGCGAAAAAGATCGGTGGAGGCATACATGCGGCGCGTGCGGTATTCAGTTGTGATGAGTTTGGACGGCTATATCGCCGGACCTAAGGGCGAAGCCGACTGGATCCCCACGGATCCAGAATTCGATTTCAATGCACTGTTCAGTCAGTTCGATACTCTTTTGGTCGGGCGTCGAACGTTTGACAGGATGGTGACCGCCAAACGTGTCTCAATGCCCGGTATGAAGACGATTGTTTTTTCGCGAACGCTGAGGCAAAAGGACCATCCTGAAGTTGCCATCGTGGGGGACGGTCATCGGGAAACCATGGCCACACTGAAAGCCGCTCCAGGAAAGGACATCTGGCTATTCGGTGGCGGGGAGCTCTTCCGTAGCCTCGCTGAAGACGGACTCGTCGACACGGTTGAAATCCGTATTGTCCCCATCCTTCTGGGTGCGGGAGTTCCATTACTGGCGAACCATGCGAAACAGATCCAACTCTCCCTCACGGCCCACAAAGTCCGTGAAACAGGCATGGTGTCTTTGGAGTATGCGATCAAATGAACTTTTGCCCTTATGGTGCTCTTCGTCGTTCTCGTTAGGGGTGATCTTTGCACCTCTCGGGCTGGCTGCGGTAGTTGGCGTAGCATCAGCATTGCACCAACTACTGCCGGCCAACTGCCCGAATAGGTGAAATCGCCTGTTAACGCCAATGACATTAACTTCCGGTTGGCCCGCATCCCATCAGGATCGCGCTCGCGACTCGCTCCGGAGTTGGCGGTAATCGACACGGCTACCTACCATGAAAGAAGGCGTCAATTTGCTCTCGCAGCGGGCCAGGACACTCGAGGTAAGGAAAATGTCCACAGTCTTTGAGCGTCACCAGGCGGGCACCGGGAATTGCCTGCGCAATGTGTTCGGCAGCGAAGGGAAAGAAGTCGTGGTCGCCCGTGATGATCAGTGTCGGGATGTTCAGTTCCTTGAGCTTGGGATGCAGGTCGTAGCCATTGGGCGAGGCCCACGTCTCATTCACCAGGCGGTCTTCGACGGCTCTGGACTTGAGAATTCCGTCTTTCCCCTGTTCGATGAAGCGCGCTTGCATTCTTAAGATGAGCTTCTCGTAGTCCTCTGGTCGCGCCAGTGCGGGTTTGAAATGAACCCGATAGTAAACAACGACGGCTTCGGGGTCAGCATCTTTGTACGCAGTGGTGTCTGCGATGGCCTTGCGCAACTCCATCAGAACGGGCAATTTCTCGACGCGTTCCTTGCGGAAGCGGTTGACGTCGGCCGCGGATGCTGGGGCGGGATCCATCAGAACCAGGCGTGAGACGCGTTCCGGGTGGCGAAGCGCGTATTCGAGGGCCAGCACGGCGCCCCAAGAGTGCCCCAGCAGCACTACCTTGTCGAGATGGAAATGCTCTCGGACTTCATCGAGATCGGCCAGTTCAGATTTGAGCGTAACGTCTTCGGGCTTCACGTGATCGGCCGAGCGGCCGCGCCCGCGCTGGTCGTAATAAATGAGATGGAACTTGTCGGAGAGGCGGTCCAGTTCAGGCAGAAGATAGGAAATGTCGAAGTCTGGTCCACCATGCAGCACGATCATGGGCGCGCCCGACCCGACCTCTCGGCAATACAACCGCGCACCTTGAACCGCGATGCGGCTCTCTCGCGGCCCGACGTGCTCGCTGTGAGTTCCAGCACCTGCGCATGCCATGAGGATGGTAAGAAACAGCATGGCTTTCATGCAGAAAAGCTACATCACGGTTCATGGTGGGCGCAAAGGATAGAGACTGTCGTTGGTCACAAATCCCGTTCCGCTCGGACCGAGATCCTCGATGCCTCTGCCTTTCAAGGGTCAATGCAAAGCGCGAGTCGGACAAACAATTACCTTTGTGTGTCCCCGAGAGCGTTGTTGCACCGGCCGCAGCTTGGTACGGTCCACCGGATCTTTGCACATATTCATGACAAGAAGATTGCAAAATCGTGACATATCGCTGCGGCACCGAGCATTCAATTCTCTGGCGAGTCTCCTGACAGCCTCGGGAGTCTACACGAATCACTGACGTTGAGATAAGGATCATCGGGTTCATCATGAAAAAACAAATTCCTATCGTTAAGCCGAAACATGTTTCTTCTTCAACCCCAGACCGTCGATCCGCGATGCTGCCGTTACTTTTTGCATTCGCCGGCTTACTGTTGGTCAGCTTCGCGACCGCAACGACACAGGCACAGACGTTGCTGTCGGAGACGACTTGGGGCGGTAACGGGAGCGACGTATCAGAGGGAGTCGCAACCGCCGCTGACGGCACATCGTACGTCGTGGGCATTACCGACAGCTTTGCCAATGATCCATTCGGGAATCCCAGCCCTCGAATCTTTCTTATAAAGTTCGCGCCGGATGGATCACTCAGCTGGCAGAGGATCTGGAACGGGACCACCATCAGGGGGCTTGGCCGAACTGGGGTCGCGCTCAGTGCCGATGGTTCAGTATACGTAACCGGCGACAGCGCCAATAACGGAAACGATGCGGTACTCCTGAAGTTCGATGCCACCGGAACCCTCCTTTGGGAAAGGACGTGGGGCGGCGCGGACTCCGATACCAGTCTCGCCGTGGCGGCAGCTCCAGACGGTTCCGCCTACATCGTCGGCAGCGCGACAAGTTTCGGACCAAGCTCGCTCAGTCTGTTCGTCGTCAAGTTCGATTCGTCAGGCAATCTCGTCTGGCAAAGAATCTTGGATGGAGCGCAAGGCAACGCAGTTTCTGTTGGATCGGACGGCAGCGTGCACGCTGCTGGAACGGTGCCGCGGCCGGGTCTGATCGGCAACTTCGACATAATCGCGCTGAAAATGACGTCAGATGGCGACCAGGTCTGGCAGCGGACCTATGCATCCGGCGACGTCGTAGACCCGCGCGGCGGAATGACGATTGCGGGCGACGGATCGGTCTTTCTTGCGGGAGCCATCCAGACTGTAAAAGCGAACAGGGTTGATATCGCGGCCTTGATCGTCAAGCTCAGCACGGACGGCGATCTTTTATTCGATAAGCAGTTTGACGGCAGGGGCGGTGAGACGGCCGCTGGCGTGGCGGTCGCGCCTGACGACGGTACGGTCTACGTCACCGGCACGACCACTAGCTTCGGCGCTGGATCCCAAGACGCGTTTGTTCTTCACTTGACCTCGAGTGGCAAGAAATTGCTGGACGCATTCACATGGGGAGGAACGGGTTTCGAAGAAGGCTCGGGTGTTGCCGTGATCGCCGGATCTGTCGCAATGTCTGCGACTACCACGAATCCTCCACCGTACTCGTTGCTCCCTGCCTCAGCGAAATTGTCGGCGGCCAAGGGTACGTTGGCGGACGTTGCGGGAGTCCTGACTATACCCCCGGGCGTCTCAGCGGATCCAGCTGAGGGCGCGACAACGCCGAATGGCAGTACGACGTTTGGCGGAAACTTCGAGGCGACCCTCGTGAGAGTCGCTCGGTAGTCTCCCCGCGCGCGGAATGCACGCCGTAGGAATCGGGGGAGCAGTAATTCCGCCTTTGCGGCTTCCCTGACGTCTCGTGCAGTACCCAGGAAAGTCGTTGCATGGAAACTTAGCGATTCTTTGCTCGGTGTTTGGCAGCAACCCTTGTGGAACATGCGAAATCGGTGGAGTTGGAACGAAAGACGTATCCAATCGAGCGAACCTCTCGCAATCGTCTGAGGCAGGTTGACTTTCCGAATTCGATGGACTGGAACTCCGAGGATTAGAACAAGACCCCGAAACAGAGTCACCAGTGGCAACTGGCCCGCGAAGGCAAAAAGGTAGTCATTTCTGACAGGGGTTCCCCCTGTCTGATTTGACAGTGACTTTTACCCACGATATCGCGCATATTTCCGTCCTGCTTACTACTTTGGGGGTTGAGACGATGCGGACAAACGCACCGCGTATCTTGATTGCTGAGGACCACAGGCTGGTAGCTGAGGCCTTTAAAGGGATTCTTGAGACGGACTATCACGTGGTTGCCACGGTGACCGATGGACACGCCATGATCCGTGCTGCGCTTGAACTGAGACCCGATTTAGTCGTCGTTGATATCGCCATGCCGCAATTGAACGGTCTGGATGCTGGCGAGCGGCTAAAGAAGGAATTGC
>Ga0070670_100000586_pt1 | contig 28767 bp, 29 predicted proteins | sample KBSS63metaG_FD_64665 | JGI IMG/M metagenome (GOLD analysis project Ga0070670, IMG submission 64665) | Switchgrass rhizosphere microbial communities from Kellogg Biological Station, Michigan, USA - KBS S6-3 metaG | ecosystem: Host-associated > Plants > Roots > Rhizosphere > Soil ... | reverse complement strand
GCAGCTGACGCTCGACCGGGGCGCCGCGCATCTCAAGGACGAGCTGGCCCCGCGCTATGCGGAGCTGATCTATAACGGCTTCTGGTTCTCGCCGGAGCGCGAGATGCTGCAGGCAGCGATCGACCACAGCCAGGAGAAGGTCGCGGGCACCGTCCGGCTCAAGCTCTACAAGGGCAATGTGAGCGTGATCGGCCGCAGGTCGCCCAACAGCCTCTACAGCGAGAAGGTCGTGACGTTCGAGGACGATGCCGGCGCCTATGACCAGCGCGACGCGGCGGGCTTCATCAAGCTCAACGCGCTGCGCCTGCGGTTGCTGGGGCGGCGGGATCGATAGTCTCCGGCCGGTCAGACCCGGCAACTTTACCGTCATTCCCGCGAAGGCGGGAATGACAATGAAGGGGGAATGACGAAAAGCGCCGATTGCGATGCGCGCTTTCGCACAAACTGTTATTAGCGTCGGAACCACCAAATGTTTCAGGTGCCCTCCGCAATGTTAATCGAACCATCGGTCATCTGGACCATTGACTTCGACCGGGGCCAGGCAAGTATTTGCCCGCCCGACACCATCGGCTGCCGCGCCGAAACGGGCGATTTTCGCTGGTTGCATCTCGATCTGGTCGATCAGGTGACGCGGTCATGGATTGCCGGGGCAGAGGGCATTCCCGACGAAATGCGGGCGCTGCTCCTTGGCACCGAGCACCATCAGCGGTTCCAGGTTGCGGACGGCTATCTGGGTTGCGTACTCCATGACGTGGAGCGCGACTTCGATCGATTCGATACCGAACGTACCGGTGTTCTGCGCTTCGTCCTCGGTCCTCATCTGATGATCACGGCGCGCCATACGCCGATCCATTCGGCCGACCTTGTGCGTCGCCATGTCGAGCGTGACGGCGTGCCGGTGCGCAATGCCGCCGACGCTCTCAACCTCCTCGCCTCGTCGATCGTCGAAAATGTCACGACCCTGGCACGCGAACAGGGGCGTATCATCGAAGTGCTGGAGGACGACCTGCTCGATGAACGCAAAAGCTTCGATCATCGCCGCCTGATCCAGTTCCGGCGGCGCGTCGTGCAGTTTCACCGCCTGCTGAGCGGCATGCGCTCTGTCTTCCACCGGATGGAGCAGGATAGCGACATGCCCGAGCCGTTGCGGCCGACCATCGAGAAGCTGGCCCAGCAGGTCGGATCCGTGGACGACGAGATGCTTTCGTTCCAGAGCCAGCTCCGGTTGCTGCGCGAGGAAGCGGACCTGCAGGCATCGCAGCGGACCAATCAGAACCTCTATCTGCTTTCCATCCTGTCCGCCGTGCTGCTGCCCGCGACGCTGGTCACGGGCTTTTTCGGGATGAATACCGGCGGCTTGCCGCTGGCGCATGGCGGTGTTGGCACGTTCATCGCCGGACTTGTGGCGGTGCTTGCCTCGGCCTTTGTCTATGCCTTGCTTCGCGCGATGGGGTTGGATCGTCACAACTGATCGCGCGCAAAAGAGATTGTGCTTTGCATAAAGTCACGCACAGTGGCGCCCATGTCCAGCCGAACCGCCGTCCGTAAAACCCTTGTTCTGCCGTGGCGCTTTGCACTGTTCCTGCTGCTCTGCTTTTCCGCGCTGCCGCTGATGGCGGTTCTGCCGTCGCATCTGGCGCTGATGGCCGGTTTCGATATCGCGGCGCTGGGCTTTCTTGCCAGCCTCCGCTCGCTCTACCGCCACGACCAGACCGTCATGCGCGAGCATGCCCGGGAAAACGATGCCAACCGCGGCGTGATGCTGCTGGTGACGAGCATTGTCAGTTTTGTCCTGCTCGTCCTGATTGCCAGCGAATTGACTCAGAAGGGTGCGCTGGCGCCCATGGTGATCACCCTCATCCTCTGCACATTGGCGCTTGCATGGATTTTCTCCAACATCGTTTACGCGCTGCATTATGCCTTTCTCTATTACAGCAGCGATGCGAGCGGCAACGACCTGGCCGGGGTTGAGTTTCCGGGCGATGCGGAGCCGGATTACTGGGATTTCACCTATTTCGCGTTCACCCTGGGCATGACCTTCCAGACATCCGACGTCGGCATTAGTTCGCGCAGGGTGCGTCAGTTCGTGACCTTCCACTGCCTCGCCGCCTTTGTCTTCAACCTCGGCATCCTGGCGTTCACGATCAACGTCCTGGGGGGCGGATAGGGCGGCGTCCCGGCACCGGTTCCTTAACCATTCGCGGCTAAGCGTGGCGGGCGATGGTACAGCCGAAGGAAACTCGCCCGAAATCCGCCGTCAGCAGCGGCGTCGGTCTGGCCGGGATGCTCGGCCTCGGCCTGTGGATCCTCGTTGCGCGCCATTACGGGATGGACGGCCCCCATGCGGGGATAGCCGCCGTCCTGGCGTGCGGCCTGCCGATGGTGCTGTGGTCGGTGCTGGTCGACAAGGTCCACCGCCGCCCGACGACAGGGATCGACTGGGCGCGCCCAAAGCCGCTGCGCGAGACGTTCGACATCAGCCTCATCAAGATCGCCGGGCTCTGGGCGACATGGGGGGTGATCGCGCTCTGCTACATGACCGCGCATTGGTATTGGCAGGGCCCGTATCGCTACGCCATGGACCTGTTGGCGATGACCGCGCCCTGGCTGGCGGCGCTGTCCATTCCCTATGTGTTCTGGCTCGACCGCAGGCTGATCGAGCCGCGTGACGGTGCCTATGCGCTCGGCCAGTGGCTGCTTGGGGGCGCGGCGGGCGAACCGGCGCCGGGGGCCATCGCCGATCACGCGCGCGCCTGGGCGGTCAAGGGCTTCTTCCTCGCCTTCATGCTGTCGATCGTGCCGGGCAATTTCGCCGATATGGTCCACTGGCACGGTATGGTGCAGCGGCCGGCCGATCTCGCCAACTTCCTTATCGCGCTGATGTTCGTGGTCGACGTCGCCTTTGCGACGGTTGGCTATATGCTGACCTGCCGCCCGCTCGATGCGCATATCCGGTCGGCCAATCCCTATCTCGAAGGGTGGCTGGCCGCGCTGGTCTGTTACCCGCCCTTCGTGCTGATGGGGCCGGGCGGGCCGCTCTATTATCAGACCGATACGCGCGACTGGTCGGTCTGGCTGGCGGGGCATGACGGCCTGTTGTGGGCCTGGGGGTCGGCGCTGGTGCTGCTGACGGGCGTCTATGCCTGGGCCACGGTCGCCTTCGGCCCGCGGTTTTCCAACCTCACCCATCGCGGCATATTGACCCACGGTCCCTATGCGCTGACCCGGCATCCCGCCTATCTCGCCAAGAACGCCTTCTGGTGGCTTTCGGTCCTGCCGTTTTTGGTGACGGACGGCAGCCCAGTGACGGCCGTGCGCAATACGGCCCTGCTGGGCGTTGTCAGCGCGATCTATTACTGGCGCGCCCGCACCGAGGAACGGCATCTGTCGGCCGATCCCTATTATCGCGCCTATGCCATGTGGATGGATCGCCATGGTCCGATCCCGCGCCTCATGGCGATGATGCGAAGGGCGAGCGACGCGGGGTTGCGTCGGCCGGCCTGATCGCCCACCTTTGTTGGCGATGGACGATCTTTTCCACGATAGCACCACTGCTCCGCAATCCGCCGCAGGACCGCTCGCTGACCAGCTGCGGCCAAAGACGCTGGGTGAGGTGGTGGGGCAGGCGCATCTGACCGGCCCGGATGGCGCCATCGGCCGGATGGTGGCGGCGGGCAAGCTCTCCTCGATGATCCTGTGGGGGCCGCCCGGCACCGGCAAGACCACGATCGCGCGCCTGCTGGCGGATGCGGTGGGGCTTCGTTTCGAGGCGATCTCGGCGGTGTTCTCCGGCGTCGCCGACCTCAAGAAGGTCTTTGCGGTGGCGCGCGAGCATATGCGCTCGGGCAAGCGCACGCTCCTGTTCGTGGATGAGATCCACCGCTTCAACCGCGCGCAGCAGGACGGCTTCCTGCCCTATGTCGAGGATGGCACCGTGACGCTGGTCGGCGCGACCACGGAGAATCCATCGTTCGAGCTGAACGGGGCCTTGCTCTCGCGCGCGCAGGTTCTGATCCTCAATCGGCTCGACAGCGATGCATTGGGCGCCCTGATCGCGCGGGCGGAGGTGCTGGTGGACCGGCCGCTCCCCCTGACCCCGGAGGCACGCGACGCACTGATCGCCAGCGCGGACGGGGATGGCCGCTTCCTGCTCAATCAGGTCGAGACCCTGTTTGCGGTCGGCGTGGAAGAGCCGCTCGATCCGGCCGGGCTGGCGGCGTTGCTCCATCGCCGCCTCGCCATCTATGACAAGGATCGCGACGGGCACTACAACCTCATCTCCGCGCTGCACAAGGCGCTGCGGGGTTCCGACCCGCAGGCGGCCCTCTACTACCTCGCCCGGATGCTGGTCGCGGGCGAGGAGCCACTCTACGTGCTGCGGCGGCTGGTGCGGTTCGCCAGCGAGGATATCGGCCTGGCCGACCCGCAGGCGCTGGTCCAGTGCCTCGCTGCCAAGGATGCCTATGACTTCCTGGGATCGCCGGAGGGGGAACTCGCCATCGTGCAGGCCTGCCTTTATTGCGCGACCGCGCCCAAGTCGAACGCGGCCTATGCGGCGCAGAAGGCCGCGTGGCGCACCGCGAAGGAAACGGGGTCGCTGACGCCGCCCGCCAACATCCTGAATGCCCCGACCAAGCTGATGAAGGACATCGGCTATGGCGCGGGCTATGCCTATGACCATGATGCGCAGGACAGCTTTTCCGGCGCGAACTACTGGCCGGACGGGCTGCCGCCGCAGCAATTCTACACGCCGACCGAATGGGGACATGAGAAGCGCATCGCCGAGCGCATGGCCTGGTGGGACGAGATGCGCGCCAGGCGGCGGGGCGAGTGAGCGCACGGTGAATGGCAGGTTCGGGGCCTTCGCGGCGATCGATTGGTCCGGGGCGAAGGGCCGCCGCCACAAGGGGATCGCGGTTGCCTTGTGCGCCCCCGGGAGCGCAGCGCCGGTGCTGGTGTTGCCGGATGCCGGCATATGGTCGCGTGAGGGGGTGGCTCGCTGGGTCGTTGCGCAGGCGGGGCGCGAGCCGACGCTGTTCGGGTTCGATTTCAGCTTCGCGCCGCCGCTGGTCGAGCGGGGTGCCTATCTGCCGGGCGAAGCGCATGTTCCGTCCACCGGGCCGGGCTTCTGGGCCTATGTCGATCGGCTGTGCGCGGATCAGGCGGACCTTGGTGCGGCGTCCCTGCTGGAGGATCACCACCGCCGCCACTTCTACTTCGGCGCCCGTGATGGGGTGAAGGCCGATTACATGCATCTGCGCCGCTGCGAAGCGCATTATAATGCGGGCGGTGGCGGCAAGCCGTCGACGGTCTACGATGCGATCGGTGCGGCACAGGTCGCCAAGGCGAGCTTTGCCGGCATGCGCCTGCTATACCAACTATACGGTCAAATGCCGGTCTGGCCGTTCGATGGACGGGTGCCGCCGGATGTTGGATCGCTGATCGTCGAGATCTACACGAGCATCGCCGCGCGCGCGGCCGGGCGTCCCAAGGGGCGCAGCAAGATGCGCGACGGGGCGGCGCTCGACGCGGCCTTGGCGGAGGTGGGGTCGCAGGCGCATGTCCCGCTCGCCCGCTACGACGATCATGCGACCGACGCGATCCTGACCGCCGCCTGGCTGCGCCATGTCCATGCCGATCCGCGCCTTTGGGCACCGTCCGACCTGACCGACCTGATCGCCCGCACCGAGGGCTGGACGTTCGGCGTGGTTTGAGGCTATGGGCTCAGCCGGAGCATTTCATGGCGTCGCCGGCTTAGCACAGTGGTAGTGCAGCGGTTTTGTAAACCGAAGGTCGCGGGTTCAAATCCTGCAGCCGGCACCACGCCCCCTCTACGGGCCTGAGATTGCTAGCTATTCCTAGTTTTCCGCCATTCTTGATCCCGCCTAGGTACATGGCATGGGTACAAGGAAGCTGCTATGGGGTTGCTCGTGAAGCACATCCAACATCATCCGGGGGGCAGAAAAAGCTACCGCCGTCAAATTCCAAATGAGCTGAGAAAATATACCCAGCGCACCCAGTACCGTGTCACTCTCGGCCCGGCGAAAGGCGCCGAGTTCCACAAAAGATATGCCGACGCCCATGCGGAGTGTGAGAAAATGCTCCGCATCGCCCGCGCAAAACAAGCTGGCGCCTTCGATCCGCTAACGCCCGAGCTGATGGACTATTTGGTGCGCTCCCTGAAAGCCGAGGACCTGGAGCTCGACAACGAGGTGCGTTGGACGCCCCGTTCCAGTGAGCGAAAGCGTGAGGCGCGGGAGAACCTCCGCACGAATATCCAAACGGACCTTGAGGAAGCCATTGGGCTTCGCGCCTTGGGTGACATCGGCGCGATCATGGAGCAATGGGCTGGATCGGCGGAGGACCACGCGGAGCTGATGGGCTTCACCGTTGACGAGACTGCGCCAGAGTTCATAGCCTATGCACGCGCCTTCCATGATGCGCAGATTGACGTGTGGCGTTCTATTCTCAAGCGCCTCGATGGCGAGGACGTGCCGACGCCACCAATGCCTGAGCAGCCCTCCAGGTGGCGCGAGAGTACCTCGGGCGCCCGGAAGAACGCAGTGCCCATCATGGCCACCTACGACACCTACGCCCTCGCAAGCGGCATGACGGTGCGGGTCAGGAATGAATGGCGGACATCCATGCAGAGGCTCGTGGACCAAGTGGGTCATGACGATGCCACAAAGCTCACAGCCGATGACCTCCGCGTATGGCGCAATGCCCTGCAGCAAGAGACTGTGCGTGGCGGTGGCCTTCGGTCCCCCGTGACTGTCCGCAACAAGTATATCCGGCCGGTCAAGGCGATGCTGGAGTGGGCTGTGCAGGAAGGCAAGCTGGCCACGAACGTTGCCGACAAGGTGACCGTGACGGTACCCCGCGCGATCACACTGAGGCAGAAAGACTTCACCGCAGAGGAAGCCAAGGCGATCCTTGCCGCCACGTTGCAGCCCCCACCGGTAAGGATGACCGAGGGGCACCGCTTGGCCCGCCGATGGATACCATGGCTCTGTGCCTACTCCGGTGCCCGTGTCGGAGAGTTCGCCCAGCTTCGCGCAGAGGACGTGAAGGAGGCAGGCGGCATCTGGTATTGCAACATCACCCCCGACGCAGGAACCGTGAAGACCGGAGAGGCCCGTGAGGTCCCGTTGCACGCCCATCTTATCGAGCAGGGCTTCCTCGACATCGTGAAGGCCAGAGGAACCGGGCCGCTGTTCTACGATCCGGGGCAGCAACGTGTCGCGAGCGAAGGCAACCGCCACATCGACAAGATAGGCGAACGGCTGGGCCAATGGGTCCGCAACGGCGTTGGGATCACAGACAAGGCCATCAAGCCGAACCATGCTTGGCGGCACACATTCAAGACCCTTGCCGCAGATGTTGGAATTGGCGAACGGGTCGCAGACGCCATTCAGGGACATGCGCCCAATACCGTGGGAGGTACTTATGGCACGGTGTCGCTCAGGGCCAAGGCAGCGGCTATGGCACTGTTTCCGCGCTTTGAGGTGCCGGGGAGCGGCCAATGAGGGCTACGGGGACCTAGCGCCGCTGGGGAGGCAGCTTGCCAAGTTGAGGTTTGAGGACCTAGACCTGTCTGGCGCCAGGGCTTGGGGGCGCGGACTAGATTAGGCGACCTCGATGCGAACGGTGTTGAGCTGGCTGGTTGGCCTCGGTGTACTCACGGGACTGGGTTTCTGCATCGGTGTCCTTACTGGTCCCGCCACCTGTCGCGATGGATGGGCTTCACCGTCTATCGGTATGCAGGGAGCTTGCTCACATCATGGTGGTGTGCGGCGTGGCCCCGCAGGATTCCTGTTCATCGTCGCGCTAGGCTTGGCCGGTTATGCGGGGGTGCAGTTCCATGGGAGCGCCGTGGGGAAACGTCTCGACAGGAAACGCCGAGACCCTCCGAATGTCCCCTTGGTCCCGTCGGTCGACTTCCCGCCGCGCCATGAAGATGCACCCCCCGCTAGGCCAGCGGCCCCTCACCCCAAGCAGCGAATCTCTCCTCCTTCGCTCCGCTCCCCTCCGGTGCGGCCCCCACCTCGGGTTGCGTCGGTCCTCTGTCCGGCCTGTGACAAGGCGATGATCAAGCGCACCGCTCGATTTGGTCACCACAAAGGCAAGAGGTTCTGGGGCTGCTCCGCATATCCGGCCTGTACAGGGACACGAGCATTCACGGCTAAACGATGACGGGCTTTCGTCGGTGCGTCTTCGTCATCTAACGGCCATCAACTGCGATGGGAACGGTGCAGCCAGCGTCAGGGCATCCTCTAGGTCCGTCCGCAGCCAGCGGTCATAGTCCTCCTCATGGAGGATCACAGGGCAGGCTTTCGGATGGATAGCGCCGACGACATGAGTTGATGGGTCGCCCTCGTAGCCGCATGTCAGGAACGAATAGACCGGCACGGCCTCGGTAGGCCTCCAGATGCCCGCGAAGGCAAAGATGGGCTGAGAGGGCAGGCTGAACCAAAAGGCCCGTTTCTTTCCCGTGTCCGGCATGGGCTCCACGGACCACTCCTGAAACTCGGTCACCGGCACGAGGCAGCGGCGCTCAGGGGCCTGGAGGGCTGATCGCCAAAAGGGGCTGGTATAGTTGCGCACGTTCGTCACCGGCTTGCCTTGGTGCGGGAAGCCCCACAGCATCGTGGAGAGAACCCGCTGGTCCTCTCGCTCCCTCACGACATAGCCGGGCTTGCCGGGCGCCGCGTAGCCCTTCTCTACCATGACTTGATTGCGCCAGTCGTCCTGGGCATTGAAGCGGGCTATGAGTTCCTCACGGGTGGTCTTGATGTTGTACAGGTTGCACATGCCGCGATGACATGCTGATTGTCGGCCGTTGTCAATCGTTAGAGGCCTGGGATCGACTATGCAGAAGCCAACTGTGAAGCGGGGCAACAATCGTCCTATCGATCGAATGCGCGACAGCGGAGGTTCGGCCAAAATACCCGAAGGCCACGGCAATGTGGTCAGCATGAAGGGTATTGGATCGAGGATATATTTCCTCGCCGAAAAGGGTGTGACCTCCGGCGTAATGGCCGATCACATCGACCCGGAGCGCACGAACCCCGACATTCCGTTCGTCGTCCAACGCACTGAGCTAGCTTACGGCTTGGATACCCCGTTTATGCAAAGGACGTTGTGCGCGGCCTTCGAATTGGTCGATCAAACTCACTTGCCCGATCATGTGAGCAAAGACGACCTTTTGACGATGGCCTTCGACGTTGCATCTGCACTCGCGGCAGTCATCGATGTGACAAAGGAATTGCTCGTGCACCAGGCCGAGACGAGGGAAAAGCAACTTACTGCAGCCTTTTTGCCCCGCACCGACAACCTCACTGGCAAGGTGAAGCAAAGCTTGGCGCACCTGAGGGACGTCGAAAACGCCATCAAAGAGATGACGCTGCACTTCTACCCCAAGGCAGTTGCCGGCGATTCGTGGGATAAAGACCTACGAGCGGCAATGGAAGCGGCGCATGGCTCTGACCCTGAGGTGATGGAGTTCTTTGAGACGCTGAAGGTCTTTCTGCTCGCCGTAGCCGATCACCGCAACGCTATGATTCATCCCGACAAGACGAAATGTGTCACGATCACCGACTATGAGCTGGAAGCGCAGGGCTCGATTGTGGCACCGACCATTGAGGTCACGCACTCTCGCAACCCAGTGCCCCGTCATGACGTTGTGCAGTTCCTACAATCGCAGGTGGAGTTCATCTCCTGCACCTATGAGACGTTTCTGGCGTGGCTGTGCGATCTGAATGTGAAGGTCTTCCACGACATGTTCGATACCCGCGTGGCGGCTCTTCCTGATGGAGAGATGCGCAACGGTTCTAGGATCGTCTGGCAGACCACGATCAAGAATGGCTATGAAATGATTGAAGGCAAAATCCGGCCCAAGGCCTAAACCCCGTGTGCTCATTAAACAGCCTTTGATCTGCCGGTCCAGGCCGAAATGGGCGCGGTGCTATCGGTCATCACTGCGCTCGTGAATGTCCGCCTCTGCGGGGCCGTTTCCCACGAGCGGACCGGGAGAAAGCCATCCATAGCGACCCATCAGTCGATCAGTCCTAGCTTCGAAACCGACTGATCGCCCGCTTCCATTCCCGCTCATCAGGGGGCGGCAGGACCCGTGTGGCCACCTCATGCACCAGATCGAGTTTCCCAGCCTTAATGCGCACTCCGTTCCCTGCGGCGCATTTCGTGCACCAGAAGCGCTCCCGCGCCACCGCTAGGTGATCGTCCCAGCCACGACGATGGAACAGCCACCAGAGCCCCGCAGCCTCAAATACGGCTGAGTGCGGGCACCGGCTACAACTCACCTTGACCGCATAGTGCCAAGCCGCTGCCTCGAAGATATGCGTGGCGACCCGCAGGCCGCCCCTGTTGACGCTCATAGCGTCTTATAGAACGAAAAGGGAACAAGTGCCATGGGGCGCATGGGCCGCATGGTCCCCTTTCAGAACGGGGAGCCCTGTTCGGGCTGCATGGGCGCAGGATGAGGACGTGGATGCCACGTGCGGCGGCTAGTGGGTCATTTCGAATTTCGGCAGGCATAAGTTTCGCGCATCGCACGTTCTATCACCCATGAGGGCGAGCGATCCCAAAGCTCGGGGTGATCCGAGAGGTAGTGCCGAGCAACAGCCATCGTCTGCTCTGTTGTCACGCCATCACTGGGGCAGATCAGTCTCTTGCTCGACAAGAGATCGAACGTTGCGAGCACATACCCGCTACAGAAATTAGCGGCCAGATCATCTCCCGGTCTCCCGCATTGCCGAGCAAGCAGGGACGTGCTCACAGTGCTTGCGACCGTATAATTTGCTGATTGGGCCGCGAGCAGGATCGAGAAAAGCATGACGTGTTCATATCACGCTGCTCGCTTTTTGTAAGGCCCTTGCCCGTCCCCATCGCCTCTTAAGCGAACCGGGCGTTCCCCCTAGCCACCGTGCCAGCCAGACCAGGACGGGCGACGGGTGGAGTTCGAGACGCCATCGGGCTTGCGGGGCTTCATGGTCTGGGCGCCCCTGCAAGCGCCGCGCGGATGGCTGAGGGCACGGACAGCGCCGCATAGGCCGCAAAGCCCCCAAGGGCCGCTATGGCCACGATGGTTAGCGAGGTGCCCCAGGTCATGCGGCTAGGGCCAGACAATGTCCCACTGGGCTAGACACGCCTAGGATGTTGGCCGTCCGGGGGTTGAGCTGCGGTTGACCGTCACCGCCAACATTCCACAATCCGCAACAGTCTCCTCATCTGAGAATGCATGGCCTCCCTGATGATCCTGCGCCAATGGACCGTAGCAGCGAGGGGAGATCGATATGGAGATGACGGAAAAGCAACGGCAGGGGTTGGCTGCGTTCGATGCGTTCCTTGAAGTCTTCACGTCCCGATACAAGCGGGGATGGATGACTATAAGATGCCTGGAGGTCTTCACGCGCGTCACCACAAGGCCCGGCCAGACATACTTCGAAATTGCTCAGTCAATGGAAACCCAACCGCACCTGATCTACAATGACCTTGCTCAGCTTGGTCGCATGAACGCCAGCGGCTTTCCCGGCCTCTTTCTGATCGAGGAACGCCGTCTGAACCATGTCAAGCGCATCGAGCATTGGCCTACTGACAAGGGGCAGGGCCTGTGGGCTGATGCGCTCGGGGCGTGGGAATATGGTTTGCTGTATGGAAGGCGGATGCCCCTGCGGACCTGCGAATGTGCTGTTGGACGCTAGGGCTGGGGATCAGATCATGACACAGGCAGCAGGTCCTATCATACAGGAGCCTTTTCGTAGTCTGGCCGATGTTCTTCGATGCATTCGTGCTGCGACCTCCCCCGTGATGCCCGTCTCTATCGTACGGGCCTTCGTCGCGGTAGCAGAAGAGGAGGGAAGGATACTTTCCGAGTATGCCGCGCGTTTGGATTTCAGCCGGGCCAACGCCAGTAAGCATTACATTGAATTGGCAGATCGCATTGGTCCACGAACGGGCGGGCGCAAGCTACTTGCCGCCCGCGAGAACCCGGACAATCGGCGTCAGAAGGAAATCCGGCTGGCCGACCATGGCCAGCAATTGAGGGACGAATTGCTGGCAATCCTTGGTGGGTGACGTCAGTCAGGTAGTTGGTGGTCATGGATTTCCTGCGGTGATATGTGCGTGGGATGGCTGGCGAGCTGGACGACATTTGTGCCCAGCTGGACTGCCCCAGGTGTGGGGCGTCGATCAGCGTGCCCTTCCGGCAGCTACGGCTTCAGAAGGCAGCGGCGTGTGGCTGTGGGGCGCTGTTAAGACTTGAGGACGCTACGGCCATTGCGGACGTGCAGCGGCTCGTTGATGAGGCCAATCCACTCGAAGGCGCGAACGATCCGTAGGGCCCGTCTTCCGTCGGGTCGAGCTTTGCGGTACATTAGGGTCAGACTGGCCCATAAGCGACTGCCTATAGAAGGCATCTGCAATGTTTACGCTTGGAGCACTGATCAAGAACAGCAGCTCGGGACCGGAGTTCCAAGGGGAAGCGGACGGGCAACCCATACTGGTAGATTTCGATACCTCGGCGCTATTGAGGCTTGGCGACCGTGCGGCGGGCGGGGATCTTTTTGCCGCAATTGATGCACAACGCGGCCAAATACGCCTAGCGGCCCAACGCCTCTACGAGGAGCGGTTTTTCAGCCCTAACGCCGACGGCCTGCCACAGATCATCATATCAGCGATCGACCTGATGAATTGACCTGTCGGTCGGGATTCTCCCCTCAGAGAGAAGCAGTCTACAGCGCACAGACCTAGAGCCTCACGTCGTTAGCATGCCATATCCAACGATAACGATGAACGCGACAATCACGAGCCCTAGGCCCCATGCTAGCACGTATCGGACGATGTGCGGCGTGGCGCCGCTTCGTGCCTCTTCCGTCGACACGTGAGTGACGGTTTTGCCGTCCTCCGATTCTTTATGCATCTTTCGCTCCTCGCTAAGACCTGAGAACGGGCCATGAGAGGGACAAGTTCCGATGGTGCTGAAATGGGCGCTCGCGCGGGATCTTAGCGCACTGCCCGTCCGTCCGTTGCTGCGCTGGTGTGCGATAGCTACCCTACCGTTGGCCCCAGATCAGCTCGACTGCCCGGGCCCAGCCTATGCCCGTGCGGTCCTTAAGGCCAGCTTTGTGAGGCGATGGCGATCTAGGCGAGCCCTAACCAAGCTTCGAACAGGTGATAGTAAAGCGTGCTCGCTATGCTAGATATGCTGGCCACGTCAGCCGTTTATCCACAGCTTTTATTTTGGGTGCTCCCGCGCTTTTTCCACTTGCACGGACCATAAGTGCAGGGCTCCCGGCGCGTCGCGCCCTGTTGATGCGCAGCATGCGTCCCCGAGCCGAGTCTTTTCAGCGGCGAACCGAGTCGCTAAGCCTGCGTTTAATCTCTTGCGTCGGGTTTCCGCTGTGCCACTATCCATAGTGTCCCAGGGGTAGCGGGACTACTCAGGGGATTGCGATGGCGGCGAAAGTTGGCATCGCACACTATCACTTTCCGTGCGCACCAAACGTGGGGAAAGCAGCGAAGAGGTCGGCGGGCGTAGTAGCAGGTGGTCCCTTTCAAAAGGATCACCCTCCAGCGCCTACCTCTTCGCTGGCGATAGTGTTATTCAAACCGCACAGTCGCGCAAGAAATTTAATGGCACCGGCGCCCAGCCTGCGGCGAGCGGTTACCGGGCATACCGAAATCGAACTCCCCTGGGGAGACTCGCCAAGTGGCGTCCTGACGGGGCGGTGCGGTGTCCTATAAGTATCACTACGTGTAGGAGCTTCACTCACCCATAGGCATATTCAGGCCGCGACCCCCAGGGTTCCTTGAACCCGACTTGCCCCCTAGAGCGATCTAGGGGGTAATTTTTCGTCCGCTCGCTCCGACTTTACGGCTCTGCACCTTTGCGCCCACTTCCCCCGCTGGACCAGACGGGGGCGTTCCAGCCCAAGCTCCAGATGCCAGTGATCAAGGCAACCGCTCAGGATCGTTGTGCGCATGTGTCGGCTAGCCACGACATCGCCCATGGTCATGCCGACTATCGAACACCCATGTGAGCATGCGCTCTAATGTGTCACGAGTTGAGAACCGGTAGGCGTGGCTTCAATTTTGACAAAGGTAGGCTGGACGGGGCAGGCAAGGGCTGAACGCTCATCGGCATAGAACTTGGTGCCACCTGCATGGGCGCGGGAGCGGATGAAGCAAAGGCGAGGGGCACGTCCTCATCCACAAAGCCCCTAATACCCGCACCAATAGGAATGTCCGCGCTGGTTCCGGTCGTGAAGAAACCGACAACCGGGATGAAAACGATCGCTGCGACCACTCCAGCGGTGCCTGTCACCCCCTTGTCGTCGAAAGTCCCGCTGAGACGGATTTGCCGCCCGTTAGCCTGAACGTAGAGGAGCCGGGCATTGATGTGACCGGACTTCGCCCACATGCCCTTGTTGCGGACATCGGTCACCTCGCCCATCGCGGGGCTGCCGACCGGAATGACAACCTGCCCGTCAACCTTGATGTCCTCAGCAGTTTCCAGACGGAAGCGTTGGCTAACACGGACGGCCTTGTTTTTGGTGGTGAGCGGTTCACTCAGCTTCAGCGGCACCTCAGTGCCAACCCTAAGAACCGCTGTGCCAGCGGGGGCAATCGGAGGAAGTGCGAGCGGTCCATCCCAGGTGAAGGCCTGGCCGTTGCGGCGATGGAGAAGGCGAAGCGGGGACGAGACATCCCGGCTTCCTTAACGGTTGGCGGTCGCGGCGCAAGGGAGGCCCCCGCGCTGCCTTGGCCGAGACCGGCCTTATGCCCCCGCGAAGGTCACCGACCGGCGCGTTCGCCCGGACGACCGGCGCAGGGCGGCGCCGACCATGCCGAAGCCGGCGATCATCAATGCCCAGCTCGCCGGCTCGGGCACGGCGACGAGGCGCTCGATACTCAGGGAGATGCCGCCGCTATTATTGGCACGATTCCCGTCCGCGTCGAACGCGACCAGGCGGAATGTTTTAGAAATATCCGGCGTCACGATCCAGGGGTTCGGAATCAATCCATCGGTACCGCTGTCGAAGATGGACCCGTTGACGAAACGGATAAAGTCTGAATAAATATTGTTGCCCGACTTGTAAGCAGCTAGCGAATCCGCGGCCGACGCATAAAGCGTGCGGGTGGTGAGGATGCTGATCTCGAAATCATTGCTGCCGAAGGCTGCGTCACGCGCAACGAATGCATTGCTGAACCCGGTGCTGCAACTGGGGGTGCAAAAGCTGACATTGGCCGAATCATAAAGGCCGCCGTCGGCGATGCCGACCCATTTGATCAGGTAGGAGCCCGGCGTGAACGACACTTCGGTGCCAACCGAGTCCGTTGCGTCGATGTTGAAGATAGTTGCATTTGCTGGTGCAGAAACAGCCAGAGTCGAAAGACCCAATGCCGCGAACTTGACTATCCGGGAAACAGAACCGAACATGCAACTACTCCTCTGTATTTATATGGGGCGAATAGAACATGGTTAATCGATTCGCTCCAAACGAAATCGTAATGACCGGTTGTCTCGAATCAGGACAAAAAAGGGCTATCGGCCTGTCCGGGAATGAGCAGACTGGCGTCGCCATAGGAATAAAAGCGATACCCCTGGCCGCAGGTGTGGTTGCGGCTTCACCGGCCAGCACGGGGCCCTGAGAGACCCCAAGCACCATCAAGCCCGCAGCGACGTAGCAATTCTTCATCATCGATCCCCCCTAAATGCCCGACCGTTGCGTAGGCGCAATGGATGGCGGTGTGCGACTGGAAACGATTTCAGGGCCTCCGTAACAGGTCTCTCTTCCGTCATATAAACGACATGAAACGCAACTAGCGGGGCGGCGGGCTATCCCAAAAAGAAGAAACACGATTGAAAACTTTGGGGGTATTTGCATGAAAAAGGTAATTGTACTGGCCACTCTTCTTGGCGGTATGGTCTTCGCCGTGCCTGCGTTTGCGCAGGGGGAACTTGTTCCGTTTGAGCGTCCCACCTTTACGGGCTTCACGGCTACCGCACTCGTTGGTGTGGATGTCGTCCGTGCAGATGATGGCACTGACAGCGAAAGCGAAAACGGTGCCGCATACGGTGGGGCCGTGGGTTACGATCTCGGTCTGGGCCATTTCGTCTTTGGCGTTGAGGCTGAGCTCGCGGACAGCTCGACCGAAACCACAGAGACGAGCGTCATTACGGCTGGCGACAGTTTCACCCTGAAGGCCGATCGGGACATCTATGTTGGCGCCCGCGCTGGCGTCCGTGCTGGCAGCAATGTCCTGCTGTACGTCAAGGGCGGCTACACCAACGCTCGGATCAAGGCTGTCTACACATCCGGCGCGACCACTGTTTCAGCGTCAGACGAGCTCGACGGCTTCCGTCTCGGCGCAGGCGGTGAAGTTGCTTTCGGTAAGGTGTTCGGCCGTCTGGAATATCGCTATTCAGATTATGGTGAATTCAGCTTTCAGGGCACCCCGACCGGCGTCAGCGTGACGCGTCATCAGGTGCTGGCGGGCATCGGCTACCGCTTCTGATCCTTAGGCGGGCATCGGGTTCTCCGGTGCCCGCCATTGGTCGTAGCACGTCCCTACACCGTAGACATCGACACCTACGCCCGCTCGGTCCTCAGCGACGAAGGGATCGAGAAGCTCCCCCCGATCCCGGCCAAGGGTAATCTGGACCTGGAGGCCATCAAGGGGTCGTTATACGCCTTTGCCTAAACACTCCCATATCTGCGATATTCCCATTAGTGTGCACCTACGAATAACTCCAACCGATCCGCATTAAGGGCCGCTTACGAATATCCCTGCGATCCCGATGGGACCGGGCGTCCCCTCTGAGCGCCAGACTTTTTGTCCACTATGCTATAGGGTGCCCTCCGCTAACCATAAGGTGCCTGACATCTGATCCAGTGGTGGTCATCATCGACCATCCCCATGGGTGGCGTAGCTCCACACCAATATCGCCAACAGGATCACCATTCACGTGCACCTCAACACGCCCTTGGACGCCATGGGCGTTGCCGAACACCGTGAAGCTCGGAACCGTTCCCGCTTCATGGCGCTTGAAGCCACCCCTGTGTCTCCGCAAGCATCCTCCCTCGTCTCCTCCCTCGTGGAGATGGTGATTTCCCCATTCCAGCAATCTCAGGGCCAGTTGCGGCCCACCATGGTCACCCGCTACCCGCAGACCCTTGGTCCGTTCCTTGCCGATCTACTCCATGCGGGGCAGCAGGGCCGCTGGTCATCCCTCGCGACAAGCAATTCCGACCTGACGACATATCCGGGCGGAAAGACTGCCTTTGCGACCATGCGGTCCTCATTGTTAGCGGACGGGCTCCTGGAGGAGCATCGCGGCTTCAGAATTCCATCAAAGAAGGGCCATGGACCTTCGTTCGTCGCTGCCCTGACAAGCTTCCGACCGACTGCCAAGCTCATGAACATGGTCGAAGGGCACGGGATCGACCTGGGGCGGCTTGATGACCATTTCGGCAAACCAGCGGTCCTCAATGGCCCCAAGGTCAAGGCGACCGAGGGCTGGCTGATCGCCCGTGCCATGAAGGTGGAAGGGTCTGCGCCCAAGAGCTTGCCCATTGCCCCCGACGACACGCAGGCAGGGGCTATCGTCGCCCGTATGGAAATGCTCAATCGCCACCTCCTGGCGCCCGGTCACGTTAACGGCATCGTCTTTAAGGGCCTCAAGCGGGTCTTCAACAGTGCCGATCAGCCGGGCTTCAACTGGCAGTGGGGCGGTAGGTTCTACTCCATGCGCCTGTCAGATCGCTATGAGAGCCTGAGCGACGGTAAGGACGCGGGGGCAGGCCGGAGAGCCAGAGCCAAGGTGATCCGTCTCGATGGTGAGGAGGTGGAGGAGCCGGACCTCGGTGCCAGCCATCTCAGCATCATGCATGGGCTACTGGGCTTGCCCTTCGACGGCCGGACGGACCCGTACAACCTCGGCGGTCCCGCAAGGCGCGAAGAGGTCAAATGGTTCATCACGAGGGCGTTGGGCAAGGCCGATCCTGATATAGGCGGCAAGCGGTATGGCTGGGCGCGAGAGGCGGCGCTGGGGCGCTATCCGTTCCTGCGGGACCTACCGACCTTAGGCATCGGTACGCTCGACCTTCAGTACCATGAGGCGGAAATCATAATGCTGGCCATGGAGGACCTGAGGGACCGATACGGCATTGGGTTCCTGCCGGTCCATGACGCGCTGATGGTGCCGGTGTCGAAGCGGGATGTTGGCGTTGAGGTGCTGAAAGGAGCTTTTCGGCGGTACTTCGTGGAGACGCTCGGGATGGCTGATGCGCCCGTGCCTAGGGTCCACTGATGGACGAGGTGCGCTGAAGTCTCTCGCGGCCTTCATCGCCGCCATTCCTGTGGATTGGGCCTATTAATTAATGGAACTCATCAGTTCCATTAAGGATGTGTGGGTTCCTGCGGCCCTCCAGCATTTTCGTGCCCCATTATTCCCGCCCCGATGTTGGGAGGAGGGTTGGTCACATTACGCAACATGCGCTCAGAAGTCGCTGGGGACTCATGGGCTCCTGTTGGCACCGAAACGCAGGCCCGACTGGCAAACGGGCCCAATGAGGACTGACGAGTCTCCTATGGCATTATAGGGCTATCGCCAGGCGCCATGTCCTCCCGCCACTGCAAGCAAAAGCCGTGTTGGCCCAGTCTTAGTGGGGGCATTAGCTGCCCTCAGGTTAACCTTTCGCCGCAAGCTTCCCTTAGCGGTGCGGCTGTTAAGACTTTTTTAACGACTCGCGTGGGGTTGTCGAAAAGGAGTCAAAAAATGGCTGAATTGTTGGACATTGCAGCCAATACCGTGACGGTATGTGGCGCGGTGTGTGGTTGCATATTCGTGGTCTGCAGGTTTGCCCGCCGCATCCGAATCACTGTCGTTTCCGACGATGAGTTGTAGAGCTTACATCCCCTATCCCGATCATGCCTCCGCTTGCGCAGCGGCACAGTAGCGGGTGACGGTCGCCTTCCCGATCACGAAATGCTCCGCAGTGGCCTTGATGCTCGCGCCGTTCGCCTTGCGCCACGCGACCACATCGGCAGGCGTCACGTCAGGTTTGCCAGTTCGGCGACCCGTGGGCCTGCCCATGCTCACCTTGCCCCTGTGCGTCCGCCCGGTCGCTTCCAGGGCCGCACGGGCCGCAACCCGCCCACTCTCGCACCGCTCCATGATCCTGTGGCGCTCCATGTCCGCCATCTGGGCCAGCACAGCGACGATTATCTCGCCAACACCTTGCCCGATGATGCCGATCCCCCGCACGTCAAGCGTCACACCCTGTTTCAGCAGACGGCGGACCATGGCTTGAACGTCCAGCGCATCGCGCCCCAGCCGGTCGATAGCGTAGATATAGACGGTGTCGCCTTCCCGCACATAGCTGAGGAGCTGAGCGAAGCTGGGCCGGTCCTCTGCCTTCACGGCCCCGCTAACGCCCACGTCCTCATATTCACGGTCGAAGTTGCCCCCAAGGGCCTGCCGCTGGGCTTCGACGCTCTGGTCGCCTGTGGAAACTCGATAGTATGCGATGCGGCTCATGGGATGCCCCTTGTATCTCAAAAGATATGCGCACCTTATGAGGTATCAATCATAACTCGTCAACATATCTTTTGAGGCCATTTCCACAGGTCATTCGACCCTACCTCACAACGTACAAGTTCCGAGTTAGGAACGGACGGCGACCTGGTTGCCGGCTCTTTCATCAGCATTGTAAACGTGAACCTTGATGTTACGCTCGCCGGATTGGGGGTTGAGTATGGAAGCGTCGAAGCGAGAGCGAGTAATGTTGCTGGGGGTCGTGCCGATCGCATCGGCAGTCATAGGTGCAATTTGCACAGTGGTGGTTCAGCGTTGGTTCGGCACTAGCGGCGCTGACGCCATGGCCGCTGTGGCCAGCGCGACAGGCCTTACTCCTGCCGACAAGCTGAAGGCGTTCGAGGCCATCAACAAAAACGACCAGCAGTTCTACGATCTGGTGAGGAGTGTGCTGCTCTATCTGACCGCGCCAATGATGGTCATTGCCATGTCAGTTGGCTCGCGATTGCGCGGATAGACTGGCATACGATGCGCGAGCCAGTGCCTTGATGTTTCATTGGCGCTGGTCAGGTTACGAATGTCGCTGCGCATCGGCAGAGCAGGCCAATGTCTCGAATGACACCAGCCGCCTGACGATAGACCCCACGGAGCCCCGTCTCGTCCGGGGGCCTGCCGCTGCCCAGGACCCGCGCCGTCCGCACGTCCCCGATGGAACGAATGGGTCCCTTTCGCCTCGCGGGTCCTCTCCGGGCCTGGGCATGGTACCAAGGGATTTCGGGCCAATGCGGTTCGAAACTGACGGGTTCGCTGGACGCCCACGGCCACAGCTCGGACCTTCACGTCATCCACCAGTTTCCTGTGGGATTTCCAATAACGGGTTTGGGGCCAAGCTACAACTTGACCCCGCCCCATCCGCGTTAGGCTGTGCGGCCGATCACGGCCGCCTTGTAACGCAGTATAGCCGTGCGAGCTTCATACACCGAGGTAACAGCTTGGGCGTTCTTGGCGATCACCCTTGCTGGCATGCCCGCCACATATTCGATCGCAATAATCGTAGGTATGCAGGCAATCAGTGTAAGTAAAAATGACAACAATATTTCATCCATATTTGAGTGACTAGGCGACCGACAACTGATCGCGAGTTACCTGTGCGACTTCAGGCCCGGTTTGGCTACCAATGTTCGCCCCAAACACCCGGTAATTGTGAACGTATATCGCGGGTCCCATCACATCATCCGGCGACTGCCGAACGCCCCCAGCCCAATCTCGAACACCCCGGTTCTTTTCACATCTTGCCGGTCCCTTGGGACCCCAAGTCCTCCCCGGCTCGCCCAGACGTGGGCACGGCCTTCCCTCAACATCCATATGGAAAATCCAACATGACCGACCACCCGGACGACCTGACGCTACTCTTCAACAAGAAACATTCTGTTCGCATCGTTATGCAGGACGGAGTGCCCTGGTACTCCCTCAATGATCTCTGCCTCGCGATGAACCGGAACCACTACGCCGCCGAGATGGCGTACGGTCGCAACTTCCCCGAACACGCCCGGCGCATTTGCTTGGAAGAGGACGACAACGGCGAGATGCAGGACGCGACGCTGCTCTCCCCGGTGGGCGTCTTCTTCCTCACGGACCTCATCGCACCTGCAAAAGGCCAAGACCTCGCCGCGTGGGCTCGCAGGGAAGCACAACGCCTGTGCCCCAATCCCATCGAGAATGACCTGGCCATGTTCCTGACGCTCCAGCCGGACGGGGAGTTGCCGCCTTACCCGATGAAGTATTCCGGGCGCAGAGCCGAGTGGCTGGCACTTAAAGGCTCCGCCGAATACGCCAAGGGCCAGGCTGAAAAGCGCAGCATTGTGAACCAGGTCCGCCGCAGGTTGGCCGATAGCCCCTGCACGGCTGCTGCCGCCTGACCACCTTCTCCCGCTGCCGCAGTCCTTAGCGGCGGTTCCCATCTGCCCTGAGTGGTTCCCTCCGCAGCCGCCTAGCGCCGCTGCCGGAAACGACCGGGTGCATTTCTCTCTCAGGTACCGGCCATAGGCTGACCCTGAGCCACTACGCGCGTCCCCAGCATCCGAGGCAACCCGATAATCAGCCGGGCACCGGACGCGCTCACTACCACCACACAAACATAGTCGAGATACTTATGACAAATACCAAACGCCCGCGCGGCGTACTGTTCGACCCGTCGATTCCGCACGGTTCCCCGCTGGACCCGACACGCGACCCGGTGATGCCGCAAGGCATCCTGAGCCTCCAATCGCCAGCACCGGCGCCGCAGGGTATCCTTACAGCCCCGTCAGCCCCGATAGCTTCTCCGGCTAACGCTGTGCCTCCTCAGGTCCAGGGCGCCCTCTCTGACGCCCCTCTGGCACCGAACGGGCCGGTAGGCGCCCTCAGTCCTCAAACGCCGACCTTCGCGCCACAGCCATCCATAGACCGCAAGTCCTACAAGCCCTTCTCGAAAGAGAACCGCTCGGACACCCTCCTCGCCATCGGCACGGGGCTCCTCTCACACCCTGAGAGCTTCGCCGCTGGCATTGGCGCCGCAGGGGAGAAGGTCGGCGCCCTCCGCAAGGACTATCTGACCCCGACCACCTCAAAGCTGGGCGGGCCGGACGATGCCTTCCAGGTCTCCACGGACAAGCGCACGGGCGAACAGACCTTCAAGCCCATCGAGCCCTTCGTGTCCTATTTGGACCGCAAGACTGCGGCCACCCGAGCCCCCAAGCCTAACGACAATGTGGACATGAGGTCCTCTACGGCCAACGCCATCCTCAATCTCCCCCCGGAGCAGCAGGAGGCGGCCTATCACGCCCTCAGGGCTGATGCGGAGCGCATGGGCTTTGACCTCGGCATGCCCGACCATTTCACCCCCGTCGCCCTGACGGCTTGGCGGGACCAGGGCGTCACCGCTGCATCTGCGGCGGCTGGCGTCCGAGCTGCCGACGCTGCCGCACGGCTCCAAGCTGAGCGGGATCGCAACTATGGACTGAAGGTCCAGGCAGGCGACCTCGCCCGTGACAAGTTCAAGCGCGGCCCGACGCCCAAGGCTTCCCCCGCAGCCAAACTCTCCACCGGCTTCATACTGGATAACTGATGACTGACTACCGCGAAGGCCAGACGGCCACCAACCACAAGACAGGCGAGCGCGTCATCTTCAAGAGCGGGCAGTGGGTCAATTACTCACCGGCTCCCGCGACCACGCTCACCGGCGCTCCGCCGCGCAAGATCAGCCCGCAGGACCAAGCGGCCATCAATAAGTCCAGGGTCCAGTCCGACGCTGCCCGCGAAGGCCTTGCGCAGCTTGACGAGTTCGACAACCTCAACCGGACCATTCGGCCCAATGGCGGCTTCATCGACCGCTGGGGCAACACCGTGAAGGGGTGGCTGGGCAATCCCGATGTCGTGCGTATGAACGAAATCCAGACCAAGCTGGCCCGCAACTCCCGTGTCGCAGGCGAGGGTGCCACATCCGACAAGGATGCCGCAGCGTTCCAGAGCATGACCGGGGGTGTCGATAAGCCATTCGCCGCCAACGTCGCCTATTCCGCTGCCGGGCGTAGGACCTTCAAGTCCCGCATGGATAATCAGGCATTCCGGGAGAAGTTCCTAATGCAGAACGGCACACTGAACGGAGCCGACGCGGCCCAGGCCCGCTTGCCCAAAGCGCCGCCCAAGCGCACCACTGGGGGATATTCATTCGATGACTGATCCGGTGCAACGCTCGTTCACGACACCTGAAGGCAAGCGCGTCACCGCGTGGGTTCCAGCCGGAGCCACTGAGGCCGACATCATCCGGGAATATAAGGCGCGTACAGCCCGCAGGGCGCTCAGCGCCCCCAAGCCCCGCACGGTCATGCAGACCATCGGGGACTTTGGCGGCAATGTGGTCGACAACGTCCTGCCCAACTGGGGAGACGAAGTTGCAGGGGTCCGCAAGGCCACAGGGGTAGACCCGGTCAACCCGATGAATTGGCCAGCCGCAACGGCCATTGGAGCGGCCCGTGCCGCCATGGGCCATGACGTGGCCGGTGACTTCAAGCGCGGGCAGGGGGACTTCCGCAGCACCCAAGCTCGATACACCAAGGAACACCCCCGCCTAGCGACAACTAGCACCATCGGCGGCATTGTGGCCTCATTGTTCCTCCCAGGTGGCGCAGCGATCAAAGGTGCCCCCATGCTCTCCAAGATGGCCCAGACCGGAAAGGTTGGTGCCTTGTACGGGACCATGGCTGGAGCAGGGAAGGGGGACACGCTCGATGAACGCGCCAGCAACGGCATTGCCAGTGGCATTGTGGCCGCTAGTCTTGGGGCGGGCTTCCCGCTGGCTGTAGGCGGGGCAGGATGGCTGGCACAGCAAGCCCGTCTCCGTGTCCCCGGTGTCGATGCCGCTGCCCGAGTCATCGGTGACGGCTTCCAGACACTTGGCAACAAGGCCCGTGGGATGATGGGCCGCCCATCGCTCCCTGTTCCACCTCCACGGGTCCGGGCGCGGCCCCAAGCCAACCGAATGCTTGCCGACGCTATCGACCAAGGCCCGATCCGCCATGGTCCAGCCTCTCCTCATGCCCGCGCTGCCACCCCGGCAGCCGTGGCCGATGAAGTGGAGCGCCGCGCAGCCATGAACGTCCCTGCGATGGTGGGCGACGTGATGGACCCGCTCAGCCATACGACTGGCTGGGCATCCCGTGGCACTGGCCCCGGACAGCGTATGGTGCGGGAGACCATAGCGGCCCGAAAGGCCCAGGAAGCCAGCCGTCTCCGTCAGCATGTCGTGGACACGATGGGCCCCGTTGTCGACCCTGTCGCTCAGATGGAAACCCACATGGCGACCGCGAAGGCCGCAGCGGGCCCAGGTTACCAAGCGGCCTATGCCGAGCCGATGGTCCTGACGCCTGAGATTGAGCAGATCATGGCGACCCCAGCGTTCCGGGAAGCTGTGCCACATGCTGTCCGCAATATCCGCAACGGCATGGGCGACCCCACGGGTCTTGGGTTCCGCATGGACCAGCACGGCAACATTGATGGGATCAACACTCTCACCACTGAGGGCTTCGATCAGGTCATTCGGGCCATGAGGGATAGCGGACGGGCCGCAGCGGACGTTAACCCGCTGACGGGCAAGGTCATCAACAACACCAACTCCGTCCACATCAATGCACGGGCTGGGGAGCTACGGGACCACCTGTCCGCCCAAAACCCCGCCTATGCCGATGTCACCGGACGCTATGCCGATGATATGGCTTTGCGCGATGCCTTCCACCAAGGTCAGGACTTCGGGAGCCTGACAGGCCACGAGGTCAACGCTCAAGCCCGTGCGCTGCCGGACAGTGCCCACGGCTCATGGTCGATAGGTTCCCGCTCAGCGATGGCTGATGAGGTCTCAAAGTATGCCGCTGCCCACCCCACAGGTGACACGGCAGGGCACCTCAGGACGATGCTGGGCGACGACATCAAGCAGGACGCCCTTGGCCAGATGACCGGCAACACGGGGGCTGTACGGGGCCTACGAGATCGGCTGGACGCGGAGCAGCAAGCCCACGGCTTATGGCAGGAAGTCCAGCGCAACGCAGGCGCCACCCGCCGCGCCACCACGGATCGCATGGACGCCAGCATGGGCAACAGTGGCCCAGGCGCCCTGAACTGGAGAGGGAAAGCTGGCCAGTGGCTTGGCGACACGCTGAGCAAGCATGAGCCCCAGTACGCCAAGGACGTGCGGGACCATGTGTCCACCGTCCTCACTGCCCAGGACCCTGCGATTGTGCGGACCATGATGGCCGATGTGGCCGCACAGGCTCAGCGCGATGCCGACCGGGCCCAGCTCATACAGAATATGCAAATTCGCGGATTAAAGGGGTCTCACGCCGCCCTCGACCCCTACCGCGCCGATACCGACTAGTGTGGTCGCACTCGCCCCCAAGGTTCCTTTACTGGAGCTTTGGGGGTTCTTTTTTCACCTTGCGGGTCAAATCAGGCCGAGACTTTGCCTCCCCTCTAATGTCGCAATGCCGAGTGGGACAAGGTGCGCCTTGGCTTCGTCACGTGCAATGATTAGGCACTGACGACCATGTAGCTCAAAGTCTGCCAGCTTTTCGAATGAAGCAGCATCGGAGGGATTGGCATGGTCGGCCTGCAAGTCATATTCGAACGACGACGCAAACGTGCTCATTCTCCCCATTGTCTTCCGTGCCTCAGACACGAGGAGGATGATTGGGTACGCTTCTTTATCCCTGTCAGCGTCATAAAGTGCATGCTGCACCTCCTCGGCTCGCCTTACGTAGCCAGCTAACATTTGAAACTCTATAGCGGCATCGCGGGCCGCTAGTTCCCGCATTGCCCGCGCGTCCTTTGCGGCCTTCTTTTGCCTTCGCGTCTGTGGCGGATCGAATAGGCTGAATACCATCAGGCGTGGCCTCTCTTGTAGCAATGAACGTCAGACAGTTTTCGGCTCTATCCGCAGCCGCAAAAAGTGCGACGCCTTTTTGTCGCCGCCACGTAATTCCACGACCTATGGGATGTCGCAATGCCCCGCACGGGCTTGTGTGACCCGAAAGACTGCATCGGACAGCGCCTTGCTACGGACCGCTTTGGAATAGGCCTCCGCATCCATGCCGTCTGGAGCGGGGTTCTTTGCTATGAACGCATCTATGACTTCATCACCACAGGCAGTCACCACGGCGGGGGCGACTTGCGCCGATGATCCCGGTGCAGCGGCAAGGCGATAGGCCCAGCGGTGCACACACCAACGCAAATCACCCTCATGCGTACCGGCATTGAGACTTGCTGCCGTGAGTGGCTCCGGGGTTTGGCAGATGCCGGGATCGCCCGTCTTACCACCGCACCCCGCAAGCACGAGGGGCAATAGCATCCAATAGTGTCGCATATAATTCCCCCGGAATTGATGAAGTATTCGCCCTACCAGCCCCCAGAGTCTCTTGGGGACTCACCAGCCGCCGATAGCGTTCGCGGAGCCCCACGGTGCCCAAAAAGGCCTGCGATGCCTGACGAGTCTCCTAGGGTGCTCTAGGTCCTATTCCGCCCCAAGGGCTGGCAGGCAGCCGGGGACCCAACTCCCCCAGCCGCCCCGCGTAGGTGCCCTTAGCCTTCAGCGGCTGACAGCATGGCCCTCAGGTCCGCCACGGTCAGGACCACGTTCTGCATCGGATGCCCTTTCTGCGTCTGATCCTTCTGCATGACGATTGCCACGCCATCGCCCATGAGTTCCACGGTCCCGTCAGTGATGTCGAAAGAAGTTGGCACAGATATTCCCCTGGTCAGCGCGGCAGCACATCGCTGCCTCGTGCCCTAAGGGTCACACGGTCTTGCAGAGGGTACAAGAAGGGGGTACGGATTAAGATATGGCGTGACCAAGAAAGCACGGCAAACTGCGGAATATCGTACATGTGGGAGCGTTGGTCCACGTCTCCTGCAGCCGGCACCACGCCTCCCCAAAAGCTTGAAACCTGAGAAGCTTGAAGTAGCTGCTGATCCCCCTCATGCGGAGCGCGAGAAAATGCTCCGCATCGCCCGCGCCAAACTTGACTATCATCGGCCAGGATGTGCCTTTGAGCCATAGAAAAGCTTGGCGCTGTGTAAATAAGCCTTGCTCGTCTATCTCAATCTTTTCAGTAGAAATATCACATCGACCCCTGCCAAGGCGCATGAGGCCAGGGCGGCCGCGCCGGTTTCGTGCCGAGAGAGGAAAATGTGATGAACCAGGATTTGGCCGCTCCCGGTACGACGGCCGACGGCTATTGGCATCTCGACGCCATCGTCGCGCAGTTGAGCGATATTCGGCGGGCGTGGCGCGCGGCGCAGGCGCATCATGCGGAATATGGCGCGGAGGGCTTTCCCTCGCGCGGGGATCTCGGGAAAATCATGGAGGCGCTGTGCGGGGTACTGTTTCCGCTGCGCCTCGGCCCCAATTTCGTCCGCCTGCACAATGAGGACGTGTTTGTCGCGCAGACGCTGCAAACCGCGCTGTCGCGCCTCTATGGCCAGATCCGGCTGGAGTTGATCTATGCCATGGCCGATGCGCCGCAGAGCGCGATCGACGCCCGCGCGGCCTATATCATCGGCGCCTTTGCGCAGCAGTTGCCGGAGCTTCGCATGTTGCTCGACACCGATGTCGAAGCGGCCTTTCGCGGCGATCCGGCGGCCCGCAGCGTCGACGAGGTGCTGATCTGCTATCCCTCGCTGCTGGCGATCATCCATTATCGCCTCGCGCGCAGGCTGCATCTGCTGGGTGCCCCGCTGGTCGCCCGGATCGTCTCGGAGGTCGCGCACGGCAAGACCGGCATAGACATTCATCCCGGCGCCGAGATCGGCGAGAGCTTCTTCGTGGATCATGGCACCGGCGTGGTCATTGGCGAGACCGCGATCGTCGGTGCGCGCGTCCGGCTCTATCAGGGCGTCACGCTGGGGGCGCTCAGCTTTCCCGCCGACCGGAACGGCGCACTGGTCAAGGACATGCCGCGTCACCCAATCGTCGAGGATGATGTCGTCATCTATGCGGGGGCGACAATTCTTGGCCGGGTCATCATCGGCCGGGGATCGGAAATCGGCGGTAATGTGTGGCTGACCCATAGCGTGCCGGCCGAAAGTCGGGTTGCCCAGGCGCGCGAACAGAATAGTCTCACTCGCATCGCCAGCCTGTCGGCGCCGCACCGTACCGGCCCGCGCGAGCCGCATGGCCATGTTGGCGAGTGAACGGGCCGGGAATGAACGGGAAGGCAGCCTGGGAGCAGAACTGCCTTCCCGCCATCACAGCGCGCATCGAGTCGATGCAGATGCAATTATAACTCTATTCAATCAGTAGATAACGATTGCGCGACGAACCGGGCGGGAGCTGCGACTGAGCCCGGCTTGTGCTGATCTGATGGCAACGCGGAATCGTGCTCCTGCCTGCGCAGGAGCACGGCGCATGTTTCAGCGGTACAGTTGCGCGGGGAATTGACTGCTCAGTCGTCCTGCGGTTTCAGGCTGTCGGCGCCGCGCTCACGTTCCGGCGGATGGGTGCCGGTCGCGGCATAATAGACCATCTCGGCGATGTTGGTCGCATGGTCGCCGATCCGCTCGAGATTCTTGGCGATGAACAGGATGTGCGCGCTTTCGGAGATGGTCTTGGGATTTTCCATCATGAAGGTGACCATGGTGCGAAACACGCTGTTGTAGAAATCGTCGACGGCGCGGTCGCGGTC